>Ga0302253_1000081_pt1 | contig 106702 bp, 78 predicted proteins | sample AAG_RA_Trp_MG_FD_193537 | JGI IMG/M metagenome (GOLD analysis project Ga0302253, IMG submission 193537) | Enriched activated sludge microbial communities from anaerobic digester in WTTP, New Holstein, Wisconsin, United States - AAG_RA_Trp | ecosystem: Engineered > Bioreactor > Anaerobic >... | reverse complement strand
TCCGGTGATTCTGGTGATGGTATGCAGTTGACGGGTACTTTATTTTCGGAGACTGCGGCGTTTACGGGCAATGATCTTTTAACTTTTCCGGATTTTCCGGCCGAGATCAGGGCACCTCAAAACACTCTTGCGGGAGTTTCGGGTTTTCAGTTACATTTTGGTTCGAAGAAGATTTATAATTCGGGTGATCTTTGTGATATACTTGTAGTCATGAATCCTGCTTCTCTCAAGGCAAACCTGAAATGGGCAAGGAAAGGAGCTACTATTATCGTTGACGAAGACAACTTCGAGGACAAAGCCATTCAAAAAGCCGGCTACACGAGCAATCCCTTGACGGATGGCAGTTTGAATTCTTACGTGGTAATCAAGGTACCCATGAGCCGGCTGGCGCAAGAAGCCGTGAAAGACCTTGGTGTGGATCCCAAATCGGCGGAACGCTCCAAAAACATGTTCGCTCTCGGTATGTTGCTATATATGTTCAATAAACCCCTGGATCATGCTTATCATTTCATCGAGAAAAAATTCAGCAAGAAATCTTTAGTGGTCGAAATGAACAAACGTGTTTTGAAAGCAGGTTATGATTATGCCGATACCGTAGAGATTTTACCCTCTCGTATCCACGTTCCTCCGGCCAAAATGCCCAAAGGAAAATATCGCAATATTACGGGAAATATAGCCACTGCTTGGGGATTGATGGCTGCTTCCGAAAAATCGGCTCGGCCACTTTTTTTAGGTTCATATCCTATTACCCCTGCTTCTGAAATACTCATCGAGCTTGCAAAACATCGCAATTTAGGAGTAAAGACCTTTCAGGCTGAAGATGAAATAGCCGGGATTAACTCAGCAATTGGAGCCAGTTATGCCGGGTCAATAGGAGTAACTTCAACTTCGGGCCCCGGCTTGTCGCTCAAGGTCGAAGCACTTGGCCTGGCCGTCATGACAGAGCTTCCACTTGTTGTGGTGGATGTACAGCGTGCCGGACCTTCCACAGGAATGCCTACCAAACCCGAACAATCCGACTTGAACCTTGCACTTTTCGGACGCAATGGCGAAGCCCCGCTTATCATACTCTCTGCTTCCTCTCCGGCCGACTGCTTCTATGCAGCATTCGAAGCTGCCAAACTTTCCCTTGAACACATGACTCCAGCTATCTTATTAAGTGATGGCTATATTGGCCTTGGTTCGGAGCTTTTCCGAATCCCCAAAATGGCCGACCTTCCCGAAATAAAACCTCCCATAGCCCAACCCAATACACCGTATAAACCTTATGCCCGCGACCCCGAAACCCTCGTTCGTAAATGGGCTATACCGGGGACGGAAGGACTCCGTCACCGCATAGGAGGCCTCGAAAAAACCAACATAGATGGCCTGGTCTCGACCGATCCTATCAATCACGAAACCATGGTAAAATTACGTGCCGAAAAAGTAAAACGTATCGAAAACTTTATACCCTTGCAGGAAGTTTACGGAGAGTCCGAAGGACGCCTTTTAGTAGTTAGCTGGGGCGGAACTTATGGTGCCGTGCGAAATGCCGTCGATCACTGCCAAAAAGATGGTTACAAAATAGCTCATGCACATTTCCGTTACATTAATCCTCTTCCTCGCAACACAGCAGAAATTTTCAAACGTTACGAAAAAGTTCTGGTATGCGAACTCAATGCCGGTCAATTTGCCAACTACCTGAGAATGAATTTCTCGGAAGTAAAATATACACAATACAATAAGATTCAAGGCCTTCCCTTCATGGTGAGTGAGCTCTATAAAGCAATCATATCAAATTTTTAAGAAGAAAGAATCATGAACGAACAAATAATCAATAATACCATTCCTAAATCAGCCGTCCCTCTTACGCCTGAAGATTTCGTTAGCACCGAGATGGTGAGATGGTGCCCTGGCTGCGGTAATCATTCCATACTGAAATCCATGGAAAAAGTTTTTCCCGTAATAGGTTACAAGAAAGAAAATTATGTTCTGGTTTCAGGTATAGGCTGCTCTTCGAGATTTCCCTATTATGTGAATACTTATGGTTTTCACGGTATTCATGGCCGGGCTACGGCTATAGCTTCGGGAGTTAAAATTAGCAATCCTACCCTAAGCACATGGATCATTACTGGCGATGGCGATTCTATGGCTATTGGTGGAAATCACTTTATCCATCTTATCCGGCGCAATATAGATGTCAATCTCCTTCTGTTCAACAATCAGATTTATGGCCTCACCAAAGGACAATATTCTCCTACATCACCTCTGGGCGCCATAACAAAGACTTCTCCCTACGGCACGATCGAACATCCATTCACTCCAGGCGAACTCGTCTTGGGAGCAGAGGGAACCTTTTTTGCCCGCGGAATTGATGTTTTGCCAAAACTCCTTACTGATATCATGTTCGAAGCCGCTCGTCATGATGGAACTTCTGTGGTCGAAGTCCTTCAAAATTGCGTAATTTTCAATGACGGCGCATACGAGTACATTGCCAACCGCCAACATCGCGACGATAGAACCATTCTACTCGAACATGGCAAACCTATGCTTTTCGGAAAAAATAAGGATAAAGGGCTCAGATGGAATCTAAATAGTCTCGAAGTGATTACATTGGGTGAAAATGGGATGGGAATCAACGATGTATTGGTGCATGATGCTCATAACCCCGATCCTGGTTTGCATCTGAGCCTTGCTAAAATGAACTGGCCTGAATATCCAGTAGCTTTGGGAGTTATTAGAGCTGCGAAATTTCCTACTTATGACGACCTGATGGAAGAACAAATTCGAAAAATCAAGGCAAAAAGTCCGATTAAATGCATGGACGACCTCTTGAATAGCGGCGACACATGGGAAGTTGAATAAACATCAAAATAATTTTAAGCAATGATAAGAGACATTCAGGTTTTCGACATTATTGAAAAGGAACGTCTTCGTCAAACCGAAGGCATTGAATTGATTGCTTCTGAAAATTTTGTCAGCCAGCAGGTTCTGGAAGCAATGGGTTCGGTAATGACCAACAAATATGCCGAAGGTTATCCCGGCAGGCGGTATTATGGAGGTTGCCAATTTGTAGATATGACCGAACAACTTGCCATCGACCGCTTGAAAGAACTCTTTGGAGCTGAATATGCCAACGTTCAACTGCATAGTGGAGCACAGGCCAATATGGCAGTCTTTCTGGCCTGCCTCAAACCCGGAGATACCTTTATGGGATTAGACCTGGCGCATGGAGGCCATCTTTCGCATGGTTCGCCGGTAAATTCTTCTGGAATCTTATATCGCCCACTGGCTTATAGGGTAGATGAAGAAACCGGTACAATAGATTATGACAAAATGGAAGAGCTGGCCTTGCTCGAAAAGCCAAAACTCATCATTGCCGGGGCATCGGCTTATTCGCGCGATTGGGATTTTGCACGAATGAGGAAGATTGCCGATAAAATAGGAGCTATCCTAATGGCTGATATTGCCCATCCCGCGGGACTCATTGCCCGAGGTTTGCTCAACGATCCCCTGCCATACTGCCACATTGTTACATCTACCACGCATAAAACCCTGCGTGGCCCTCGTGGCGGAATTATCCTCATGGGCAAGGATTTCGAAAATCCCTGGGGACAAAAAACACCTAAAGGGGAAATAAAGATGATGTCGCAAATTCTCGACTCTGCAGTTTTCCCCGGCGTGCAAGGCGGCCCCCTTGAACATGTTATTGCAGCAAAAGCCGTGGCCTTTGGTGAAGCTCTTACTCCCGAATATTTCGAATATATCAAACAGGTGAAGAAAAACGCCGAAGTAATGGCAAAGGTATTCATCGAAAAAGGGTATAAAGTGATCAGTGGAGGCACCGATAACCACCTCATGCTTATCGACCTCAGACCAAAATTCCCAGAAATCACCGGAAAACAGGTCGAGAATACACTTGTTAAGGCTAATATTACCTTGAATAAGAATATGGTACCATTCGATAGCCGTTCACCTTTCCAGACATCCGGTGTAAGAGTCGGAACACCTGCCATAACCACTCGAGGCTTCAAAGAAGACCAACTGCCTTCGATTGTCGAAATGATAGATGAAGTTATCTCTCATATCGACGATGATTCTGTTATCGAAAAGGTCGGCCATAAGGTTAAAGAAATGATGAGCGCTTACCCTTTATTCGCTTATTGATGCTTGCGTAATCGCTGTATGAAGAGACTCTCGGTGATAAGCTAAGATTGAAACAGAAGAACTCAGAGAAAATGCGAATTCATATAATTTCGATTTTCTTACCATCGGTAAATTCTCCTATAAGGCTTGCCTGATGAATGCCAGCTTCATGCAAAGATTCTAATAGATTTTCAGCCTCTTCGCTCATAACAGCAATCAACAATCCTCCGTTGGTTTGAGCATCGGAATAAATATACTGAAACGGCAAGGGAATATCTTCTGTAAAAATGACATCATTCTTTACATATTCAAGATTTCCCTTCGATCCTCCGGGAACTATTCCTGCCATTGCAAAAATTTCTACCTCAGGCAAAAGAGGTATTGCTCTTCTATACAATATAGCACCCAGATGACCGGGTTTGCACATTTCCATCAGGTGTCCCAGCAGGCCAAATCCAGTTACATCAGTACATGCTGTTACAGGGAAGGAAAGCATAATTTCGGAGGCTTTCTTATTCAATGTAAGTAAATTTTTAAGGAAAATCTCTTCGGTAGATTTTTGTAATAATCCTTGTTTTAAAGCGGTTGACAGTATTCCTGAACCTATTGGTTTGGTCAAGATAATTCGATCACCAGGTTTAGCTCCACAATTTCTCATAATCTTATTGGGATGAATCGTTCCTGTTACTGCCAGTCCAAATTTGAGTTCGGCATCATCTATTGTATGCCCCCCCATAATAGGTATGCCTGCTTCGGCCGCCTTATCGGTTGCTCCTTTGAGGATATTCTCGAGCACTGCGAGAGGTAAACGATGAGATGGAAAAGCAACTATATTCAATGCAAAAAGCGGTTTGGCTCCCATGGCATAAATATCGCTCAAAGAATTGGCCGTAGCAATGGCTCCAAACTGATAAGGATCGTCAACAATAGGAGTAAAAAAATCGAGAGCGCTTACCAAAGCCAGATTCTCATCAGTTTTATATACGCAGGCATCGTCCGAAGTTTCGTAACCCACCAGCAGATTGGGCGAAGAAATGAGCAGAGGAATCTTTTTTATCACTTCTTCCAGAACCGCAGGTTGCAGCTTACAAGCGCAACCCAAACCCTGTGTAAAATGCGTCAACTTTATGTCAGTTTCTCGGCAAACCCATAAAGGAGGATTTTCTCTACGAAGTCTTTTGACAGTCAAAATAATTTCTTCGACGGCTCGGTCAATCTCGTCCTCTGTGGTATATCTTCCTAACGAAAATCGTAAAGTACCCATAGCAAATTCGGGAGAAAGATGCATCGCCTCTAAAACATGGCTGGCCTCCTGTTTCTGAGAATGACATGCAGCACCTGTCGAAACGGCTATATCGCTCAGTTCCGAAATCAAAGCATTCGCTTCTATACCTGCAATACTAACATTCAAAGTATTGGGAAGCCTGAGTTCGGGATGTCCATTCAGTTTGACGCCATCGATTCTCTGAAATAATCCAGCTTGCAAACGATCTCTCAATGATTTCAGATGAACATGATCATTTTCCAATCGCTCGTTAACCAGTTTACAGGCCATCCCCAATCCAGCAATATGTATCACATTTTCCGTCCCTGGCCTCCATCCAAACTCTTGAGATGCACCATGTATGATTTTTTCTATCTTTACTCCTCTTCGAATGTATAAAGCCCCTATTCCCTTTGGTGCATAAAACTTATGCCCGGCTACCGACAATAAATCAACGCAAAAATCATCCACCTTAACAGGTATTTTCCCTATGCTTTGAGCGGCATCTACATGGAATAAAATCCCGTGCTGCTTTGCTATCATTCCGATTTCCTGCACGGGTTGCAGACTACCTGTCTCATTGTTGGAATGCATAATGCTCACGATAATGGTTTCTTCGCTTATAGCAGCCCTGAATGCATCTAAATCCACCCGGCCAAACTCATCTACGGGTAAATAGGTAATCCTGAATCCATGACTTTCGAGCCAATGGCAGACTTCAAGCACCGATGGGTGCTCGATACAGGAAGTAATGATATGATTGCCTTTCGAACGATTGGCTAAGGCTGCACCTTTGATAGCCATGTTGTTCGACTCGGTTCCACCGCTGGTAAAAATGACTTCATCGGGTTGGCATCCCAATAAAGTCGAAACTTGTCTTCGCGCTTCTTCGACGGCCAACCTGGTTTTTTGCCCCAGAACATAAGCACTGGAAGGGTTTCCAAAATAAACCTCCATAAACGGTTTCATGGCCTCGATTACTTCTGTGGCCAAAGGTGTAGTGGCATTATAATCCAGATAAATGAGATTCATCGTTTTTTCGGCAAAATTAGACAGTCTCGAAAATATTATCTATCGATAGTTAAATAATTTTACCTTTGCATTTTAAGCCAAATCAGGAAATCTGAATCTAAGACATTAAGTTTCGAATAATGAGGAAATATTATGAAAAATAGATTGATTACGGTGATAGGTGTTTTAGTAGTCGTCCTGGGTGCATGTGAAACCGACATAGATGTAAATGCCGATTGGAAAGATATAACTACTGTTTATAGTATTCTCGACCCGGCTGAAAAAACGCAGTATGTTCGCATCAACAAGGCCTTTCTGGGCGAAGGCAATGCATTGGAATATGCTCAGATAGCGGATTCTATCAATTATGATACTTCTTACATAGAGGCACGTATAGATGAATATCTTAAAGGTGAGCTCGTTCAGTCAATGAAACTGAAGCCCTTATGGATTCCACGAAAAAATGACCCCAATAGCCCCTTTTACAATCCCAATTTCCCTTATGTTCTGGTTTATATGGCTCAACCAAAAAATTTCTATAAGATGTCTGGAAACGATACCATCTGGCTAAATCCCGATAGCGACTATCATCTGGAAATCTTCAATCGCCATTCGGGAAAAACTGTTACTGCTTCCACCATTATAGTGAAGGATTTCAACATTTCGCGTCCTTTGTATAATCCCAGCAAACCCTTTTTGAAAATTCTGAATACCGATGGCCAGAACACCATCAAATGGAGAGCTGCAGTGAATGGGAGAAGATATCAGGTGATTTACAGGTTTTATTACAAAGAAAGCCCAAATCCAGGCGATACGGTAATAAAAACTACCGACTATCATCTCGGAGTTATTAAAAGTCAATATACTACAGGAAGTGAAGATATGGACGTTAGTTTCATGGGTACATCTTTCTATAAATATTTAGGATCCTCTATTCCTGCCAATCCCAATGTGAAAAGGATAGCATATCAGATAGAGCTGATTATTGCAGTAATTCCCGAAGAATTCAACACCTATCTGGAAGTGAACGAACCCAGTTCGAGTATCGTTCAAGACAGGCCCGAATATACCAATATTGAAAATGGATATGGTTTATTTTCAAGCCGTTATATAAAATCACGTTTATATTTTGTAGATTCCGAAATGGCAGCAGGGATAAAGACGTACTTCCAAACTATTGATGGCAGTTTTATTGTCCCCTGATTTTTCCATTTCGAATAAAAACCTCTTAAACAAACTGCCAGAATGACAGAGCGAACAGTTTCGATATCATTCTTATTTCATATTAACAATCAATCGAATAATAATTTTTTTACCACAAAATCGGTGAAAGAAGGCAGTACTTTGTGCATTTAATAAAAAGAAGATTGCTTTGGCATATAGATTGCGAGAGGGGTAAGCGATTCAAAAGTAAATTCAATAACTCTAAAATTCGTATTGAAAATGAGTAAAATAATAGGAATAGACCTTGGGACGACAAACTCTTGTGTTGCTGTGATGGAAGGTAATGAGCCGGTAGTAATACCTAACAGTGAAGGACGTCGTACTACTCCATCGGTTGTAGCCTTCACCGAAAATGGCGAGCGTAAGGTAGGAGATCCGGCAAAACGTCAGGCTATTACCAATCCCAAAAGAACTGTTTTCTCTATTAAACGATTTATGGGTGAAACCTATGATCGTGTTTTAAAAGAAATAGAAAGAGTACCTTATAAAGTAATCAGAGGCGATAACAACATGCCTCGTATTGTTATAGACGATAGGCAATATTCTCCTCAAGAAATTTCAGCCATGATTCTTCAGAAAATGAAGAAAACGGCAGAAGATTATCTAGGACATGAGGTTACAGAAGCAGTCATAACCGTACCAGCGTATTTTAGTGATTCTCAGCGACAGGCCACTAAAGAAGCTGGAGAAATTGCAGGTTTGAAAGTAAGACGTATCATCAATGAGCCTACTGCCGCAGCCTTAGCTTATGGTCTCGATAAAAAAAGCAAAGACATCAAGGTAGCTGTGTATGACCTCGGTGGTGGCACTTTCGATATTTCGATACTCGAATTGGGTGATGGCGTCTTCGAAGTCAAATCGACCAATGGCGATACCCACTTGGGAGGTGACGATTTCGATCAGGAAATTATTAATTGGTTAGCCGACGAGTTCCAGAAAGACGAAGGTGTTGACCTGAGAAAAGACCCCATGGCTCTTCAACGTTTGAAAGAAGCCGCCGAAAAAGCCAAAATTGAACTCTCAAGTTCCCTCGAAACCGAAATCAATCTTCCCTACATTATGCCAGTGGATGGAATTCCCAAACATCTGGTAAAAAAATTGACACGAGCCAAACTCGAACAACTTATCGATCATTTGGTACAACGTACCGTAGAACCCTGCCAGAAAGCCCTGAGAGATGCCGGATTGAAACCTTCCGATATCAATGAGGTAATATTGGTAGGTGGCTCAACACGTATCCCAATGGTTCAAAAACTGGTAGAAAATATCTTCGGCAAAACACCTTCAAAGGGTGTTAATCCAGATGAAGTGGTTGCAGTAGGAGCCGCAATCCAAGGTGGAGTTCTTACGGGAGAAGTAAAGGACGTTTTGCTGCTCGATGTTACTCCTCTTTCATTGGGTATAGAAACTTTGGGCGGAGTAATGACAAAATTGATTGAAGCTAATACTACCATTCCAACCAGAAAATCGGAAATTTTTTCCACAGCTTCTGATAATCAAACAAGTGTAGAAATCCATGTTTTGCAAGGCGAACGTCCTTTAGCAAAAGACAACAAAACTATTGGCCGCTTCTTCCTTGACGGAATTCCACCTGCCCCACGTGGTGTTCCACAAATTGAAGTTACTTTCGATATCGATGCCAACGGCATTCTGAATGTTTCGGCTAAAGATAAAGCAACAGGCAAATCGCAACAGATTCGTATTGAAGCCTCAACAGGCCTATCGGAAGAAGAAATCAAACGTATGAAAGCCGAAGCTGAAGCTAATGCCGAAGCCGACCGCAGAGCAAAAGAAGAAATAGAAAAAGTCAATCAGGCCGATAACCTCATCTTCCAAACCGAAAAACAACTGAAAGAATATGGCGATAAAATTCCGGCCGATAAGAAAGCTAATATCGAAAATGCCCTCAATGATCTGAAGGAAGCTCATAAACAGCGCAATATAACCGCTATCGACTCGGCTATGACTCGAATGAATCAGGCATGGCAAGCCGCAAGCGAAGAAATGTACAAAGCTACCCAGCAATCATCACAGCAAGAACCTCATTATGGAAACGAAAATCAAGGAAAAAGTGATGGACCAGTAGAAGACACCGACTTCGAAGAAGTTAAATAATCCATCACATCTCAGATTTCTGACACTAGATAGCTGGTTCTTTCGCTCCGATAATAAAGAAACTCCTCCACATGAAAAAATGGAGGAGTTTTTTTAAATATATTGCTTTTTTCGAAAAATTATTGTATCTTTGTAATGATTATAAAATCATTAGTAAGTCTTGTGAATTATTCCATCCAAATAGATAACAACCAATATCTTTCTTAATATTAGAATCAACCACTTTAAACTCAAAAAAATGAAAAAGTCAGTTTTGGCAATTATTCTTGCATTTTTTGCAACATCTCTTTCATTTGCCTCGAATTCATTTGGTGATCCACCAAATATCATTTGGAACATAGTCCATGGTACAGTTAATGAGGATTATATCCAAGATATAGTGGCCGATGACAACTTTGTTTATGTAACGGGTCTAACCTCCAGTGGGGTAGACTTTGACTTTCTGATATCATGTTATGACTCAGATGGCAATCTTCAATGGGAAAAGTTCTACGACTCAGGTTATAACGATGAGGCTTATAGTATTGCAATGGATGAAAACTTCATCTATGTAACTGGCCTTTCTCACAACGGTACCAACTCAGACTTTCGGACGATTTGTTATGACAAGGAAGGTAATCTTCAATGGAACAAGGGTTACGACGCAGGTAATACCGAAACTGCTTACTGTGTCGCAGTGGATGAAAATTCCGTGTATGTTACGGGTGTCTCTTATTATGGTACCGACTCAGACTTTCGGACGATCTGCTATGACAAGGAGGGTCATCTTCAATGGGAAAAAGTTTACGACTCGGGTTCTAACGACGAGTCCCATAGTGTGGCAGTGGATGATAACTTCATCTATGTAACGGGCTTTTCTTACAACGGTTTCGACAGAGACTTTCGGACGATTTGTTATGACAAGGATGCTAATCTTCAATGGAACAAGGTTTACGACGCAGGTAATACCGAAAGTGCTAACTGTATCGCAGTGGATGAAAATCTCGTCTATATCACGGGTTACTCTACAACTGGGACCAACTCCAACTTTATGACTCTTTCCTACGACAAAGAGGGTCATCTTGAATGGATCATGTTTTATGACACAAGCAATACCGATATAGCGATGGGTGTGGCTATAGATGATAATTTCGTGTATGTCACTGGCTTTTCCGACAATGGGATTGACTACGATTTTATGACGATATGTTACGATAAGGAAGGCCTTCTTCAATGGAACAAAGCTTACGACTCAGGCGAAAGCGATTGTTCCATGAGTGTGGCCGTGGATAATCTTGGTTATCTCTATGTTACAGGATATTTTAGCCCCTGGCTAAACACCGATTATCGCATAATAAAATATGACAAGACCGTCGGGATAGACGAAGAAATAGAAAAACCTATTTTCTCCCTATCCCAAAATACTCCAAATCCATTCTCTACTTCTACTAAAATTTTATTCAGTATTCCTCCTAATCAGACAAACCTAAATGAACGCATTCAAATAGAAATTTACAACATCCAAGGACAACCCATAAGAGAATTGGAATTTATACCCTCGAGATCAGGACAGGATGAGGCCATCTGGGATGGGAAAGATGAAAATGGCAACCAGCAACCAAATGGAATTTATCTCTACCAGTTAAAGATGAATGAAAAAACAATAGAAACCAAAAGAATGATATTATCAAGATAAAAATCCTTTTACAAAATAAAATATTCTCTCTCAGCCCGGGTTTCCTCGGGCTTTTTTTAAACCTATATCCAAATTGTGAAATATTTTCTTCTCACAATATTCTTTTTAGGTGGAAGCTCTGAAAAAATTTTTATATAAATGACTCAGAGTTTAAATTTCAGTTAACTGATTTGCCTTACTATGAACTCCATACTTTAGCAAACTGTTATTAAAACCGATTCAGTTTGCCATGGTTTCTTCAAATATAAGTTTCTATTTGATTTCATAAAGGGGTTGAATAAAATTAAAACCATTTGATGTTGGCAGGGAATTTTTTGATGGAGAATGATTCTATGCTGTAAATCAATAGATTGTATGTTTTAGTCAATTAATACAAGCTTCTTCTCTGAATTTAAGGCATTTCTACCTTGCCGATGAATAGAAGCGTGTTGGTAGTTCGCTCACGAATGCTGAAAATAAATGGTTTATTGATGATAAGTTGATTGAGATTAGCGGAGGTATTTTCCATTCCAATGGTGGTAACTGCTGCAGCTTCGGTTCCTTCTTCATCGAGTTTGATAAATGTATTTTGTTTTACAAAACTGATATATATATTTTCGTCGGAAATACCACTAAAATCGGCCATGTCAGGATCGAAGGCATCGGTCATACCCATCATTTTAAGCTGCTCATTGAGTTTCTTCTCGTAACTGAAAGCAAATTTAGGCATCGAAAGATGAATTTTCGAAGGCTCTACAGATTCAAAAGAGGTCATCAGTGAATTATATGTATCAGAAGTGAAATTGCTTAAAAATTCCGATAATTTTCCTGTTGGCAACAGTATGTCCATCACAAAATTCTGCTGATTGTAAGGCATTTCCACTGCTGTGAAATCGTTTGTGCCATAAATTTTTAAAGGGATTTCTCCATTCAACATAGAAACTTTCAGGGGAACTTGTCCTTCAGGATAAAAGAATGCATCAGTAGTGAGTTTTTTATCAAAAGAATAAGTCCATGTGCCCTTAAAATAGAGGGCATTCATTAAAAACATCACCTCAAAAGGTTTGATCTCGGTAAGCACTTTGGTAATTTTTCCTTTCGTGCAGTCGGATGCCCATTGATTGATGGTTTTTAGTGCTTCAGGATTATTGAAATCGAGCGATTGAGTTTGTGCATCAAAAACCTCTTGCATGGTTCGAATAAATTCTTGTTTTACAGTGAAGCTATTTCTATACCAGACCGCATTAGCCAACGAAAGCTCAACCTCAGGGTCGATAGTCAATAATTGGGTGTTGAGTTGGTGATATATTTGATTTACTTCTTCCTGCGTCAAATCATGAAAACCCAACAGGTCGCTGATTTGTTGCCAGGTGTTTCCTTTAGAGCCATTCAGTGCCATAGTAAGGGCTATGCTTGCACTCAAGGGAGATAACATCAAATTGTCATCATTGTCCTGTGCCACCAAACTGAATAGTTCTATGCCGAAATCGTTGGTGCAAGAAATGACTTCGGTTGATTTTTCAGGTAAAACGATTGGTTTGGGTTGTTTTGGAGTTTCGTCATCCTTACTGCATGAACTTATACTAAGAATTATTGGCAAAACAATCATGGGAATGGAGAGGAATAAGAAGTTTTTCATACTTGATGAAGTTTTAAATGGATAAGAAAAAGTAGCAATAATCAAACCATAAATATTTGAAATGGGATTAAATGAGTTATTTTAATTCAGAACCATTATTTTGGGTAAATATTGGAAAATTTGGGTTGCTTAGCCATCGAATCTCTCAAAAGGGCTTTTCAATATCACCCTTTTTCTTTTTACGCTTCAATTCTTTGCCTTATTAAATAAATTATGTCCTACTACAAACAATAGTTTTGGAGATGTTAAGTATTCTACAAACTTCGTAGGAATGATATACGCTAATTTTTTTGATGAATTGCCTTATCATTTCTCAAATCTTTATCTTATTACTTATTTTTGCTTTTCTATTCATATAAAATGGAAGTCTTCAAATTTGGAGGAGCTTCGCTTAAGGATGCTCAGTCAATAAAAAATATAGTAGAAATACTTAACTCATACCATTATTTAGATCAATTGGTGGTTGTAGTTTCGGCCATGGGGAAAACCACAAATGCCTTTGAGAAATTCCTCTCGTTAGTCTATAGTGGGTCGGCTAATTTTCAGGAAGCTATCACTCCCATTAAGTCTTTTCATTGGGAGGTTTGCCGTCAATTATTTGCCCCAGAACATGATTTCTGGAAAGAGTTGGAGGCTATTTTCGATGAAATACGGGAGCAATCTGCTGAATTATCTGCATTGCCTTATGATATGGCTTATGACAGAATTGTGGGTTATGGCGAAATACTTGCCTCACGCATTTTCAGTGTTTACCAGAATACTCAAGGAATAGATCATCAATGGCTGGATGCACGTTCGGTAATTCGAACCGATAGCTGTTATCGCGCTGCCAATGTTAATATCGAACTTTCATGCAATCGAATCAGAGTATGGTTTCAGCAAAATACCGATTCACGATATAGAATAATTACTCAAGGTTTTATAGGCCAAGACATGCAGGGCAACATGGTTACGCTTGGGCGCGAAGGTTCCGATTATTCTGCTGCCTTGTTTGCCACGGCACTTTCAGCCAATAGTGTTGTGCTTTGGAAGGATGTCCCAGGGGTGATGAATGCAGACCCTGATTTTTATGCTCAGGCCATGCCTTTTCAATTCGTCTCATACCGCGAAGCCATAGAACTCACTTATTACGGTGCTAAAATAATCCATCCTAAAACTATCAAACCCTTGGAGAATGCAGGAATTCCTTTGTTTGTCCGTCCTTTTCTTCATCCCACAGAACAAGGAACACGCATTGGACCAGGCATTGGCACTATTCCTCAAATTCCTTCCATTATCCATAAATCCAATCAGATTCTCATCACCATCTCGCATAAAGACCTTTCTTTCATCACAGAAAAAACCCTTTCAACGGTCTTATCAGTTTTTGATAATTTCGCCCTAAAAATCAATTTGATGCAAAATTCTGCACTTACTTTTTCGATATGTTTAGATGACATAGGAAACAAAATCGATGAAATTTTCACACAGCTCATGAAATTTTACGAGGTAAAATATAATCGCCAACTTACCTTGTTGACCTTCCGCCATTATGCTCAGCAACCTCGAATTATCGACCAATGGATAGAAGGAAAGCTGATTTTGGTGGAACAACGCAGCCGCAACACTGCCCAATATGTTATTGCTGAAAAATGATGTCCTAATAATAATTAAGCCATGAAAAAATATTTTTTCTTTTCGTTTCTAACATTTCTAATTTTCTATTTTCCATTTGTATCACAAAGCCAACATAGACAGCAAATTTCTCTGGATAAAGGCTGGAAATTTCATTTGGGGAGTGCTTCATCTGCCGAAAAAGATTTCGGTTATGGATTGGTAAATATCTATTCAAAAAATGGCAAATCGGAAGGTACAGCCATTTATCCCGGTTTTGATGACAGTAACTGGCGTAGGGTAAATTTGCCTCACGACTGGGCTATCGAACTCCCTTTCATAAATCATCCCTCTTTCGATGTAATGAGTCATGGATATAAACCTGTTGGCGGATTTTTCCCTGAAACCTCTATAGGATGGTACAGGCGAAGTTTTGATATTTCACGTTCCGATTCAGGTTATCGGTTCTCTTTAACCTTCGATGGGGTCTATCGAGATGCAAAGTTCTGGCTGAATGGATATTATCTGGGTAACAACCAAAGCGGATATTCAGGTATAGAATTCGATATTACTGACTTCGTCTGGTTCGATAAACCAAATACTATAGTCGTTCGCGTGGATGCCACCCAATACGAAGGTTGGTTTTACGAAGGAGCAGGCATTTATCGCCACGTTTGGCTTAAGCGCTATCATGAAATTCATATTCCTTCTGATGGTGTCTTTGCCTACAGCATTCTCAAAGGAAAGAGTTGCATCATTCATCTTGAAACTACCATCTCAAACTCATCCTTAAATGATAAAATGGTGAATCTGGAAACAAATGTAAAAACTCGTGATGGAAGACTGATTGCCCAAAACATGTCTAAGTCGGTTCGCACGGCTGCTTCAGGACAAATCAGGGTAGACCAACAGATTAAAATAGATAATCCCCACTTGTGGAACCTTGACGATCCTTATCTTTACCGTATCGAAACCAGTATTCTTTCGGAAGGTAAAATCTTGGATAAAGTAAGCATGCCATTTGGAATACGTTTTATCACTTGGGATGCCGACAAAGGTTTTTTCCTAAACGATAAACCCTTAAAACTATTAGGGGTAAACATGCATCAAGGACATGCAGGCTTGGGTATAGCCTTACCGGATGGAATGCAATATTATCGCATCAATCGTCTCAAACAAATGGGAGCGAATGCCTACCGTTGTTCGCATCATCCACCAACTCCCGAATTGTTGGATGCCTGCGATAGTTTAGGCATGTTAGTAATTGACGAAAACCGTTTATTGAACACTTCACCCGAATATCTTAATCAATTCAGCACAATGGTGATTCGCGACAGGAATCATCCTTCGGTCATTTTGTGGTCGATAGGGAATGAAGAAGGGTATATTCAAACAAATGGAAACGGTAAACGCATGGCTATTACCTTAATTGAAAAATTAAAACGGTTGGATCCATCACGTAAAGTTACTTATGCTGCTGATGTCCCAAACGTTTTCAAGGGGATCAACGAAGTAATTCCCATTCGTGGCTTCAACTATCGTGAAAAAGCCATGGAAGCCTATCATAAAGATCACCCAAATCAGCCTATTATTGGCACCGAGATGGGGAGTACCGTTACTACACGTGGCATCTATTCCTACGATTCCATCAATTGCTATTTGCCCGATTTAGACCTAACAGCTCCTTGGTGGGCTTCGAAAGCGGACGAATGGTGGCCTATAGTAGCCGAAAATCCTTGGGCTGCCGGTGGATTTATCTGGACAGGGATGGATTACATGGGCGAACCTACACCTTTTCATTGGCCTAACATAGGATCGCACTTTGGTGTAATGGACCAATGCGGTTTCCCAAAAAATCTCTACTATTATTACCAATCATGGTGGGACACCACATTCCCTGTTTTAAATTTGGCACCATACTGGAACTGGCTTAATCGCTGGGGTTTCGAACAAGAGGTATGGATAGATTCCAACTCCGACAGTGTTAATTTGAAATTAAATGGTAAAAACCTCGGAACACGTCCTATGCAAAAAAATCAGCATCTGAAATGGAAGGTAAAATATGAACCAGGTATTCTCGAGGCAAAAGGATATAAAAATGGGTTTGAGTTTATCACAAAAATGGAAACTACCGGTCCTGCCTTCGAATTAGTAGTTTCTCCGAATAAAACCACTGCCATGTCCAATTCAACCGATGTAGTAATCATCAATATTAGTGTGGTGGATACAGGAGGACGTGAAGTGCCTACAGCCAACAACAGAGTCAGATTTAAGGTCACAGGCCCGGCGAAAATTATTGGAGTGGGTAATGGCGATCCTTCTTCGCATGAACCCGATAAGTGCGAACCTGGCCTCTGCCAAAGATCTCTGTTTCAGGGGAAATGTCAGGTAATTCTGCAAATGGGAGATACACCCGGAAAGGTTGGTTTTGAGGCTCATAGTGAAGGCCTTTGGCCTGCTTCTACTGAAATTCACACCCTTGCTGATTCATTTCGTAATATGGCCCCTACCGAAGATCAGATAAGACCTGCAGGCATAAATGACAAGGAAAGAATTATGGGTGCAGATATCAGTTTCTTACCGCAACTGGAAGCCGAAGGAATGAAATTTTATGATTTTGGCAACAATATACCTCAAGATGTATTCGAAATCCTCAATAAATATGGATTTAATTATATTCGATTAAGAATCTTTTATCAACCCGAAAACCCCGAAGGTTATTCCCCCAGTAAAGGATATTGCAACTTGGCACAAACCCTCGAAATGGCCCGACGAATTAAAAAAGCGGGAATGAAATTCCTTCTCGATTTTCATTATAGCGATTATTGGGCTGACCCGGGCAAACAATATAAACCCAAAGCCTGGGACTCATTACCATTCGATATTTTGAAAGATTCCGTAAGAAATTATACCGTTAGGGTGCTTCGTGCCCTGCAGGCTCAAAATACGTTACCCGATATGATTCAGCCGGGTAATGAAATTAATCACGGTTTGCTATGGCCCGAAGGTCATATTTCTCAACCGGATCATTTGGCTGACTTACTCCAGGCTTCTATTTCGGGAATCAAGGAAGTTGCACCTGACATCCCAATTATGCTACATCTTGCGTTGGGAGGCCAAAACGACGAATCGGTCTTCTGGCTCAACAATATGTTTGCCAGAGGCATTGATTGCGACGTAATTGGACTTTCGTATTATCCACGCTGGCATTGCACCCTCGATGATTTGAAATATAACATGAGAGACTTGATAAGGCGATATGGCAAAGACATCATTGTGGTAGAATATTCTCAAAAAAAGGAAGAAGTGGCCGGGGCAGTATTTGGAATGCCTAACGATAAAGGAAAGGGTTGTTTTATCTGGGAGCCCTTGAATACTTGGGAAGGCATATTCGATAAAAACGGCAAACCTACTCGATGGTTGCATGCCTACGAAAATATCAAGGCCATGTATCTCGACCGAAATTTAAATAAATGAGATTTATAAAAATCAATGTGGAGGCTTAGACCCTTGTTATTCGAAAAATTTCATAGATAATTTTACAAAATTTAAAAAATCTAGAGAAATTTGCGTTGACAAGCAACAACCAACGGTTATTGTTATACCGATAATGGTTGAGGGAATGTTTCGGCGCTTGACATTTTTTCTTATGTTCTCATTCTTAAAGCGTATACGTTCTACTCTGTTTTTTTATTACAATAAGTGTGGTTTCACTCGGTCTTTCCCCTCTTTTCCTTCCCCAAGGAATGATAGTAATTTTGATGTCGCTTAATTTCAGCCAAAACCAATGTGGTTTCAAGCTTTAAACCAAGATGATTGTATCGAGCTGCCATTCCCTTCTTCTCTCCAAGACTAACTTTTTTTAAAACACCTTTCTTAACATGCTTTCCAGTTCCTTCACCGCTAAAAGTTGCTTTAAAACAGTTACTTCTTTCTCCAATTCACGAATACGTTTTAAATGCATTGGAGTCATTTCATGTGAAAACCTTCTTCTCCCATCTCTTCAAACTTCTTCTTCTATGAATAGTAGGATACTTGATATACTCCTTATTTTTTAAGGATTTGTTTAACACTAATCTGGGAGGTTTACTTAATAATTTGAAGATTTTCCTCTCTGGTAAATTTTCTTTTTTTTATAGGCATAAAAGTATAGATTATATTTATACTATTCTCCTAATTTATAGGGGCTAATACAGTAGTTTTAGCCGATCATTGATATTCTCTAATAGAAGTTCATATAATATAAATTCTGCTACATTAAAATCCATTCAATGGGATGGTTACTGTAGGGATAAGCAACAGCCAGCCTAAAATAACCATCATTAGAATAAATTTCCAAGCCCATTTGAACCATTTGACAAAAGGGATACGGGCTACTTCAAGCACTCCGATTAATACTCCCGAAGTTGGAGTAATGAGATTGGTAAATCCATCGCCGATATGGAAAGCGGTTACGGTTGCCTGCTGCGATAAACCTATCATGTCTGATACATCACGCAATATTGGCATCAACAAGGCAGCTTTTGCCGTTCCACTCGTTATGATTGCATTCATGGCCGACTGAAATAGATACATCAAGGAGAGGCTGCTAATTTTTCCGGCTCCCTGGATAGAATTGGATATACTATATAAAATGGTGTCAATAATCTTTCCATCTTCCAGAATCACAATGATACCCCCAGCCAAAGCAACTACCAAAGCAGCCGACAGAATGTCCTTGGCTCCCGCCATGAAGGATTGGGTAATTTGATTAGGCGTTTTGCCCAGACCTATACCTATGAGAATAGCCATTGTAAAAAACAAGGTAGCCAACTCGAGCAAACCCCACGAAAACCCTGTTACACCAATAATTAAATAGATTATGGTAAAACCAAGAATATTCAACATGAAAAATTCTCTGGATTTTTTCAAACTCACCCAACCAAAAAATGCAAATAACAGAGCCGCAATTGGCAAAGCGGGTAATTTGAAACTTGTATTTCCCAATCTGATTTGATTTATGGGAAGAAGAATAGCCGCCACAAGAGCAGCACTCAGAATAAGAGAATAAGCAAGGTAAGTGGATTTATTGGCAGGCGTAAGACTTAAATTTTGCCGATTGGCATGTTGTTCCCTCCAGTACTGGTCGTTTTCATAAACCGGGCTTAAGCGTGGATTTCGTTTAACGTGGTTAGCATACCACAGAACAAAACCTATCCCAAAAATATTTACTATAATCCAGATAAAGAAACGGTATTCTATTCCCGAAAATAAAGGCAAGCCCGCAATTTCCTGTGCAATTCCAAGCGTAAAGGGATTCATCAGGCAACCAGCAAAGCCAATTCCTGCACCTATAAAACACATACTCACTCCTACTATAGAATCGTAGCCCATAGAGATGGCCATGGGCACAAAAATAATCACAAAGGCAATGGTTTCTTCACTCATGCCGAAAATCGCTCCAAAAAAACTGAAAATCAGCATGACGACCGCGATGATCAGGTTATTGACCCCTATTTTCCGAAAGAATTTATATCGATTGAATTTCTGGGTCTTTGCTAAAAATGAATAAACTCCTACATCTACAGCTTTGCTTTCGTTGAGCAGCCAGAAAGCTCCTCCAAGAATCAAAATAAACACGATGATTTTGGGTGTTCTGATAAATCCCTTATAAAATGCCGAAAAAATTTGCCATGTCTGAGGTTGATGGTCGATCGACTGGAAGGAATGTGCATCTATTACTTCACGAGTGCCATCGCTTGTTCGAATGGTCTGGCGTGAAAATTGCCCCCCAGGGATTATCCATGTAAGCATAGCCGCTAAAAAGATGATGGCAAAAACAATTACATAAGTATGAGGGATTTGTGGACTTTTTTTCATAGAAGATGAGGCAGCTAAAATCTACCCTCAAACTTAGAAGAATTTATCGAATTCGTATAGATGATAATTTCAGAAGCCAGTCTTTGCCCGCATTTATATCATCGGAATGCAACGGAACGAATGCTATTGTCTTTATCTTATAATAAAGTTTACTCAGCCTTTCGGCTTTTGATAAGGATTTCGAGAATTTTGATAGCAGCTTCGCTCACAACTGTACCTGGGCCAAATATGGCTGCTACACCGGCCTCGTATAAAAATTCATAATCCTGAGGTGGAATAACTCCGCCTACAATCACCAAAATGTCGTCGCGTCCGAGTTTTTTGAGTTCTTCGATGACCTGAGGGACGAGGGTTTTATGACCTGCGGCCAGAGAAGAAACTCCGAGTATATGTACATCATTCTCGACGGCCTGTCGGGCGGCTTCTTCGGGGGTTTGAAACAAAGGCCCTATATCCACGTCGAAGCCAATATCGGCATAGCCTGTGGCTACTACTTTGGCTCCGCGATCATGGCCATCCTGTCCCATTTTAGCAATCATGATGCGAGGCCTTCGACCTTCGAGGCGTGCAAATTCATCGGCCATTTCGCAAGCCTTGCGAAAATTGTCATCATCTTTCGATTCTAACGAATAAACTCCTGATACACTTTTAATCACGGCTTCATATCTCCCAAATACTTTTTCACATGCATAAGAAATTTCACCCAGGGTTGCTCTTGCTTTAGCAGCTTCAACGGCTAGTTCCAGAAGATTGCCTTCACCTGTGGTACAAGCTTTGGTAATTGCACCCAATGCCTTCTTGACGGCTTCGCTGTCGCGACTGGCCTTCAGCTCGTTCAAGCGTCTAATTTGGGCTTCCCTCACGGCAGTATTATCTACTTCAAGAACTTCGATAGGTTCTTCTTTTTCGAGTCTGTATTTATTCACTCCTACGATGATATCCTTGTTGGCGTCTATTCTTGCCTGTTTGCGTGCAGCAGCTTCTTCTATCCTCAACTTGGGAAGGCCGGTTTCTATGGCTTTTGCCATTCCTCCCAGGTCTTCTATCTCTTGAATGAGTTTCCATGCTCTATGCGCAATATGATGTGTCAATGATTCCACATAATAGGAGCCTGCCCATGGATCGACGGTACGACAAATCTGAGTTTCTTCTTGTAGATAGATTTGGGTATTGCGTGCAATACGTGCACTAAAGTCGGTGGGCAGTGCAATGGCTTCATCCAGAGCATTTGTGTGCAGGCTTTGTGTGTGACCCAATGCTGCTGCCATGGCTTCAATACAGGTACGTGCTACATTGTTGTAAGGATCTTGAGCCGTTAAACTCCAGCCCGATGTTTGCGAATGTGTACGTAAAGCCATCGATTTGGGATTTTTTGGATCGAACTGTTTCACGATTTTGGCCCATAACATACGAGCAGCACGCATCTTGGCAATCTCCATAAAATGATTCATGCCTATCCCCCAAAAAAAAGAAAGGCGGGGCGCAAATTCATCGATTTGAAGGCCTGCATTGATTCCAGTTCGCAGATATTCCAAGCCATCGGCTAGCGTATAAGCCAGCTCGAGGTCGGCAGTAGCACCGGCTTCCTGCATGTGATATCCCGAAATGCTGATGCAGTTGAATTTGGGCATATATTTCGATGTATAGCGGAAAATATCTCCAATGATACGCATGGAAGGCTGAGGAGGATAAATATAGGTATTACGCACCATGAATTCCTTAAGAATGTCGTTTTGTATGGTGCCCGAAAGTTGCTCCAGTTTTACGCCTTGCTCCAGTCCGGCTACGATATAAAAGGCCATAATAGGAAGTACAGCTCCGTTCATAGTCATCGAAACTGACATCTGGTCGAGTGGAATCTGATCGAACAGGGTTTTCATATCGAGTATGGAATCTACAGCAACTCCCGCTTTCCCGACATCTCCAATAACTCTTGGATGATCGGAGTCGTAGCCTCTATGAGTAGCCAAATCGAAGGCAATGGAAAGTCCCTTCTGCCCTGCGGCCAGATTGCGACGGTAAAAGGCATTGGATTCTTCGGCCGTAGAATATCCTGCATACTGCCGGACTGTCCATGGACGCATGACATACATCGTACTGTAAGGGCCGCGAAGAAAGGGAGGAATACCAGCTGCGTATTGCAAGTGTTCCATATTGGCTAGGTCTTCGGCTGTATAAACCGATTTTACCCGAATGTTCTCGGGCGTTTCCCATGAAGGAATCTCCGCCGGTGCAACTACCTCAGGGAACTGCTCTGTAGAGAATGCCGAAATGTCTTCGAAATTTGGTTTCATTATATTTTATTTCAATCTTTTAATTTATTCAGTTTTGCAGAAATTTACTTTCCTTGTCCAGTAATTCAATGCTTTTTTATTGTAATTCTTATACAAAAGTTTTTATGTACTTCTATTGTTTTTAATGAATGATAATTTGTCATTAGGAATTTATCATTAAGAGACAATATGCAAATCTTTTTGATACTGGCGGAGTGTATCGAGAAGTTGGGAACGGAGATGGATAAAATGTGTCAGCCCCATAGATTTCAGTTCCTCTGCAGAGGGAGGATTTCCCGCCACGACCACCAGAGTTTCGTCTTTTAATTCCTGATAGATAGCAGGAGCATACTGGATATATTCTTCGTCGGATGAGCAGATGACCACAATTTCGGCTTTACTTTCATGGGCAGCTCGAATGCCTTCGTCAACACTCGCTACGGGATTGCCCGTTATGATTTGAAAGCCGGCACATCCGAAAAAATTACTCGAAAATTGGGCTCTTGCCTGTCGCATGGCCACATTCCCAATGAGCAGGAGAAATACTGCCGGACGCTTATGATTCTTGGAATAGAAATCGGTTTTGTATCTTAATTCTTCCATGGGCATGCTGCCACGGTAAGGGATAAGAGGTTGTATGGTATAAGCAGCAGTTGGAATCTGAGGTTTTGTATAGATGGATGGATCAAGCTCCTTGTCGATATATTCGTTCAGATCGGGATACTGATTGGTGCCAACCAGGGTTTCTTTTCTTGAGGCAATAGCGGCTTCGCGTTTGAGGGCATTTCCCGAAATCATTTCCTGAATCTTTCCTACCCTAAGAGCTTGATAATAACCTCCTTGATTTTCGATTTCGAGGAAAAGTTTCCAAGCCTCACGAGCTATGTTATCGGTAAGGTTTTCGATATAATAAGCGCCTGCGGAGGGGTCGGCAATTTTGTCGAAGCCGGCTTCTTCTTTCAGAATCAATTGTTGATTGCGGGCAATACGTTCGCTAAATTCAGTGGTTTTACCCGAAGGAAAATCGAAAGGCAAAACCTCGAGCGAATCGGTTCCGCCCAGCGTTGCTGCCATGGCTTCGGTTGTTGTACGCAACATGTTTACATAAGGATCATACAGGGTTTTGTTATAGGCTGATGTAACACAGTGTATATTCATCTTGCAGGAATCCATGTCGCTGGGTCGAAATTCATTTACGACTCTTGCCCATAACATGCGTGCAGCTCGCAACTTGGCTATCTCAAAGAAATAATTCGAACCAATGGAGAAAATAAAGCGCATTTTGTTCGAAATATCAGAAACACTCAATCCCAAATCTGTTAAACGATGGAAATATTCTACTGCTGCCGACAAACTAAAGGCGAGTTCCTGTACAATACTGCTTCCTGAATTTCCGAATAAGTATCCAGATATAGTAAGAGATTTTACTTTTGGAAAATCTTTAGTGGTTTCGATAATTTGTCGGGCTTTATCGAAAAGACTAATTTCATCTTCACCAACAGGATAATTCCCATTTAATAAAACATGAATTAGAGGGTCAAAACTGAGGCAACCTTCTAATTTTTCAAAAGGCAGCTTATCATTTTGGGCATATTTCGATAAGAATTCCGCAATTTGAGGTGTCTGAAGTCCAGCTTCTATATTTATTTCAATTCCGTTTTGCCAGATTTGCGTCATTAGCTTTTCGAAGTCGGAGTATTCGATCGAAAATTCTTCGGCAACGCGGAAGCCGATAGAATTGACTCCTTTTTGAATGATTGTCTTTGCTTTTTGAAGTGAGTTTTCGAAGTTGTCCTTATCGATCGCAATGTCTTGCCGTATTTTCCAAGTATTGTCGGTTTTTTTATTACCCCGTACGAAAGGGAAAATACCAGGCAAGGAATGGATAAAAGGAATACCCTCGAGGTGTTCTTCTCTGTAATATGGCATTACTTTAAATCCTTCGGGACTTTGCCAGACAAGTTTCTTTTCGTAGTCGGCTCCTTTTAGATCTTTCCTTATAGCCTCTTCCCATTCTTCAGTGCTTACGGGCTTGAATTCTTCGAAAAACCTGCCAGTGTTGCTGTCTTTTTCTGCCATTTCGTTATATGGTTAATTTGTTTTGATTACGATGATGATTCTATTTTTCGAAAAACCTAAATGTAATTGTTTTAAAATATTCATTATTAGTTATTTAGGTATTTCACAGACATATTTTATTGAAACGACTGGAATGAGCTGCAAAGTTATGGCTTTTCGCTGGGATAAAATGTAGATTTTTTACATCCAAACCTACAACAATAGTATGAATAGAGAATAAATATAGAAGCCAAAAGATTGATTTACAGAGCATTACATCAAATCAAATAGGCATCCTACTTGATTTGTCAAGGTTGAGGCTGCCTGCCGATGGCAGGCAGCCTCAACCTTGACATTCACTTTTGTTGATTCCTTCGATGTATCATAATAAAATAACACCTTTTAACCACATTTCGAATAACCACATGAGGTACAAATCAAACATCCTTCCTGATACTGAAGCGTTCCGGTTTGTCCACATTTCTCACAGGTTGCCTTGGCCACCTTGGTTCCATTGGGTATGAACTGTTTAAGGGCTCTTTCGACTCCGGTTTTCCATGAATTGATCGAATCGGAATCGAGTCTTAGTTTCGATACCAAATCTATTACTGAAGTAAGAGGCATTCCATGGCGCAGGATACCCGAAATCAGTTTGGCATAATTCCAATATTCTGCATCGAACATTCTTGAAAGCCCTTCCATGGTGGTGCGATATCCGTCCTTATCTTCGAACTGAAAGTCGTAACGAGCCTTGCCATCGGGTTGGCGATTTTTGATGACCCATCCATGGGTAACCCATTGTGGAGCATAAAAGCCCTCTGCTTTTCCCGTAAAGATTTCATAAGGTCGCCCATTATAAATTCCCACCACTGCCACCCATTCTTCAGAGCCGTTCAAGAATCTTACTACGCTGGCTTCCAGTACTTTAGGACGACGCGGGGCATTGTTTTCATGTATCACCATTTCCTCTTCTTTCTTTTCTTTGATCAGAACACCTTCTCTGGATCCTTCACGATAAATGGTAACACCTTTGCAACCCGATTCCCATGCTGTTAAATATATTTTACTCACTAGTTCTTCGCTTGTCTCGGCAGGAACATTTACCGTTACGCTAATGGAATGATCTACCCATTTTTGAATGTTTCCCTGCATTCTAACTTTGGCTACCCAGTCAATATCATTGGCTGTTGAATTATAATAGGGTGAATCTTCGATGAGTTTGTCGATTTCTTTGTCGGAGAGTTGCAAAACCTCGTCGGGATTGTAACCCTTAACCTGTAAATATCGGATGAAACCATGATGAAATACATTGTATTCTTCCCAGGAATCGCCCGATATATCGGTATAGGAGATTTTACTGACAGGGAATCCAGAGGGGTTTATCTTGCGGCGTCGTTTGTATCTGACGGCAAAAACAGGTTCGATCCCCGATGAAGTCTGCGTAAGTATGCTGACGCTCCCCGTAGGGGCTACTGTGAGCAATGAGACATTTCGGCGACCATGTTTCACCATGTTGTGGTAAAGTTCCTCATCGGCTTCTTTCAAACGAAGGATAAAAGGATTGTTTTCTTCTCGCTGCGAGTCGTATATTTCAAATGGCCCTCTTTCTACGGCCATTTCTACTGAAGAGCGATAAGCTTCGAGAGCTAATGTTCTTTGCACAGCCACGCAAAAATTAATGGCTTCATCACTTCCATAACGATAACCCAGTGCGGCCAGCATATCACCTTCCGCGGTTATACCTAAACCCGTCCTTCGTCCCAATACGGCTTTATGACGAATGTTTTCCCATAGCAAACGTTCTATGCGTTTGGTTTCTTCATCTTCGGGATCTTGAGTAATCTTTTCGAGTATCCTGTCGATTTTCTCTAATTCCAAATCGATGATATCGTCCATGATGCGTTGTGCTTTCCTTACATGCACAGTAAAAAGCTCAGCATTGAAGAAGGCCTGGGGGGTAAAGGGATTTTCGACATAAGAATAAAGGTTGATGGCCATCAGACGACAGCTATCGTAAGGGCAGAGTGGAATTTCTCCACAGGGATTGGTGCTTATCGTGCGAAAACCATAATCGGCATAACAATCAGGTATGGATTCCCTTATAATGGTATCCCAGAACAATATGCCGGGTTCGGCTGATTTCCAAGCATTATGAATGATCTTATCCCATAGCTGACGTGCATAAACAGTCTTTGTAAATGATGGTTTTTCGGCATCGATAGGAAATTGGTGAACGTATTCCCGATTGTTTTTCACCGCCTCCATAAATTCATCGGTCAATTTTACCGAGATATTAGCCCCCGTTACTTTTCCTGCCTCCAGTTTGGCATCGATGAAATCTTCAACATCGGGATGTTTCACAGAAATAGTCAGCATTAAGGCTCCTCTCCGACCGTCTTGAGCAACCTCACGCGTAGAATTGGAATAACGTTCCATGAAAGGGACTATCCCTGTGGAAGAAAGGGCAGTATTTTTAACTGGACTGCCTTTCGGACGAATATGCGACAAATCGTGCCCAACTCCTCCCCTTCGCTTCATCAACTGCACCTGTTCCTGATCGATTCGCATGATGCCTCCATAAGAATCGGCTGGCTTTTCCTGCCCAATCACAAAACAATTGCTGAGACTGCCAAGCTGAATGTTGTTACCAATGCCGGCCATAGGACTCCCCTGAGGAATGATGTATCGGAATTGTTTCAGCAATTCGTATATCTCTTCCTTATTCATAGGATGAGGATACCTTGCTTCGATGCGTGCAATTTCGTTCGCTATCCGCCAATGCATGTCATCGGGCGTCAACTCATAAATTTTGTTCTCGCTGTCCTTGAGGGCATATTTGCTAACCCATACATTGGCCGCCATAGCATCTCCTTTGAAATATTCCGTTGAGGCTTGAAGCGCTTCCTCAAAGGTGTATATCTTTTGCCCCGTTCCCTGTTTGTTCTTCATCGTTCCTTCTTCCTTTTCTTCCATTCCTTCAAATAAATCTCTCATCATGGCATTGGCTTTTAATCCAGCTTTCCGTCTTCGTAAAACCTCTTCATACAATTGATCTTCCTCTTTATCAGGAATATCCCGAGGGCTTTCTGGATTTATTTTGTTTTCCTGTATCATAATTTTATCTGCTCCTGGTTTCATTAAATTCGGCTTAATCAAGCGGTTTTAAACTTTTAAACAAAAGCGGAAACCGTGCCCCAAAATAATTCAAAATAATCTTAATTTTCACTCATTGATTACACTTTTTATCCCCTTTTTATCCACAATCTTAAAATCTATTGATAATCTATTGAATGTTAGAAGATTCTATAAACACTTGATAATCAATCAAAATTCTGAACTACTTCAGCAGTTCATCCTCTCATCATCGAATGGTTAGAAACAAATGAATTGTTTTTCGAGTTTCTAATTAGATTTTGATGGAATGATACTTATTATCCCTCGAGGTATTCGAAAAATTTATAGAATTGATTATTACCTGTGGTTTTCGAAAAGCATTCTTAGATCGGCGATTAAAAGAACAATGGCAAAATTTTAACTGCCTGATCATTAATAAAAATGGCAAATTTCGAGCCAAAATATCGCTCATGCGAGAAAGCCATCGCAAGAATTATAGCATAATCGATATCGATGAATCGAATTTTATAATAATCAATTGTCTCCCGCAGGTCAATGGGAGGATACAATACATCACCGCCTGATTCTTGCCTTGAGCTTCTTTATGTATGCTCTCTAAAAATATGAACATTCCCGAAATGTTAAGGACCATCCCACGTAAGCCCACGAAACCACACGAAACGACCGTAAAAATGTTATGCACATTAACATCAGAACTCCTGATTCGGTTTCTATCAGGTTGCCGTGGTTTTGATGATGGCGTTATAGCATTACCTCCTCTGAATAATCACTCCTATCACCCTCTTGAGATTTAGTCCCATCATCTGCAACCGCTCATTCTTTTTTAATTTTTTCCCAGACATTGAAATCTAAAAAGTTTTGCCTATTAGCGAGAAAAGAATTGCACATAGAAGCGCAAAGTGCGCTAAGGATTTGAAGTGGTTTTGTTAGTGTTTATAAGATAGGACTTTTGTAAAATATCGATAGGCAATTATAGGATAAGGAGTTCTGAAATTTTAGTTTCATAATAAAATGCCCCGGAAATAGTGTAGGATGTTTTTCTCTCTATCCAAACTTTATTCTGTTGGATGAATTCTTTTACTTTTGCTTTTATAACTGTTTACAGATGATTACAGTAAAGTCCTTTGTTTTTAATGATTTTCAAACGAATACGTACATTTTGAGTAATGAACAACATCAATGTATGATTATAGACTGCGCCTGCCAGAATGCTACTGAATGGCAACAGCTCAAGGGATGGCTGAATGAAAATCAACTAACGCCTTTGCATGCTCTTCTTACCCACTGTCATGTCGATCATGTTTTAGGATGCCATTACCTGCTTGATGAATATGGAATAGGATATCAAACACATCCTGCTTCCAAAATTTTTATCGAACTGGCTTCAGAATTTTCATCCGTGTTGGGGCTGAAGCTCGAGAAGTTTCCCCCTCCTCAATCGTATATTTACGAAGGAGATTGTATACAAATGGAAGGATTAACCCTAAAGGTGATTTATACACCGGGCCATGCTGATGGTAGTGTTTGTTATCATTCGGAAAACGAAAAAATTATGTTTTCAGGTGATGTTTTATTTAAAGATAGTATCGGCAGGTCTGATTTACCAACAGGCAATTATGAAAAACTCAGAAAAAGTATAATCGAAAAACTCTTTGTTTTGCCCGACGATACTGTAGTTTACCCTGGCCATGGCCCTTTTACCACTATTGGTCATGAGCGTAAAAATAATCCTTTTGTTTGATGTTCATCGGGAATCGGCCAATAACTTATGAATAGCTCCTATGACTTGCTGAGGGTTATGTTGCCTCATGCACTTAAAATGTTCTTTCGGGCACTCAGTATAGCCTAATTTACTGCATGGTCGGCATTTTAACTCCTTATTTTCTATCAAAATAGATTTTTCCTCGTTTCCAGGCATGTAGGGATACATTCCAAATTCAGGCAGTGTATTTCCCCAGATGCTAATGATGGGTTTGTGAAAAGCTGCTGCAATATGCATAATGCTTGTATCAGAGGTAATGACGATTTTGGCATTTTTAACAATAGATGCAGTTTGCGGCAGAGAATATTTTCCACAGATATTGTATGATTTCAATGGAATTTTGTGGTTGATTTGCTCACCTTTGTCATAATCTTCGATTCCACCGACAAGCAAAAACGGTAAAGGCGCCAGGCTAACGATTTCTGTGGCCAGTTCGACAGGAATTTGTTTGGTATAATGCTTTGCTCCGATAGCAATCACTCCATAGCCATTCCAAAAATTAGCGGGTAATTCCGAAAGAGCTACTTCATCTTTCTGTGAAATGAATAATTCGAGTCCTTTCCCATCATTCAAAACTCCCAAACGTTTAATTGCCATGAAGTATCTATCCACAATATGAATCTTTGGCAGTGTATTGATATGAAAATTCACCATCAGCCATTTTCGAATGTTTAATTTAGGAAAGCTTGCCGATGGCCTCAGAAGACGAAGCCTAAGAGCGACAGTGCGAAAATTGCGGTGAAGATCGACGATGAAATCGTAATGTTCGGCTTTAAGCCGAGGCAATAATTCCTGAGGACTATGATCGAAGCCCATTAACCGATGAATGTAAGGATTGTGTTCAAGCAAAGGCATGTATACTGTTCGGGTCAAATAGTGTATTTCTGCATTTTCGAGTTGACGATGCATGCAACGGATAACTGGCGTGGTGAGAACGATATCGCCAATTGAACTGAAGCGAAGCACAAGAATTTTATGCACATGTAGCATTTGACGCAAATTTAGAAAATTTGATTTTCTGGTAATTTTGTGCCATGAAAATTATAGATACCCATACACATCTTTATCTGTCCGAATTTGAAGAGGATTTGTCGAAAGTTGTCGAGGAGGCCATTCGAGTGGGAGTAAGCAAATTTTTACTCCCAGCCATCGACAGCACTACCCATAAGCATCTTCTATCTCTTACGAATTCTTATCCCGAGCATTTTTATCCTATGATGGGTTTGCATCCAACCTCGGTGAAGGAAAATTACATGGATGAACTTGCCATTGTTCATCATTATTTAACAAATCATTCATTTGTGGCCATTGGAGAGGTAGGAATCGATTTATACTGGGACATGACCTTCGAGAAGCAGCAAGTGGAAGCTTTCAAGATTCAAGCGCAATGGGCAAGAGAGATGGGTTTGCCTATCGTTGTTCATTCACGAAATTCGACAGAAGTGATACTGCAGGTGCTCGAAGAGATTGGTTACAAAGGCCTTAGTGGAGTTTTCCATTGTTTTAACGGTACTCTTGAACAAGCTCTTGAAATCGCTTCAAAAGGTTTTTATCTGGGTATTGGAGGTGTCATTACCTATAAGAATTCATCCCTCTCCTCTATCGTTGCCCGAGTGCCACGTGATTTCGTTGTTGTGGAGACCGATGCACCATATTTACCTCCTGTACCTCACCGTGGTAAACGCAATCAACCTGCATGGATAAAGTACACTGTGAACAAACTTGCCGAAATCTGGCAAATCTCGCCCGAAGAAGCTGCCGGTATTACCACTGCAAATGCAATCCGGCTTTTCCAAAAAAATTGTAATTTGTCGAAATTAAAATTATAACCTTATGAACGAAAATAGTTCCGTGTTGATCATTTATACAGGTGGAACCATTGGTATGATGCATAATCCTATTACAGGAGCTCTCGAGCCTCTCGATTTCAACCATTTATATAAGCATTTGCCTGTATTAGAGAACCTCAAATGTAGAATTGATACCTATTCTTTCGATCCAGTCATTGATTCATCCGACATGAATCCCGATTTCTGGATCGAACTGGCCGAAGTCATCGAAAAGAATTATGAAAGTTATGATGGATTCGTCGTCTTACATGGTACGGATACTATGGCCTACTCTGCCTCAGTTTTGAGCTTCATGCTTGAAAATTTGAATAAACCCGTAGTATTTACTGGATCTCAGCTGCCCATTGGCATGATACGTTCCGACGGGCGTGAAAATTTCATTACGGCTGTCGAAATTGCTACAGCCTATAAAGATGGTACTCCTATTGTACCAGAAGTAAGTATTTGTTTCGAGAACAAACTTTTCAGGGGTAATCGAACGACTAAATTCAATGCTGAACATTTTGATGCCTTTTTATCGGGAAACTATCCCCCATTAGCTGTGGTAGGCGTCCATATTCATTTCAATGAGAATGATATTCTCAAACCGAATTTTAAGAAACTGAAGGTTCACAAGAAGCTTGATACCCATATTATGATCCTGAAACTTTTTCCAGGGATTCATCCCCAAAAGGTGGAAGAGTTTCTTCATATCGATGGATTGAAGGGAGTCATCATGGAAACCTTTGGAACGGGCAATGCACCAACCGACCATCGTTTTTTAAATGTTCTTGGCGAAGCTATCAAAAGAGGAATCCTTATATATAATGTGTCACAGTGTAAAGCGGGAAGTGTAGCTCAGGGTTTATACAAGACGAGTTTGGCTTTGGAGAGCATGGGAGTGATTAGTGGAGCGGATATTACAACAGAATCGGCAATAGCAAAAATGATGTTTCTTTTTGGCCAGAATTATCCAAGAGAAGAAATATGCAGATTGCTCAGCTTGCCTTTGAGAGGTGAAATGAGCCTTACCGGACAAAAGATTTCGAACTGAGGATATTTAAAATAAACGACTCATCTTATCGTTGTAATGAGAATCCGTTAATAATTTTAAAAACTTTTTGAAGTTTTTTCAGACAAATAAAAAACTTTATAAATTAGCAGCCGAATTTCCATTAGATGGGATCATTAAAATTCAAATCGTTATGGATTCGGAGAGGTGGCCGAGTGGTCTAAGGCGCACGCCTGGAAAGTGTGTGTACGCCGAAAGCGTACCAAGGGTTCGAATCCCTTTCTCTCCGCAAAAATTAACTTAAAATTGAAAAACTACAAACTAAATTAGTCATTAAAAATCCAATTCATTGCCCTATGAAAAAGTTGATTGCCTTATTTTCGATAGCAGGAATGCTAACTTTCGGTATCTACAATACCGTTTCGGCCCAAGATACTACCAAGGCCCAACCCCAAACCGAACAAACTGAGGAAGCCGCTCCAGCCCAGAGCTTAACACCACCCCCTGCCGAATCTCAGAGTTTCCATCAAGTTTTAAAGGAAAAGTTCATCGAAGGTGGTGTACCTTGGATGACTCCTATTTTAATCGTTCTTATCTTTGGTTTGGCGCTTACGATTGAAAGAATTATTTATCTGAACTTGTCAACTACAGATACTCGTAAACTTTTACATAAAATTGAAAATACACTTGATGCTGAAGGTGTGGAGGCAGCAAAAGAAATTTGCAAAAACACAAGAGGTCCTGTAGCTGGAGTCTTCTTTCAAGGATTAGACCGTATAAATGAAGGTTTGGATGTAGTCGAGAAATCAGTAGTATCTTATGGTGGAGTTTTGGTGAGTAAACTTGAGAACAATCTTTCTTGGATTACCTTGTTTATTGCTATTGCGCCTATGCTTGGATTCTTGGGAACAGTTGTAGGTATGGTACAGGCATTTGATGCTATAGAAGCAGCTGGTGACATTTCTCCAACCGTCGTTGCTGGTGGGATGAAAGTAGCTTTGTTAACTACCGTTTTCGGTTTAATTGTTGCTCTTATTTTGCAGGTATTTTATAATTATCTCCTAAGTAAGGTAGAATCCATTGTTAACGATATGGAAGATTCAACTATATCGTTTATGGATATTTTGGTTAGATATAAAAACACTAAAAAATAAAAACCCATGTCATCTACATTAATAGATATTGGCATTTATATAACGTATGCATTAGCCTTAGTTGCCCTTGTGTCTGTTATTGTTTTTCCTTTAATGTCTGTATTCAAGGATTTTAAGCAGGCTAAGGGGGGGCTATTAGGTTTTTTGGGAATCATTGCTCTTATTGTAATAGCAATCTTACTATCCCCAGCCGATCAGGGACCTTTCTATGATAAATTTTCCATTGGTCCTACTCTTTCAAAGGCAATCGGAGGTACAATTATTGCTACTTATATCCTTTTCGGAGGATTAATTCTTTCTATTCTTTATTTTGAAGTTGTAAAATGGTTTAAGAAATAAACCTTAAAAATGGAATCAACATGAAACGTGCAAGGCCAGAACTTAATACCGGTTCAATGGCAGACATCTCCTTCCTCTTGTTAACCTTTTTCCTGTTAACTTCTTCAATTGACACGGATTTAGGTATTCTAAGACGTTTGCCCCCTCCACCGGATCCTACTCAAGAACAGGTTGATATTAAAAAGAGGAATATATTTACTGTTTTGGTAAATAAAAATGACGAACTGCTTGTACAAGGCCGACCTATGGATATTAGTATGCTTAGAGCCGCTGCTAAGGAGTTCCTTGCAAATCCCTATAATCGTCCAGATCTCCCTGAAAAGAAAATGGAGATAATTCCTGGTTTAGGAGAAGTCGAAACATCGAAAGGCGTTATATCACTAAAAAATGACCGAGGTACATCCTATAAAATGTACATTAAAGTTCAGAACGAGCTAACTGCAGCTTTTAATGAGCTGCGCGACGAGCTTTCAATGGAACGCTTTGGGGTGAAATTTAGCCAATTATCAAATCAGCAATATATCGATGCTATACAAAAAGCTATTCCAATGTCGATTTCAGAAGCCGAACCCGAAAACGTAGGAGGTAAATAATTATGGCAAGATTTAAAAAATCGGAAGGACGTTCAACACCAGGAATCAATACAGGTTCAATGTCGGATATTATTTTTATGTTCCTGTTTTTTTTCATGGTTATTACTACCATTAGAGAAAGTTCTTTAATTGTAAGAGTAAAAGTTCCTCAGGCTACCGAAGTCGCAAAGCTCGAAAGAAAATCTTTGGTTAGTTTCATTTATGTAGGACAACCCATTGATTATAAATACGGTACAGAAAGCCGCATTCAGCTCAATAATCAGTTTGCTTCGGTGGCCGATATTCGTGAATTTATTACTCGCGAAAGAGAAGCCCGTGATGAAGTGGATAGACCTCTACTTACAACTTCATTAAAAGTGGACGAAGAAACCCGTATGGGAATCGTAACAGATATCAAACAGGAACTTAGGCAGGTGGGAGCATTCAAGATCAACTATTCTGCCCGAAAAACCCTTGCTAAAGAATAATCTTTCCTCTTCATGACTAATTATTAGGAGGCCCTCAGGTATCATGCCTAAGGGCCTCTTTTTAGCATCGATACATCAATCCCAAATATCCACTCAAAACTTATGATAGCCCGGTTGGCTCAATAGGCCTTAAGGCACTATCCAAAAACCAATAAAGGTAGATTCGTCATCGAAATTTATACCTTCATGAAAAATTGGAGATGTAAAACTACTTCGTTCATTTGGCTCACCTTGTCTTATTAGACAAAAATCTCCTAAATTCGCACATTTGTTCAAACTCTCGTTTCTATGCCTTTCATGTCATTTCAAAATCATCCCGTTTATTATGAAAGCCGAGGTCTAGGGCCGGCTATTGTTTTTCTCCATGGCTTCATGGAATCTCATAAAATCTGGGAATCTTTTGCTAATTCATTCTCCAATGAATTTCAATCAATTACCTTCGATTTGCCGGGACATGACCAAAGCGATATCATTGCTCCTGTCCATGGTATGGAACTAATGGCTGATTGCACTAAGAGTATATTGGACCATCTGGGGGTGAAAGATTGCATCCTGGTCGGGCATTCTATGGGAGGTTATGTTTCGCTTGCCTTTGCTGATAAATTCCCTGAGCGGGTAAAAGGGCTTGTTTTGTTTCATTCTTCTGCTTTACCCGATTCTGATGAAGGCCGCAAAAATCGTGAACGGACAATTGAATTCATTCAACAAAACAAAACGGGATTTATTTTGCAATTTATTCCATCATTATTTGCTCCGAGTAATGCGGAAAAATATCAAATGGAAATCCAAATGCTCATCGAGTCGGCCTCGTACATGAAGCCGCAAGCTATTATTGCCGCTCAAATAGGAATGAAGGAAAGACCTTCTTATTTGGACGTTCTTACTCATATCCAGGCACCTGTTCTTTTCATTATTGGTAAGCAGGACAGCCGCATATCGGCCAAAGATTATTTTTCCCAAATTTTTCTTCCCTCACATTCTGAGATCCTCGTACTCGAAAATGTCGGCCATAACGGATATATCGAGGCTTTCCCTGTTACCTCGGCTGCTATCCGACATTTCGCACAACGAGCATTCGAGTTGTATTCGGCTATCTGATTATTTCATGAAGTTGCTTCTCCTTTCTTGTTTCCTTCTTTATTGTTAGGGAAAATGCCGACGAATTAATAATGGAAAAAATTTTGGCAAAGGCGATTATAAAAATTTGACTGCGAATTATGTATTTACATCTATTTTCTCAGGACATAGTTACATCACAAGTTCTTCTTCCTTCTGTAAGATTGAAATTAGCCTAAGCGCTTGCTATTTAATAACCAAAGACATCCTCGGCAAGTTTTCAGTTTTAAATTTATTTATTTTGCAAGTTTCATTCGATACCTATTAATAAAATGAGATGTAGAAGAATTTTCGATTTATTGGAATACAACGTTGAACGTTACCATCAACCCATTGCTTTGGCAGGTAAGAAAGCGGGTAAATGGATTACGTATTCTTCAGAAGAATACGCCCAATACGCCAATTGGGTAAGTTACGGTTTGATGGCAATGGGTGTAAGAAAAGAGGATAAAATAAGTACAATAAGCACCAACAGGCCTGAATGGAATTTTGTGGATATGGGGATACTTCAGATTGGTGGTGTTCATGTCCCTATTTATCCTACTATCAGCGATGATGACTTGATGTATATCTTGAAAGAAGCCGAAGTAAAACTCATTTTCGTTGGAAACAAATATTTATATGGTAAAATCAGGGATTTTTCGGAACAGCTCCCTTCCTTGATAGCAATTATTTCATTCGATGAAGTGGAAGGCTGTATACCCTTCTCAGAGTTTATCCATTTCGCGAAATCCAATATTCAGAAAGATTTGCTCGATCGATTGAAAGCCACTGTATCGCCATACGATCTGGCTTCTATCATTTATACATCGGGAACGACAGGCTTGCCCAAAGGCGTGATGCTAACGCATGAAAATCATTTGTGCAACTCATTAGTGGCGGCTTTTACTATTAATTTAAAATCTACATATACTGAACTGAGTTTTCTTCCTTTATCTCACTCTTATGAACGTATGGTGAATTATGCAACAATTTATTTGGGTATGCCTGTTTATTATGCCGATGTTACGGCGAATATTCTCCTCAATTTTCAGGAAATCAAGCCTCAATTGATGATTACCGTTCCATTGTTGTTAGAAAAGGTTTATCAGGGGATATTGAAGAAAAGGCTTGAGCTTGGCAGAATTCAGCGATTTGTATTCGATTGGGCCTTGAGCCTTGCACAAAGGTTTGAAATCAATAAGGATTTGGGAAAATGGTATCGTTGGAAGTTAAGCATTGCTGATCGACTGGTTTTTGTGAAGTGGCGTGAAGCTTTGGGAAGTTCATTGGTGAAGATTGTAACGGGTGGAGCAAGTATTCGGCCTGAATTGGTGAATATTTTTTGGGCTGCTGGTATCAAAGTTTACGAAGGTTATGGTCTTACCGAGGCCTCTCCTCTGGTTGCTTTCAATACTGAATCTGCCATTAAGGTAGGAACCATTGGCAAGGCTATTCCCGATATTCTCGTCAAGATATCGGATGAAGGAGAATTAATGGTGAACGGACCAAATGTGATGAAGGGTTATTATAAACACCCCGAGCTTACCAACGAAGTAATCGAACCAGATGGATGGCTTCATACTGGCGATATAGCCACAATTGACGAAGAAGGTTTTATCACTATTACGGGTCGAAAAAATGAAATTTTTAAAATGGCTTCAGGAATTTATGTAAATCCCGAAAAACTTGAAAATAAACTTCAACAATCTTTTTTTATCAGTCAAGCCTTTGTTGTTGGTGAACATCAAAGTTTTCTTTCGGCAATTATTCTTCCAGAGTTTGATTATATAAAGGAATACTTTGCCCATCAAGGTATCTATTTCAATTCTAATCTTGAAATTATACAGAATCAGAAAGTTATATCTTTAATCGAGGAAGAAATTAAAATATTGAATGGACCTGGAATAAAGGAGAATGAAAGTATACAACGTTTTGCCCTCGTAGCCGACGATTGGACGATAGAAACCGGTGAATTATCTCCTTCACTGAAACTGAAAAGAAGAGTGGTGATGGAAAAATATAAGGAATTGATACAAAATTTTTACAGAAAAGAGAATGGCGGCTGGTAAGAAAAAAGATAAACCCCGAATTGCCATCGGAAACCTGAACCATGACGCTAACCAAACTCAAAACTTGTTTTTACAGAGTCCAATAAACCACCGTCGTTCCATGACTAAGAATAATTTCGAGAGTATCATCTTCTTTTATGAAGATGCCTCTACTTACAAACGTTTTTTATCGAATGGCATTCAAGAATGGCCCTCATTCTTTTCCTAATTTGGCTTTTTGAACGAACTCATCAGGATATAGGGCACCATCACAAAATTCCCGCTTTCATTAGCTCATAAATCATGAATGTCGAAATTGTGGGTTCCAAAACCGCATGACCCATCTTTTCTTTTGGGATATTGTGAGGAATACAAATAATTGTATCACATTTTTCTAATGACCTTCATTAGAATTTATACCTCGATAATAAATCCGGGATAAAAAGGTCTTTTGCAAATGATTCAATATAGAAACTCCCGTGAGTTTAATAAATCCATCCATAAAATACTTTTAAAAACAGTTCTTCAATAAACACCTATGGCTAATTTTGAATATTGTATCCTGTTGTTAGTTTTCAATTCCACTATGTATATACCAGTCTCCAAAGCCTGAAGAGCAATATCGGACAATGGAACCTCTTTTGTGTAAGAACCAGCCTCTATCCTGCCTAAAATTCTTTGTCCTATCTTTTGACCCGAAATATTGTAAAGCACAAGCTCAACCTGGCTTCTTTGCTCGAGATAGAAAGAAACAAAGATTTTCTCATTTGCCGGATTTGGCCAGATACGAAAAGAGGGTTGTTCTTCCATTTCGACAAAACCCGTATTCAAGCTGGCTGGTTTTGGAATGCGTGAGGTGCTCCATAAATGATATTCTCCGGGCTCGAAAGTAATGGTTGCGGTCAAGTTTTGCACCTCGAGTGAATCGCCGCTGAAAAATTCGTACCATTTTCCATCACGCGTGAATCCAGGAACGATATCTTTGGCATTCACATCGAAATTACCCGTTATCACTACGTCCATATCCGAATGTCGGAGTATGATTCTACGATCGACCCCATTGAGTTTATAACTGTAATCCGTTGTATTAAAAACTGGATAATTATTTTTCAGATAATGGAGTGCCGAGTAAACCTCATAAAGATAGTGGCGGCGCCAGTCGGTATAGTAATCCCAGCGTACCGGCTTCTCTCCTACCCTTCCGTTATAGTCGATGCTGTAATCGTAACCCAGTTCGCCAAACTGCCATATCATTTTTGGCCCGGGTACAGGGATAAAGAAAGTAGCCGCCAGAGCAGCTCTTTCGAGGGCAATAGTCATATCTTTGATGTCATAATCTGGATTGGTTGAAACGCCCCAAGTCAGGTTTTTGTACATCAACCGCTCCTCATCATGACTTTCCATATATCCAACTACATGAGGATTATTCCATCCGCGGCGCTGGTAATCGATCGATGAAAAATCGCTACTGCTTGTATATCCCATAGATGCATCACAATAGGCTCCGTTAAGGTTTCCCCAAAGCAGCATCCCATAGTTGGCCAGAATTTTTTCTTCCAAATTATCGGTAAAATGTTCTAAAATAACATAAGCCTGAGGATTGACTGACCAAATAGAATCGGTATAATTTTTCAGTATGGCAATCCGAGTGGCATCATAAGCCCAGCCATCCCCAGGCTTATTGGTAAATCCTTTGCTAAAGTCGAAACGAAAACCATCTGCCTTATATTCTGTAAGCCAGTAGCGTGTTACTCGATATACAAATTGTTTTGTATAAGGACTTTCGTGGTTGAAATCGTAACCCCAGCTATAGCTTGGATTGGGCGAAGTCTGATTGAACCATGGATTATCAGCAGCCGGAATCTGTTTTACATCATCCCAGTATAGTTTTACTAGAGGATTATTCCCGTATGCATGATTCAGCACTATGTCCAAAATAACAGCAATTCCTCTTTTATGACATTCATCTATCAATTTTTTTAAATCGTTCTTGGGGCCATAGTATTTGTCAGGGGCAAAATAAGTCATGGGATTATAACCCCAGCTCGAATTCCCCTCGAATTCCATCACTGGCATCAGCTCGATGGCATTGACTCCCAGTTTGACAAGGTAATTTAAAGTGTCGATGACCGATTGATAAGTATGTTTTGTTGTAAAATCGCGGATAAGCAATTCATAAATAACGAGTTTCTCCCTCGATGGAGGCGAAAATTGTTCGATTTGCCATGCAAATGGTTCTTGAGCAGTTTGAAGAACCGACGCTATGCCTGTAGTTTTTCCACTTGGGTAAATTAGCATTGCGGGATAAACCGACGTAGGGATATATTTATCGTTCCATGGATCACTGATTTTATCACAATAAGGATCGGATATCCTGATTTTTCCATCCACTAAATATTGATAGATATATTCTTTGGCGGGAATCAAACTGCTTATCTCTAACCAGAATCTTTCTCCATCTGCAGTTTTATTCATATAATATTCTGGCAAAATCTCCCAATTGCTGAAATCGCCAATTGCGAATACATTTTTCTTCCCCGGAGCCTGCAAACATAATATAACCGTTGAATCGTCAACGTAATTTATGCCGTCGTATATTCCATCGGGTAACTCCACCACTGTGGGTTGCGGAATTACAACATAAAACAAGGTATCTCTTACTATCTGCTGAGAATTTTTAGCTACAAAAATAAGATGATGATCGTTCCAATATCCATTTATTGGACTCGCCACAAGGGTATCATCCATAAAAACTCCTGCTACGGCTTTTCGAAGACTGCCATTTTCAAATACCCACATTGAATCAGCCTGAGGGCTGATGGCATGAACCAAAATGGTATCTCCTTCCGCTTCGATTAAATGATTCCCCTGTGGAGAAGTAATGTTAATGGATAAGTCAGGCGGATAGACATCCACAAAAATATCGGCATTTCCTACATCTTTTCCTTCCTTATAAGAACCCCCTATTGTGACGCCACTTCTGAAGACAAAAGCCATTTTCAGAATTTGTTCATTTGCCGGAACACCATAATAAGACCTGATGTCAGGAGAAATTGTAAGTCTATAATAATTGGCCGAAATTCTCTCGAGCTTGGTTTCTTGGGTATTCTGTCCCCAATTGGTCTTCACATATTTCCAGTCGGAAGGAGAAGTGCTCAGGTTGGTAATCACTCCCGTATGAGCATAAACATCTCCTGTATATCCCATCAAACCTTGATTTCCCTCAGCGGCGTCGTAATAAATTATGACAGATTGATTCACGAGGGGGAAAACAGGTTCAGTGTGAATAATTTGGGCTTGAAGCCGAAAAAATGAAAAGATAAATATCTCTAAAAAATAAAAGCAACGCCTGGAATCCATATAGGTAAAAATTAGGGTAAATCATAGCAAAGATAAGCATGATATAGTTATTCTATTGGCAAACTATGTCAATATTCGACTTCCATATCCCCTTTGATATTTCGACCCATGGCCTGACAATGACCGATTTTCCTGACTAATGGATTGAATACCGCGCCATGTATAATTCTCGACTCATTCGAAGAGTGGCAAATTGCTGGCCCTCGCAAACATCCTTCTTCCCATCCCGAATAAATATATTTTTGGCATGGAACGTTCATGAATCTTGAGGAATCAAGTCATTGAGCCGACTGAAGGCAGAAAGCGAAGCAACAGTTAAATATTTTCAATGAATAAACCCGTAATGCCAGCCAAAACTTCAGCCTTTCGAGCCGTCAGATACAAAATATTGGCAGGAAGAAAGAATAGAAAATATGCGAGATTCGTAGGGAAAATACAGATCCACTCCGTCGAATTAATCAAAAGTTTATCTTAACAGAGAAGGAATGTGTACCCCCTTATATAATACCAGTTAACTTAGCATAATGCAGTAATAGCCTGAACAAAAGGATGGGATTCATTTTCATGCGGTCTTCATCCGATTCGAAATTTCTAAAAAAACACTTAATTTTGCAGCCCAAAATGGTCCGGTAGCTCAGTTGGATAGAGCAGCAGCCTTCTAAGCTGCGGGTCGAGGGTTCGAATCCCCCCCGGATCACTCCCGATGAAACTTATATTTGTCCCTCTCCCTCTTATTTCACCGAAATCGTTTTATCAATTGCTTAAATGGCAACTCCTTTATCAATTCGTAAAACCTTATGAGAGCCTATCGAGAATATTACAATGAAAATATTTCGATATACGTTTTAAAGGGCCTTATTCGTAAATAAATTTTTTCAGCCTGTTTCATCAATAGAAAAATTTTTATAAATTTGTAATCAGAATTTATTGGATCGAAACGAGGCGATATAAAGGAAACTCTGGTTTTACCATATCAAATAGTTAACAACTAAAAAACAGATGAATCATGGGAAAAGAAGCTATTAAGATTTTATCAGTCGACCGGGATGAGCTCCTGAAGATGTTGAATGCCGCCTTAGCGGAAGAATGGCTTGCCTATTATCAATACTGGATTGGGGCAAGGTTGATGGAAGGGCCGATGAGGGCCGAAATTGAACCTGAACTGCTGCTGCATGCTACACAGGAATTAAATCACGCCGTATTATTGGTTAACAGAATTATCCAGCTGGAAGGAACACCCATTCTAAATCCCAACGACTGGAGCAAGTTAGCTCACTGCCAATACGAAGAACCCAAAGACCCTTACATAGAGGTTATACTCGATCAAAACCTTAAAGGAGAAAGGTGCGCTATCGAGCGTTACGAACAAATAGCCAACTTTACCAGTGGTAAGGATCATGCAACCTACCAGATGGCCGTTCAAATCCTCAACGAAGAACTCGAACACGAACACGACATTCAGGACTGGATTAACGACATTCACAGAATGAAAGAAGAATGGAAAAAACTCCGATAAACCGGAGTTCTTTCTATAACATGCTAAAAAACACCACTAAACTCTACTCTCAATTTTTGAGGCATTTACTATCTTCAGCTGCCTTATTTCCCGAATTCTTGGGGTGGCTGAAGATTTTTCAAAAGAACCCTCTTAAATCAAAAGACGAAGGTTCAGGTTGAACCGGCCAAATAAAACGTCTTCTATTGCAAAAATAAAAACCTAATTGTTGTAATCAGTTAAAGATACCTCGATGGACAACAAATCTACGGGCATTATCTGGGATTGGAATGGCACATTGCTCGATGATGTTTCATTATGCATCGATGTAATGAATTCATTGCTAAATGACCGACATCTTCCTCTGCTAAATCATGAAAGATACAGGGAGATTTTTGATTTCCCCGTAATAGAATATTATAAGAAATTAGGATTCAACTTCAATGTGGATCCCTTCGAGGTGATTGGTCTTGAATTTATGAAGAGGTTTTTAGAACATATAGAAAAAGTTCCGCTGATGGATGGTGCTGTTGAAATACTCGAATGGTTCGACAATAAAGGTTACCGGCAGTACATTCTTTCGGCCATGGAACAACAATCGCTCGATAAAATATTGCTCGACAAAGGTATTCATCCTTATTTCGAAGCTATCTCAGGTATTAATAATCACTATGGCGGAGGAAAAATGGAAGAAGGCAGACATTTTATCACCGACAACAAAATGAACCCCAACGAAGCTTACCTGTTTGGCGACACTATCCATGATTTTGAAGTTGGAGATCGTTTGGGGATGAAGGTTGTGCTAATAGCTCAGGGTCATCAGTCGAAACAACGTCTTATCGAAACAAAAGCTGTTGTGGTGGATAATTTCGAACAACTCAAGAAATGGTTCGAAATTAACGGTAAATGATGTAAAAATTAAGAAAAAGGAATTAAATTTGCCAAAAACCAAAAAATATTCTTATGAAAACGACGATTTTAGGACTTAAAATTACGCAGAGAGCCGAAAAATCAACCGAAGTACAGGATGTTTTGACCAAATTTGGTTGTTCTATTCATACGCGACTGGGATTACACGAAGCAAGCGAAGATTATTGCAGCCAGGAAGGCCTTATCATTTTGGAACTGGTTGGCGACGTAGGAGAGATGCTGAAATTAGAAGAAGCGCTCAAGCAAATTCCAGGCGTTGAAGTTCAAAAGATGGTGTTCGATTAAGGGTGGACAACCAAAGATATTTTATTCATCTTGCCTTTGATGGCACCAATTATTGTGGATGGCAACGCCAGAAAAATGCTACCAGCATCCAGCAGGAGATAGAAGAAAAAATTAGCATTCTTTTAAAGAAACCTATTGACATTACAGGTTGTGGGCGCACCGATACAGGGGTGCATGCTTCCTCTTTTTATGCCCATTTCGATTTCGATCCTATGCCAAAACAACAGCTGATAATTCTTTCCTATCGACTCAACCACATTCTACCCCTCGATATCGCCATTTCAGAAATCCTGCCTGTAAAACCTGAAGCGCATGCCCGATATGATGCGCTTTGGAGAACTTACCGATATTACATTTCCCTGCGAAAAAACCCATTTACAAGAAATTATCGCTGGTTTCGATCACAATGTCCAGATATCGAAAAAATGAATCAACTGGCTGAAATTCTTTTGGCAGTCAAAGATTTTACGAGTTTTTCCAAACTTCATTCGGATACCGAAAATAACCTTTGCACGCTTACTCAGGCTTTTTGGGAAATCAGAAAGGATGAGCTTGTTTTTACCATCACAGCCAACCGTTTCTTACGCAACATGGTAAGAGCCATTGTAGGCACGCTCTGGCAATTGGGAAAAGAAGAAAATGCCGTTGATCACCTTCGTGAAATTATAGCCAAAAGAGATCGTTCGGCTGCCGGGCCTTCTGTAAACCCTCATGCTCTTTTCCTCGAAGAAATCATTTATCCCGATGATATCTTCCTTGTTTAATCTTTCAATATATCCTCTACTTCTTTGAGCCGACCATCTACTACTGCAGGTTTTAGTTTCAAAATATGAGCAAATAAGGGATACAGATGAATATTCTCGAAACTTGGCCTTTCGTAACCATTTTTGAAAGCAGGCCCCACTCCGTAAAAAATTCCGTGCATATCAGGATAAACATTGTCGTAACCATGATGGCCAGGAAGAATTTTTGCCGGGTGAGTAAGCATGATGTTCCAACCTGTATCCGCTAAAACAACTAAATCATAAATACGGGGATTCGTACTATAATGCAAACGCTGAGGCACTTCTTCCTTTTTCCAAACCGTGAGATGGTTTACTTTTTTTAAACGTTGATATAAAGAATCCTTATAGGCCGGAATACCATCCAGATTCATTTGAACTTCCCCACCACAGGCCATGGTGATCCAGTAACGAGGCACAAGTTGGTCCACATACAGGTTATTGCTTTCGTTAACTTTTGCCATTCCATGGTCGGAAACCACAACAAAGTTTACTTTCTTTGCTATGGGCAATTCGTTGAGTCGAGCACGAAAAACGCCCACCAGTGAATCGAGATAGGAAACCATTCTGCCGGTCGAAGCCGCAAGCGGTCCTTCATGATGGCCAATTTTATCGGGTTGGTGCATATACCACATGATCAGATGAGGTCGTTTTTCGGAAGGCAATTGCAACCATGCAATAACTGAATCGATGCGGGAGGTAAAAGGCAAATCCTGATTGTAGCGAAGCCAAATAGATGGGTATTTCCCCTTGATGGGAGCTTCACTGCCTACCCAGTAACAACAAGCCGACTTCATGCCTTGATTTTCTGCTGTAAGCCAGATGGGCTCGCCTTCATAAAATGCTCCATTCATAATGCTCTGCCGGTTAGTTGGTTCATAAGTCCCAATCGCAGGTACATAAAATGAATTTTGTATAATTCCGTGATGGTCGGGATATAAGCCCGTGGCAATGGAATAATGGTTGGGGAAAGTCTTGGTAGGGAAACAAGGAATAAGAGAATGCGCATGCACCCCTTCTTGGGCCATCTTATCGAGATTGGGAGTAGAAAAATACTGAGGATAATCCCATCGGAAACCATCCAGTGAAAGAACCACCAGATAACGTTTCTCATCGGCTTGCCGCGCCCTGTTGCAGCCGAAAGATAACCCTAAAATTATAGATAGTGCAACAAGCAGGCTAAACGCTTTAAAAAAAATACGCCGGTCGAGTTTCATGATTTCTATATTTTTTTCGAACAAAAATAAGAAGAGCATCTCAAACATAAGTTAATTCAATTTAAAGAAATAATTACATGTTTGAAGCCTTTGAATTCAAATAGCTGATAAACTGTAAAATATAAAAAATAGTCGATTGTCGAAAATGAGGTAAAAAAGTTTTATGAATTGAATCAGATGCTCAATAAACCAACAAACGTTTATATTCATGATGTTTAAGACCGGATAGGATGATATGTCGAGCATCGCGGGTATCGATGCAACGATGAATGCAGGAATGGAGGTAATCGGCTGTTCCATCGAAATCGGTTCCATCAAAATAGCCAAAACCCAGATAAGCACCATGCCTAACTTCTACCACGGAATATTCATCGGAGCGGCGCCCCTTATCGATGATAAAAAAATTTTCATGTTCGAATTTAATAGGAGCAATGGCCGCTTCTACACGAGTGTTGTAGTCGGCAGGGGATTCCAATCCTATGCAGGCTCCCATGCATTGACCAATGCCATGCTTAAAACAGGCACCCCCAGTTTTATACAAACCACAAAGCTTCTGACACAGATGATATTCATCGCATAAAGCAAAGAGAGCACGCTTGGCCATCATAACCGAGTTGAAGGTAGTAACAGGAAGTAAACCATCGGATAATTTATCTACTTTCAGTCGCATATAGCCCTTTTCGTCGAAATAGGTAAAAAGTCCTATACGGAAACCTGTCCGTCGCTGCTGACGGTTATACAAGGGTTTATGTTTTTTTATTTCCTCCGATTCGAGTAACTGTGCAATGAGATCGCTGCCTGTAATTTCGTAAGAAATATCGGCAACGGCATGTTTCATTTCAACAGCCTTGCGTGTAGTTTCATTATAGAGGTGCGACAGCACCCGCTCATGAATGTTTTTACTTTTGCCTATATAGACGATCTGATGAGATGCATTATAAAAATAATACACTCCGGCTTCTTCGGGCAAAGCACGCAAAGTAGCCTGAGAAATTAAAGAATTTATGCCCTTGAGGTTAATTTTTGAGAGATTAGGGTCAATGCCCAATAGATATTCGAAGAGTTTGACCGTGGCCAAAGCATCTCCACCAGCCCTGTGCCGGTCAAAGATTTGAATACCCAAATCCCGACAAATATTCCCAAGACTGTAAGATGAGTGATGGGGAATGAGTTTTCGGCTCAGACGAACCGTACATAGTTTGTTGCGCTCGAAGCGATAGCCTAAATTTTTGAATTCCTCTCTCACAAAACCATAATCGAATCCCACATTATGCGCAACAAAAACGGAGTCTTCGGTCATCTCGAGCACCTTGCGGGCAATCTCACAGAATCGAGGTGCATTCTCTAGCATTCGATCGGTGATGCCGGTTATCTGGCTTATGCGATAAGGAATCCTTTTCTCAGGATTCACCAGGGTAACGAATTCATCGGTAATCTTCTGCCCGTCGTGATTGAATATAGCAATCTCGGTGATGCGTTCTCCCTTAATCGAAGTGCCCGTAGTTTCGACGTCAATAATAGAGTATTTAGCCATTTGCTGAGTAGGGATAATAGGCTTATTGATTTAAGATTGATTGGGAATGACACTGCGAGAATCTCATTCATCTATTTTTTTACGGATTGCCTTTACGTCGTCTTTCACTTCGTTCAAGGTTTGATAAATAAGATCGGTGGAAGGAAGAGGTTCAGGAAACTGGTTAGTAATGTAATTGATGAATTTCCATACTTCGCGTACGTCGCGTATGTCCACATCGTAGGGCTGATAGACTGGGTTAAGAGAATAGAGTCGGAGTTTACCTTCTTGTGCAATCAGGTTTTCCACCACTTTAAATACTATGCCGTCGTCGAGTGTAAGGATGATATAAGGATGGCGGTCGCGGATGCTCAGCCAGTTTTGGACGAATTCGCCCGTAACGTAAGCGCCGTCTGGGATAGGAAGCATGGAATCTCCAGAAATTTGAAAGGTACGGTATTTCTTGTCACGTGAAAGGAAAGGCAGGCGAAAAGTTGGCAGTATGCTTACATAATCAGGGTCGGCAAAACCCGTAGCATAACCGGCTTTGGCCTTTTCGTTGACCAATTCGATGTTTTCTTCGTTTTGTGCATCAACGGTAGTAGCCAGCACCCTTAATTGGGTGCCACGCACAAAAGGATCATATCCACGTTCTATCTGGGAGAGTTGGCTTTCGGGCAGCTTTGCTAAGTCAACCTTCAAAAGAGTATCGATAGAAAGTTTGTAATATTCGGAGAATTGCGCCAGTACGCCAAGAGGTGGTTCAGCCACCCCGTTCTCATATCCGCTCAGAGTAGGTCGTTTCATATTCAAAGCCAGGGCTACCGCGTCCTGTGTGCGCCCCTTACGCTTGCGAAGCAGTTTGATGTTGGATGCAAAATACATAAGACAAAATTTTTTTTGCAAAGATAACATTTTTTGTAAAAAATGATTATATTGCCATCGAAATTTTGATTAAAAAATAATCATTTACTATGAAATGCATGCCTTTGTCAACGAAATATATAAATGAGCCGGGACGTACTATTTTGCATCTCGACATGGACACGTTTTTTGTTTCGGCCGAGCGGCTTTACAACCACAAGCTCGAAGACAAACCGGTAATCATTGGTGGGATGGGCGACAGAGGCGTGGTAGCCTCATGCAGTTATGAAGCCAGACGTTTTGGGGTGCACTCGGCAATGCCAGTACGTATGGCCAAAATGCTTTGTCCTGAAGCCATTTTTATTCGTGGCGATATGGAACTCTATACCCGGCTTTCACGAATGGTTACTCAAATCATAGCCGAAAAAGCCCCTTTATTCGAAAAAGCTTCTATTGATGAACATTATCTCGATCTTACAGGAATGGAACGTTACTTTGGATGCTACAAATGGGCACATGAACTTCGGCAGAGCATCATCCATCATACCGGCTTGCCTATCTCATTGGGACTTTCGGTAAATAAAACCGTTGCAAAAATGGCTACCGGCGAAGCCAAACCCAATGGAGAAAAGGAAGTACCATCCATGGAAGTAAAAAATTTCCTCAATCCTCTTCCTATCCATAAAATCCCGGGCATCGGAGAAAAAACCTATCAAACCCTCCGTTCTATGGGGATAGTCAACATACAAACCCTCAGCGCCATCCCTCCCGATATCATGGAAACCCTCCTGGGCAAAAATGGAATTATCCTCTGGAAACGCGCCAATGGCATCGACACTACTCCCGTCATCCCCTATTCCGAAGAAAAATCCATAGGACACGAAACCACCTTCGATCAAGATACCATAGATGGGAACAAAATTACAAATACCTTACTGCGCATGACCGAACGCCTAACTTTCGAACTGAGGAAAAAACAGAAACTCACCTCCTGTGTTACCGTAAAGATACGTTATGCCAACTTCGATACGCACAGCCTTCAAAGACAAATCCCTTATACTTCGCTCGACCATGAACTTTTCCCTGTGGTAAAAAACCTGTTCGAAAAACTCTATCAACGACGTATGCTCATCCGCTTGGTAGGTGTACGCTTCAGCCATCTCATCCATGGATTTCATCAGCTCGATGTCTTCGATCCTTCGCCCCGCCTCATCGATCTGTATAAAGCCATGGACCACATCCGATTGCGTTACGGTCCCAAAGCCATCCGCCGGGGAAGCACTTTCGAATAGGAACCCTTATCCCGCGGTTTTTAAAATAAATTGTCCATATTTGACGCAAATTCATCAACTCCGATTTAGAGCCCATATTAGAAAAAAAACTGTTTAGAATTGATCTAAATAATTATTTTTGCAGTCGGAAACAACATTAAGATATTACCAATGAAATTGCTGTATTTATGCAGATTATGCTACAGGGATTGGAAGCATGAAGGGAAAATGGAATGGCATCCACACAGGAAGACATCCTTGATACTGTTAATTTTCTTACAAAATGCTACGTCTATATCTGCTCAAGGTAAAAACGAAAATAATTTTCTTACTTTTTCTGCCTCTTATGTTGGAGAAGGTTTTGCCAATTTTTCTGGAGGAATAAAAACAGGCCTTACCTATTTGGGGCTGGTTTCATTGAATACTTATTTTGATGCTTCAAAAGCACATCTATGGGAAGGTGGTGGCTTTTTTCTGAGTTTATATAATACACATGGGGGTACGCCAGCCGCTGATTTTGTTGGTGATTATCAGGGTGTTTCTAACATAGAGGCAGGCAATCACACTTATTTGTATGAGCTCTGGTATGCACAGAAATTCAGAAAAGTGAAAGGCATCATTGGCATGCAGGATCTAAATGTAAATTACGCTGCCAGTCAATACGGGAATTCATTTATCAATAGTTCATTTGGAATTCCTTCCACCTTTGCCTATAATATTTCTTCACCAATTTTTCCACTCACAGCATTGGGTTTTCATTTAGAATGGCAGCCGACTGAACATTTCAGGTGGAAAGCAGCCATTTTTGATGGAACGCCAGAAGGCTTGGAAAATTTTCATTTAAAATGGAAATTGAACAAACAAGATGGATTTTTGAATATTACTGAAATTGAATACACTAAAAATTGGAAGGAAAATCATTCAGTAAGTTATAAAATCGGTGCTTATTTTTATAATAGTCAAGATAGTTTGTCCAAATCACAGAAAAATGGTGGATTCTATTTGGTGGCAGATCAAACTATAAACGAACACATTGGAATATTTTCTCAAATAGCCGTAAGTCCATCATCAAAAAATTCAAATCCTGTTTATGCTGGTTTAGGTTTAAATTACAAAGGAATTATCAGTAAAAGACAGAAAGATATTTTAGGGTTGGCAGTAGCTTATGCAGGGTTGAAAGATAGAGCCGATGAAACAGCCTTAGAAATAATGTATCATTTTATAATTAATGAGCATATTCGTTTAATACCAGATTTTCAGTATATTATAAATCCAGCTGGACAGGATATTGCTTTAAAAAATTCCTTGGTAGGTTTTTTAAGAATGCGATTTGATTTTTAAAGATTATAAAGAAAGTGGAAGAAACCAATAATTTTAAGCGGCTTTCTGATTTGTCACCCGGTGATGAAGCAATTATTATAAAAGTATTGGGGCATGGCTCTTTCAGGAGAAGACTTGCCGAAATGGGTTTTGTGAGAGGCAAAAAAGTAAAGGTGATTAAAAATGCTCCCTTGCAAGATCCCGTTGAATACGAAATTATGGGATATAACATTTCGTTGAGGCGAAGCGAAGCAGAATTGATTCAGGTGATTTCTGTTCAGGATGCTGCAGCATTTACAGGGAACAAACATTTTAATGGAACAATTGATGAAGAAACTTTAAAAGTTTCGGCTCTTGAAAAGGAAAAATTAATTCACGTGGCACTGGTAGGCAATCCCAACAGTGGAAAAACAACATTGTTTAATCGAATTTCTGGTTCACACGAAAGAGTTGGAAATTATGGTGGTGTGACGGTTGATGTGAAGGAAACCGAAGTAAAGAAAAATGGCTATAACATTAAACTGGTTGATTTACCTGGGACTTATTCCATTACAGAATTTTCGCCTGAAGAACTCTTTGTCAGAGTTTATTTGACGGAAAATATGCCTGATATTGTGCTCAATGTGGTAGATGCTTCCAATCTGGAACGTAATTTATTCCTTACCACTCAGCTCATCGACATGGATATAAAAGTTGTAATTGCTTTGAATATGTTTGATGAGCTCGAAAAAAAAGGTGATAGGCTTGATTACAAATATTTAGGGAAAATGCTTGGAATCCCCATTGTTCCGACTGTTGCCACCAAAGGTGAAGGCATCGAAGAGCTCCTGCAAAAAATAATAGATGTTTATGAAGATAAAGATCCCATTGTCAGGCACATCCACATTAATTATGGATCTATAGTCGAGAAAGCCATCAAACAAATTCAGGATGTGATCTGGCAAAATCCAGCCATTACGGATAAATTATCTTCCCGTTATCTGGCTATCAAACTTTTGGAAGGTGATAAAACCATTCTCTCCGAACTGGAAAAATATGACAATTATCCTCAAATCGAATCTACTACGAGGCAAGCTATTCAAAGCCTCGAAAAAGAATATGGCGATAGTTGCGAGACCGTTATTACTCAACTAAAATATGGATTCATCGAAGGAGCCTTAAAAGAAACCTATCATCTATCGAAGCAAAAACATAAGGAGAAGCAACAAACTTTAGATAATTTGTTTCTGCATAAGTTCTGGGGTTATCCTATTTTTCTGTTCTTCGTATGGTTAATGTTTCAATCGACCTTCAGCCTTGGAAAATATCCTACCCAATGGCTGGAAAGTGGAATTAACTTACTGGGTAGCTGGCTGGGGAGGATAATGGTCCCAGGACCATTGTGTGACTTATTGGTGAATGGAATCATTGGTGGAGTAGGAAATGTGCTCGTCTTCTTTCCGAATATTCTTATTTTGTTTTTCTTCGTTTCCATCCTCGAGGATACAGGCTATATGTCGAGAGCGGCATTTTTAATGGATAAATTGATGCACAAAATTGGATTGCATGGGCAATCATTTATTCCACTGGTAATAGGATTTGGTTGCAATGTGCCGGCTATTTTGGCCACGCGAACATTAAAAAATCGTAAAGACCGAATTTTAACCATTATCATTATTCCGTTTATGTCTTGCAGCGCTCGATTGCCAGTTTATCTGCTGCTCATTTCGGCCATCTTTCCAAAAAATCAAGCGCTCATTCTATTTTCACTTTATTCGATTGGAATTTTTATGGCCATGATCACGGCATTATTCATGAAACGGACAGTTTTCAAAGAAGAAGAGTCGCCTTTTGTAATGGAATTGCCTCCCTATCGGATACCAACTCTAAAAACCATTAACATTCACATGTGGGATAAAAGTCGAGAATATTTGCGAAAAATAGGAAATATTATCCTGGTAGCTTCCATTATCATCTGGGCAATGGGCTATTTTCCTCGTCATCCAGAAATTGATAAAAAATATGAAGAACAAATTTTGTCTGTACAAAACAATACTACTTTAAGTAAAGGTGAAAAAGAAAAAACGGTTAATCAATTGCAAACGACTAAGATGGCAGAATTACAGCAAAAGTCTATTATTGGGCAATTGGGTAAAGTGGTAGAGCCTGCAATTCGTCCCTTAGGCTTCGATTGGAAAATGGGCATTGGATTATTCACAGGATTAGCTGCTAAAGAGTTGGTAATTAGTACAATGGGTGTGTTGTATCAAGTTGATAATTCCGGAGATAATTCTGTTTCTTTACAAGAAAAATTAAAAAATGAGGTTCATACAGCAGGTAAGTTAAAAGGAGAAAAAGTCTTTACCCCTTTGGTTGCTTTTGCTTTTATGGTTTTTATTTTGCTGTATGTTCCATGTGTAGCAACTATTGCTGCTATGAAAAAAGAAGCAGGCTGGCAATGGGCTGGTTTCGGAGTAGTTTACAATACATTGGTAGCCTGGCTGATGGCTTTTCTGATTTACCAAATTGGAAATTGTATAGTATAGTTTAAAAATGCTAATAAACAACCACATTAATCTTCATTACAAAGCTGTTTTATTTCAAACTATTATTTCGCAATATTTTAGATATCTGCTTGCATACTAAATTGATTGATTTTGATGCAAATCAATGTAAAACAAACAAATAAAAATTATTTGAGATATAATTTACAATACTTTCTGCAAATAATAATCCAGCAAAAGTTTGAACATTTTGCTGTGATTAGGATATTTCAGATGGAGTAGTTCGTGCAAAATGATTTTATACCTTACCTCTTTCGGCTCATCAAGCAATATTTCGTTGAAACTCAATCGACCTTTGCTCGAGCAACTTGCCCATTTCCTTTTCATGGCTCTGATGTGAATGGCATTGGGCTTTACTCCTACTTCTTCGGCCAAAGTCAGCACTTCGTTTTTTAATTCTTCGTGCGTGGTCATTTTAAATTTTGACACTTAACAATTTCATAATTTGTTGAGCGGTTTCCGAAATTTTTTTACTATCGGTAATTCCCGAATGAACCAGCACTTCGTAAAGCTTTTGTCTGATTTTTAGGCCATGTTTGTTGCTCTTTTGCCAGTGAGGATATTCTTCAAATACTTTTTCCATTTCGTTGGCCATCGAAGTAGCATTTTCAAAACCGGATCTGTCTAATATCCAATAAATACTGAAAATTTCGCTTGTCATGTTTTTCTCTACTTGTTCCTTTTTGGCCGTAACGATTTCTTCAATGATTTTTTTCAGTTCCTCGAGCGTTTCCCGAGTAGTTTTTTGCCTGACTTGAAAAAGTTTTGCCAGCATTTCGGCTTTTTCGGCAATCGATTTCAGATAGGGAGCCGTATCGCCTTCCTGTGCTACGGTTCGCTCTATACTTTTAATAAGATTGAAAACTTTTTCTATATCGGAGGCTTTGCTTTTTTCAATTTTTTCCAGCGTTTTTTCATTAATTTCGAATATATCGATGGTAGGCTGAATTTCTCCGCTTTTCGTATGCTTTTTTACCAGTTCAATCGTTTTTCGGGTAAAATCTTTATTGATGTCGATGCCCCGATCGTAATTTTCTCTCAAAATTTGATACATTCTCGAAAGCGTTTCGTAATCGTCCAAATAATTCCTCAGGAAAGCATCGGGTGAAATAATTTCGTAAACAGTTGATAATTCTTTGAAAAACCGATAATATTCATTCCTGATTTCTTCTTCCAGAAAATAATTCAGCAAAGCTTCCACTGCTTTATCTTGCTTTTTCCCGCCGATAATGGTCAGGTAATTTTTCCTTGCCTTTTCCATCTCTTCTTTGAACCTCTTTTTCAGCTCTTCTACATCTCTCACAATGCCGGCAATATCTTGTGAATCGAATGCAAGGGCTTTTTCCAGATTATCGAAAATGCCAACAAAATCGAGTACGAAACCCGACACTTTTTTTCTCCCTTCTTCATCTTCATAAGGACGATTGACGCGGGCGATAGCCTGCAGCAATACGTGGTCGCGCATGGGCTTGTCCAGATACATGCAATAGAGAATGGGCGCATCGAAACCGGTGAGCAGTTTTTCGGTTACAATCAAAATTTTGGGAAGTTCGTTTGGTTTGCGGAAAGCTTTTCTGATTCTTTTCTCTTCGATATCGGGAAGGTGATATTTTGCCAGTTCTTCGGGGTCGTTGTAAAACGGACTGTATACCACTTGCGAATAATCTGTGGGTAAATACTTGTCCATTTCCTGCTTGTATAGGGCGCAGGCTTCTCTGTCCACTCCCACCAGAAAAGCTTTGTAACCCATAGGTTCCACTGTGTTCAGAAAATGATTTGCTACGTATTGAGCCACTTTTTCCACGCGTTCTCTGTTTTTGAGCATGTTCTTTAGCGTTACAGCTCTTTCCAGTACCTTGTTGAGTTCTTCCACATCGCTCATTCCTTCCGCTTCTTTCAAATCCAGAAATTCCTTTTCGAGCACTTCCTTTTCTACTCGCAATTCGTTGGGAGCCAGTGTGTAATATAAAGGTACGGTAGTTCCGTCGGCGATGGATTCTGCAATACTGTATTTATCCAGATAACCATGTGGCGGATCGTCTTTGCCGAAAGTGATAAAAGTTCCTTCGCCGTATTGTGTTTTGTCGATAGGTGTGCCGGTAAATCCAACATAAGTGGCATTGGGAATGGCTCCCATCAGGTAATTGCCCAATTTTCCGCCGGTGGTTCTGTGCGCTTCGTCCACCAATACAAAAATATTCTTGCGCGTGTTGACGTTTGCCCGTATCCCCTCAAACTTGTGAATCATGGTAACAATGAGGCCGCGTCTGTCTCTTGAAAGCAGTTCCCGCAGGTGCTCCTTGCTCTCTGTGACCTCAACATTGCCAATTCCAAGGGCCGTAATATTTGCAAATAGCTGGCTTTCGAGTTCGTTTCGGTCCACCAGCATAATAACGGTTGGATTTTCAAAAAGTGGATTCTGGATAATCTTCTGTGCAGCAACAATCATCGTGTAGGTTTTACCAGAGCCCTGCGTATGCCAGACAAGCCCCCGATGCTTTGCCGGGTCCTGCGCTCTTTCTACTATCTTATTGATGGCATTCATCTGGTGCGGACGCAGCACCACCTTTTTTAGCTCATCGTCCTGACGGGTAAAGAGGATAAAATCGGCAATCAGCTTTACTATCCGCTCCCGGTCGAAAAACGTTTTGACGAGCTGTTCAAAATTTCCTCCTGCCTCTTCCTTCCAATTGAAGAGCAGCTTTTCGGAAGTGTTCCAGGTGCCGCTGTAGTAATATTTTGAGATGTGGGTAATGGCATACGCCTGCAGCACAGCAAGAAGTTCAGGACAATCGCGATGGTAGCGTTTTACCTGTTCCAGCGCCTCGCTCATGCCTTCTACCTTAGTCGCGGCTTTGGTTTCGATAAACAGCAGGGGAATGCCGTTAATGAGAAAGACAATGTCCTGCCGGATGGTTCGCTTGCCATTGGTAAACCTGAACTCGTCCGTTACATGAAAGGTGTTGCGGTCGATATTGCGGGTATCGAGCAGGGTAATGTTGCGTTCCCGCTTTTCGGACGGGACAAACACTGTTTTCAAGCCCTTTAGATATTCCCATACCGTAAAATTCCCTTCGATGGTGGCAGGCACGGTTTCAATCTTTTTGATGATATCCTCTGCCATAAGATGATCTGCAAAGTCCGAATTGAGCTTCTGCAACTGACTGACGAAAATCTCTCTGAACACTATGTGCGTCTCTCCGCCTCGCAGGCGCAGGGCTTCGTCGGGATTGACATATTGCCAGCCGAGATTGGGAAACACTCCATCGCCGTTTTGTGCGGCGTATTCTGCCGACGGTTCCTGCACATACTGAATGATGGGCTCCTGAACCGATTTTTTTTCACCTCCTAATTTGCTCATACTTTTATCTCCAGATGATTAACCCTGATTTTTGCGGTCATAAGATTATGCAAAAGCGTTTTGAACAGCTCCTCAAGCGCCTGCTTCTTGTTCTCCTCCGCTTCGATTTTAGCATCAATGGCGGAAAGAATCGAAGCAATTTTTTGTTGAACAGGGAGAGGGGGAAGAGGGAGAGAAATATCATTTAACCTTGCCAAACTTATGCTTGATTGATTAACGTGTCTTCTACAAATTGTTTTATAAAAACCATCATTCCATCTTTTATGAAGATATTTTGCTAGAAAATAAGCATTTAATTTGCTTTTATCAACAATTCTAATGATTGTCATATGATTTGAAAGAACATATTTAATTTTTCCATCTTTCCAGAATGCAGTTTTGCCGACTAATTCTTCACTATTTGTATTATTGAATATGATATCTTCCTTTTGAAGAAGATACTTACCTATATCATTATCTGTCTCAATGTATTTCAAAACTGTTAAATCAATATTTCCATTTTCATTTATATTAAAAGGTCGCACTTGAGCAATCCCTATTCCTTTATCATTCCATTTTCCACATGGAAAGCCAAACTGAACTTTAATTAATTTCTTGGTTGATAAATCTCCCAGTTTTTCCACTTCCCAATCTTCTGGCACTTTTCCGATTTCTGTTTCTTTGAGCGGAACATTTTCTGTTTCCTCTGGAGGCACGGGTCCGTATGTGAACAGGTGTTTCATCATCGATTTTTTGAGGACTTTTGTGGCGTCTATCACCGCCTGGGTTTTCTCCTTTGCCTCCTGCACCGCAGAAAGCACAGCGGCAATCTTCTGCTGCTCGGGAAGTGGGGGGAGGGGAAGTAAAAGATTTTTGATTTTAGAACTGTTCAAAGTTTTTCCTTTAACAACATTGTCGTAATAATTTGAAAAGTCGATCGTTGGCAGAAAATAGAATAAAAATTCTTTTAATAATTCGCCTTTAGGATAAATTGAAATTATTGCTTCATTATGGAGAGCATCAATGTTAAGAATGGCTGTTCTCCCAATGGTAAGTTTAAAGCTCATAATTAGTGTGCCTTTCGGAACAATATTTTCTTTGAATATTTTCTCAAATGCTAGTTGAGATACCTTTCCATTAGTTTTAGATATAAAGCCAAAATCTTTCATATCAGCTATACTAATCCAAGAATATTTTCCATTATCCCAATAAGATTTTTCAGCCCTTTTAGGGGTTCTTCCAAGGAAAAAATCAGCCACTTCTCCCAATCTCACTACCTCCCATTCTTCCGGCAGTGGCCCGAGCTCTGTCATCTTGTAGCCTTCTGGCAGTATTTCGTTGGTGGTTGAGTTCATAATAATGGTATCCTATATGATAATTTTAAGATATTATTATTCATTCTTTTCATTTTCTTCTTTTTCCTCATTTGTATTGCTTGATGTTTTCTGTTGCCAGTCATCTGCAATAGTTTCCCAATTAATTTTACGTTCTACAGCATTATCTGCCTCATCACTTCCTGTCCAGACATTCCAAAAATCAGGGTCGTCGGAGCGTGGTTGCTGTAATTTTGGCAGATCATTAATTTTAACAAGAACTGGAAGTTCCGAAGCCCATCCTAGTAAAATAGCATGTTGCGAGGGTAGCGATGGCAATTCACGTAACAGCCCACGCAAGTTATCTGGTACCAATTTGTGAACCAGTTCCTGATCCTTATCATTACTGATACGGTGTAGCAAAAAAGTGTTGCATTGCGATAAAACCGTTGGAGAAAGTTCGGAGGGACGTTGAGAGGATAAAACCAGACCAAGTCCAAATTTGCGACCTTCTTTAGCAATTTTCTCAAATATTTGTGTACATAATTGCTGTGGTGAAGCATCATTAGAAGTTTCATATTTTTTTATAAAATTGTGAGCTTCTTCAACTACTAATACAGTAGGTAATACAGTGTCATTAAGTTTCTTGTAACGATGATGTGCTTCAAAAACAATGCGAGCCATAACTGATGTAATTGTATAGAGCACTTCAGAAGGGAGCAAAGATAAATCTATTATGGAGATTGAAGGTTTATTATAATCTTGCCCAATGTAATCATTGAGCCATTGTAGCAATGTTACCTCATCGCAATTTTCAGTTGATATAACTGATGCAATTCTTTTATCAGTAAATAAACTGCGAATACGCATAATAAAATAATCAAAATATTGTTGCTGACTTTGTTCTTGAGCAATTTCATTAAGATGAGCAAGAAAGTTTTCATTTTTAAAGAAGATGGGTGTATCCTCATCAGGTCCTTCGTAAGGAATTAAAGGACCAACCCGAGCTTCAAATTCATACAAAATGTTTAATAACGGATTAACTTCTTGCAAAGAGAATGGAGGAAAATAGCCCTTATCTTTTGGTTTATTCTCTAATATTCGTTGTATTTGTTGGATTAATTCATTTTTAATTTCGGCTTCTTTATTAGTCATATTATTATTGTCAAAAGTACTTAATGATTTTTGAGTACCTTCTAAGAATCCTCCATAATTTTGTTTTATCGGAAATTCAGATAATTTTGGTCCTGACTTTTGGTAATTTAATAAGCTAACTTTAAGACTTGTCAAAAATCTCCTAAATTGAATTGATTTAGTTTCCCTTTCAAAATCTGATCCATTTTTAATCTCCCTCAAAGCCCTGGTTAACAAAGGCCTTTGTGCTTTCTCACTGGCTTGTGATAATGATGCAAATTCCCAGCTATTCCACATCCAACTGGGTACTTTTAATTGATTAATTTCATTGCATTCTTCTTTAAGTTTTACAGCAAATTTTTTTACCTTTCCTAAATTATCAAATGCCTCTGAATATTCATCATTCGGATCTAGAATAATAAATCTTGCATTGACTTCCTTATTTACTTTTTTTGACTCTTCTATGCACCATCTTATTAGTCCTGCTACGGTACATGACTTACCGCTCCCTGTATTGCCAAGTACAGCAAGATGACGGCCAAAAAGGCGATCCGGGTCAACATATACTTTTGCATTGTTCGCCACAGGGCTTGTTCCAATACATACACGTTTTTTCTCGCCCGATTCAATTATTGCTTTTAACTGTTCGTCTGTAGGAAGTAATGCCGGGGTCCCCACTGATGGCAAGACTTCGCATCCACGGGTGAATTCAAAATTTTTCCCAGAATGCAATGGACGTAAAGTCCCAAGTGGATTTAAACTAAGTCTTCTAAGAGGATATGGTAAATCTATCAGACCAAAATCCTGCATTCCCTTGCGTTTAGGAAATGGAGAACGTTCTATTGTAATCCATTCCACCTGTCCTACAAGAAAACCCTGTTCAACAGGGATAAGCAGGTATTCATTTACCCTTGGGAATGGTCGTGGCCCTCCTGTGTTAAGAGCCATGGAATCGGGAGCTTCAATATCAATGGCAATCTTTATTTCGTCCGGTGATACAAACTCAACGGTACCGATTACCAAACTGCTGGCTTGCTCAAAAGGTGTCTGGCTCATGGTAATGTTCCTCCTTCATCGTTTTCAGAGGTTTTTACCTGGGTTGTTTGCTCCTGAGCTCCCAGTCTTGATTTAATAAGATCTGCCATTCGTATAGTTGTTCTATCAATTGCAGGCTTTGGTAAATAGTGCTCAACGAGTGTCTTGAGATCACCTAGATGATCACCAATCAGGAGGGTAATTTGAGCATTTCGCCCTAATTTCTCATAGGTTTTCATTATTCTATCGTTAGGATCACTATATGAGATTATAACCAGATGTGTGGAGGGAATCGTTAACATATCTTTTATAATGCGATTGATATGTTCATCGCCGAATCCATATCCATAACAAACCACAGTACTGTTAGGTCGGCAAATAGCTGCAGCAAAATCTCGGAAAAGTTCACTGTATGGATAAAATAAAGTCTCCAGGTCTTTTGCCGGGTTAGGATAAATCATCAATTGCATTGCACTTGATTTTTCCAGTTCACAAGGTTGTAAATAGGGTGTAATGTCGTTAGCGCCAAAAGGCAATCCAATACGCCTTATTTCACCATTGCTATAAAACCAATCTATTGAACCATGCAGTTTTGTATAACGCGCGACTCCTTCCACATAACGTGGCTCACCCCGAATTCCAGGTGGGTTATAATGATAATCGATATCCATTCGGGAAGCTCGAAAAATTGGGGAAATAGTTCCTACAAATCTATCTATCAGTCGAAGGCCAGCAATATCAGCTCCTAATTCAATATATCTGTCATAATTGGTAGTAAAAATATTAAGTCGATCACGTGTACCTGTTCTACTTGCAAAACTCATTAGAAAACTTACAAGATAGTTTAACGATTCTTCTTTCGTTCCTTTAGCAGTAATTAGGTCATTTTCACTTTTAAGAATTGACCCTGCAAAATTTTTAAGAGCATTTTCAAGCTCTTGTTGTAAACTCTTAAGATCTTCTTCCAAATCCTTATGATTTTGTTTCCACTGTTCAAGCACTTTTCCCTTATTTTCATCAGGCTTTGTCGATTCAAGAATATTCAAACCTGCCAGCAATTCATTGACGACTCGTATCTGATCTTCAAAATTCCCCTCTCCTCTTCCTGCTTTTTCTGCAGAGTCCTTAACACTTTTGTTTATTTCATCTTTAAAAGTATTAAAATCCTGTTTACTCATACCATTCGCCAGTTTTTCAGTTGCCAAAAAATGAACAGCAGTGGTCAATCCGCTTCCAATAAGTAATGATAAATGTTCTGATTGAAAAAGAGCTGTAAGCCAGGGTTCTATACGTTCTCTAAGTTTTTCGGGAGTAATTTCATCTTCAGATTTTGCCCATGAACAGCTTTTACTTTCTTTTATTTTGAAAGAAGATTCATTATTGACCTGTTCAAGAGTTACAGGTTCAGGGTCATCCCGGGTTTTAATAATTTGTTGGTTTTCCTGGTTTTGTTGGTCTTCCATAATAAATACCCTCCAAAAATTTTAAATAATAAAGTTAAATATTTTTCTTCTCACTCCACCACTCTTCTGGCAGCGGTCCGAGTTCTGTCATCTTGTAGCCTTGTGGCAGTATTTCGTTGGTGGACGGTTTCATAATCATATGTTCCTTAGTTTAATTTTTAGCAGATACCATTTGATGCCGATTTTCATTTAGCTTTCCTCATTTCCAAATTGTTTTTCGATTGCTTGCCGTACCAGGCTAATTACATAGTCTATTTCATCTACTGATGACAGAAACAATTCGACATCACCATTTCCCCAGTGCCCTGTCTGAGAAACATTTCTACATAATCCTTTAGGATCGTGAAGTTCACCAAATCTAATGTTTATGTAAAGCTTTAGCTTGTCTTTTTGTGGAACTACATCAACTATGTTTGTTTCAAATTTGTAAGCAATATAATGCTTTAAATACTCCTCATTAATCTCAGGATCCAATGACAGAACTTCCCTGCGAAGTTTTTCAAACAGATTTCGCGTTTTAGTCTCATTAAGATATTCATAGGAATCTATTGAATATTCAGTGGAGGGTTTTTCCTTTTTCCTGTATTGCTCAATAATATTCTGGTCAAGGGAAGGATATTTCCATACATTTAATGCCTCTTTCGATAAACTTTCTGCGCGTTGCAATATTTTTTCTTCGTTCCATGTATCTAGATTTGCCAATCCTCTGTTCAATTTTAATGGGCTTTCCTTAAAACCGCCTTTCATATCTCTTTTGTCAGTAAAAAACTTATCGCTATATTCAGCATTGTATCCAGTAAGGGTCAAATTTCCTATGGTATGCACATATTTTTGCTGAATCTTTTGCCAGTCAGGTCCAAGAGCTTGTACCCAATCCTGATTCAAGTTAGTATTCTGAGGAAGAATATGTTCGATTGTGTACTCACTAACATTTACTCGCTCTTTACGATCATAATTTTCAAGACGTCTTAGCCAATAGGTTCTATTTCGAAAATTGTATAAGTCCTTATATTTCAATTCTGTTACAAACTCTTCATCATTTGGAAATCTTCTATAAGAAGTCATTAAATTAAAATAGGCTTTTACACTTTCAAGATATTTTTCTTTTTTAATTGATTTACTAAAGCTGGCAAAAGTTTTATTTAGCGAATTGGTGGGTATGCCACATACTGCTCGCCTGAAGACATAGGATTCTATCAATCTTATTATTTCAATAAAATCATCTTTAGAAAGAATATTTATTTTATAATCATTGTACAGTTCAAGTAATAACGGGTAAGATACATCAACCTTTAAATCGCGCAAGTCTGAAAAAGCCTCTTTCAGCTTTTTATCTTCTTCTTTATCTAACGCCATTGCACAAAAATATATGGCATACTTTTTAAGCTCTTTTAACTCTGTTTCATTATCTACTTTTTGATTATAGAAATATTTTTTAAACTCCTCATAAACCTCATCGATTTTAGGAATGTTTCCTGTTCTCATTGTCAAATAATGACGCATAAAACTATCAAAATAGCTGGTATACGCTTCCTGCCCAAATTCAACTTCCATCGGCCGCCAGTAAGCTTCATAGAGTTTTTCTTGCATTTCTATATTCAATCGCATAAGCATAAAATTTCTGATAAGGTCTGCCTGTGAAAGGTCTTTACCGGTAGAATTCATGCTTTCAAAAATGAGTTGAGGATTATCATTCTCTCGGTTGAGCGAAATATCAACAATAAATAATTTCAATAATCCATAGCACAAATTTTTAATTTCACTTTCAGATAATGTATCAACTTTACCTGTAAAATATTCAAATATATTCTTGAGTCTTAAAGAATATTCTTTTGGATATTCCTTTTGTTCAATGATAGAAATGTAAGTGCTCCTGTCATTCTGAGAAAGAAGTAATTTATATTTTCTTTCCCCCTTCTCAAGAGCATTGATAAGATAATATTCTCTAATTTTCCTCCCAGAAAATCCGTTTATAATTTCATTATTGCCAAGTTTACGTGCTAATACCTCCAGTAATAAACTCACCGTGGTTAAACGCTGTTGTCCATCAATGACAAGTAGTGGTTCTGGCTCAGAAATATGGTACATTCCTTTTTCAATGTACATAATAGAACCTATAAAATGACTGGGAATTTCACTTTTTCCTGTAGTCATTATATCATTCCATAATCGTTCACATTCATTTTCTGTCCAGCTATACAGTCTCTGATAAATAGGAATTGAAAACTGGTTTGACTTTTTAATGAATTCTAATAAGTTTGCTTCGGTTGCTTTCATATTTTAATCTCCTATTATGATTCTCCAGTGTCCACCTTTAGCAGGACCTATACGCTTGATTATTCCTTCGTTTTGCAATGTTCGTGGTTGCGATTTGAATTCTATGTTCTGTTGCTCATTCATAATTTCTTTCTTCTTTGTTTATCGCCAATTTAGTCAATTATTAGCCAATTGGTTTCCTTAATTTGTAACTTAAAATCATTACCTAATCATTACTTTTATTACCTGATCATTTACTAATCATCGTTTTTATTCCTCCTGGCGTCTTTATGGCTTCTTTGTGGCGTGTTTGGCGTCTTCATGGCGTCTTTAATATATAATTTGTCCCCTTGCCTGTACTACCTACTTGCACAAATATTTTTTTGCTAACCAGATCAAATAAGTCCCTGGTTGCAGTCCTTTCTGAAATTTTAGAAATCTCTTGATACTCCTTATTGGTAATCTTACCTTTTTCTTTCACATACTTTACTGCCTTAATCTGCCTTTCGTTTAATCCTCTTTTTCTTAATTCTTCCTCATTAAAAATGTCTTTATGAAATACCACAGCAAATTGTCCTAAGCCTTCTTTTCTTTCCACAAACTCAGGTTCAGGAAGGTTCTGTTCTTTACACAGTTCCACCTTCAGAATTTGCAAATACAGCAACAGTTTTCAGGTATTCATCATGCCACGACTGTTTGAATTCAACAATTTGATTTTCTAATTTTTCCATAATCCCATTTCTTGTAAAATTGCTTTCAATTTTTCATCTGCTTTTTGTCGTTCTTCTTCCGCTTCCCGCAACTGAATCACCGCATCTTCGGGTGGCAGCGTATCATCCTCGCCGTTTTGTGCCACATAGCGGCTCGGACTCAGGTTGTAATCGTTTCGGGCAGCTTCATCCTTTGTAATAATTTTGCTGATGCCTTCCTCTTCTTTCCATTGAAGGTAAATATCGGCAATGCGGCTGATGCTTTCATCGGGCAGATAGTTTTTCGGTCGGCCTTTTTCGAACAGATGAGCTGCATTGATAAGCAACAAATGTTCCTTTCGGTCGGCAGGCTTGGCTTTGTTGATCACCAGAATAATTCCCGGTGCCGTAGTGTTGTAAAAAAGATTTTCCGGCAACAGGATGACTGCTTCCACCAGATCTCTTTCGACAAATTCCTTGCGGATATCGCGTTCGCGATTGCTACCCGCATTGCCACTTCCTCTTGAAACAGCACCTGTATCGAGCACCACAGCCATTTTCCCGGCATCGTTCAGCGAAGCAAACATGTGCTGAATCCAGCCCCAGTCGGCACTGTTGGAAGGCGGAAAACCAAAGACGAAACGGTTGTAGGTATCATTTTCATAAACCGTTTGAGAAAAATCCTGGTTCCACATAGGATTGGCCGTAACCAGGTCGAATTTCCGCAGGGCACCTGCCGGCGTTAAAAAAGCCGGACGGTTCATCGTGTCTCCCAATGCTATTTCCGCTTCCATATCGTGAATAAAAGCGTTCATTTTTGCCATAGCATACGTCGCATGCAGAATTTCCTGTCCGTAAAATCTCACCGGTTCGAAGGAAGGATTATCGTCGAATTTTTCTTTGCTTCGCAGAAAAGCTTTGATGAGCAAGCCGCCTGAACCGCAACAGGGATCGTAAATTTCGGTACCGGGTTTCGGATCGAGAATATACGACATCAAAACGGCTACTTCGCTCGGTGTATAAAACTCACCGGCACTTTGACCCGAACCTTCGGCAAATTTTCTGAGCAAGTATTCGTAAGCTCGTCCCAAAATATCGGGTTCCACATCGTCCAATCCCAATCGATATTTTCCGAGCACGTTGATAAGGTCTTTCAAAACTTCATCGCTGATGATTCTTTGTCCGCCGGCTGTAGCATTAAAATCCACAATGTCGATGACGCTTTGCAGTTTGGGATTTTCTTTTGCTATTTTTCTCACAGCATCGGTCAAATATTCGCCTACGCCGACAGTATGTTTGGCTATGGCTTCCCAACGGGTTTCAGGCGGCAGATAGAAACGCACCAGATTGTGGTCGTCGGATAGAAATTGTTCAACCATTTTTTTTGAACCGTAATTTTGCGAAAGACGATTGATTTCGTCTTCAAATACGTCGGAAAGACGCTTAAGGAAAATGAGCGGTAAAATGTAATCTTTGTATTTGGGAGCATCGATCGGTCCGCGAATTTTGCAGGCAGCTTCCCAGAGCCAATTCTCCAAGGTTTGTACACTTAATTCGTTTCCTGTCATGATATCGTTTTTTATTTCAATTTATTGGTTGATTGGTACTTTATTTTTTCATTACTCCACTATTTATGAGATGATTCCCCTTATATAAATCGAAATTCACAAATGTTTCAACTTGTCAAAGTAAATAATTTATTAGTATTTCACATTCTCCTTTTGAGGGAAATGTTTCATAAGTTGTGCCCGTTTAAAAAGGTTTTTATTTCGTTTTTCTAATTTCTTAAATTTTATTCATTGCAATTTTAGGAAATTTTTAGAGGTGTTAAATTCCCATAGAATAGGAATCGTTTAAATCCATTGGAATTAGGGTAAATTCGGCCATTTCAAACCTCCAGCAGGGTAGAAATATTCTTTCTTTTAATTTTGGTATCAATTAAGGGATGAACACTGCCTTATTTTTTAGGATGTGGATAATCGAGGGTATAGTGGAGGCCACGGCTTTCCTTTCTGGCCATGGCTGCTTTGATGATAAGATAAGCCACATTGACCAGGTTGCGCAATTCGCAGATTTTAGGGATAAGAATGGAGCGGTTGTAAAGGTCTTCGGTTTCGTTGTAGAGAATTTTAAGTCTGACCAGTGCTCGCTGCAGGCGAATATTCGAGCGCACTATGCCCACATAGCTGCTCATGATGCTTTGGAGTTCGCGAATAGTTTGGGTAATGAGGATCATTTCTTCGTTCAAGACCATTCCTTCGGCGTTCCAGTCGGGGATATCATCGCAAAAGGGGACTTTTTCGATGAAGGGGATAGAATCGATAGCAGCACGGTGGGAGAAGACGAGGGCTTCGAGCAAACTATTCGAGGCCAGTCGGTTAGCACCGTGTAATCCAGTTCTGGCACATTCTCCGGCGGCATAGAGATGATGGATAGTAGAGCGTCCCCATTTGTCGGTTTTGATTCCACCGCAGAGGTAATGCGCTGCCGGGGCAACGGGAATCATAGTATGCGTGATGTCTATGCCGATACTCAGACACTTGGCATAAATGGTCGGAAAATGATCGATAAGTTCATCTTTAGGCAAATGACGGCAATCGAGGTAGACATATTCTTCGCCATGAATCTTCATTTCGTTATCGATGGCTCTGGCCACGATATCCCGAGGAGCCAATGGGCCCCGAGGATCATATTTATACATGAATGCTTCACCCTTATGGTTTCGCAATTCGGCACCAAAGCCCCTCAAGGCTTCCGAAATGAGGAAGGCAGGTCGCTCAGGTGGATTAAACAGGGCGGTAGGATGAAACTGAATAAATTCCATATCTTCGATAACCCCTTTTGCCCGATAGACCATGGCTATACCATCACCCGTTGCAACCGGAGGATTGGTCGTAGTGCTGTAAACATTGCCGGCTCCTCCTGTGGCCAGCATGGTAACTTTTGCAAGAACCGTCTTGATTTCGTTATTTTCCTTATCGAGCACATAAGCTCCATAGCATTCGATATTGGGTGTACGCCTCGTTATTTCCTGTCCAAGATGATGTTGGGTGAGTAAATCAATGGCAAAATGATTTTCCCAGATTGTAATGTTTGGATTTTCACGCACTCGCTGCAGCAGCGTTTTTTCAATTTCGAGCCCGGTTTGGTCTTGATGATGAAGAACGCGGTTTTCGGAATGTCCACCTTCACGTCCCAAGTCGAAGCGCCCAGCTTCAGTTCGGTCGAAGTTTACCCCCCATTCCATCAATTCTTTTATTCTATCTCGCGATTCAGTGATGGTTATACGCACTATTTCAGGGTCATTCAATTCGTCTCCTGCTATCATGGTATCACGAATATGTTTTTCGTAAGTGTCAGGAGTATACATTACTGTCGCTATGCCACCTTGAGCGTAGCGGGTTGCAGCTTCATCGGCACAGCTTTTCGTAACGACCAGTACTTTCCCATGTTGTGCAGCCTTCAGGGCGAAGCTCAATCCTGCAATCCCAGAACCAATCACTAAAAAATCAGTATGTACACGCATGATGATATTTTTCGCAAATTTAATCAATTTAAACTTGAACAGGGTTTAATTTTCATAACTACCTTGTACATTAAAGTCCTTTATTTCTCTTTGGATACCACAAATTGACAACTAATACTAACTCACTGTGTGATTTGGAATTTGGTATATTGTTAGTTGTAAATTGAAAACTTTAAACTGTTGATAACTGCTAACTGAAAGCAAATAAACTGCCATTCATTTTTATTTTTAAGAGGAAACAATGATTGCTTGATTTTGAGCGTTTATAAATTCGTTTAACTTTGCAGGGAGTTTTGAAGAAAGCGTTCATGCATATAATTCAAAATTCCTTGATAAGATTGGATTTTGTTATACATATAAATAAGTTGGAAAATAATTGAAAAAACAGCTATTTTCATGAAACAAGAGATTATTGATAATATAAATAATCCTGAAAATTTAGAAAAATTATATCGGAACAATAAACAAGCCTTCATTAAATCATTTGAAGAGATTTCAGATGATTATAATTCAGATTTGGTCAGGTTTTGGAAAATTCGATTAGCTTCTGAGAAAGAGCCTGCGTTTAAGGGTTTTTTAAAATCTGATTTATTAGTCGTTATATCCCTTTCACTTATTACGGGGTTATTAGTTAAGTTGCCCGAAATTTTTTCTCAAATACAAAGTGAGTTCTTCTATACCCGAGATTTGGCCATAATTGTATTCAATGGATTAATTCTTTATACATTTTGGCAAAACCGGCTTTTTAAGGGAAAACCACTACTTATCTATAGTTCTATTATAGTTTTATTAACTTTATTTGTAAATTTTTTACCAAATACCCAGAGCGATTCTGTGATGCTTTCAATGATTCATGTTCCATTGTTTTTATGGTGTTTATTCGGTCTGTCATTCGTATCATTTGATTACAAAAACATCCAAAGACGGATTGAATTTATTCGTTTTAATGGAGAACTCATAATCATGACTGGTTTAATCTTAATTGCCGGCGGGCTGCTTACCGTGATAACCATACAATTATTCTCAGTAATAAAAATGAATATTGAAAACTTTTATCTACATTATATCGCTGTTTTTGGAAGTGTTGCTGCTCCTATAGTTTCAAGCTATTTAATCAAATTATATCCAAATCTTACCAACAGGATTGCACCTGTGATTGCAAGGGTATTTTCACCCTTGGTTTTGATTACGCTTGCGGTTTATTTGGTTTCGTTAATTTTCTCAAAAAATAAAATATTAGAGGATAGAGATTTGTTGATATTATTGAATATAATGCTTCTTGCTGTAATGGCTATTATTGTTTTTTCCGTGTCGGAACTCGATAAATCAAAAGAAAAAAATATTAATGTTCTTATATTGATTTTATTAGCCGCTTTGGCTATTGTAGTAAATTCCATCGCTTTAATTGCTATTATTTCAAGAGTAACTATGGGATTAACACCCAATAGAACTGTTGTATTGATTTCAAATATCTTGATTTTTATTAACTTAATATTAATTACAAAAAATCTCTTTGAATCATATATTAAAAACGAACCATTAGATTCGGTCGAAAGCACTGTTGCCAAGTATTTGAATATTTATTTTTATTGGACGATTATCGTAATATTTGTTTTGCCTTTTGTATTTGGATTAAAATAAGTAACATTTGCTAACCTTGGCTTTCACAACATTTAGAGTCAAAGTAATAAACTATGCTTCGTTCTTGATTGCAAGGCTTGTGCACGGATGAAGGAAGAATGTCCACGGTGTCTGCATGTTCGCATAGCCTCTTCAGTTTGCGTTTAAGGTCAGAACTCCTGATTCGGTGTTAATCAGGTTGTCGCAGTTTTGAAGACAAGTGTCATATTTGTACCGGGGAAAATGGTTTGTGTGTTGTTCAATAACTCACAGACTTTTTGAACTGCCAGGTTATCTTTTTTTGTTGCCAGAGAATAAAGTTTAACGGTTAGAGTTTTATTTACTTCATCGGGAATCAAATCTGCTTTCGAAAATATTACACTCTTTACCAGTTAAAACCTAACAGGTTTCCAAAACCTGTTAGGTTTGGACAAGACCCTATATATTCTTGACGTCTTAGCGAGAAAAATATTGCACACGGAGGCGTCAAGAATTAAATTAATTTTTCTTGATGTCGCTACAATCTGTCAGGTTAACCTATCTAAAAATTTTTGCCAGAAAATACGCCCAATTGAAATTCGGGGTTAATTTTGTCCCGTCATAACTAACGGGAGTGATATGCAATTATAGGATCAGAAGTTCTGAGATTGATAAATAAATAGTTGCAATAAAATAGATGGGATGACAGCATCAAAAAAGGCAGCTGTGGCTGCCTTTTATAGATGGAAGATTGAAAGGATGAAATTATTCATCCACGAATTTTACCCCAGGGAGTTCTTTGCCTTCAATATATTCGAGCATGGCACCACCGCCAGTGGAAACATAACTTACCCTATCGGCCAGTTGATATTTATTGATCGCAGCTACTGAATCGCCTCCACCCACTAAGGAAAAAGCGCCCTTGGCAGTAGCCTCGGCAATGCACTGTGCAATAGCCACTGTGCCCGTTTCGAAATTACTCATTTCGAAAACACCCATAGGTCCATTCCAAAGCAAGGTCTTCGAATGAGTAATCACGTCCTTGAAGAGTTCGATCGTCTTGGGACCAATGTCGAGGCCCATCCATCCGTCAGGAATTTCATCGGCTTTGCAAACCTTACGATTGGCCTCATTATCGAATTTATCGGCAATTACTATATCCACCGGAAGAAAAATCTTTATACCTAATTGTTTTGCCTTTTCAAGAGTTTCGAGGGCAAGAGAAATCAGTTCATCTTCGACAAGTGAATTTCCTACCTTGCCTCCCTGAGCCTTGATAAAGGTGTATATCATTCCTCCGCCAATAATCAAGTTATCGACCCTTTTCATCAGATTGCGAATTATGTCGATTTTTCCCGAGACTTTGGCTCCACCTAAAATGGCAGTAAATGGATGTTCGGCTTCTTCGAGAACCTTTTTCAGAGCGGCCAGTTCGTTCCCCATCACATAACCGAACATTTTTGCTTGTGGGAAGAATTTGGCAATAACAGCCGTAGAAGCATGCGCCCGATGGGCTGCACCAAAAGCATCGTTCACGTAAACATCACCCAATCGAGCTAATTTTCTGGCAAATTCTTCGTCTCCTTTTTCTTCTTCCTTGTAAAAACGTAGATTCTCTAAAAGTAAAATTTCGCCAGGTTTCAATTCTAATGCCATCTTTAACGCATCCTCTCCAACACAATCGGGAGCAAATTTCACCTCTACACCCGTAACCTTTCTCAAGTAAGGCAGCAAATGCCTGAGGCTATATTTATCTGATGGTCCATCCTTTGGCCTGCCCAAATGCGACATCAAAATCACGCAACCTCCATCATTCAGAATTTTTCGAATCGTAGGTAATGTAACATCGATTCGGGTGGTATCGGCAATTTGAAATTTATCATCCAGCGGAACATTAAAATCGACTCGCATAAGGGCCCGCTTATTCTTGAAATTAAAATCATCTATGGTCTTCATATAGTAATATTTTTAAAATTAGGCCACAAAGATAAGATTTTTAGAGCATTCAATTGTTGTTGAATATATGCAGGCCGGTGCCTTCTATGACCACTTCGAGCTGGTTTTCAGAAATTGTTCTCATCACCTTCCGGCAGAATTAATATTGTATTGTCTGCATTAATTATCGAAAAGGAAAGATGAAGAAGAATTTTCGATACTTTTTATTATTGTGCTGTCAAGGCTCTGAGCAGGAACACCCATTCGAAGGCAACTTCTTTAAGAGCATCATATCTGCCGGTAGCCCCTCCATGACCTGATTCCATGTTGGTTTTCAGAAGTATAATATTATCGCCGGTGTTGTTGGCTCTGAGTTTTGCTACCCATTTGGCAGGCTCATGATAACGAACTTGAGAATCATTGAGTCCAGCGGTAGCCAGAATAGGCGGGTAATTAGCCGGTTTTATATTATCGTAAGGAGAATACGATAAAATGTAGTTATAATCTTTCTTTTTATTGGGATTTCCCCATTGTTCATATTCCTGAGTGGTCAAGGGTAAGGTTTTATCGAGCATGGTATTGATTACATCGACAAAAGGTACATCGGCAACGACTGCGCCAAAGAGGTCGGGTTGCAGATTGAGCGCAGCGGCTACCAATAGTCCACCAGCACTTCCTCCCATGATACCGAGTTTTTTAGGTTGGGAATATTTTTTATCGATAAGAAATTGTGCACAGGCAACAAAATCGGTAAACGAATTCTTCTTTTTCATCAATTTTCCATCTTCGTACCATTGTTCGCCCATCTCACTTCCTCCACGCACCTGAGCAATCGCATACACAAATCCCCTATCCACCAGACTGAAAACTGAGGTACGGAACCATGCATCGGTGCTGTAACCATAAGCTCCATAACCATACAACAAGGCAGGATTCGACCCATTCAATTCGAGTCCCTTCCTGTATAAAATGGCCATGGGCACATCTGTACCGTCAGTAGCTTTGGCAAATCTACGTTCCACTGCATACTTATCAGGATCAAAACCTGAAGGAATTTCCTGAACCTTGAGCGTTTGCACGCTATGGCTATCCATATCGATTTGGTATATGGTGGTCGGTCGATTGAGCGATGAATAGGAATACCTGAATACCTTCTGGCTGTACTCAGGATTCGTATAAGTGGAAACCACATAAACCGGTTCGGGGAAAGCCACATTATGAAACTTGCTTCCGTCCAGATCGTAAATTCTCAATCCCGTCAATCCATTGCTGCGTGTCTGTATTACCAGATGATTCTCGAAGACCTCATAATTCTCTATCTTTACCTTTTCATCGTGAGGAAAGATAACTTTCCATTGTTTCGGATTGGAGTTTTTGCCGAAAGGTGTTAGATAAACCATTCCATTTTTACTTTCGGGAGATTTGTAATAGACATAGAACCCTAAATTTTTATGATGTTCCACACCATACATGACATCCTTTTTTCGTGGCAAAAAAATCTGGAAATTCCCGTCGGGTTGATCGGATTCGAGCATTCTTACCTCAGAAGTTGTAAAGCTAGCCGATTCAATCAATATATAATCGTTTGACAAGGTTTTGGATACGGAAACATTCAGCAATTCGTCATCTTCCTCGAAAACAGGAGTATCTTCGGCGAGAGTTCCTGCAATATGGCGTAAAACCTTATATGGGCGGAGGGATTCATTTCCAATGGTATAGAATAATGTTTTACTATCGGCTGCCCAAGTAAAGGACTGAACATTTTCGATCTGCTCGGGTAAATCTTCTCCACTTCTTAGATCTCTTATCTTAAGGGTAAATTCGGCAAACGAACCGGTTGTGTTATAGGAATAAGCGGCAAAATTATTGTCAGGGCTCACTTCATAATCACTAAAAATAAAAGCTGGCTGGCTCTCGGCCATGGCATTTACGTCGAAAATTAGTTCTTCTTCTGCTTGTGGAGTCATTTTTTGACGATAATACAAGGGATATTGCTTTCCTTTAAGCGTACGCGTAAAGTAATAATAACCGTTGTCAGGAATTTTTACGCTCATATCTTCTTCTTTGATACGCGATTTTATTTCATTGAAGATTTCTTCCTGGAGAGGTTCAGTTTCTTGCATAACCAGTTTGCAATATTCATTTTCGGCGTTCAGGTAAGCAATCACCTCGGGATTATTGCGGTCTTTCAGCCAGAAATAAGGATCGATTCGTGTATTTCCAAACTCACGAAATTCTACAGGGCGCGAAGCGGCTATAGGCGGTGCAGGATAAAGATATTGCTTCAAAGGACGCAAATTTTGCTGAGCGTCGAGTTGTAAGTGTGTCATAAAGATGAATGTAAATAAAATAGTGGTGAATGGATAATGAAATGTTTTCATGATGAATTGAAGATTATATGTGATGCATTGTTGCAGTGAGTTTTTCACTAAAAGTATAAGGCGTCGTTCGCTTTCAAAATATTTTGTTGCAAAGAAACGAAAATCTATAATCTATAATAAAGTTTGCAGAGATGAATCTTCGACTTTCAAGGATGCCAAAAAGTTACACTTTCCGATTATTTTCTTATAATTTTATTGCTTATCAAAATAATCCATGCAAGCTGGCATTTATTTTTTCGATGACGCTGGCAAGGTCTTCGGTATTAGAGGCAAAATCGGTATGATCTACATCTATGATGAGAAGTTTTCCGGCTTTATATTGTGAAATCCAGTCTTCATACCGTTCATTCAATCCTTTGAGGTAATCCAGGCGTATGCTTTCCTCGTAAGGGCGGCCTCGTTTCTGAATCTGACGCACAAGAGTCGGAACGGTAGCTCTTAAATACACTAAAAGGTCAGGGGGTTGAATGAATGAAATCATCAGTTCGAAGAGGCTTTGATAATTTTGGAAGTCTCTGGTATCCATAAGCCCCATGTCATGCAGATTGGGGGCAAAAATGTAGGCATCTTCGTATATTGTTCTGTCCTGAACCACATTTTCACCCGATTTTCTAATTTCGACGATTTGACGAAAGCGGCTGTTGAGAAAATAGATTTGCAGATTGAATGACCAACGCTGCATATCTTCATAAAAACTCATCAAATAAGGGTTTGTATCTACATTTTCGAAATGAGGTTTCCATTGAAAATGTTTTGCAAGCAATGCAGTGAGTGTACTTTTTCCCGAACCGATATTTCCTGCAATAGCTATGTGCATAAGGCGAAATTTTTAATAAGATAAATTCTATAGAATGAGTTAATGGTTTGTTTTAGTGGTAGGTTGCTGAAGCATTTCGAGAATTTCTTCGATGATATTTCTCTCGTTGGCTAAGCGAGGAACCTTGTTTTGTCCACCTAACTTGTTGCGATTTTTCATCCATTGATAGAATGTTCCTCGAGGGACTTGCTGAATGATAGGACTGGATAACACCATATCATGGAATCTCTTAGCCTCGTAATCGGAATTCACCGATTGAAGGGCTTTATCGAAAGTTTCGACGAAGCACTCGAAATCTTCGGGTGTTTTTTCGAATTCTACCAGCCACTGGTGAGCGCCATTTCTATTTTGGCTAAAATAGACCGGTGCGCCCGTATATTCGCTCAATTGAGCATTACATTCTTTACAAGCAATTTCGAAGGCACGTTCAACATTTTCGGCTATTACTTCTTCTCCGAAGGCATTGATAAAATGGCAGGTGCGGCCTGTAACTCTAAATTTGTATGGATTCTGACGGGTGAAAATTATAGTATCGCCCAGCATGTAACGCCACAATCCACTATTCGTAGAAATGAGCATGGCATAATTTTTCCCTAATTCGGTTTGCCATAGTGGTAGAGCATATTCGTCAGGTTGATCGATTTTATCTAAAGGAACAAATTCATAGAATATGCCATAATCCAGCATCAGCAGCATGGCCTTCTCCGACGAATCATCCTGAATACCAAAGAAACCTTCTGAAGCATTGTAGGTTTCGACATAATGGAGGTGTTGGAGTGAGATGAGTTTTTCGAACTCTTGCTTATAAGGTCTAAAGCTGACTCCTCCATGGAAAAAAACTTCCAATCGAGGCCATAACTCACCAATATGTTGCCTGTTCGTATCTTCAAGGATTCTTTTCAACAATACAAGCGTCCAGCTCGGTACACCAATGATGCTGGTAACATTTTCTTTGATGGTAATTTGGGCCATCTTGGCAATTTTCTCTTCCCAGTTTTTCATCAGGGCAACCTTAAGTTCTGGGGTGCTCCTTTTTGCAGCCCAAAATGGAAGATTTTGCATGAGGATAGCTGAAAGATCGCCTTCGACAATTTGATGATGATTCACCCGGTGCAAGGTTTGCGAACCTCCCATTACTAAACTTTTCCCTGAGAAAAGACGGGTCTGAGGATAATGATTCACATAAATCGACAGCATATCCTTACCTGCCTTAAAATGACAATGATACAAGGATTCTTTGCTCAAAGGAATAAACTTGCTCTTATCGTTAGTAGTCCCCGATGATTTGGCAAACCACCTGATAGGCGTATTCCATAATACGTTATTCTCGCCTTGCCTAACTCTTTCGATGTATGATTTTAATGATTCATAATCCTGAACAGGGACTTTCTTTCTAAAATCTTCATAATTATGTATTCGTTGATAATCATAAACTTTCCCCCATTCGGTATTTTTGGCAGATGTAATCAATTTCTCCAAAACCCAATTTTGAACTTCATACGCATGAAGCTCGAAATAATTGATTCGCTCGATTCTTCTTCTTAAATACCTCGAAATTAGAGTGTTTGTCAATGACATCCTTTTATCCCGAATTTTCAGTCAAAAGTAATGATTCCTGCGATTATATAAAAAAGTAAAATTTCTGGCTCAACCATTCGACAAATTACAGTTGAACTCATTATTTATTCGAAATGCACAGCATGGGTACGGTTCTTCACTGGAAATTACTTTCTTACCCAAGCTACCTGTAAAAGGGCTTCGCTTCAACATCCATAAGCCTGCTATTAAATTTATGCTGATTTGTGATTCTAAAATTCTTATTTTTGCAATGGAGATTCTTTCGGTGAATTACAGCCCAGATTCTGTAAAATTCAATTGCTCTAAGAAAAGAGCATCAAGTTAGTATTCGACGAGCTGGCCCGAACGAAGGATTATTATACATATCGAGTGAAAGATTTTTACAATTGTAAAGCTAAACAGCAAATTTTGATTTGAAATATACATCGAAAAATGATAACTGAAGAAAGTCTTCGACAATTTGGAGTTTTGATTCACGAGGTGAGGAATGTAAGTTCGGATGAGGCACTGGCTCTTCTATCTGATGGGGCTGTTATACTGGATGTAAGGCCATTGTTCGAATCGGAATATCGTAGATTCGACGTAAAGGATGTAATTTACGCACCAGCCGAAGGATACGAATATTGGGTAAAAAATTTGCCCTTCGATCGTTGCTTAATTGTAGCCGACGCCAGTGGCCTAAAAAGCAGAACCATTGCCAGTCGTTTACTTGCCGATGGATTCCGGATGGTGGTAAACCTTAGTGGAGGATTGGTAGATTGGGAAAGAAGAGGTGCACCGGTAATTGTGGATAAATCGAAGCAACTTATGGGTTCCTGCCTTTGCCAGCTTAAACCATTCTATTATAAAAAAAGAAGGGAATAGTTTAAATTCATTATTATACAGGATAGTTTTTTAGCAAGTATTGTTATGGTTTAATTGTTTCGAGGCATGAGCCGCGAGAAGAACAAAAGTCAAAAAAGACGCGAGGTGAAGGGAATAGTGAACAGAGTTTGGAAAATACAAGATATGAGCGATCTTCTATACCAAATACACAAATTATTTTTCAATATTGCCAGAACCATTTTTAAATGTGACGGATTCTTTTACATTTAGGATTTTTGGAGATAAAACGGAGTTCCATAAAGAAACTCAAATAAGTTTATTTATGATTCCAATAATAAATTTTATTTCTTCAAGTGATTTAAATTGTCGATTCTTTTGTATTTATTTATAAATAAAATGGTTCTGGCATAAGCAAACTGCTCGACTATAAACCCGATGAAATAAAAACTCAAATTATTGGCAAGGTAAGAGATACACTTTTAATAACAAACATAAACCTTATCAATTTAATAATTCCAACGATATGATGTTATATACAGTTGATTTAAAACATGATGAACAAATAGATAATATTAAACTTTCAGTAATAGCTTTTTAACAACCTGGTCAATTGTTTCAAAAATAAATTGTAAATAGAGGCTCATTTATGGTTTATAATTTTAAGGGAAAAACTCTGCCACTAAAAATTAATTTAGCATTCAATAATCTATTTTGATAATTAATATATTAATGTCCTAAAATAGAATTCATTATGCAAATCCAAAATTAATATAGTTTTCGAATAAATAAAATAAAGTAAAATATTTTTCAAGATAAGGATGAAAAAATCATTCAATTATGTTGTGCAATCAATTTATACAGTCATTTTCGACGATGGAGGTTTTGATGAAGCGGTTTGAAAACTTATTAAAAATTCTTTAAACCTGATTCCAGGCATTCCACAATTTTCTTCTTCAGTTTCCAGCAAGTCATTTGTCGTAGATTAAAATATCTGGCCAATTCATAGCTCGAAATTTTGGGATTGTGGCAAACGATATTGGCAAATCGAAAGGCTTCCGGCAAAGGTAAACGGCAATAGTGAAAAATTGTATGGGCCTTGGCCGATTCTTCACGTTTACATCGCGTACACCGCCTCGAATATGGTGTATTCCCCTTACAATAATTGTTATGCCCGCAATTGCGACAAATATATCCGCCTTCCCATTTTTTCAAGGCTAAGTATTCCAAGCAAGATTCCTCACTGGCAAATTTTTTGCAGATGCCATTAAAATCAGTGTGATGAAATATTTCAACAATTCCATCCATGACAACATGTCATATTTAAAGTTCCAAATGTAAAATTTTATCTACTCGCAGTTTATTCAATAAAAACTCTATTCGTTCGAACATAAATGCATTTAATTTGTTTTTGGGATGTTAGTCTCATATCGGTCTAATCTTTGCAAAGATAAAAAAGTGATAAAAATGCGATTTGATTACAAGAATTCGTTTAATTTTGCTACCTCAAAACCAAGTGTCGATATGAAGAAAATTTTTCTCTTTACGGGAATTGTTTTTATCTCTCTGTCATTCGTTTCATGTGGAAAGAATCAAAAGACTGAATCGACTGAAAGCAAATCGAAGGAAACAACTTCTCCCGTACAGATAATCAAGCTCGACAATGGACTTTTTTGCAAGACAATATGGGATTACACGAATTCACCCGATCGATGGAAATATAGAGGTAACAAGCCGAGTGTCATAGATTTTTATGCTGATTGGTGCAAACCCTGTAAAATCGCCTCTCTCATTCTCGAAGATTTAGCCAGGGAATATGCAGGGGAAGTGAATTTTTACAAAATTGATACTGATAGGGAAAAAGAATTAGCTACTCTATTTGGGATAAGGACCATACCTTCGTTTCTTTTTATTCCCAAAGAAGGCGAGCCCCGGATGACAGCCGGTATTGCCCCAGGGGAAGAAGCTACGCGTAAAATGTTCAACGATTATATTCAGCAATACTGTCTGGGAAATTTTAGCGAAGCACAATAGTTTACCAATTGAATACAAATTTGATATACCAATCCAAAGGCCTGGAATAATGAAAAAAATAAATTTAAAACTCATACTCACCATTTTTGTGTTCACCTTCTCGATTCTGGATTTTTTTGGTCAAGCATCAACGAAAACCATTTCAAACGAAGGGAAAGTAATTTATCTAACTTCAGCCGAGTTTAAAGAAAAGGTATTTAATTGGGAAAAAAGCCCTGAAAACTGGGTATTTGAAGGCGATCGGCCTTGTATTGTAGATTTCTATGCCGATTGGTGCAAGCCTTGTAGAATGGTTGCTCCTATTATGGAAGAGTTAGCCTTAAAATATAAAGGTAAACTAACCATTTACAAAGTGAATACGGATAAAGAAAAAGAGGTCTCGAGCGTATTCGGTATTCGCAGCATTCCCTCGGTTCTTTTCTGCCCCACGAAAGGGAAGCCACAGATGGCTACGGGTGCTTTACCCAAAGACACTTACATTCAGGTTATCGAGGAGTTTCTTCTGGGAAATAAAAAACAGACCCGATAACAAGAATCTAAATAATTACAATTCATTACGGTAAAATACATAAACTCATTTCTATTCTATGGAAAATTTAACGAAACAGACCTTTCTCGAAAAAGTTTTCGATTATGAAAAAAACGATCAATGGAAATTCGAGGGCAAATTGCCATGCATCATTGATTTTTATGCAGACTGGTGCGGCCCTTGTAAGGTGGTAGCACCTATTCTGGAAGAATTATCGAAAGAATATGCTGGCAGGGTGAATTTTTACAAGGTAGATACCGAAGCCGAGCAGGAACTGGCCGCAGCTTTTGGCATCAGAAGCATACCCTCTATTCTGTTCTGCCCCGTTGATGGTCAACCACAAATGGCGGTGGGTGTATTACCAAAAGATAGCTTCAAACAAGCCATCGAAGATGTACTTTTAAAAGCATAAAATATCTTTCTATTTGCAACAACCCGCATAAAGATTCAAATATAAATCGCATGCGGGTTTTTTATTGTGTTCGACACTGATATGGAAATAAAGAGACACATTATGGAATTCTCTATATTTTAGCATTTTCGATAATATTGCCTATCGAGAAATATCTTTTTAAAAAAAAATTCGAGAAATGGATGTGTTGCTGAGTACTGCTTATTTCCCATGCATTGAATATTTGGCTGTCATAGGTGCGGCCGATCATATCTGGATTGAAAATCACGAAACGTACACACGGCAAACTTACCGTAACCGGTGTTATATAGCGGCTCCAAATGGCCGTCAAATGCTGATTATTCCGGTTATCAGGCCTTCAGGAAAACACACCTTCATCAATGAGGTTTTGATCGACAATAAGCAGCCATGGCAAAAAATTCACTGGCGTTCCATCGAAACTGCCTATAATCGGTCGGCTTTTTTTCTTTATTACAAAGATGAATTGGAAACTTTATTCATCGAACCCCAATATAAATTAATAGAATTTAATCAAAAAGCAGTTTATAAAATATTAAAATTACTTCATTTAGATAAAAATCTCTTTTTCACCGAAACTTATAGGCATAAAACAGGATCGGAGGTTCTCGATTTAAGAAATCGAATAGAACCCAACCGTCAGGGCCTATTGTCCGAATATCATTTCATCGACTATTTTCAACCTTTCGGCCCAAAATACGGTTTTCTACCCAATCTGAGTGTGATAGATCTCTTATTTAATCAAGGGCCATACAGTTCTGATTATCTTCATAAAATGGCTCAGTATATCAAGAAAACAATCGAGAACGCATGAGGTTTTAGGTGGGATATTCTATTCGAAGATGATAAATATGCAACAGGCGCTGTTTGAAGATTTTTTTTGCCTGACTGATATCCTTCAGGGTGATGTTGGAATTATCGAATTGATGCGCTTTCATCATCGAATCGATCAATTGTTCAACGAGGGTTTCTATGTGGGTTTCATCGGTTTGGTGTAAACTTCTCGAAGCGGCTTCGACGCTGTCGGCCATCATCAATACGCAGGTTTCTTTCGAAAAAGGCACGGGACCCGGGTAAGTAAATGCCTGTTCATTTACTTCCGATTCTAATTCCATTTGCTGGCTTATTCTATAGAAATATTCAACTCTTCGTGTTCCGTGATGGGTTCGGATAAAATCAATGATCTGCTCAGGCAGCCTGTATTTGCGTGCTTTTTCTATTCCATTTCGAACATGATTCAAAATAATTTCAGCACTCTCTTCGGGTGAAAGTTCTTCGTGAGGATTAAAACCAGTGTATTGATTTTCGATAAAATACATCGGCATATCCATTTTCCCAATATCGTGATACAAAGCCCCTGCCCTCACCAGAAGAGGATTCCCACCGATTTGATGAATCACCTCCTCGGCCAGATTGGCTACCTGTATGGAATGGTGGAATGTTCCGGGTGCACGTGAGGAAAGCTCTTTTAAAGGTTTATAATTCACATCGCTGATCTCGAGCAAGGTAATATCGGTGAGCATTCCAAAAGCCTTTTCGAGAACATATACCACTGGGTAAGAAAGAAGTAATAAAGCAGAAGCTCCGCCAAAAAGAGCAAAGTTGAATGACTTCAAGCCTGAAAAATGCCCTTCCTGAATGAGATACAGACCAAAATATACTGCAGAGTATGCCAGAAATACATAAATGGCAGTAATTACAAATTGCTGCCGCCTGTGAAAGTTGGCCACACTAAATATGGTAATCAATCCTGAGATAAGCTGCAGAAAGATAAATTCAAAACTATTGGGCACAAGAAATCCGATCAGGATAATGGTAATAATATGTACATAAAGAGCTACACGCGTATCGAAAAATATTCTTGCAATCAATGGCACCATACAAACCGGAATGGCATAGAGCAGAAGGGGTTTGTTGGACAGGACCAATGAAGTCAGCCCGACCATCGAAATGATGATGAGCAGAATAAGGCCTACCTGATGGTTATCGGCAAAAATATGAGGCCTGAAAAAGTACAAGAACAAGCCCAATACGAGCATGGCAAGACTAACCAGAATCAACTGCCCGATGAAAACCGCAAATCGAGCATGCCCCGTGCCCAATCGTTTCTCGGTTTCAATACGTAAGGATTCAAGAACCTGAAATTTCTCTTCATCGACCACTTCACCCTTCGAAATTACTTTTTCGCCTTGTTGTATCAATCCTTTTACTCTGGACAAATTAGCCAGCAATTGTCGTTGCGATTTTTCCGTGAGTTCCTTATCGAACCGAATATTATGAGCCAATCCCATCTCGAGAGCCTGTCGGACTTTTCTTCTATAAGCAGAGTCAATTCCCGATAAATGTTTCACTATGTAGGCATCGGCAGATTGTACCGTAAAGAAATGTTCAGGATAAGCTTCGGTGGCTATATTGCCTTTGACAATCATGATGGATTGGCCGGAAGGCAGGGCAATAAGTTCGGGAACCATCTGAATTATTCCATGTCGAAAGATGGTATCGGCTATTTGAATAGCTTTTCGATAAACTTCGGCAATAGGTTTGCCGGAAAGAGTATCAGAAGGCGACATCATTAAAAAATCGATCAGGGCCTGAGCAACTATTACTCTCTGATTGGCAGTAACTTCAGGTTGATAGGTAAAATACAAACGGCTCTTTGCCAATAGCCTCTCTTTCTGCAACTCATATTCTTCATCCGTTTTCAATACCGAAAAATCGAATGGAGCAATCAAATCTTCGTGAAGCCAGGGTTTTCCCTTCACATATTCATATTTGAACTTTCCTTCACGCGGGAAAAATAACAGAATAATTATCAAAGCACATAAAAAAAGCAAGCCCTTGCTTACATAATACAGATGATCGGTGAACAAGCGCAAAGGGTTTCTCATGCAATTTCAAATTGAATTTCAAATTCTGGTGGATAAACTTGCATAGGGACAAGAGAATTTGAGAAATAGCCAAATCGATAATCCTGAAAAATAGAAGACATTTTTCAAGGATGGATTTGCCACGAAAATAAACAAAATCTCCTATTCTTCGGTTTTATTTTCGCGTTTTCGTTTCAAATGATCGAGAATAATCTTGCGCATTCTGATGGCATTTGGGGTTACTTCGACGTATTCATCAGCTGCAATGTATTCGAGGGCTTCTTCGAGAGAAAAGATGCGTGGAGGTGAAAGAATGGCCTTTTCATCACTTCCGGCTGCTCTAATATTGGTGAGTTTCTTCGTATGTATGACATTGACCACAAGGTCGGTACTGCGACTATTTTCGCCGATAATTTGACCCGCATAGACATTTTGCCCTGGTTCGATGAAAAAAGTTCCACGATCTTGAAGTTTATCGAGGGAATATGTGATAGCCTCGCCTGTTTCCATAGCTATAAGAACTCCGTTTCGTCGATGAGGGATATCTCCTTTCCATGTTTCGAATCCCTTGAAACGATGGGACATCACCGCTTCTCCCTCGGTAGCAGTCAGCACTGCATTGCGCAATCCTATAATTCCTCTTGAAGGTATGCTAAATTCAAGATAAGCCCGATTATTACGTGTACAAACCCCTTCGATTTCTCCCTTGCGTGAAGTTACGATATCGATAATTTTACCCGTAAACTCTTCGGGTACATTAATAGAAAGAAATTCAATGGGTTCACATTTTTCTCCATTCATTTCACGGATAATTACCTTAGGCTGGCCTACCTGAAATTCGTACCCTTCCCTTCGCATAGTTTCGATGAGTATAGAAAGATGAAGCACTCCTCGACCGTAAACCATATAAGTGTCGGGCTGAAATGTTTCTTCTACCCTTAAGGCAAGATTCTTTTGCGTTTCGAGGAACAATCTATCACGAAGATGGCGAGAGGTAACATATTTTCCTTCCTTCCCGTAAAACGGGCTGTTATTGATGGCAAAGATCATGCTCATGGTCGGTTCATCCACCTTGATGGGAGGGATGGCTTCTGGGTTTTCGAAATCAGCAATCGTATTGCCAATTTCGAATTCTTCGGGTCCTAAAACAGCCACAATATCTCCGGCTTCGACGGGAGTTTTTATCCTTTCCTTACCTAAACCCTCGAAAACATATAATTCTTTGATATGTGATTTATAAACGCTGCCATCACGGCGAACTACCGAAACATTCTGCCTGGCCTGTATTGTTCCTCTGTGGATGCGGCCTACGGCAATACGACCCAGATAACTGCTATAATCCAAAGAAGTAATCATCATTTGCAAACTCCCTTTTTCTTTGTGAGGTGGAGGGATATATCTGATAATAGTGTCGAGCAAATAGCTTACATCTTGAGTGGGCCTTTCCCAGTGGTCGGACATCCAGCCCTGCTTGGCCGAACCAAACACAGTTGGGAAATCCAATTGATCGTTCGATGCTCCCAATGAAAACATCAAATCGAAAACGGCCTCCTGCACTAACTCGGGTTCACATCCTGGCTTATCTACTTTGTTGATTACAACAACAGGTTTCAAATTCATCTCAAGCGCCTTTTCGAGTACAAAGCGCGTTTGGGGCATGGGACCTTCGAAGGCGTCCACCACAAGCAGAACGCCATCGGCCATATTCAACACTCTTTCCACTTCTCCCCCAAAATCGGAATGGCCAGGAGTATCAATAACATTGATTTTTACTCCTTTATATCTCACCGAAACATTTTTGGCCAATATGGTGATGCCCCTTTCCCGTTCCAATTCATTGGAATCGAGGATTAATTCTCCAATCTGTTGATTTTCACGAAACAACTTTCCCTGATAAAGAATGCGATCGACTAAAGTGGTTTTGCCATGATCGACATGGGCAATGATGGCAATATTGCGTATTTCTGTCATGCAATTTATCGAATCGAAAAAAGTTTGCAAAATTACGGTAAATTGCAACAAGATATATTCCGAAATATTTCAAAAAAGGGAAAAGGATGGAGGAATTTGGATGAAGTAATTATCCTTCGAGTTTTACGAAGTGATAAACGATATATCCTTTTTGCTCGGGATCGGCATTAGGGTTGGAAGAAAATTTCGATTTAAGGGCGGCTTCCCGTGCAGCTTTCCATAGTTCCTGGTCGGTTGTATTGGTTCCGATAGAAGTATTAGGAACTTTTTTCCCAGGAATGGCACGGATTACATTTCCCTGACGGTCTACTGTAATTTCGACCACGACTGTTCCCTGCTCCATTGAGTTGTATGCAGGCTGATAGAGGAATACCTTGGTTCGTCCACTCAAATAAACTCCAGGTCCTTGGCCTGTGCCTCCAGTTCCTGTATAGGAATTTGATCCGGTTGTTCCGTCGGGTCTTCCCTGATCGCCTATTCCTCCTGCAATACCTTGATTGGTTACGGTTCCCTCCCCATTCAATTTCCCAGTATATAAGGCATTTGGGTTGAGCACGGGTTCTTGTGACTTTTTTTCACCGGTTTGTTCTAAAGGAGTAGTTTGCTTGTTCTTTTTTATATTTTTTTCTTTATGGCTTAAAGAAGGAATTTCCTCATCATTGGTAGTTACAATTTCTTCATCCTTTATCGAGCCTAAAGGTATCACCGCAGCTCTTTGGCCTGCAGGAAGTTCTGCAGCTTGGATACTTCCAAAACCCTCGTCGCTATAGCCCAAATTCACCTCTACGCCTTCTTCCTCTGGTAAAGGAAGCGGGGTACGCAAAGCCATAGTAAACATCAGCAAAAGGAATAGAGCGTGGAATACTATGGTGGCCACAATGCCAGATACTTTGTTTTTTTTCTCGTTCATTGAATTTCCTTAACCGGACGAGTAGCCAAAATCACCTTGTATTTGCTATTGAGTTGGGTATTGATGTCATTCACTATATCGAAGAGTGAAACTACATATTGGACAGGTACAGATTGATCGGCTCTCAAAACCACCGAAGCGTCAATATCCTGTTTTTGGAGGTTTTCGGCCAAAATTTGCTGAAGTTGTGGAAGATTAACTGGTACAGCATGACCACGACCATCGGGATCGACAAAATACTCGAAATGATCATTGATATAAACCGTAATGGCTTGCTTGGCCATTGTCTTACTCTTACTGGAAGGCAGGAGAAGTTTAATGGCATTGGGACTTACCAAGGTAGAAGAAATAACGAAGAAAATCAATAAGAGGAATACCAGGTCTGACATGGGAGCCGGGTTAAAGGCAATATTCAGCTTATTTCTTTTTTGGATGGCCATATTTTAGGAATTTATGCGGCGGGTTCCTGAAGGAGATCCATAAAATCGGTGGCTCTTGCTTCAAGATTAAACACGAGTTTTTCGATTCGAGCAACCAGAACATTATAGCACACATAAGCGAGAATTCCAACGATAAGACCTCCCACCGTGGTTACCATAGCTTCATAAATGCCACTCGAGAGTACAATCAGGTCGACATTGTTGCCTGCCATCGACATGTCGTAAAATGCTCGTATCATTCCCGCTACGGTACCCAAGAATCCCAACATAGGTGCAGCTCCTGCGATCGTTCCCAGGCCTGCTATATTTTTTTCGAGCCTCGAAACCTCGAGCTGTCCCACATTTTCAATGGAGGCATTGATATCATTGAGAGGTTTGCCCAAGCGCAACAAACCTTTTTCTATCATACGAGCAAGAGGATTGTCCTGTGCTCGACAAAGAGCAACAGCCGCATCTACTCTACCATTATGAATAAAATCGCGGATATGGTTCATGAAATTCTTGTCTTCCTTCGAAGCTCTCGATATTGCCATATATCTTTCCACAAAAATATACACGGCAATAATTGACATGATTCCCAGAATCACCATGATCCATCCGCCTTTAACGGCTAAATCCCATACCGAAAGCGAAATTTGCTGGGCTTGGGGAACAGTGCTGCCCACATTCTGTGGTAATTGCTGCAGTGACTTCATCACCGGAGTATCCTGCAAAGCTGCCAATAAAAAAAGCATATTCAATTTTTTTGCGAATTTACACTAATGACTCGAATTGCTATATAAAAACAATAGAAATGTTGTTAACATACTCGTGTGAATAATAACTTAAACCCTTGCATATTATTGTCATTCCAGTCATGCAATATTTTTTAATTCGAAAACTACCAAGACTTTCTATTCTTATTTTTCCAGATTAATTTCTTTTCGAGGTGCATTTTTGGCTATGGAAAATTTCTTCTCTTCTCCTTTAAGAAGTCTTCGGATATTGGATAGATGAGTGAAAGGGATAAAAATAGCCACTAAAATACTCAGGACGAGAAAAGGCCAGTGTGGTCGAGGTTGATAAGGAAGAAAAACCACAAGGAATGGGAAACTGATTCCTGCCAGAATTGACGAAAGGGATACGATGCAGGAAAGGATCATAAAGATGATAAAGACAACAACGGCGCCCAGAGTAGGATAAGGGAATAAAGCGAGGCCGATTCCCAGTAAAGTAGCCACACCCTTGCCCCCTTTAAATCTTGAATATAATGGGAAGATATGGCCTAAAACAGCCGCAATGCCGCAAGCAATCAATAAGAGCTCCTGTTGCAGTTCACCTAAAGGCTTAGGCATAAGCCATGCGGCTAATTTCACAGCTATCCATCCCTTCAGTGCATCCAAAAGCAAAACCGGAATGCCTGCCTTCCATCCAAGAACCCGCAAAGTATTGGTTGCTCCTGCATTCATGCTGCCATATCGGCGCACATCAATGCCATAAAACCATTTCCCAATCCATACTGCCGATGAAAAACTCCCAATTGAATAAGCAATAATAATTAAAACAATGGTTATCAACATTAAAAAATATTAATTGAATAGCTTTACCTTTTCCATTTCGGCTCTAAAATCAATGGCTTCGGCTCTATTCACCGGGGCCACACGAAAGGGCTGCCAATTCTTGGCCGGGTTGTCCTTCTCCATTTGTTTATTGAAACTTTCTCGTTCTTTCACCACAAGGTCGGTAAATTCCTTATTCGTACTGTAAACCCTCAACACATTACCTCTGCCATAATCAATATAAAAATAATGATCTTCATCGGGTCTCAGCAATATCCTCAACTGATCTTCACGGGCATTCTCCTGATGCTTAAGCTGAATGTATCCCGGAATTTTCCGACCAATGTAATTCCCCTTGATATATAACAGGCTTATTGGCCCACGATAATTAAAAACTTGCTCCACCGAATCCCATACAAAATGAATATCTGTCATCAAGATTGAATTACCGACAACCGTTGAAATGGTTTTTCCGCTTTGCACCTCATTTATCATTTGTGTGTAGCCTTTCTCGCCAAATAAAGCAAGAAGCTGTTCCTTATATCGTTTATCGTCCGCATTCACCAAGGGATTATCCAGAGAAAACAATTCGTTGACTATAATTTTCCATACTTTTTCAAAGAAAGGGAAATCAAAAGCAAATAACAGATTCATCCTAAGGCTATCGGTTTTTAAATCATAAATGGCATTGCCGGTCGTTTCGATACGCGAAACAGGACTGAAGCGAGGATGGAGATTTATTAGTCCATGGACCATAATTTTGCATTGTTCTGGATGATATTCAAAAAGAGGGTTATCCATATTGAAAATCTCACTGTTTTGATTTTTAACGACTTTATACTTATTTTCATTCTGGTCCCACAAAATTTTCCCTGAAGCGGTAAAAACGGACAAGTCACGGGGATCTAATAAAGGCTCGAGGAAACGAGCATATACTTTACCGCCCGTTCGGTTCATAAAAATACCTGTAACCAATTCAATTCCAGTGGGATCAAAACATCTGGCGGGCAAGGGTAAAATTACACGATCGGGTTCAACAAGTGTATCAAATCGAATCCATGAAGCAGACAAGCCGCATCCACTTTGAAGGATTCGATAATAGCCTTCGAATAAAAGGGGTTTGGTGTCTGATGAAAAATCTACCTGGCCATAAAAATCAAACCATGGATCGAGTATAAAGGATGAAGTATCATTAACGGTAGCACTACCGTGTGTAATGCTCGTAAAAGGGTCAGGTTTTATTTGATCGAAGAAAATCAAACTCGTTTTTTCTTGACGATCCAGTGAGAAATAAGTTGTTCCTTTAGCTTGGAACTTTTTCCCGGAGATAATTTCTCCGTTTACGTGAGAAAATTCACATCGTATGTCGTTACGAGAAGTAATAAGGCGAGCATTTTTAAAAGAGACAGGAAGGTTTTGCGGGGTAATCTGAATTTGTTTTTCTGAGAGGAATATATAAGCATCAGCTGATTTTATGAAAGGGATGTCAGTAAAGTTCAACAGGTTATTCTGGATTTCATAAGAACCCGAAAACGAAATAAACTGCAGAGAATCCATATTGGGCTGCAAGGCAACGAATGTAGGCCCTTTAAGTGTATTTTCTTCGAAAGCGGTTATCAATTCATTTGGTTTTTGAAATGCCATGTATTGTTTTTGAGAATCGAAATCAGGAGATTGAAGTTGTATCTTCTTTTGATTCATATCCCACAGAAACTGGCTGTGATTAGAATAGCAAGAAAAAACCGGGAAATCTATCCGTGCGATGCGTCCTGCATTAAAAACAGCCCGGGCACTGTCGAAATCCACAAATGCGTTGTAATTGACAGCTCGAATGGCAACAGCTTTTTCGTCAGGGGTATTTAGCAAAAATTGGGAGCTATCGGCTTTTAAGGTTCTTCGTCTAAACTGATAAAAATCCGAATTTAAGCTTGCCTTGTCGAAGCCAGCTTTCCCTTGTCCATCGAGACCATCGGGTTTTAGCATAAGGTTTCCTTCAAAAGCCATCATGCCGTTATACATCGAAAAAGGATTCTTAATGCTTTTCAGGTTCATCAAGTCCTTATAGGGATACCAGTCTTCCTTTATTCGTCTTCCTTTTACCGAAGGAATTTCGATGTCTTCGGAAGATTCGGTTATGGAGAATGACAACACAGATGCTTGAGCTCTTTCGGGGAAAAAGACGAAGTCCGTCGAATCGGTTCGATTTGTAGTATCGGTAATTGAAATGCTTTGGAGGTAGTTAAGCTGGCCATCGCCGCGAAATCCCTGATGGCTAAGGTCGAGGCGGCCTGCAAACCATCCTTTGGGCTGGCCGCCATGCAAGTAAATAGCCTCACCCGATTTACCTGTATGTATATCTATTCCAAGGCTGTAATCAGGTCGAATGATTAAAGGTTCTTCCATAACCTTGAAAATATTGGCCGAGTATAAGGTACCTTTCAAATTCAGGCTATCCAGATAATAATTATCGAGGTTGTTGAGCAAAAAGGGTTTTACTTTATAATAGAAACTTTTGTGAGGATATTGGGTTTTGTATCTCCCCTTGCGATCGTAAAATACATACGAAGGTGTGGAATCGGTTTTAAAAACCGGATAAGGGATCTTAAGGTTTTTACGCCCTGATTTGTTTTGAGGATGATCTATCTGCAAGGTGCCCGATACCTGTTCGATTTGAGATTCTATCTTCACTAGTTTCGGGTTGATTTTTCCGGTTTTAGATGATTTAGGAATATCGATAGCCATGAACTGGATAGAATCAATTTCGGGCAGTCGTAGCTGGAATTCCTCATATAAGAATAAATTTCGTCGGTTGCTGTAAAAATCGAAATAACCGGCTTTTGTTCTGCCGCTAAATGCGAAATTACGGTTCTCTTTCAGAGTGATCGTATAATTATAGGGAGTAACCATTACTTTTTGAGAATCGGAAAGTATCACCTGATCGACACTAAAAACCTGCAAATCGAGATTGTGGAGATTCAATATTGCGTTGGTATCGGTTTTACTCGATAGGATGACAAGGTTGTCGAAATCAATATCCCCATAATAAGAATCGACCCAATGAAAAAGTTTTTGACGGAGTATAATTTCTTTTTGTTCAAAGTCGTAGAGTAAAAATCCTCTGGCGGCCATTTGAAGAGCGAGACGCTCGGCTTGATCGGCCGAAAGATGAATGGCACTTGCATACTCATTCAATCCGAATTGTGATTTATGAAGTTGTTTAGCAAGTTGATACAGACGTATGAGAGGGTTTACGGGGTCTATGCCCTGAAGGGTTCTAAAATCTTCTCCCCTGAAATAATTTTCTGAGATAAAAACGGCATCATTTTCTCGCACAAGTCCGGCTCCTTTTTTAAAAATCATGAGCGAATCATCGATATTCCATAAAAGTGTATTAGCCTGAATTTCCATTCTTTGATAGGAGCTAAAAAAGGGCAAAGATGATAGAATGCTATTGCCTTGATAAAGATTCAATTGTCGTTTGTTCTCGTCATAAACAAATGAAATGGCGGGATGAAAGATAGAATCGAACCGATATCGAATAGTCGCATTGGCGTCGAGAGCCGATATAAAAGGATTTTTGAAAAAGAATTGCTGAGATTTTATGACGACTCTATTTTTCTGTGGAGTATAAAAAAAAAGCCGGGCTGGTCTTCCGGATTCACCAATTCCGTTAAGCTGGTGGGTCTCTAATTTTACCCCCCCTTCAAAATCGACATTCTGAGAAATTCCGGGGATTTTAATATTCCGATCATAAGATACAAAACGCGGCAAACCAGGTTTATTACCAGGTTTGAAATTATCTTCGAATTTCCCCATTACTCCCGAAGGGAAATAGGTTTTATGATACAACATCGCCGAATCGGCCTGGATATCAGTCCCTTGTAGAAATATTCCATATCGGTCGAACTCAACATAAACAGAATCAGATGGTATATTGTTATTTACCCAGGGAGTTTGTCCACCCACACCTTTCCATTCGCGTGAAAAGGGATCATAAATGCCTAAAGTCTGGTAAATTTTACGCCGTGAAGAACCCATCTGGCAAATCAGGTCGATGTCTTTAAATTTGAAACGAGGTGTTGGATAATTAATGATTTCGAATCGTATTTGACTGACTTTCCAATTGATGTTCTTATAGCGGCTAAGCAAGCTATCTCGAAGCAAGGAATTGGAAATGTGATAAAAATCGTTCAATTGAGAAGGACCGGGCTGATCAAGAAGATAAGAAACTCCATCAAGGAATGGTTTTACCTGCCCCTGCTCAGCATTGAGAATGGCAAGATTTACGATAGTCGTAAGAAAAGGAGCAATATGTTCATAAGGCTTCAAGCGTCGTTCCAACATCTTTTCGACCAGAGAATTCACTTGTGGGATCATTTCATCGAGTTCGTAATGTGATTGCCAATTTGCCTTTAACTCGTTTACAAATACCTGACCCGAAAAAATTACCTCTTTATCTTTGTTTTTCAGTTCGATCTTCGAAAAAAGCGCATCCACTCGCAACCAGAAGGCTTCCTGTTCATTTAGTTGAGGAAACAGACAAAGTGATTGGAAGAACAATAACGTAACCAGGAAAACTATTCTTTTCATCTTATTAATCTAAGGCTTACAATTCATTCAAACAAATTTACATGATAATTTCCAATCGGCACCCCGACGGATAAAAATTCGCTTTTATCGAGAATGGGGAAGAGTGAGTAAAAAGTTAAAAGTTGTCAATGCTTGAATAACAATGACGGTTTTTGAGCCAATTATGGGTAAAGCGAGAAGAAAATGCCACTTGCCATCTTCTCTAAAAGCTGTAAGCTGATAGCCAATAAACAATGATCCATCTTCGGATTCATGGGAAGAAATAATCATTTGCCTTAATATGATCCATAAGGATGAGAGATTCGAGGATAAAATTGGTGAAGGACTTCTTTTTTTATAGGTTTTTCGATACGAAAGATAAGTTTCCAATCATTAAGGCAGAGTTTTCAAATAAACAGCAGCCAGCCAACTGTTTCTTTCTTTTATTCGGCAAGATGCGAGGCCTACTCGGTGAAAAGCATCATCTATAACTGGTAGATCATCTTTGTAAAAACCGCTTACGATCAATAGACCGTTCTGTTTCAAAACCTTCATGTAAGCGGGAATATCATTCAAAAGAATATTACGGTTAATATTGGCCAAAATGACGTCAAATTCATTCATAGTCGAAAGCAAAGATGCATCTCCTTGTTTTACGACGATTCGAGGTGTATTGTTGAGTTGAATATTTTCGAGAGCATTTCGGTAGGCCCATTCATTGTTATCAATAGCAACGATATTGACGGCTCCTATCTTTGCCGAAAGAATGGCCAGGATTCCAGTACCGGTTCCCACATCCAGAATGCTTTTCCCCATCACATCGATTTCGAGCAGGTATTCCATCATCATGGCGGTGGTTTCATGATGGATTGTACCAAACGACATTTTGGGTTCGATGATCAGTTCGATGGGATAATGAGGCTGAGGAAAGTGAAAAGGAGCTCTTACAAAGCATTTCTCAGCGATAACGACCGGTTCGAATTGGCTTTCCCAAACAGCATTCCAGTTTTGTTCGGGAACAGTCCGAAAGGTAAAGAAAGGAGCAATATCCAGTCTCTGCAATAATTCTTCTACGGCATGGCGGTCAAAATGAACTGAAGGGATATATCCCAGCAAAGAATCTTCTTCTTCGATAAAACCTTCAAATCCCAGCTCAGTTAAAATGGAAGGGAGTAATTCTTTGGTTTCGTCGTCAATAATTATAGGGATTCGCAGCTCAGTATATTCCATTTTTAATCAAAGGATTGCCTTGACAATCTCGATAAATTCATCGGCATTAAGGCTTGCTCCGCCAATCAAACCGCCATCCACATCGGGTTGGGCGAAAATTTCCGGAGCATTTTTCGAATTGCAACTTCCACCATACAATATGGAGGTTTCGTCAGCTACATCTTTACCATACCTCGATGCGATGAGGTTGCGAATGTAAGCATGCATTTCCTGAGCCTGTTCAGGTGTGGCATTCACTCCAGTGCCAATAGCCCAGACGGGTTCATAGGCAATGACGATGTTGTAAAACTCTTTTTCGGACAAAGGAAAGACGGCTTTCTCGATTTGTTCACGAACTACATCGAAATGTTTCCCGGCCTGACGTTCACTTAAAAGTTCGCCACAGCAGAATATAGTGATAAACTCATGTTCGATGGCCTGATCGATTTTTTTTGCAATGATTTCGTCGGTTTCGTTAAAATATTTTCTTCGTTCCGAATGGCCAACAATACAATAATCAACATCCATCGAAGCCAGCATACGGGCCGAAACTTCCCCAGTATAGGCTCCATTGTCGAAATGACTGATGTTTTGAGCTCCTACCGAAAAAACAGATTCTATGGCTATATCGAGGGCCATCTCGAGATAAGGGAATGGGGGACAAATTACAACCTCGGCATGCCCAAGGTCGATATTTTCAAGCTCATCGGCTATGGCGGAAATAAGATCTTCGGCTTCCTCGAAGTCTAAATTCATTTTCCAGTTACCGGCTACAATTTTTAGTCTCATGATAAAACAATTTTTTAAATTATATATTCAGAATGAATTAAAACAAAATCAAACGTGCGAAAATAATAAATATAACTGTTCACTGCCGGGAGCAAAGTAAAATTCTAAAATCTATTGGTAAACGAATAGCCGATCGAATCTACCATAAAATAAGAAACGCGCCATTCGCTCGGATAGTTAATTTGGAAAATCTATTGTCATTTTATGTTTCCAAGTAAATCATCATTCCAGAATTGTGATATGGAACCTGAACAATGAGCCTGTCCGAATTCGTAACTTCAGTTTCAAAGTCCATCAAATCATCCTCTTTATTTCATAACAAAAATGGAATATTTCCATCCTGTAACTTTTCCACAGGACAATTACCTTCGATTACAGGATGAATAGGGGAATTCGAAAAAAATAGTTATAGTAAAGGCATTGAAAGGCAAAAGGAACATGAGAAGTAATTCCTTCAGTTACTCCAGATAATATCGCCCGAGCCCTGTTTTTGAATGTTACGATTATTGGGATTCCCTTTTATTCTGATATCTCCCGAGCCATGGATTGAGCCAGTAATGGATTGTATCACCCAAAGGCTCACATCACCTGAGCCATAACAGTGTATTTCTGCTTTATTGCAAGGCAGTTCAAAACAGTGGATATCACCCGATGAATTAGAATAAATATTTACTTCATCGGCTTTACCGCTAAGTTTTATATCGCCCGACCCCCGATTGGTAATTTTCAGGTTCGAAAGTTGAAAATTCTTTCCTTTCATATCGCCCGAACCTGCTACATGGATCTCGCACGAGCCATTCACCCCTTCCACCAATAAATCGCCCGAACCATTCAAATAAGATTCAAATTCTTTGCATTTGAGCTCGAGCTCGGCATCTCCACTTCCATTGAGTGTTATACTGAAACGAGGAAAATTCAATTGATTCATGCTCACCACATCACCCGAGCCATTGATTCTAATCACATTCAAATTAGGCACAGTAATAATTGCACGCATCACCTTTATCTTTCTCGACCCGGGCCTTTTTTTTACATCAATGTAAAGTGTGGAATTTCTTTCTTCGGTATCGATATAAGAAATGATTTCGGAGTCGGCTTCAATCTTGACTTCGAAACTATTGCCCTGTAAAAGAAGAATATCTACCGATGAATTGTTTTGAATGGTTTGAAATGAACCCACCTGGCGTATTTCCGAAATTACATTCGATTGCCCAAAAGCAGGAATTATTACCATAATAAAACCTAAGGCCGCCACCAACGAAAAAACTTTTTTTCTCATAGCTTTTAATTTATCCAGTTTAAACAAAATTACGACTCCATAAACCTGCAAAAGTTACACATGAGACAAAATATTTTACAATTTGCCCAGATCGAAATCATTACTTTTGTACAAAATTAGAGTTATGGCTCTGCGACATTCTTTCGAGAAAACAGGTAATTTCTTTTTCCGATACCGTGGGCAAATACCCGTAATTATTTTTATTTCGTTAATTCCGGCGATGTTCTTTACCGATTATAGTAACCTCGATCCTTCAATTGCCAAATGTTTGACCGCAATTTCAATTGTTTTAGCTGCAACCGGGTTTTTAGTCAGAATAATAACTATTGGCACAACTCCGGCAGGAACTTCGGGTAGAAATACTAAATCGCAAGTAGCCGAAAAATTGAATACCTCAGGCATTTATTCCATCGTACGCCATCCCTTATATCTCGGAAACTATCTCATATGGGCCGGACTCACCCTGTTCGTTTTCAATTTCTGGTATTTTCTGGTTATTTCACTCGTTTTCTGGATTTATTACGAAAGAATTATGTTTGCCGAAGAATGTTACCTCGAACGCAAGTATGACCAAGAATATATCGAATGGACATTGAAAGTTCCTGCCTTTTTCCCCTCCTTCAAAAATTATGTTCCTTCTGCATTACCCTTCTCTTTCAAATCGGTATTACGGAGAGAATATTCGGGTATGCTATCCATTGTGTTTGGTTTTGCCTTCATCGATTACCTGCGCTATTATCTGCTGAATAGAAATTTCCTATCTGTCAGACCTTCATTGTATATCCTGGTTGCTGCCCTCATCATTGCGCTGGTTCTTCGAACCATAAAACACCACACAAAATGGCTGGAAGAATCTGGTCGAACATAAAAGATGAGTTCCACCATAGAAAAATAAATTTAGGAGGGTTGTGGAAAAATGAACGAAATATGCCTACTGCCTGCAAAAGCTCGAGCGAGAGTAAATACTGTAAATATTTATAAAAGGCAAAAGACAAATATCTTACCCCTAAACTTTGGTTTTCTAATTACCATTGGCAGGATTGGAAACAAGAAAAAATGAAATGCTTTCTGTTATAAATGTTTTCCCGAATCAGTTTTGTAAAATCTTTTTGTTATGAAATACCCGAATAATTTCAGAACTCCTGATTCGACACTAAATCAAGTTGTCGTGGTTTTGAAGATTGCGATATAGCATCACCTATTCTCAATGATTACTTTCATCACGTGGTAAAGGCGCACTCCCTTCATCCGAAACCCACAATTTTTTAAGTTTCCTTTCCTGACCTGGTAATATCTATCAGACTCACTTAAGCCAAGTTATTTTAATGATAAAACCTAACAAATATCTAAAACCTGTTAGGTTTACACGAAAATACAACAATTTGAAATGCGATGCTGCTTTTGTCCCGTCATAACTAAGGGGATTGAAATGCAATTATAGGATAAAGAATTCTCCATTTTATTTATCAAAAAGGCAGGGAATGGCGATGTTTTTAAAAGAAAGTATATTCATGGACCGCGACCTGCTCGAAAATATTCTTAAACTCGATAACGATGAAATTGAATTGCAACTGGAAGAATATGGAGAATTAGAAGGGAGATTACCCAAGAAACACAAACGTTACAATATTGAAAGCTTTATATAAAAAGAACGATTCATCAACGACATTAAATCGGATTAACTCTTTTCGAGAAAATAATCGAAGAACTCGAGAAACAAAAACTGGTTGGAAACGACCCCAAGGCACTGAAACTCTATGAATGCATCAGAGCAAAAATCTTAAAAAACCTTTGAAAGAGCAACCTGTTAGCAATGGAATTTACTCTGTGAGTTCAAACTCCTCCTTCGAGTCGGTTGAAGATTTTCTGAATATCCGATTCAATCTCTTTACGCAGCTTTATCTCTCGGGCTATTTGCTGTTTAAGTTCCTCATTCTCATTCTGCCAACGAATGATTTCAGCATTCAAAGCATCGATTTGCTGGGGCAAAGGCGAAAGATTCACAAGCTGTTCTTCGAGACTGATTTTTTCGGTTTCAACACTTTGCAATTGAGCCTTGCTTCTTTCGAGTTCATCGCACATCGAAGATAGGCTTTCCATAACAAAGTTGTGCTCCGAAACAAGAATGTCCTTTTCTTCAAGAATATTTTTCAACCTTTCTTCAATTTCCTTGATCTTGTCTTCCAATTGTAATTGAATCTGCTGGGCGTTCTGTAGTTCCATCTTATACTTCTGTTCTCTTTCTTCCAAAGATTTTCGCAAAAGTTCATCGGAACTTTCAGTGACTTTCAGTAATTCTGATTTTAATTGCTCGATATTCTCCTGAAGCTCCAAGATTTGTTGCTTTAATTGAATATTTTCCGACTTTAGGAGATTGTTTTCGGTAATAATTTCATTTATAGTCGATTCGTCAGGCAGATTCTGGTACTTTTCAGCCTTTTCCTTCAATCGCTTCATCTCGTTCTGCATCTCTTGCTTCTCGTTCGATATTGTTTCTAAACAATCCTTCAATTGGTTATTATTTTGTTTTTCAGAAATTAAAGCCCTGTTCAGTTCGGTTATCTGTTGAAGGAGTTGTTCCCTTTCATTATAAATCCGAGCCAGTTCGTCGTTGATTTCCTCGAGCTTATTTTCATATTCGAGCTGTGTATTTTGGAAAGTTTCGAGTTCTTCTTTGGTTTTTAGTCCGGATTTGTTGGCTTTTTGAAGTTTTCTAAGCAAGATAAGTGCAAAAATTCCAAGCAAGATCAGGATGAGGGATACACCCAAAAGAATGACATAATCACGGGGGCTCAGGTCGTTTTCGGGTGATGAACTCTGTTTCATGTATTCAATTCTTCCCTTGAGGTGAGTAATGGTATCGAGCAGTTGCTGTTCCCTAACTGAAGGAATGCCCGCAGCCAATTGCTCAAGACAAGCGGCAATTAAAATGCTGTCGGATTGGATCACTCTGGCAGCAAGGCCATTGAGCATCACCACTTTTTCCCATGTTCGCACCTTGATGCTGTCGCGTTGCTGAATGTAATTCGAATAGTCTTTCTGGCGAGTTCTAAGCAACTGATTGATAATGCTATCCTGTGCCTGGCTATAAAAAAATGAGCCCAGAAAAAGAAAGGGAAGAATGAGAATTTTCTTTGTCATATTTATGAAGGAATAATGGGATTTTTAATGAGTTTAACCAATGCTTCTTCACAAAAGTAATATTTTTGTGGTGTATTTAAGGTAAAATTACATTTTAATTTTATTCATTAAGGCTCAGTCTATGAGAAATGTACTATTCATTCTTGCAGTGTCTCTATTTTCCGTGTTGAGCGAGGTGAATGCCCAAGGTTTTCAACTCAAGGTTAAAATAAAGGGTGCCAATGATGATTTCCTCTATGTTGCTCATTATTTTGCCGATAAGCAATACATGGATGATACGCTTCGAAAAGGAAAGGGAGAGTGGTTTGTTCTGGAAGTCGATTCAATGCTTACGGGGGGGTTATATATTATAGCCGGAGAAAAAAAGAACCGATATTTTGAGTTCCTTATGAATAATGAGCCTCGTATAAGTTTCGAAACTACTGCAGATGATCCTGTAAACAACATGCAAATAAAAGGATCATCAGAGAACCTTGCATTTTTTCGATACATTCATTATTTAGGGAAGAAACAAAAAGAGATCGAACCTTATCAGAAGATTTTCAAGCGGACCGAAGGTTTGTATCCCGATTCTGCCAGTTTGGCCAAAGCTTGGATGCAAAAGATCAATGATGAAGTGATGTCTTATATCAAGGAATTTATAGAATCACATGAAGGAATGTTTGCAGCTGATTTCGTGAAAGCTTCGCAGGAGCCAGAAATCCCTGATCCTCCTTTACTTCCTAACGGAAGGCCCGATTCTCTGTTTGCTTATAAATATTACAAGGCGCATTATTTCGATAACCTGCCTCTGAATGATGCAAGATTACTGAGAACCCCCTTCTATCATCAAAGAGTGAATACGTATTTTACGAAGATGGTATTACAACACCCTGATAGCATCATTGCCGAGGCGAAGCGTTTAATCCCCATAGCCAGTCAATCAGCCGACACCTACCGTTATATGATATGGTTCTTGACCAATTTTACCGAACGCAGCGAAATTATGGGCATGGATGCGGCTTTTGTGTATATGGTGGAAAATTATTATGCATCGGGTGAAATGGATTACTGGATCAATAATACTGTAAAAGAAAATTTAATAAAAAAAGCCAAAAAACTTAAGCCAATTTTAATTGGCCAGACTGCTCCTGAACTCATCATGCTCGATACCTTTATGCAACCCATTTCTCTTCATCAACTTAAAGCGAGGTATACCATACTTTTATTCTGGGACCCCACTTGTGGCCATTGTAAAAAAGAAATTCCCATGCTAAAGGATTTCATGACAAGAAAGGGTAAACAATACGACATAGAAGTATTCGCCGTTTGCAGTGATACTAATATGCGCGAAATGAAAAATTATATCCGTCAGTACGATATGGATTGGATTAATGTAAATGGGCCAAGAGCCTATACAGCCAACTATCATGATCTATACGATATTTACTCGACTCCTATAATATATCTGCTCGACGAGAAAAAAACCATTTTAGCAAAACGTCTAACTGTTGAACAAATCGAGTCATTCATAGAACATCACAGCCGTTCCGAGAGCGGTGGCGTGCTTCAAATGAAGCAGGAATACAGGAATAATAAATAAACATGTAAACATAAAAACAGAAACTCGTGTTATAGGCCATACCTCCAGCATATCACCTGCCTTCAACTTTTAACTTTTTAACTCACCATTCACCATCCTGCAAACTGAAGCATATTTTCTCATTCCACATGGAGACAGTATCTTTGCCAAAACGAATTCATTTGCATGAGCAATACTCCTTTCATTTCGGTTATCATCCCGGCTTATAATGAGGAAGAAGGCCTCAGAAATACTCTCGACAAAATAAACTCACTTCATCTGTTCGATCGGTTTGAGTTCATTGTGGTGGATGATGGCTCTACTGATCAAACTACATTTGTAGCTCAGCAGTATCCTGTACGTCTGCTCAAGCATGAAACCAACAAAGGTTATGGGGCAGCCTTGAAAACAGGAATCCGCAAAGCCAAAGGCGAAAAAGTAATCTTTATGGATAGCGATGGACAGCACGATCCTGCGTTCCTTCCCAAAATTGCCCAAATGTTGCAGGATTACGACATGGTTATAGGGGAACGAACTTCTGATTCCTATCAGGTTAAAGCTCGTACATCTGGAAAAAAAATCATACGTATTGTAGGTGAATATTTAGTTGAGCAAAAATTACCCGATTTCAACTCCGGATTCCGTGGTTTCGATCGCCAGCTCATCCTGTCGTTACTACATATCATGCCCAATGGTTTTTCATTTTCTACCACTTCTACACTGGCTTTCCTCAAAGAGGGTTATTCTATTGGCACTTTCCCCATCCACGTAAAAGAACGTCAAGGCAGAAACAGTACTGTAAAATTTCTAAAAGACGGCCCCAAGACCTTTTTATTACTTTTCCGCATGACCATGCTGTTTAATCCTTTAAAAATATTTTTCCCTATTAGTGTTATAGCTTTTATAGCAGGTCTTGGATGGGGTATCCATGGCTATGTTGTTTTCAGCCGGTTTCCAAACACAGCCACTATTCTCATCCTTAGCAGCATGTTTCTGTTTCTGATTGGTTTACTGGCCGATCAAATCTCGGTAATGAACCGAAGGAAATATTAAATCATGAAGTATAAACTGCCAAAAAACAAGTGGACCGATAAACAGGTCGAAGAGCATTGGGATAAAGTGGCACATAAGTATGTAAAGGAAAACAACAAGGTAAAATATGCACACGACCAGAGGTTTCGAAAAATGCTCGAATTGTTCCCTCCCTTACCATCGGGGGCAAAAATCCTGAACATTACCAGTCGAGACGCAGAAGCCAGCATTTTCTTGCAACGTACTTATCCGGGCATTCGGGTGATCAATGCAGAGATATCGCAAGGTTTGATGAATGAGGCTTTCAGACTGTGGCCAGATATCGAACAGATAAAAATTTCGACTTACAGCAGTTTACCCTTTGTCGATGAAGAATTCGACGCTATCGTAAGTCTCGAAACCCTTGAACACGTGGCTGAACCCGTAGCTTTTCTGAAAGAACTGCATAGAGTCATTCGTCCCTCAGGCATTCTTATTTTGAGCTGTCCGCCAGCTACAAGTGAATTTCCTTATCGTATTTTTACCTTTCTTTTTGGCGGTCATGGCGAAGGTCCACATCGTTTTTTGCCATCCAAAAAAGTAAAAATGCTGTTGAAGGATACGGGTTGGCAAGTTCTCCATCACGAAGGCACTTTGCTCATTCCTGCAGGGCCAGTATTTCTGCAGAAACTCGGCGATTTTCTTATTCGAAAATTTCAACATTCAATTATTCGAGAGTTAGGAATCAGGCAATTTTATGTTGGGAAACGCATCTAAACATCTGGAGTGCATCATGCGCGCGAATTTGTGCAACCGCTGTGGAACCTGTGTGGGACTTAGCAATGGAAAAATCCTTTTTCAGGATAGGGAAGGGAAATATCGGCCAAAAATTATTTCTCCTCTTACGCAAGAAGAAGCCGCAACCATCTGGAGCGCTTGCTCGGGTCATGAATTCCATTTCCCTGAATTCAACCAATGGCTGTTCGCATCGGCTTCGCATTTCAACCGTTTGATGGGAAGTTACGAAAATTTATACATCGGCCATGCAAATGACCAAATAGTCAGATCGAATGCAGGTAGTGGAGGAATTTTAAGCGCCCTGTTGATATATTTGCTCGAAAAAGGAGAAATACAGGGAGCGGTTACTCTGAGAATGTCCAAGGAGAAACCATGGCTGACCGAACCATTTATTGCCACAACAAAAGAAGAAATTCTCGAATCGGCTCAAAGCAAGTATGTTATTAGTTCGGTAAATGAAATATTACCACAAATAGCCAAATTTGATGGCAAACTGGCTTATGTAGGTTTACCCGGCCAGGTTCAAGCTATAAGGAAACTGCAAAAAATGAAGCATCCTTCAGTTGACAAAATTCTTTACATATTTGGCCCATTTTACGGCAACACACTGCATGTTTCCTCCATCCGCAGCTTTCTTGCTGCACACAAGGAAAAAGATTTGACATCTATAGAAAAAATCTATTTCCGTTATGGTGAGTGGCCCGGCCGCATGCGCATAGAAATGAAAAACGGTCGCATAATGGAATTACCAAAGTTTCATGCCAACTATCTCATCCCTTTCCATATTCTTAAAAACAGTCTATTATGTACTGATCTTACCAATGAGTTTACCGATATTTCGGGAGGTGATGCGTGGGCACCTGTTTACGAAGAAAGAGGAAAAGGCTTTTCGTTGGTTATAGCTCGAAGCAAACAAGGACAAAATTTACTCGAGGAGATGGCAAATCAACACATCATCACACTTTGGCCCATCGCCGAAGAAGAAGCCATCAAAATGCACTCTCATGGATACGATTTAAAAAAACGGGGAACCTTTATTCGTATGCAGTTCAGAAGTCTATTGGGTTTAAAAAATCCCGACTATGGATATAAAATCTCCGGATTTAGCCTGGGCCGATATATGATGGAGATTCTCATCGATTTGCTTTTCCTTCTTTTCGGAACAAAGCCCGCACGTTATATGGCCGATCATATTCCCCAGAAAACTATGGGCTATATTTTCGAAAATGCCAGAAAATATTGGAAAAAAGCTACTTATTCCACCAAACGGGAAAAACTCTGAAAATCGAATAATGAAATCTTTTAAAAATACCCTCTCACAACTGTTGAAAGCCCTTGTAGCCGTTGGTTTAATCTGGTTGATCATCGGCAAGACAGGATTTACTTTTAAAGAATTTCTCGACATTCTAAAAGGCATCAACTTATGGATGTATTCTCTGGCTCTACCAGGGGTACTTATCGTTTTGTGGTTAAAAAGCCGGAGATGGCATTATTTAATGAAAACAGAAGGCATACATTACGATACCACGAATACTTATAAATCTTATCTCACTTCTTATTCTATTGGTTTGCTTACACCTGGACGTTTTGGTGAAATCGTACGAGTTTATTACATACGTGACCTTTCCGAAGGCGGGCTGTTTAAGGCTTTCCAGACCGTAATTGCCGACAGATTCTTCGATTTGTACTTCGTACTGGGTGGAGGTTTGCTCTCGTACGCCTTGTTGCTCCAAACCGAAAATATTACCTTTCTATGGATTTCAGTGATGATTGTCATCTTTGGCTTACTGATTTTATGGGTTTTGCTCTATTGTTTCAGAAACAAGAATCAAAAACATAATTTTATATCATTCTTGTACGGAAGCCTTTATCCTATCACAGGCATTCATTCCATGAAAAATTGGCTTCTTACTGTTTTTGCCTATATGATATATTTTCTGCAATCGTATTTGATAGCCAAAGCCTTGAATTTTCACATTGGATTTTGGGAAATGGCCGGGGTCATCATCATCACGAGTGCTGTATTGCTAATACCAATTACATGGGCTGGGTTTGGGACCAGGGAATTATCGTTGGTAGTATTGTTGGCTCATTGGGGTATAAGTTCAGAATCGGCCATGGCGTTTTCGTTACTTCAATTTGTCGCTACCTTTTTCATTGGAGGAATCACGGGTTTAGTGATATGGTTTTCACACCCCATCCCCCGTGAAGCCTTGAAAAAAGATTATGAAAGCATTAAACAGTTTTTAAAATTCCGGAAAAATTAAGCTCTGGATTAAAATGAAAAAACTTTAATGAAATAGAAATTAGGGGGAATCTTGTTGTTTAAAGTTATAAAAATAAAAATCAAAATAAATATTATTGAGAGAAGGTATTAAGAATTAGCCAAAATAATTAATTTCTCCTAAAAATGACTTTTTTACTTTTTCATTGTTTAGTAAATTCTTTGCTGTATCATTCATGATAATTCCGCCTACTTCGAAAATATAGCCTCTATCGGCGTATTCCAAAGCCATCCGAGCATTTTGTTCCACAACAAGAATAGTTGTTCCTTTTTTATTAATTTCTCTTATTTTCTCGAATACAATTTTTACATTATTGGGCGAAAGGCCAAGAGAAGGCTCGTCCAATAAAAAAAGTTTAGGATTGAGAATCAAAGCTCTAGCAATGGCAAGTAGTTGTTGCTCCCCACTGCTTAGTGCGCCTGCCTTTTGTTTTCTTCTTTCTTTTAATACAGGAAAAATTTCGAATATATTTTTAATACTATTCTTTAATTTATTCTTTCCATTTACTGAATTTGCAATATTTTTCTTTAAAATATAACCTCCCATCTCGAGATTTTTCATGACAGTCATTGATGTAAACACTTTCCTCCCTTCAGATACAAGGGATAATCCTTTTCTAACAAGTTGATAAGGTTGACTGCCATTTATTTTTTTACCTTGAAATAAAATCTCACCAAAATGAGGTAAAACTAAGCCACAAATAACCTTTAAAGTTGTCGACTTACCCACACCATTTGGACCAATCATTGCAATAATCTCTCCATCATTAACATTTAGAGAAATATTATTTAAAGCAAGCAGAGATCCATATTATACACTTACATTCTTTACTTGCAATATGATTTTAGATTCTTGGTTTTGGATATTCAGATTTTCATTCATTTCTAATGTTGGAATAATATAAATTAGCATTATTAACCGACAAAATTCAAAAAGTTCCTAAACATTTTTTTATATACCACTTATTCAGTTAGTTATACATTAGCTTTTCCTTCTTTAAAAAACCTACCCCTTATCAAAATAAGGACAACTGTACGCTTGTCGGACTCTTATTCCGGCTTGAAATACGTTTAGCATATGCCCGCCCGCCCTCGGTTACAACCCACATCAAGTCCAAATGGCTGATTAGGTGTATCCGCACTAATGCAGCGATGGCAGAGAACGCTTTCTTGCTCTTAGATAAAACACTTATCACCTGGAGTAACAAATGTGCTATCAAAGTACACCAAATCTGAGTTTTTATGCCATTTTCTGTCTCAGAATAGAAAAAATGTAGCTGAAAATTCTGTTTCAACTTTTTGAAAGTGGTCTCAATCGTCCATCTATATTTATAAATCAACGCGACCTCCTCTGCCGTAATGTCCCAAATATTGGTGAGGAATTTGTACTTTCGACCTTTTTCGTCTTTATAATAGACCAAACGCAAACAAAGTGTTTTTTGTTGTTTGTTTTCCTTGTAATCCAAATGTATGTGCTCCACCCTGTAAACACCAAATTCTTCTTTTGAAAACGCTTTTTCAAACAAAACTTCCTGTAACTGTATCTTGGCATTGTCTTTCAAACGACATACAAAATTTACACCTTCTTCAGTCCAAGTAGCAAATTGAAGGTAGTAATTGTA
>Ga0302253_1000079_pt1 | contig 107429 bp, 108 predicted proteins | sample AAG_RA_Trp_MG_FD_193537 | JGI IMG/M metagenome (GOLD analysis project Ga0302253, IMG submission 193537) | Enriched activated sludge microbial communities from anaerobic digester in WTTP, New Holstein, Wisconsin, United States - AAG_RA_Trp | ecosystem: Engineered > Bioreactor > Anaerobic >... | reverse complement strand
CGGTGTCCCCGGGAACAAGATCGTGCAGTTCGAGATGGGCAACCTCTCGCAGGAATTCCCGACTGAAGTTGACCTGATTGTTGAAGAGGCCTGCCAGATCCGGCACAGCTCACTCGAGGCTGCCCGTATCACCATCAACCGCCGGCTCATGAAGGACGTCGGCCGTTCCAACTTCCACTTCAAGGTCCGCGTCTTCCCCCACCATGTCCTGCGCGAGAACAAGCAGGCAACCGGCGCCGGTGCCGACCGTGTCTCGGAAGGGATGCGCCTCGCTTTTGGCAAGGCAGTCGGAACCGCGGCCCGCGTCATTCCCGGTCAGGCAATCCTGACGGTCTTCTCCACCCCCCAGTACCTCGAGAAGATCAAGGACGCGATGCGCCACGGCGCCCACAAGCTCCCGAGCCCGGCACACCTGAAGGTCAAGACCATCAAGGTCAGCGGCAGGGTTATTGCGGCGCCGAAGCTTGTCGGTGAGAAGGTTGTTGCAGCGCCGGTTGTTGCTGAAGAAGCAGCGGCAGCCGAGCCCGCAAAGGACGCGAAAGGAGCAGCCCCGGCAAAGGGCGGCAAGGATGCCAAGGCAGCCGCACCGGCCAAGGACGCGAAGGGCGGTGCCCCGGCCAAGGCAGACGACAAGAAGGGTGCAGCCCCGGCAAAGGGCGGCAAGAAGTAATATTTTTCTTTTCTCTTCCCCGTTTTTATTGTTGTTCTCCTTCGAGTGAAGGCTCTTGTTTGTTCTTCCGGTAATTTTCTGGTCTTTTGCGGATGCAAACAAGAAACATTTTATTATAAAACATATGATATTGTTGTTGTGGATATTGTCCCCTGCTGATACTGTGTGCCTACATCCCTCGTCTGCAGGAGCAGTGTTCACGCGCCTTCAAACATATACTCACCTTTGAGCATGCACAGGAGAAATCCGGCCCGGGTCCGGTATGCGGACCCGGCAACGCTCCATTTTTTGCACCCGTGTTGTTCTTCCTGTCGATCTACGGTATTGCCAGCAGTCCTGCCTGACGGGTCTGCCATGCAGAATGCTTTGGCAAATTTCTATTATCTCACTCCTGATATGCTGGTATATCCAGGAAGAGACTGGAGGAGTGTGGAGAAGATGAATGCTGGTGAATTTGCGGAAATCCATGAAGCGTGGACAGAAGTGATGGCAGCCTTTGAAGAGGTGGAAGTACCGTTCGAAGGGGAACCGGTGGCAGGCGCCGGGGCGTTTGCCGCCGGTGCAGCACCGGTTGCGACAGCACGGTAACCGGGGTTGCCGGAAAAATTTTCTTTTTTCTTTTGTTGCATGGCCCGGGATTTCGGGAAAAAATGGTTTTTTATCTGCTTTTCTGGAACTGGAACGCAGGCATCTTCCGGAAATTCCCGTAATAATTCCCCAGAAGATCGGCTTCCAGTTCCTTTAAGTTATGCGGGAGGACGTTCTGCCCGATGATCTGGTACGAGAACTGTACCTCGTGCCCCTGCCAGTCTTTCCCGCAAAGGCCGGTCAGGCGCCCCGCGATATCCGCTGACTGGCCGATAGACAGGATATCCTGCGTTCCGGTGTCCGCGAGCAGGTAGAGGCCGGCACCCTCTCCCACCTCCCGGGCATATTCCGGGGTGAGGGATTTTTTCTCTGTCCATTCAAGGCCCATCCAGTCGCTGTCGCCCGGCATCCCCGCGGGCTCCAGCGGTGTGATGCTCGGGAACCCTGCCGGGTTGTCCTTCTGGTCGTCAGCAAGTTTCCCGCCCCGTCGCCCCTCACTCCGGGTCGTGGACTTCCGGTACCGCGGGTGGAACCGGCCGAAATTGCAGAGCGGGGATGCGCCCGTCTCCTGCCGGTAGGTATAGAGCAGGAAGTTCTCCATTCCTTTTCGTCCGCTCACCGAGGCATCCAGCGGGGCGGAGGAGACTTCGAGCATGACCGGTTCTGGTTCGTCAGCTTTCTCCTCCTCCTGGCCTGAGAGCCACTCGACAGTCGAAGAAACCTGCGGTTCCTTCTCTTTCTCCTGGCTTGAGAGCCACTCGACCCACCAGCACCAGAGTGCCGGGGCTTCGGCATACGGGTCGCTCCACGGCATGAGGTCGCCTCTCCGGAGGGTCTGCCGGAGCCCGGCCAGCTTCTTGTGGAGCGATTGGCCGGTCTCGCCGATGTACATCAGGAGATCTTTGTTATTCGGGCGGATGCGATAGACCCCCGGCGCTTTCTGGATATACCAGAATTCCCGTTGGGCATTGAAAGGCACCCACGGCGACCAGTCAAGTTCGAGCCAGTTCTCTTCCAAACAATCCATACGCGTTCTCTGGTTATTTCGTAGACGTGTGATCAGATGAATGCTTTCAGGGTGGGGAGAAGCCGGCCCTGTAGAGTTTACGGAATTGCCCGGGAGGACAAATGGATCACTTTCACCGTGCAGACCGCGTCTTCATAATTATCTTTTATAAAAAATATATGGTATGTCATCACCTGACAGTGAGCCCACCCTTGAGACAGTCCGGTTTCTGGCATGGCTCAAGAAGCGGGGGGCAGCATGCCGGCTCATGTACTGCAGGAAGAAATGGGAGCAGAAAGGGATCCGGGTACAGGAGATCTGCCGGGGGTATGCACAGGGAATGATGCACGTCCAGCATGATCCTTCAACGGGGGAGAAATGGGTAGTGCTGGATGATCTGGTTTGGGCCGACAACCTGATGATCGAATTTGGCGAGGAGGTCCCCCATCATGGCCAGTGGATGAAATGGTAAAAATATTTTCTGTTGGTAAAAATTTATTTACTGTTCCTGCTCCACGTATATACGAGTGATATCCATGACAAAAGTCGCCCTGTCTCCCGATCATGAACGGGAATTTTCTGACATTCCCTATGCTGGTCTCTTCGGCGATACCGTGATTGCACGGGTCGTGGAGGAGATCATCGCGGACCCCCATTCCTCCTACCGTCCCCGCGAGCTCGAAGAGCTGACCGGCGCCTCGGCCCCGAGCGTCCGGGAGGCACTCTCGACCCTGACAAGGCTCGGACTTCTGGTCTCTTCCGGCGGAAAACACCCGGTGTACACGGTGGATACAACAAAGAAAACGTTTGTTGCGCTCACGCTCCTCGCCTATGCGGTTCTCGATGACCGGAACGAATCTGACTGCATGCATACCGCGCTCGCACATTACTGCGAGACCGCACTTCACCAAGTACCTGAAGGGCCTGCCGTCCCTGCGGCCATGAAGATCAATCCCGGCGATGAGTTCCGGCTGGTTGCTAAAAAGGAGAAGGGGAACCTGGTGCTGGTGTACGAGCGGGTGGGTCCGGGAAAATCTGAAACAGCAGGATGAGTGCCCCCTCATTGAGCTGCGATGCGGGGAATGGTTACAGTACTAATCTATACGTTATGCATTTTTTTTCCATTACCAATGTACAAAATTTTGTATCCGGAAAGCAGCGAATCCCCGTATGTAACGGATGCGGTTGATTTTCATCAGGCCCGGACAGCATGCATGACAAGAACAGGAAAATGATCGCAGGATGGGATTGTTTCTTGCGTGCCCGGATGTGATTGTCCTGACTCTCTCTTCAAGAAGAAACCTATTGCTGCGGCGCCTTCTCCCGGTATGCCCCGGCAGGGACCACGATCTCAAACCGTGCGCCCTTCCCCTCCACTCCAGTCTCCCGGATGGCAATACCTGTCAGGCTGAGAATCTCCTTAGCGAGGAACATCCCAAAGCCGGTGTTTCTCCCAAAGCGCCGGTCGAAGATCCGCTCCTTCTCGCCCGTCGGGATGCCCGCGCCGTTGTCTGCCCAGACAATCGTCAGGTTCCCGCCCGCCCGGTCTGAAGAGACCCGGATCTCCGTCACGTGCTGTCCGTGGCGCAGGGAGTTGTCCAGAAGGTTTGAGAAGACCCGGTCGAAGAGCGGGTCAGCGTAGATCTCGATCCCCCCGATACCGGTGACGAACCGGATCCCCTCGGCCGGCAGGAGGGCCCGGGCCTGGAGGAGGACTGCTTCCAGGTCCTGCCAGGAGGGTTCACCTGTCGCGAGGCTCTGGTACTCGTTCATGAAGGCGATCTGGCGCTCGATGGCGGCGATCGCCGTCTCCTTCTTCGCTATGAACTCCCGGATCTTCTTTGTGTCGTTTAACATCGCCTTTGTGAGCTCCAGCCAGCCTTTCAGCGCCGAGACCTGGTTCGAGAGATCGTGGCGGGTGACATCGGTGAGGAGGCCGAGGTGCCGGTTGGCCTGCCGGAGCGCATCCTCGGCCCGCTTCCGGTCGGTGATCTCCTTTGAGGAGCAGATGCAGGTGATGACCGTGCCCGTGTCATCCCGGATGGGCGTGATGGTGGTGATGTAGTACCGGTCGCCTCCGGGGTGCGGGACCCGGACCTCGATGACATCGCCCTTTCCCGTGGCAAAGACCCGGGAGAGCGGGCCAAAGCGCTTGTCCGCCTCGTCCTTGTCAAAGACATCCCAGATCTTCTTCCCGATGATCTCGTCCACGGACTTGCGCACGCCGTCGGCAAACGCCTTGTTGACATACCGGTAGGTCCCGTCCGGGTAGAACGAGAAGACGGGGTCGGGGGACTCGTGGAGGAGGATGCGGTACTTCTCCTCACTCTCGCGGAGCGAGATCTCCGCTTTGCGCTGCTCGGTTAAGTCCCGGTAGATGCCGAGGATGGCGGGCTTGCCGTGGAAGTCGATCAAGTCCACGATAAAGTCCCCTTCCCGGAGTTCGCCGCTCTTTGTCACCAGCCGTGCGGTGAAATTCTGGGGCACGCCTTCCCCGGAAAACCTCCTGCGTGCCGCATCCTGCAGCCGGCCCCGGTCGTCCGGGTGCACGAGGTCCCAGAGGTTGACCTGCATGAGCTCGTCGACCGTGTACCCGGTCACTTCAGCCGATCTTCGGTTCACGAACCAGAGCCGGTTGTCCTTGTGGATGTAGATGGCATCGCGGCTGTTCTCGACTACGAGCCGGTATTTCTCCTCGTTCTCCTGCAGGGACTCCTCGGCCCGCTTCCGCTTGGTGATGTCGGTGAGGAATATCATGACGGCCGGGCGCCCGTCCCACGAGATGAGGATCCCGCTGGCCTCAACCCAGCTGATGCTCCCGTCCTTTCGGCGGAGCCGGAAGGAGTACCGCGGGTCGGCCTCGCCCCGGAGCCTGCGCCTGTGCTGCTCCACGACCATGGCCCGGTCGTCCTCGTGGATCATGGTGCTGATGGAGACGGACGGGAGTTCCTCTTGCTGGTACCCGAGGAGTTCTGCGAGCTGCGGGTTTGCCATCCGGAGGTGGCCGTCCTGGACCACGCAGATCGCCTCCGACGCGTTCCGGATAAGGTTCCGGTAATGCTGCTTGCTCTTTTTTAAGGCTTTTTCCGCATGGCGCCGGGAGACGGCCTGCCGCACCTTGTGGGCCAGTTCTGCAAACTGGGACTTTGGCTCCCCGCCTTTCTGGAGGTAGAAGTCGGCGCCTTCGTTTAATGCCTGGATAACCACCTCTTCCCGGCCCCGGCCGGTGAAGAGGATGAAGGGGATGGTGTCTCCCGATGACCGCACCTGTTGTAAGAACGCGATGCCATCCATCTCCGGCATCTGGTAGTCGGAGACGATCGCGTCAAAGGCCCGTTCCTGTAAGAGAGCGAGGGCCTCTGGTGCCGAGGTGGCCGTCTCGACAGAGAAGTCCCCGGTCCGCTCAAGGTAGATCTTTGCAATGTCGAGGAGGTTGGCCTCATCGTCGACGCAGAGTACGGAGATCATCGGGCAGAATCCTGTACTTAACTGGTTTTTTCCGCGGTTAATTATTTCCGGGATGGGGGGGTGGGTGCAGGGAATGCCGGAAGCGGACCCGGTAGCCGATGGCGGGGATGACGCCGGGGCTCTACAACACGGTGGTCTGGTCTCCTGATCGCGCCTCATCGTCCTGAATTGCAAGAGTGTGTCTTCCCGCTCCTTTTGGAGTATCGTGCAACGAGTTCAGGCCGTGCCCGGCCCGGTCTCCCGCTCATTTTCCCCCAGCGTCCAAAATGTATTTATTCATATAAAATATGATACATGAAACAGGTGACGCCATGAACAAAAAAGCCCTTTTGACCTTCACGAAAAAGGACGAGGAATTCGTCGGTGCGCTGGTGGCGACCGGCACCCCGCGGACGGTGGCCCGGGTCCTGGTCTATCTCTTCAAGAATACTGAGGGGACGATGCGGGAGATCGAGCACGGGACCGACTTAAACGAGCCGCAGGTGAGCATCGCGCTCAAGCACATGGAGGACCACGGGTGGATCTCGGTCTCTGCGGTGCCGGGTTCCGGGAAGGGCCGGCCGAGCAAGAAAGTAGCGCTGAAGATCCCGGTCCGGGAGATCGTGGACCTGATCGAGGAAGCGCAGAAGAGCCAAATAGAGAACCGGCTCGAGCTCCTGAAAAAAGCAAAGGGGTTTGTGGCGTAACCGGGCGGCCGGCGGGAGCGGACCCGGGAGTTGATGGCGGGGATCGTGTCGGGGGTGTAGAAGTATATCCGGTAGGATTTCCCGTCCGTGGCAGTTGTCAAGTATTGCTTGATACCTTCACCTGCATTGAGTTCCCCGGTCCCTGCCGGGAGTGATGTGGAGTCCCACTATTCCCGGAGTTCAAATGTTTTGGCTCTCTCGCACTTATCCCAGTTCTTGCGGATTGATGCCGGTATCCCTGCAGATCTGCTTTACGATCTTTGGATGGAGAATTTTCCCGGAAGGATCCGGTACGGTGACACGGATGCCTGTATTGTTCCGGAAAATTTTATGACTGCCGCTCTGACATACGCATACATATCCCCGTTTCTGCAGCAGGCTGATGATCCGGCCTGCCGTGATCCGGGGGACCTTCTCCCTCATACCGAGACTTCCACGGTAGTCAGGTTGATGAGCCGTCCTTCCGGGATCTTCTCTCCTGCCCCGATCCGGTCATCAACGTGAAGGCGGATGACATCCCGTATATTATTGAGGACTTCCTCGTAGGTGCCGCCCTGCGCATAGCAGCCCTGGAGTTCCGGGCAGAACGCAGAGTACCCGTCCTCGTCCTTTTCTATGATGACAGAAAAGCGGAAACTTGGCATGGGATACCATCCTTCCTGTTCAGTATATCGGAACAGCAACTGCAATAACTTTTTGATTGGCCGGGTGATCCGGCCGATAAATTGTCGGGATGCCCGGTTACCCATTCCTGGTGTCTTTGTCATACTCTTTCGTTGTATACTGAATGTGATATAATAATAAAAGAGATGGAGCGGGGTGTGAAACTGTCCTTTATTCCCGGCTCTTTCCTATTCCTGACACCCCGACCAAATCCTGTGAACCAATCCGACACCACGCCTCAACGCGGTGGATCAGCCCCCTCATGCAGGGAATTTTTCAGAGTTCATCGATTTTTTTGAAAAACCGGTGCGTTGCTAAAAAATCCATTACCCCTTCCAGACCCTTTTCGAGATAGAGTGCCCCGATGAGCATCCCGAAACGGTCTGCGAGCATGTCTGTTGATTCCTGGTTCCAGGTTTTTTTTGCCCGCTGGTCCGGTCCCCAGAGGATATATTCCTGCAGGTTCAGGCAGTCCCGGGCATACCGGTGAAGGGCGGTGTTATTGCCGTAACGTTCCCGGAAAGCGTTGATCTTTTGCGGGGTGACTGTTTCATTGACGGGGTAATTTGCGATGATCGCGTAATCAAGGACAAAATCGCCCAGGGTTGCGAGGCTGCGGTCTTCATGAATAGTTCTGAGTTGTTCGAACGGGACGTCTTCATTCAGGAAGGCGTTACTGATGATCGCGCTGATGAGGCGCTCTTTATTCTCAACGGGAAACCTGAGGAGGAATGTTTCTGCGGGATAACAGATCCTGTCGCGATAGCCTGTCCAATCGCTCATGTCATCCATACGCGATCTTGTCATTCGCGTTATAAAAATCCTGTGAATATTTCTTGGCGGGTGGGGGTCATGATTCTTCCCGCTCCTGCCGGAAATAGCTCGTATAACTCCTCACGGAGTTGTACTCGTTTGGAAAAAACGTGTCTGCCGGTTTCCAGTGAGTTTGCCACAACGATAGCCGGATAGGATTGGGTCGCCTCCGGCATCCAAACATTGCACACAGGAAGATTCTGTCAGGTTCCTTTTTTGTCATCCCAATGGTGGATCCATGTAAACTGCTGTTCAGGGAAGATCATCCCGACTTCGTTGCTCTGGGTAGATCCCGAGACACGGAAGACCAAAGTAAACGGCTCATCCGTGTCATAGAACTGCGGATAATGGTAGTCGAGATCGAAAAAATGGAAGAAGAAATTTTTCCCCTCGCTTTTGGAAGGGGAAGGAAATTTTCCCTTGATGTCTTCGAGATGTTCATGATGGAACCTGCGTCGTCTGTCGGCACTCAGTACTTCGGGATAGATCAGTGCTTTCTCATAGTCTCCAATTTTCATAAGACGCGTTTCTATCCCCAGTGTCTGACCAGGATAGATTAAGCCAGAGATTTTTGTGTAAACATAATATGCCGGATTTGGATTGAAGATCTTGCAGTAAATCCGGAAACTGTTTTCTTGGGTTATCTCCGAAGTGATCTTTTGTTTCACCGTGTCTTTGTAGTAGTGCAGGTGCTCAAAAGGTGGCGTATCATTTGAGCCGCCATGCGATGCTTCAATCCACTTTTTTTTGGGATAGATGGCAATCCCCAGGACACAGGGCCACGGCCCTTCGACAAACATTGGATCTGACATACGGGAACGTATCATCGCATGGGATAAATATATTTTTTCTATTTTTATTTATCAGAACGAGGGAAAGTCTTCGTCCTCCGGCAGCCTATTCCAGGTACGGATAGGTGCCCAAAGCAGTCACTTTGGGTTATTTTTCGAAACAAAGACAAAAATTTATAATGTCAAGCAATATATTCGACCGTGAAATACATGAGGTGTAGTGCATTATGGCTGAAGGAACCGTATCGAAGGCTAATGAATCAAACAGTATCAGCGATCTGATCAATACTTTTCTGGGGATCATTCCCCCCATTATGATCTCAGCATACACCATACTTGATACCGGTTTTAGATCATTAAGTCCAACAACATCTCTCGTCTATCTGTGGTTTGGTGTTTTTATTGCATTGTTGATCTTTGCTTTCTGTGAGGGATACTTTGCAGCAGGCAATCCCCCCATTTCACGTATAGATTTCCGGCGAATTGTCGCTTCAGTGAAACCCGGTGATACTTCCCGGTCGGAAAAAACATTGTTCGATGATATGAAGGAGGAGTGGTTAAAAAATGCCAAACGGGGAAAACAGGGGACTATCAAATCCCTGGCATTTTTCGGGTATGTTGCAGCAATCGGCGGGCCTTTTACCTATATGTCTTATATCTCCGGACTTTCGTGGGTGGGATTCTACGGTACGGTAATTGCCGTATTCGCCATGCTCGGTATTTATGCAATCTCTAACTGGTGGAAATAATTTTTGGAAATTTTTTCCAGAGTGCACGATGAGATGCATGCATCGTTTCGCCATTTGAAATATCGCATTCAATCCATGAAAGAGAGAAAATATGACAGATGAATCCTTTCCGGACAGTATAGGAAAAAATGAAAGCGTGATTGTCATGTCCGACCTCCATCTGGGGGGGAAGACTGACCGAGGGACCTCGCGCCGGTTCTTCAGGTTCCTTGATGCGGTCTCTCGCTTCTCTGCGGCTCCGCCCTATGGTGATGCCCAGACAATCAACACCGGGATAATCGACAAGGTTCTTAAGCCCCCGCAAAAGATCATCCTGCTTGGGGATATCCTTGAATTGTGGAACAGCAATTGCGATAACCGGGATTATGTGACACTGGACGCGCTGAAAATATTTGCAAAACTACAGGAAATGGACTGTGATGTTGTCTATGTTACCGGAAACCATGATGAGAGCGTGGGCGACCTCATCGATGCCGTAAATTCCGTGAACTGCAAAAAGACTCTTCCGGAAAACAAATCCCACGACTTTTTTACCCGGGATACCAAAAAGTTCTCTCTTCATAAACGGCACTATATTCCCGGCAACAACCAGATAGGCCTGGATGTCGGGGGCATCCATTATGCCTTCCTTCATGGCCACCAGTTCGACCAGGAGCAGCTGCCGTTATCCATCAGCGATTGCCTCAAAACCCGGTTTGACCCGATCGGTTATTTCGCTGAAATTTCCGACAACTATGTATCAAAAAAGATCTCGCTCCTGACGGCACTCTCCATCATTCTCATCTGGGTAATGCTGGCGTGGGTGTATCTCATACCGGAGAACAGCTTCCTGGTCAGCATCCTGACGGTGTTTCTTGGAGGGTTAATCGTGGCAAGCCTGGTAAGTACCTGTATCCTCTTTGGGTCCTCATGCCAGAAATTGATCCCGGATATCCACGTCACGCCGATAAAAATACTTCAGGGATTCATCACGCTCATGGCTGCTGTGCTCACCGCGCTGATCATGCTGGGTTTTATCTTCACCGGCATCCATCGCACCCTGTTCCTTTTCATTTTTGCGCTCTCAACCTTCCTGGCTGCATTGATGGGATTCCCCAAAGCGATCTCTTTTTTCCAGGGGCTGGTCTACGGGATCTTCCAGATAGGAAAAGACCTCCGGGGGGCGACGGTCACCGATATCGTGAAAAAGAATTTTGTCGGAGCGAATTTTAATGAAAAAAAGTACACCATCACTGCTGACGTTGTGATATTCGGGCACACCCATTGTGCGGACATGCCCCGGGAGATTCTCGAACTCAAAGATACGGCTGCCGATTACAAGGGCCCCTCAAAGGTCTATTTCTGCAACACCGGTGATTGGGAGCGGGTGGAGGGAAAGTATCTGGAACCGCCCTGCCTGTACAAGGACACATTCGTATATATCGATCACGACGGCCTGTTTCTCCTGCGGTGGGAAGACTGTGGCGGAGGGAAGATCCATAATATCCAGAATATCAGTGCTGAAAGTTTGAAGCAGAAAAGAACACCCTGATTTTTTTGTGCCCGGCCTGTGCTTCCCATCCTTTGCTTTAGTGCCGAAGAGCGCCATGATGATGATGTTAGTCATTCACGTTGCTTCCCGCTCCTGCCGGAAATAGCTCACATACTCCCTGCACACGTCGTTCTCGCTCATAAAAACCGTGTCTTTCAGATCATCCGATCGTTCGTAAAACGCCGGCACGTATTTCGCCAGGTTCGCATACTGCACGCCCCGCTCTGTGTCCGGCATCACGGCCAGGCTTTTTATGAGCCGGATGGCACATGCTTCCGGCAGGTGTATGCAGTCGTTCTTCTGATCGGACCAGTGCAGGAGAAAAAAGGATGCCGGCCGGCCATTGATCACCGTGACGAAGATGTCGGTGCCGCTTTTCACGGTATGGCCGGCAAACGTCGAGAACCGGGGCACAAGGAAGAGGGGGATGTCGGTCGCGGGGTCGATGCCGGGGGTTTTTTTGGGGGTTGTTGTGTCGGACATAATCTGGTCATCTCGCGGCATCACATCCATCAACTTGTATATTGATCCCTTTATTGGATATATTTATCCATTGGTATGATGGTTACATACTTGGTATATCCGGGTAGAAAAGTATGCGATGGGCCTTACAACAATCAAGATCCAGACAGAGACACGGGATAAGTTAGCGGATCTGGGAAAGAAGTCAGAGAGTTATGATACCATCCTCAACCGGCTGATTGAATTTTACCGGGACAACGCGAAGAAGGATTGATTTTTTTTCAGAGTCTGGTCTGACGCTCATTGGGGCTTGCGCCCCAGCCGCGTGGGCTTCCCCCAATTTATATAGAATTGGAAAAGCGGAAGGTACTCGGTGATAAAACGTTTATACTGATTTTTCGAACCGTGAGTGTGGACACCCAATCTGCCGGCGGCCCCCACATCCGCTCCGGCAGGCAGGGTGTTCACAGGCAAACCGCCCGGGCAGGGACCGGGTGGTTGTAATCGTTCAATTTTGGTGCACTTTTATAAAAACCGTCCAATCGCGTGGTGCACCTGTTGTGATCATTTCCGGATCATTTTTTGCAGTTCCGGCCGGATTTTCAGCAAAAAAGTGATCGTGAAAAAAAAATTTTGTACGCGATCGCGATCGCATCTGAAAATTTTCAAACGCGGTACCTTTGCAAATGAAAACGCGTTCGCGAAAAAAAAGTACCCGGCCCGGACCTGGCTTACTTCTGTACAAGCTCCTGTTCCAGTGGAGAATTTTTCACGTTTCACGTGCGATCACAACCGCGAAATTTTTTTTCCAAACGCGATCACGATCGCATTTGTAATTTTTCAAATGCGGTGACATGCAAATGTGAAAAAAGTTAAACAGGTTTGCCGGAGGGAATTTGAGTGGGGGATGTGGTGCAGCGGGAGTGGTGCAGTTGGGTCGTTTTGTTGGTAAATGGGGGGGTCTGACGCTCATCCATAATCTGAATTTAATATAGCGAATATCAAACCGATTTTTATTGCAATTTGTTTTTTTTCTTATTCCATTCACATATTGCATTTAATGGACAGATGTCACAATGTGGTTTTTTTATGATACAAATTATTGCTGCAAGATCAAGAATCGCCCAATTCATTTTCTTCGGCATCTCACATGTTACAATATCTAAAGCAAGTTTTTGAAGATTAGAATCGTATCGAATGTCGGCCTTTTTCCTCGGGCCAAATACACGTTCTAATACTCGTGCCATATTTGTATCTAGAAGTGGCTGTGGTTCGCCATGGCAGAACAGTAAGATCGAGTTCGCGATATATTGTCCAACCCCTGGCAATGATTCAATCTCCTTCCGTTCGAGGGGAAATTTGCCATTGCGTTGTGCCATCTCAGTTGCCAACAAATGAATTGATGATGCCCTTCGCCGCCACAGGCCTATAGGTTGCAGGTAACATTGTAGTTGTTCGGGTGTTGCATGACTCAATCGTTTCCACGAGGGGTAATCTCGTATAAAATTGGGGAAAAAAAAAGCAATTGTCTCTGCTCGCGTTCGTTGCAATAAGACTTCAGCAATAACGTACTGGTACTTGGTTGTAGTTGTTTTTCTCCAAGGAAACTTTCGGCCGTGATGATCATACCAGCGGGGTAAAATCTTTTGAAAAAGTCGAATGCGGTTGATATCGATCCTATTTTCCGAGAGCATGATCCTGTGCATTTTCCTTTACGGCTGTTTGCTCCAAATAAAGGATAGAATTTGCATCCATTCATAATGTATTCCGATGATGATGGGATGCATGATTCAGCTCATTCTCCTGTACTTTTTATTGCGATAATTTTTCCATCACGTTCTTCGGCGAGGCCCATTCGTTCAAGTTGGTGGATGAGGTTTCCAATAGGAAGCTTGGTTGTGTCAATCCCCTCAGCCTGTGATAGTTCCTCGCGAGTGGCAGAACCAAGCTCCTGAAGTTTGGTCCATACTAAATACAGGGGATAATTCATTGTTCTCATTAGTGTGTGGGGATAATGACGATTATTTATGAATGCTTGGAAACGATCAAGATTGGCAACATCGCCCTCCCTACCTTCGCAATTCAACAATTGAACTATACTTTTAACTTTTTCAATATCAGACCCATTTCCATGGATTATCTTGGTGTCTAATGATGCTGAAATGTCCCCCGGGAAATCCGAAGGATACTGGGATGATAGAATAACGCCAACACCATATGCTCGGCATTCTCTAACCAGTTGTGCAATATATTCCGATGAAAGAACCCTATGTCCTTCGTCAAAAACAAGGACTTGACGGATTATTCCAGAATGCGGTTGAGCATTATAATAAGCATGTGCTGATAATACGATGAGTTGGGCAAGTGCATTTTTAATTTCATTGCTAGGAATTTGGCTTAAATCGAGTATTGCAGAACGATTAACAAGGGCATGGAAAGACTGTGTTCGGGAACCTGGGGGAAACAGTCCTAAAGTGAATAATGGATCAAGCCTATTATATGCCGTTGGATTGTCATTTTGAAGTGAATTTCCCACATCCGAAAAATCGGGAAAATGAAGATCTTTATTGAAGGGAATTGAACCGGTCGTTTGAATTCCTTCTGCATTAAATGCTGCAATAATTGCATTCTTCACTGCAGCTTGCTGTTGCGCACCTAGCCCGTAGGTCTGTTTCAAAACCGATGCAATACCCGCAATGTGCTGTGAACACTGGATATATGGGTCACCAGTGACGGGGTGGAGAATTGGATAAGGGATTAGTGGATTGTAAGGTAGACCATCAAAAGTTACGAAACATCGTTCCATTCTAGATTTTTCACAAAATTTGGTATCGCTAGCGAAATCATTCTTCAAATCCAGAACCAAGACATTCTTTCCTTGTTCACGGAGCTTGCATATCATGTATTTAAGAAACTGGGTCTTTCCAGTACCGGAGGATCCAGTCACCATCATGTTGATATTATTTAATGGGTCAATCGGAGATTGTGCATCGAAATATATTTTTCTTCTTGCATCATCTACACCAATGAAGATTTTCTGAATGGATTTTATTTCATCCTCTTTAGAGGGTTTTTCTGTATCCCTCGATTCTCGAGGTCCAATTGGTTCCGTAATTGGATTAATTTGTGATTCGGAAGAGGTTACGGGGGGTAGTGGTTCAGATACAACTGTAATAGGACCCGAATTCTCTTGTTTGTTAAACAGGTTACAAAGTAATTCCCGAATATCATTAATCTGGGCGGTTTCTGCGATGCCGGGCCAATGACCTTTCGTTAGCCTTATCCACAATCCTTCATTCAAAGTGATTTGCTCAGCAGATCCTGGAAGTGATTTTTCTGTTGAAACCAATACTGCTTGAGGTGAACTTTCGAAGTATTCGTAGTTTCCGGAGAGAATCGCCTGATAAACTCGCCTTTCTGTCTCTATCCATTGTTCAACATCACTAGGTTTGCTTGGACTGGTTATTCGTAACCCAAATCGTAACAGATTCAGTAATGCTAACCGCTCGGGCATTGCACCTGTTGATAAACTTGTATTGACCAATTTTTGAAATTCCCCGACTGTTTCTTTTGCTTGTTCCAATGCTGAATGAGCGCGTTGAATCCCGAGTGTTTTTGACACGAATTTCGATTCGACACCGACAGCACTAATTTTCAATAATCGTTGTCCTTCTTCGGGAAGGGCTAGTTGAATTGCGAGTAAATCTGTTCTTTTTCCGCTACTCCCATCGCTCTGGCCAAAAAATGAAACGAAGGAATCAACCGGCAAAATAAAACCAAGTTTTCCTTTACCCTGCGATAATGGCGTATTCCTGCCGTGAGTCTCTCCGACAAGTAATCGAACTGCCCCGACGAGTCCAATAATTCCAAGTGCATGTCTACCAGTCTTTAACGCCTCGCCACCGATAGCAATTCCGATCCTGCCAAGTTCAACAATGAATTGTCCAGCAACATCTTCTTTTGTATCGAAAAATCCATTTACTGCTACTTGGAATTCCGGCGGAATCGCTGAAAGGATAAAGAAAGAATTAGCTTTACCCGCCAGATCAAGCTTATAATCCCAAAGTGCTCTTTCCTGGAGTTTCCTGTCCGAACCATCACGAACATATTTTACAAGTATAGCGGGATCAATAGAGGACCCTGGAATGATAACCCATGGTGCATCGAGTTTTTTAGGCAAATCTATGGTAGAAATTGTCTCTAATGGATTTCCTAGGATTTCATTCACTTGCCCTATAGCAGTAATATAGGATTTTTCAATACCTTCCATCGTTTCGCGAGGAAACTCAAATTCAAATGATACACTTTTAGGAACAAGTGTTTGACCCTCCGTCAGCCAATTCAAAGGCTGGCTAAAAACAGACTGTGATCCTGTTCCTCGTGGAAGGTTAAATTTTTTCACGCTTGGTTTAAATGAAATTTCATTGGAAGGTGAGAGCAAATAGATATCGGGATAGTTTTCTCGAATACAATCATCATCATTTTGATACGAATATACGCACAAGGGGGGACTAGACCACCTTGCAGTCACATCACTATCTAATGGATCTTCAAGAAATAGTCTTATTCCCCCAGGTAGTTGATTCCCTTGATCAGTAGCACCATACTCCGAGTGAAGAAAAGAATCAATATCCATTACTATCTCGCTATTTGAGTAACCCTTTCTAGCCCGAATACCAAGTGAACGGCGAGATGGGAATGCCCTCATGTAATTTGAAATTGCAGTGACGGCCAAGTTTTGAGTCGTACTTCCACCAGTTTCAATTATTAAACCAAGGTTTTGTTGAAGAGTTTTTGAAATACCCGGTAATCCATCTATGCCGGATTGAATTGCCAAATGCGTAAAATCAGTTTTAAAAGCCACATGCCACCCGGGATCAGACGTTAAGCAGACATATGCTGGCTCAACGATCCTATCATCAGCTGAAATACCTGAAATCCATCTGAATCCTTGAACACTTCCAAGCAATGTTGAGAGTTGTCTAAACATTTTCCCATTATTTTTATCGGTGATAAGGCGACTGGCACGGTAAAATAATGCAGACTGGATCATATAGCGCTTTGCCACGATGAGCGGGTGCCAAGGCCCAAGAAGGAAAAATGCATTTCGAAGCTTCGTTTTATCCCATTGAACGACGCAATCTAGGTGCGATAAAACAAATATCTGGCCCCATTCAAGATCCTTCTGATTGGTTTGAAGATAATCAATAATTTTTGAGTACGCTTGAAGATAATTACATAATAAGTGCTCAATGCGGACTGATTCTTTTTTTACAAATATTGGATGTGTTGCATAAAGGGGATGTTCTAGATTTAATCCGCCAAGATCAAGGGTAGACTCGATCTTTTTTAAAACTGCATTCCTAGCATCTGAATATGTTGTGACGAGAGAGATAGCATCTGGTGGCAAGGTAAGGTTCACTAGTGTTTCCTCATCAATTGCTCCAAGACAGCTAACATAATCCCCAAGGGGCCCGGACACCTTTTTGTCATCTTCTAATAAATTCGTTAAAATCGGTCGATACCCCATAGGGTTTGTCATAATTTTTGCAAGATGGATTCTCTGAACCGCGTTTTTTCCGATATTTCCGAGTGCTGGATATGGGGTAGAAGATTTACCCGAAAAAATCTCGACAAGTTCTTTTAGTCGTCCCTCACGTTTTCCAGATGAGGAGATTACTCGTAACTCATCCTCCAGCGTAAATTCGCCTTTTTCAATCTCCGAAGCTTCAAAACATATTACAGAGTTTAAATCTCCAAAATCAAAGGTCCAATTTGTTTGACCACTGGGGGTCTCACCAATGTCAACCCGCCTTGAAGATTGCCATATACCGGGCATCCCGGTTTCTAGAACGCCGATATCCTCTCCGCTTTCATTACGAATTACGACGGGATTATCGCCATCATAGAAAATAAATGCATGGACTGGATCTTTTAGGTTAATTTTTTTATCCGGCGTTTCATCCGCCCTTGAGGATGTGGCATCAACCACGTCAAAAACCCTTTCTACAACGGTAAAAGCTGGACGCTTTGGGCCGCAAAGGTGAAGTTCGATTTTTCTGTCTGCATTCAAGTCGTTTTTTGAGAATAGCGCAACGCGTAATGGTATTTTCCGAGAGTGTTTTTCATCAAAAACACTTGTATCCACTTGTAAGGTGAAATTATCGTTAGGCTTTTCAATTACCTTTTCAACAATTACATTTTTCCTATTAAGAACTTGGACAATCCACATATTTTCGGAAAAGTCATCGGGAGGAATTTCACAGGTAATTTGAAAATCTACATGCTCGCCTAGGAAAGTGGCAAATTTTTTATGGTTTTCAGAAACTTTTCCGCGGTTGCAATTGATTTCACAACCAACTTTAGCTTCCTTGAGAATTTTTATCCCAAAAAGATTCCTCAATACCTCGGCATCGAGATTTGTCCATCCATCGGTATCGTTACGATCATCACTCCAACACCCATGGAAGGATAATAGGCCAAGATCGAGCATCGTGCTCTTGCCAATACCGTCAAGAAAATTATTGAGAGCTACTTTTACGTCTTCGTGTTTATCTTCAGGAAGGATCTCGTGAACCCTATCAAGTACCTGTTCACGCACATCCTCATCCTTTTGACACCTTTCAACAATTTTCCTGCACAAAGATGACGAATCTTTTATTAATTTTTCAACTGCGGGAATATTTCCCGAGGGCCGGGGAATCCCAACGTGATAGAGGAACTTCTGCCTTGCATCGTGGATATTTGGATATAACGTAAGATTAAAAGATCCAATAATCTCTTCAAGAAATACTTGGCTTCTTCTAGGGTATGTTCTGGTATATTCTAGTAAGCCATCGATAATTAGCGAGCGGAACCATGCCTTTTCTGTATCGTCATTAGACCAACCTTCAATAATTCCATCAAGAACAGGGCCATCGAATCGAAAAGCTTCGCTTCCATTATCAATCCAAGGCCATTCCTCCGAAAATGCCATCGAACGGATGGCTCCGCCAGAACCACGGATTGAATCTTGGATATGAACTAGTTGTCCCGGATTGATAATTGCAACAAAAGAACCAATGCGTCTACTTGTTAAACCGATAGCGCTGATACGCCCATCAGCCTGATTGGGCGATTCGTCGTCAGTTACAAGGTAACAATTTACTTCACTTGGTACGTGTGCTCTATTATATTCATGTAATTGCGTGGCAATTTCTTTTGTAAGTCCTGGGATCAATAATCGGCAATCACGCCCACCGTCGATAGAAGTGCGTACATATTTTTCAACCAATTTTCCAAGAACTTGAGATGTATTGAACATATTTGCCTCCTCCAAATTGTCAATAAGGATTAGCTACGGCAACACTACTTCCTGCATCTGGACTCCCCCTCAGTAAGCCCATTGCCTGTAACTCATTCATCAACAATGGACGAGCATCCGCGGCAGTTGAAAAATCTATGCCATATTGACCAAAGTGATCTTCAACGTCTTGTAATACAAGCATCCCAGAACCCCCTCTATGACCCAACCCCTTTCTTTGAGCCGCTAAGAATGTCATGGTCTTTAAAAGGAGCTGGCCGGGGAATACTCGAAATCCTCGTTTAGCTCCGACTCCTTCGGGTGTTAATAGGTGCCCCCCGGCTTCGTCTCCAAGCTCTGCACGGTATAAAACACGGAAAAATTCATCGATATTTTTCCCTTGACCCCCCATCCGTGGGTTTCTCCAAGCAAGAAAATGCTGACCTTCTCGGGTAAGGAATGTTCCAATTTTTAATTCTTGACCATTCGCAACTTGCTTAAAATAATCCATGTTTCGAATATCTTGGGAAGCATCTCGTACGAGAGTTAGAAGACTATCGAAGGAGAGGACATCTTTGCCCTCACCCCCATCGAATGATAGTTTTTTCTTTGTTGCTATCGGGGTCTTCTTTACCTCCTCAAGACAATAAAGAAGAATATCCACCTCGACTCGGGACTTCATGTAACGATCGATATGTTCGAAAAGTTCTCGTGTAGGCGTCAATGTCGGATGCAATATACCTCGATTGCGTTTTCCAAGGTTTTCTTTGAAGTAGAAGGGGTCCTCTACTATAATACCCTCATCGGCAGCTTGTAAAAGCCATTTATGCACGAGGCAAGAAATTCTCATTTGTGCAAGCAGCCACATTGGAAGCGCAAACCGCAAGAATGTCATAAGGAGTTGCAGCCATTGCATCCGAGGAAGTCGCGTTTCTAATTCGCAAATGGCGATTAAATCTTCGGATATGCGATTTGCAAGTTCATCATCCTCGGATAATAATGGGGAATTTAAATTGGTCATTGCCTTAATTTTATCTCTGGCAGTTTCCAAGTTTTGATCAAAACTTTGAGGGCCAAGAGTGGCGGCAAGTATCTCTTTTCCATTAAGATCTTGATCAAAACATGAATTATTCCCAACAAGTGCCTTTGCAAGTAAAAAGGCGACTTCTTTCTGGTATGCCGTTCGTTCCATTTCGCAGTTTTTATTCCGCCATATGTGTTGTGTTAATGGCCCCGCTATAAGAAAATTATTCACAACTCTCTCGCTGTTCTTTCTAAACCAAGCATTTTTAGCTAGATGCGGATATGCAGGAGCAAAATATTTTTGATCAAGTGAATTCTTCGCCTTTTTTCGTCTACCTTGAAGGGCAAAAAGAACTGCTTTCTCTCGATCGGAATATTGGGGACGCCCCTCGTTATCTAATTCATCGGGTTTCAAATCCTTCGCCTTTGTTGACTCTCCGCAGTGAATATCAAAAAAAACCTCCCTCATGAGTTCTAAAACGAGAGTTTCTGGGGCGAGCCGCATTCCTGCCGAAGGAACAAAAATGATGCTACCCTTTACTAGTGGGTGAACTTTGGGTTCATTTGCGGTTTGGTATTCCTTTTGAAGATAAAGGGGTTCATTCATGGCTCACATCAACCTCGCCATCAAATCTTGTTAATCGAATTTTTTCGTTTTTATTGACCTCAATGATAAGTTCGATATCATTATCCACAACTGCATACTTCCCTTTTGAAGCTGCACGAATGCGGGCATCTTCAACACCGGTAAGTAATTCCTGGGGGAAGCAACGACTATCAAGATGACCTTTTACACGGCGATTCAGCCAAAGGTACATTGGAGCGGCGAATACAGCTCGCTCCCCTTCAGGGAATACAATAGATAGAGACACGCTTCCCGACCCGGAGCTACTAGATGTTTTTGGTTTCAGGTTATTTTGAACCCATTTTCCGCTTAAGGTTACCTTTTCAGAGAGGTTTACTGTATTGTTTGCCGATTGAATAACTCTCGAAGAATTAAGGAGCGTTTCAAGCCTTGAATCGAGATTGCTGATTTGCCTTTTCTCTTCAATTGTTCGTGTTGATTGCGTCTTTGACATCAAGTTTAGAAGAGTGACAAATTCATCTAACTCTTTTGCCCATGCGGTTTGGCCCTCGTATAGTGCTCCGAGGTGTAGCATAAAGTTACTGCTCCACCTTCTAATGGCCCAATGGGCATCGGAAACCGAATAGTCAGCAATATTTTCCAAGTTTTCTTCTAGATCTTTCCAAATTGAGATGCATTTGATCTCAATTGAGGAGATACAAGAGTTTTTTCTCTCTGGAGAGAAATCAAAACTTGAATCCCAGTCATGGTAAAATTGGTACGGTAAAGAATCATTAGAAGGATCAAGAATTGCAATCGTACCATTTTCACCAAGCAGCCTTGATACACCGACATCAGTACATGGTGGAGAATTATCAATAACGTGAGAAATTGCAGCTCTTGTTTCAGGTTGACAATCCTCTAGTGTTGTTCTAATTTTATCAATTGCGTCTTTCTGTTTCTCACGGAGCCCCTCGATTGCATCCAAACCGTACGGCGAATAAGGGGTAAATAAGCTCATGTAGATTCGCCGGGTAGCCAATGAAAAAAAATCTTGATGAGAAATTTTTAATTGAACCCATTCACAGGGATGTACTCGATCATAATCTCTGGGGCATCCAGATAATATGAGGGATATTATTGCCAATGCCTCGCGGAATACGATAACCTGTCCAGATAAGACTTCTGCTTTAGTCAATAAATTTAGGACCTTTTGCCGAATTTCTTTATCGGATATAGATTCACAATTCGCCTTAAACGGACACAAAGATTTGGAGGGGCAGGATACGCATTGCTCCCAACCGGGGTCCAAAATTGCTTTTTGAATTATTTGATCAAAAGTATCTCGTTCTTGGAGTAAACTGTGATTATCGAGATGACTATACCCCACGCACACCTTTTTAAATATTGGTTTTTTTGAATCAAATGACGGTGAACTAGGTAACACACCCGATATTGATTGTTCTGCCTCGACAATTGCCTTTAAAATTTTAAACCACGGGTTAGAGTTTATTTCGTGTTTCCCAAGATTATCTCGGTGGGCTTTCTCTAGGACACCGCGATTTGTGCAAACGATTAGTGAGATTCCCTTGTCCCATGCATAGGTGAGTGTTTTTAACAATTCAGCAGCAGGATCGACATTAATTAAGAAAGGATTTGGAACAACTGATGCATCTTGGACTATTTGCGCGGAATCGAATTTGTTGTTCCCCTCTCTTACGTATATGGAGTATGGGATTTTTGTTGGTTCGAGGGCATCTATGGACGTATTATTCTCATCTAATACCTTGCACCCTTTTTGAGATATCAACTTCTTACATAATTTACCCATTGCCGCCGATTTTCCATTGCCTGGAGACCCTACAAAAAAATGCCAACGAGCAGTTTCATTTTTCTTATTATTCGTAAGAATTGTGTTTGAAAGCTCATCGATTATTGAATCGATATCAGTTGGGATTTCTAACAAAGGTTCATGATTTATCCAATTTGTTGGAGCACTGATTGCATACTTGCCGTCTTGTTGAAGAGAGAGCAATTCGAAAAGGAAATCGTTTCGTCCATTATCTTGAGTCATTTCTTCACACTCGTAATTGGAAAATTAGGTGGCAATCCATCAAATCATCGCTTTCATCACGTACCCGGCCTGTTCAACAAACATCGGGGGAATTGCATTACCAACCTGTGAGTACCGAGGGACTTCCACCGTCCTCAAAGTCCCCCCAGTTGTATATTTTTCCTTGAACTCGAACCAATCATCGAACGATTGGAGCCGGGCAAATTCCCGCACGGTCAAGACACGGGGTTCGCAATAATGGATGTAATCGTCAGGTAGTGTTGTCAGAGTTGGGCTCGGCATGTCTGGGTGCATGGGGATGATGCATTTCTTCCGGAGGTTCAAACTCGCCTTTGATGCCGCATCGATATTCTTATTCTTTTCAAAATTATCTATGATGTACTTGAATTTTTCAACAGTCCTGTTCCTGTGGTTAACAAAACGGTGACTATCTGGGTGTGGCAAGGAATCCTTTCGCCTCATGAGTGCCTGATAGTTACTCTTAACAGGCCCGTACAGTCCTGCCATGAATTGGTCGGTATCTGGAGAAGGATATTCGCCATTGATACGTTCAAGATCCGACAACGCCTCAGATGCAGTAATTTTAATATTCAATCCTTTTTTCCAGAGGAAAGAATCACGATGTGCAATCAATTTATCAAAAAATTGTTCCGCATCCCCGTCGCGAATACCTATGAGAATGAATCGCTTGCGTCTTTGGGGGATCCCGAATTTTGAAAAATCAACAATATCATATTTAACATTATAATTGAGGTCTTCTAGTTTCCGAATGACCTCATCCGAGTAGATCTTCCCTTCAGTAGATTTCCGGATAAATTGTGATGTGAAACCCCTTACGTTTTCAAAAAAAATCATCGTTGGTTGAACTACATCGACGAATTCCACGTACGAGTTCACAAGCTGGTTCCGGATGTCATGTTCCTGGCGACGTCCTGCAAACGAAAACCCTTGGCAAGGCGGCCCACCTGCCACAAGATCCACTTTCCCTCGCAGGGCTGTCAACTCATTCCGGTACTTGGCAAGCACTTCGTTAATATCATGGGGTCCTTCAGGTAACCAACATGGCCAGTCAAAGTGGCTTACCCTATCAATCAGGTTGTGCTTGAGCGTTGCAAACGCCATCGGGTTTTTTTCAATGGCGAAGAGCCCTTTCCAACCTGCGTTATGAAGCCCTAGCGACAGGCCGCCACATCCAGCAAAAATATCGATATAGCAAGGGCTAGGACTGTCCTGCATGTCCAAATATCTCTTCGTATCTTAAATAAGGATTCCGAGTTCGGTGTGAATGTGATTTACAATAATTAAGAGGAAAAATTCTTGGCTCAATACCCCCTCCTCTCCGGCACAACCCCCCGTATCCCGCCTTTCGCCACCCGCACATCCCCGGTATACCTCGGTATCACATGACAATGACAATGAAACACCGTCTGCCCGCCGGCCTCGCCAACTCGAAGACTGATGTCTTCTCATGTCTCGGGGCTGATGCCCCTCAACACATTAAACCCGACATTATACCCATCCGGGGAAAAGTTCTCCTCAATTAACCCACGGCACACAACAACCAGGTCGACCACGGCCGCCCGCTCTTCCGGTGTTAATGAGAAAAAGTCCGGCGTGTGGCGGAAGGGGATGACGAGGGCGTGGCCCTTGTTGACCGGGACGCGGTCCCAGAGAGCAAAGCAGAGATTATTGCGGGCAATGATATCTTCAGTATCGGAGAGGTTTTTAGAAAACCTTGACGATGAGAAGGGAGCATCAGCGACCTTCGAAGATGGGATGACAGAACGGGCACACATCCATATCGCGGATTATCCGTGTGAACGGTCTTAAGGATTCGGGTTTGCGTACAGGCTCAAAGCCCACGCGAGGCGCCGGAAGCGTCCGACACCCCTCATCCTTCCTGCGACCGGGCCAGTTTCCTTTGGGCTTTTGCCGCAACCCGGGGTCTTCCCCCAGCCGGGTGCGGCAGCACAACCTCATAGAGATTCACCAGCAGTTTCTCGCCAAGGTTTGTGGAGGTATAGTAGATCTTGTTCGTATCCTTAAGATCGGCAAGCTGCCGGACCTTCCGGTCAACAAGGCCGCTGGCCGCGAGCGCTTTGAGTGCATCGGTGAGGGTTTTTGGATTTGCCATAAACTCGTTTTTCAGCTGGTTGAAATATTTGTCCCCGCCTGTGGTAAGAGCGATAAAGATTGCCCATTTGAATGGGGTGTCAAGTTCCATGACTGCTTCACGGACCTCAACCGGGACCCGGTCCAGATAGTGCCGGACAACATCATCATCCATAGTTACTACCACTTAACTAGTTACCATTTAGTAACTCATAATCGTTCTCTCCGGTAAGCCGGTCAATTATTCCACAGTCCGTGGAACAGGTCGTCTTTCCCCCAGCTGATACCCATCGTTCCTGAAGAAAAAAACCGTAATGTTCACCGTCCCTTTCATTGCCATTCGTGCAGCAGCTTGCTGCATAAAAAAATCCCGGTTCAAATGTTTCCGATAATCAGATACCAAAAATGTTCCCATGGCATCAGAGACCAGGGCCGTTCATGTTCCAAAGCCCGGCACTGTCCTGATGGCTGAGTAATTCATACGGGGGCACAGTGGCGAATATACTTCAGGCCCTGTGGGAGAGCCTGCCCGGAACGATGATGTACCAGACATCTTCCACAATCATCAGGAACCTCCTGGACACCGGAAAGATCACAACGGATGCTGAAAAAACTGATTGATATATAATCCAAAACTTATAAAAATATATATTGACAATACACTAATGAAGATCCGGTAATCCCCGGATGAAACCTTTATCAGATACGATCACAAATCCAACAGGTAGTGACATATGACTTCAGTCATTGAATCTCCGTCGGCACTTCAGGTTCCGGCATCATCCGATAAAAAAGCCCGGGCCTGCAAAAAAAAGACCCGAAAGGCTGTGATTTTCGGGATGCTGCCGGACTGGGAGATCGATACCCAGGCTCATAAAGACGAACTTCGCGATTCATAATGACCTCTTTTTTCGCCGATTCATACGCAATTATTGAGATCCTGAAAGGGAACAGGAATTATCTTCCGTACCGTGGGTCCCGCCATCTGCTTACCACGGAATTCAATATTTGTGAAGTTGCTTTTGCTGTCTGCAGAGACTATCCAGCCAGTGCTATGGACGTGATGGATCGTATCCGAAAGAATATCCCTCTCACCCAGACAACGAACGAAGATTATTGTTCCGGAGCACTCCTGAAACGATCTCCTGTCAACAAAGGAAAAAATCTCTCAACGATTGATTGTGTCGGATATGCAGTCTCACGGAGGCTGGATATTCCGTTTCTGACTGGCGATCGTGAGTTTGAAACCATTGATAACGTGGAATTTGTCCGGTAAATTCATGATGGGCATTCCTTCTCGCTGTCGAATAGTTGTCGCATAAGAAATACAAGCGAAGCTTCGGTACTGAGCAGCAGGAATCCGGTAACGGGGACAGGCACGGATCCGTGTCACAACATCAGCCCGGTCTCAGGCACCGGAAGCGTCAGACCCCCCCCCCCATCCATCTAACCTCGCGGTTCAATCGCAGATGCCGCACCATCCACCTTATCCGCAGGAAAAATCCCGCAAAAAAGGCTTTTTCGATCAGAGTGTCCTGCGCTCCGGTCCGGAAACAATGGTGAAACGATCCTACCTATCGTCGAAAACCCGTCCGGGAAATTTATCACAATGTTCGAAATAAACCAGAAGATATATAACACGCACTATCGCTCTTAACCTAATCACACCTGCCTCTTTAAACAGGCACAGAAACGGTGTGGGAATCTCATGTTCGGCCGGCAGGCAACAACGCCGGCCAACGGCACGAAGCGTGCAGTACGGGACGGTTACGCACACGAGCGTACGCTCTCAAAAAGCGCCTTTGTGGAAACAAGGTGCACGGGCCGCCGGTGCACAATGATACAGCCCGCGTGAGGCGGATGGGGGCAGGGGAAAACCCTGGTGGATGTGCTTACCGGGCATGGACGGTATCGGACTATGAAGTCACACGCAGAAAATAATCGTGAAACAAAGACAGGGACCCTGCCGGGCACACACACAATCGGCGCCGGCACGGGAGACCAGCGCAGGACGAAGAGTACAGGGAAATCACCAAAAGCCCACAAGAGCACAACGGGAAAGCACGTCAGCAGCATGGTGCTGGAGGCGATGCGGATCTTAAAGGACGAGGGGTATTTCGTGGGCCGGCTCTCCGGCTCGGACCTGCCGTTCGACCTGATCGGGGTCCTGGACCATACGGTGCTGTTCGTGAAGGCGGTACGGGCAAAGCACCCTATGAGGAACGCAGCGGGCGTTGCCCGGTATTTCAGCGGGGAGATCCGGAAGATCCAGCCGCTCTGGCAGCACGACTCGGACAACTTCCAGTTCTGGGTCTTCTCAAAGGTTGCCGGGCTCCTCCGCTACCGGGTGTACCGTGGCGGTATCTGGAATGAATCGACCCGGAAAGGGCCGGATCCCGGATTTACCGTACAGGAAGTCCCCGGGCCCCTGATGCGCACCGCAGAACCGGCTGCTGCCTGAACCGGGCTTGTAAAGCGCCCTGATTGAAAAACGCGTGGAAGGGTATCACCATCCATGCTCTATTTTGTTTATCCGAGGGGTTCTGCAGAATCCCGAGGATGAGAAGATTGGCGGAGCCAATCTTCGCTGTCCGAAGGATCATCAGATCCCCGGAGATGCGATGTCCGGTGGAGCCGGCTTTCGACTTCGGAGAGGTTTGAGACGATCCTAAGGACACAAGCGGGATTTGAAAAAAATCCCGGAGTTCAGGGCGCCCGCGGACTCGGAAAACGGAGATGTCCGGAGGATATCTCACCCAACTAAAGGAGAACCTAACATGGCAGACTTTACCCCAAAAACAATCACGAAGAGCGCGATCCGCATGCTTGCGGAACCGCTCAGCGATGTGACCGCCTTTGAGAGCCTTGTCCAGGGCGTCATTACGAACAACCCGTTCCAGTGCGTCCAGTACAACGAATCCGGCGTGAGCCACCCCCCGGTTGAACGCACCCGGCAGGGGTACACGTCACGGATCGTGTACCAGGACGCCGACGCAAAAACGGTCGGCGTCGTCACGGTGAAGACCACGACCATCGCCGCTTTCACCAGCGTGGCGAACCGGGTCATGGCCGACACGGAGATGGCAACAGCGATTGGCGGGACACCCGTCCGGGACACCCCGAACGAGAAGTACACCTCGACCCTGAAATGCCGCGACCAGAACGGCGAACTCTACATGGTGATCTTCAACCGGGACCGGGTATCGCTCTCATCCTATTCAGATGACGCGATCCAGAGCCGCGTCGAGACCTGGGCGGACACCATCACGGCATTGGCCTGAGCTGAACCCTGAAAGGGTGAGGCTGGAGAAGAACGTATCACCGTTCTTCGACATGCTGAAAGTCATCAGACTCAAGGCAGGAGAAGACCGCAGGTCTTCGACATGCCGAAGGCCATCAGACACGGGATATGAGATCCTGTGCGATCCCCCGACCTCCCCCTTTCTTTATGGAGCCACAGAATCATGGACACAGAACTACTCAGCATAACCCTCGGCGCAGTCCTCCCCCTGTACCCGCTGCTCTTTGCCATCCACCAGAAGATCGGCAGGTACGACGAGATCGTGGAGGAGTTCAAGGCCCTCCGCGCCGAGCATGAAGAATTCACGGGGGTGCAGCATGCTCGGTGAGACAGCGCCGGCCGCAACCGTGACGGGCCTGTACCGCGGCACCTTCTCCGGCCTTGAGCCGCTGACAAAAGAGACGCCGCTCACGCTTGAAGAAGTGCGGAGAAACCCGGTCTTCTACGAGCTCGACCTGGGCGACAATCCGGGCGAGGCGGACCTGATCGTGGATGTCATCTACGACAACATGCAGCCGCAGAGACTCACCGACCTCATGCGGGGCACCGACATCCCCCGCGGCGTCCGGTTCTGGCCGGACTGGTTCGAGGTTCCGCCGTACCGGGAGATGCGGGACGTGACCGGGCGCCGGGTGTATCCCCGGGCCCCGGGGATTCACACGGTCCGGTTCCGGACCGCGAGACGGAAGCGGCCCGGCCTGCCCCGGGACTTCAGCCCGGCAAACGGCGGGTACATGAGCCCGGTGTACGAGTTTGTGATCGCAGCGGAGCACAGCAATGGGGAATGACGAAGGCACACCACCCATACAGCCAGAACAACCCGGCCCCGCCTCCTCCGCACTCACCGCGTTCCGCTGCGGCATCCTCCATGCATTCGGGGGGTTTGACACAAACGAACTCGGGGAGGAGGAGCGGGCCGGCATCACGGAGAAGAAGAGCTGGTTCTGGCTCGGAGAGGTCACGATGGCCTCGCTGATGGCAGCCACCATCGCGGTCCCGGCCGGGGTCTTCTTTGCACAGAAGACCGCTCTCCCGCTCGCGGTGATCGGAGGAGTCCTCCTCTTCCTTCCTCTCTTCGTGTTTTTGCCAAAGATCCTCAGGCTCGCCATGAAGGCCGACACGGAAGCGATCCTACAGACCGTAGGCAGGAACGACCAGGTCAGAAAAGTGTTCTGGTCGCTCTTCCTTGCCGTGGCCGGCCTCGTGCTGGCGGAGATCGTGGATCCGGTGACAGCAGAGACGATTGTCGGGTTCATCGCGGGAATATGATAAAGGGGCAGGGGCCCCTCAAATCCCCTCTGGGAAAAATCTCTGTGAAGATCTTTTATTCTCCCCTTGATCTCCACATTATGTTATATATACATATATAACAAACTTCACTTCATGTCTTCCGCGGCAAAGACTGCACACTCCCCGCAGCTCGATACCATTCTCATGGTCGAATCGTTCATCAGGGAACACAGCGGGGAGTACAAGAAGCGGGCACTCTGGGAGAACCTGCCAAAGAAGATGATGTACCAGACATATTCCACCATCATTGCGTACCTCGGGAACTCCGGAAAGATTGCCGTGGACTCAGAAGGAAAAATCTGCTGGATATATAATCCAGAACTTATAAAACGTTTTATTGACAATTCTTCTTTGAAGATCCGATGAACGCATCCATCTGCTTTTTTGATGAACGGATCAAAACCACGTTTCTTTCCCTGGCTTCATCTGCGGAAGAAGACCGGCGGATCCACGCTCACCTGAATGCGGCATTCGATGTGATTGCCCGTGATTCCTTCTGCGGTATCCAGGTTCCAAAACGCCTGATTCCCAAATCATACCTGGCAACATACGGCATCGATAATCTCTGGAAATATAATTTCCATAAAAGCTGGCGGCTGATGTATTCCCTTGCCAGTGATGGTGAGAATGTCATTGCTCTCATCATCGAATGGCTGCCGCATAAGGAATACGAGCGAAGGTTCGGGTATTGAAGCAACCTGTCAGTCCCCCCCCCTCTCTTACCCCGCAGCACTCCCGCCAAAAACCCCCACGAGGCAGAGCAGGAAGAGGACCCACCAGGCCGAGATGATCCAGAAGAACGGTTCCCGCCTCATGGCACACCCCAGGACATCCGGCCTGCACTGGCAGGTGTGGGCGATACGACCGGTGCATCCGCACACCCGCGGGAGATGTGTGGCAGGCCGGTGGGGAACGGTGCACTGACGGGGGACGCGGTCTGGTGCGTTCCTGGCGGCGTCTTCCCGTGCCATTGTGTGTGTGCTGCTGCTAGAATCATGGTGGCTCACGGTCCCGGACTGTTCCGGACTATTACCACAGGGTAAGTGCCAGCGGGGATATAAGGGCAAAGAAGATGGAAAAAAAGCAGTGAAAATTTTCCAGCCGGAAAAGCAATCCCTTACGGGACCTCGGGAGGTGTGCCCGGGTTCTGCACTGGCAGGGTGAACCAGATCGTTGTCCCTTTCCCGGGCCCTTCCGACTCCGCCCGGATCGTCCCGCCATGCACCTCGATGATGCGCCTCACGATGGGAAGGCCGACCCCGGTACCCGGCGTCTCCGCGTCCAGTTTCTCGAACAGGTTGAAGATCCGGCCCAGGTAGGCGGGGTTGATGCCCGCCCCGTTGTCCCGGACAAAGAAGACCGGATCGCCCCCGTCCCGGTCCACGCCGATGGTGATGACCAGTTCTTCCTGGCTCCCGCGGAACTTGATCGCGTTCTCGATCAGGTTGAGAAAGACCTCCCGCAGGCGGGCAGGATCGGCCATGACGACCGGGAGGCCGGGTGCGATCTCGAGTCGGACGCGGTTCTCCGCGAGGGGTGTGGCAAGGAGGGCCGCGGATTCATCGATGACCGTGGAGAGCGCAACCGGCACCGGCTGGTAGGCGCCCTGGCCCGCCCGGGAGAGCTTGAGAAGGTCGGAGAGGAGCGATGCCAGCGTCTTCACGGCAGCGGAGATCCGTCTCGTATGCTCAAGGAGCCGGGCGGGTTCCGGGGCGCCCCGGGTAAGATCGTCCTCGATCATGCCGGCAAAGCCCTGGATGGTGATGAGGGGGTTTTTGAGCTCGTGGGAGACGGTGTACGTGAACCGGGCAAGCTCGTCGTTCTTGTGTTCGAGTGCACGGATCACCAGTTCCCGCTGCTGCTCGGCATTCTTCCGCTCGGCGATCTCGGTCTCGAGTTCCTGGATCTTCTTCTCCAGCTTGCGGAAGAGCACCTCGTTGTACTGCCGGAGCACCTCCGTCTCGCTGCTTCCCTCCGGCCCCTGGGCGCCGGGCGTTTTCCCCCCGGTCCCGGTAAGCACGTCCCGGATCTCCCGAAGCAGGGCTTCCGGTTTCTGCGGCTTTGTCAGGAAGCGGTCCGCCCCCAGGCTCATCGCGAACTTCTCGTCCTTTTGATCGGTGTAGGTGGCCGTGTAGAAGATGAACGGGATGGTTTTTAAAACGGCATCCGCTTTCCACTGCCGGCAGAGCTCGAACCCGTCCATCACCGGCATCAGGATGTCGGTGACGATCAGGTCCGGGGGTGCCTCCCGTGCACGGGCAAGGGCCTCGGCGCCGTTTTGTGCCGGCACCACCTCGTACCCGTTCCCTTTCAGGATGGCCTCGAGCAGGTAGATGTTCCGCGGGTTGTCGTCCGCGACGAGGACCCGGGTCATGGCCCCTCACCCCGTGTGCCTTCGGGGGTCAGGTAGTGGCTGACCTGGTCCGTGAAGGTCTTCGGGTTGATGGGCTTCTCAATGTACCCGGTGCACCCGGCGGCAAGCGCCTTCTCGCGGTCGCCTGCCATGGCATAGGAGGTGACGGCGATAATGGGCGTAGCGCTAAGCCCGGGGAGTTTTCGCAGTTCCCGTGCGGTGGCATACCCGTCCATCACGGGGAGCTGGATGTCGAGCAGGATTACGTCCGGAACCTCCTTTCCCGCAAGGTCAATCCCGTCCCTGCCATTGTTTGCCCGGGTCACCGTCCAGCCCTTTTTTGAGAAGATGAAGTTCACAAGATAGAAGTTCTGGTCATTGTCCTCGATATACAGTACGCGTACCGTCATGATGCACTCCGTTCCCTTGGCAGGGTGAAGGAAAACGTGCTCCCCCTGCCCGGGTCGCTCTCCACCGTGATCTCTCCTCCCATCAGGGTGACGAGCCGCTTTGAGATCGAAAGACCGAGGCCGGTGCCCTCGTACTTCCGGGTAAGGCCGGTCTCGATCTGCGTGAACGGCTTGAAGAGCCGTTCAAGGTGTTCCTTTTGTATCCCTATCCCCGTGTCCGTGACACTGATCCGGACCATGGCCTCGTCAACCGTGCAGCGGACGCGGACCGAGCCCTTGTCGGTGAACTTGATGGCATTGGAGAGGAGATTCAAGAGCACCTGCTCAACGCGCCGGCTGTCCGCGATCACGGTCCCCGCCCCCGGATCGATCTCCAGGTCCAGCGCCAGGTTTTTTCCTTCGGCAAGCGGCTTTACCGTGCGGACGGCCTTTTCAACCAGCGGGTGGACTTCCACGGGCCCTGCTGCGACCGTCAGCTGGCCGGCCTCGATCTTCGAGATGTCCAGGACATCGTTGATCAGGGCAAGCAGGTGCTCAGCGCTTTCTGAAACCATCCCCAGCTGCTTCTTCTGCTCGTCATTGAGGGGCCCGGCCAGTTCCTGCTCCAGCACGCCCGAGAAGCCGATGATCGAGTTGAGGGGTGTCCGGAGCTCGTGGGACATCGTGGCAAGGAAGGCGGATTTGAGACGGTCGGCCGACTCGGCGGCCTCCTTGGCCTTTGCCAGCTCGCGGGTCCGCACTGCAACGATCTCTTCGAGATGGTCGCGGTAGGCCTCCAGCTGGAGGAGGGCCTGTTCCCGTCCCATCTTTTCGCTGTGGATCTTCTCCACCATTGCACGGAACGATTGTGACAGCGTCGCGATCTCACCGGTGCCGGCGATCTCGATCTCCTGCTCGGGGTCACCGGTCTCGGCGATCCTCCGGCTCACTTCGGTCAGGGCGGAAAGCGGCCGGATCACCGTGTAGCGGAGCGCAAGGATGGTGATGACGCTGAGCAGGACCAGGGCCAGGAGCACGAAGAAGAGGATCCGCTGGATGGAAGCATTGATCTCCTCTTCGATCGCGGTGAAAGGAACGAATGTCCCGATCTTCCAGCCCAGCTCCGGGGACGTGTAATACATAAGGTAGGATCCGTCGAGGACAAGCACACCTTCCTGCGAGGAGAGGAACGCGGGAGCCTGGTCTCCGAGGACATCGCTCACCGGGCGGTAGAGCAGCGCCGGGTCCCCTGCGGCAAGGATCGTCCCCTTCGCATCGGTGAGGATCATCTCCCTGCCGCCAACCCGGCCAACCGAGGTGATGTAACTGGTCAGGTTGACGAGCGTGATGTCAGCCCCGACCACGCCGTAGACGGTGCCGTCCGGGTCCAGGAGCGGGGTCACGATCCCGATGTTCACGTCGTCTGTCGTGACGGCCTTGTAGGGCTCCGTCACCGAGACCGCCCCGGGGTGTTCCTTTGCAAGGAGATACCACGGGCGCTCGCGGGGGTCGTAGGCCGTGGGTTTCCGGGGGAAGGACCGCACGAAGGCCCCGTTCTCCCGGCCCATGTATACCGAGCTGACGTACGGGTGGGAGACCTGGTAGCCCTTGAGGACGGCGATGATGGCGAGTTCCTGGTTGCCGTAGGAATACCGGAAGGTATCTTCGGAGGCATTCAGGAACTGCGTGAACCCCGTGTCATCGATCGCACGGACGTCCTCGTTGAGCGCGAGCTCGGCAACGTCGTGCTTTGCCTCATCGATGAAGGTGGTGAGGGCAAAATCGATGTGACGGAGCTGGCTGATGGAATCGGAAGAGACCGTGTCAAGGTTCTGCTTATGCAGGGTTGCCGGGAGTACTCCCCCGATAAGGATGAGCACCAGTACGGCGATGCAGAGATACAGGACCAGGACGCGGGACTGGAGGCTCATGGGTATCAGGGAATACTGGTTTGTATATAATAACAGTTTCTGTCAGGCCGTTTTCAGAGCGGCGGAGAGCCGTTCCGGACAAACGATGGAAATCTGCCTCTCACGCCGCCTCCCTCCGCCAGCACTCGCGGGGAATGAGGATCTCGAACCGTGCGCCCGTCCCGGACACCCCGGTCTCCCGGATCGTGATCCCCGTGATCGAGAGGATCTCCCGTGCCAGGAAGAGGCCAAAGCCCGTGTTCTTGCCAAACCCCTTTTCGAAGATCCTTTCCTTCTCGTCATCCGGGATCCCGATCCCGTTGTCCTCAACGACAATGGTGAGGTCATTCCCTCTGGTCTCGCAGCGGACAATCACCTCCGTTGCGTGCTCCCCGTGGCGGTGGGCATTGTCGAAGAGGTTAAAAAAGACCTTCTCCAGCATCGGGTCAGCGAAGATTTCGGTTCCGGAACAGAGGTTCCGGCAGGGCAGCTCTTTTATGCAGGCCTTTGAAACAACCGAATCCAGCAGGTACCAGGACGGCGAGTTCACGCCCAGTTCGTGGTAGGTCTTCATGAACTCGATCTGCCCGCGGATCGTGCCTGCGCAGGAGTCGATCTTCTCCAGGTACCCGGCAATGGCCGGGTCCTGCTCCTTCTTTTTTGCATACTGGGTGAACCCCTGCAGCGTGATGAGCTGGTTCCTGATGTCGTGCCGGGTCACGCTGTTCAAGAGCGCGAGTTTCCGCCATGCCTCCTGGAGGGCAGTCTCGGCGCGTTTCCGCTCCGTGATATCCGTAAGGAGGTTCAAGGTTGCCGGCTTTTGCTGCCAGGTGACCTTTGCGATCGAGATATGGACCCAGATGAGCTTGCCTTCCGGCCCTATCATCCGGAAATCGTAGTTTGTCGGGACGTCCTCGCCGGCCATCCTCCTCGTGTAACGGTCCAGCACGATTGCCCGGTCCTCAGGCCAGACCCAGTCCAGGAACGGCCGCCGGGCAAGTTCCTCACCCGGGATCCCGAGCAGCTCGGTCATCCTTGGATTGGCGTAGATCATGCGCCGGTCCAGGAGGATGAAGATGGCCTCTGTTGCGTTCACAACGAGACTCCGGTACTTCTCCTCGCTCTCGCGCAGCGCCTCCCCAGCGGCCATACGCCCGGTGATGTCCCGGCCGGCCGCATACACCCGGTCAGCCGCCGGAACGGCCCGCCATTCGATCCAGCGGTATGTTCCGTCCTTGTGCCGGATCCGGTTCGTATGGTCCCGCGCCTCGTTGCTACCGAGCATCTCCTGGTCGATGGCAAGAGAAGCCGGCAGGTCGTCGGGATGGATGAAATCCTGGAAGCAGCGGCCGATGAGTTCTTCGAGAGGATACCCGAGGACCTTCTCCCACTCCGGGTTCAGCCGGAGAAACGTCCCCTCCTTGTCCGCGATACAGAAGAGATCGATACTTGCGGAGAAGTAGAGCTCAAGATCCCGCGTCTTCTTCCGGAGTTCCTCCTCAACCTGTTTCTGCCGGGTGATGTCCTCGGAGTAGATGATGATGCCGCCGATCGTGTCGCCCTTAACGTACCACGGGCGCACTTCCCAGGTAAACCACTGGACGGTTCCGTTCCCGTGCACATAGCGGTATTCGCTCGAAGAGACTACCTCCCCGGCAAGGGCGCGGCGGTGGGCGTCTTTGAGGTCATCGGGGAGGTTGGGAAAGATCTCATAATGGGACCGGCCGGCAATATCGCGGTCGCTCAAGTTGCCATCGGCTAACCACCGGCGGCTGGCAGCAAGGTAGCGCATCTTGTTGTCGAACATGGCAATTGCCACGGGAGCGTGCTGGATGAAGAGCCGGAGGCGCTCCTCGCTTGCACGGAGTTCCTCCTCTGCCTGCTTGCGCGCAGTGATGTCCAGCAGGACTCCCGCGTAATACAGCCCGGATGCTTTCCGCACCGGACGGGCAAGCCCCTGGAACCACATCTTCTCACCCGATGGCCTGGTGAACCGGCCTTCATACTCCCAGGGCAGCTCATTTTTTACGGCCTGGCTGATCGAACGGGCCAGCGGTTCCCGGTCGCCCTTATCCACCTGTGCATAGAATCGTTCTGAAAAGCCTTCGGGATCGGCGCTGATCCCAAAGATCTCGGGTCCATTGCTGCTGATGAACGTAAATTTTTCTTTCTCGCCAGGATGGAAGTGTGACTGGAAGATCACGCCCGGTACCGTGTCTGCTATCTCGGTCATCTGTATCCGGTTTTCCCGCAGTTCTTCCTGGGCAGAGGAAAGTTCCCGGTATTGCCGCCGGAGTTCCTCTTCTGAATCAGCGAGTTTCCCGTACGCCTCGCGGAGCCGGTCCTCTGATGCCTTCTCCCGCGTGACATCCGTTGTCATGATCCCGAGGCCATCGCCCACGCGGAAGCATTTCACGCTCAGCCAGTGCGTCCCGGCAGCAGATTCCGTCATTTTCTCAGTTCCGGTGAGCGGGACACCGGTCTTCAGGATCTCGCGGTACCGTTCGATCGAACCCCATTCGCCTTCCCCCGAGAGGAATTCGTTTAAGTTCCTGCCGATGATATCCTCCTTTCGTGTCCCTTCGGGGAGGTAGGAGAGTGCGACCCGGTTCATGTCAACGAGGTTGAGGCGGGCATCCCAGATGGCGAATGCGTCCGTTGCCGAGTCCATGAAGTTCCGGAGCCGCTCCTCGCTCTCCTGCCGCTCCATCTCGGCTTTCTTTCTGTCGGTAATGTCCACGAACACAGCGGCCATGGAGCCCTGCGCCGGGCGGAAGGCCGTGACGGCAAAAGCCCCGTGTATCTCTCCCCTGTCGTAGATCACCTGCTCGGTCTGCCAGGGAGTGCCAGACTCTGTGACCAGGCGGTACCGGTCGGGTATCTCCGTTCCTGCAAGGCCGGGGAATGCCTCAAGGAGGGTTTTTCCCACCAGGGGTTCGTGGCGTATCCCGAGGATCCTGTCGGCAGCAGGATTCGCCCCGGTAAAGACGAGCCCGCGGACCGGGTCCAGATTGTAGAAGTGCATGCCATAAGGAGAGTTCTCGATGATGCTCCCGTAGCGTTCCTGGCTCTCGCGGACTCGCCGCTCTCCCCGTGCCAGCTCCTCGTACTGGTCGCGAAGCTCCTCTTCGGATGCCGTAATCTGCTCGTATGCGGCCTTGAGCTCGTCCTGGCTCCTCTTCCGGCTCACGGCCTGGCGGATCTTGTGTGCCAGCTCCGCGAACTGCGCGGTCGGGTCCCCGCCTTTCTGGAGGTAAAAATCGGCCCCGTTGTTGATGGCCTCGATCACCACCTCCTCGCGCCCCCTCCCCGTGAAGAGGATGAAGGGGATATCGCCGTATTTTTCTCTGACCCCCTTCAAAAATGCGATCCCATCCATGCCTGGCATCTGGTAATCGGAGATGATGGCGTCACAGGAGGCAATAGCGGGAGAATTGAGGGCAGCTTTTGCGGACGTTGCAGTTTCGACACTGAACTCGGGGGACTGCTCAAGGAACAGGCGGGCAACTTCAAGGAGGCCGGGTTCATCGTCTACGTAGAGCGCCCGAATCCTGTCCGGCATAGTTCAACCATGTGCGCTTTCTGATATAGTAGTTTCTATGGGGCCAGTATGCAGGGGGGCAGGCCGCAGAAGCCTTGCAACAACAGGCAGGTCTGCGTCCTTTTCTCCGTTCGCTATATTACCCCCTGCTTCCCAGTATAGTTGAATGCAGTCTCCGGATCCCGGCCGTATCCATGCAATGCTCGCCTCCGCCACGCTCGCGGCATACCGCGAAGCCGTCATCCACCTTCCGGTTGACGTACTGAAGGTGATCGGTGACGCAGCCCGGGCCGAGACAAACCCGGTTGCGAGGGCGGAGTTTGCCAACATCCTCCTGAACATCCGGACCGCCGGGGAACGTGGCGTGCCGCTCTGCCAGGACACCGGTGTTCCGGTCATATACCTGACGATCCCCCCGGAAGTGCCGCTCACGCAGGAGCTGTATGATGCTGTTGCGGAAGGTGTCCGGAGTGCGACCGAAGAGATCCCCCTCCGCCCCAATGTTGTGGACCCGCTCACCCGGCACAACAGCGGGGACAACACCGGCGCGGGGATGCCGGCCGTACACGTAAGGCCCGGCAAAACGCTCACGGTTACGGTGCTTCCCAAGGGAGCCGGGGCGGAGAACATGTCGCGTATCGCAATGCTCCTCCCGTCGCAGAAGGATCAGGTTGAAAAGTTTGTTGTCGAAACGGTATATCTCGCCGGCGCACGGCCCTGCCCGCCGGTCTTTATCGGTGTCGGGATCGGAGGGACATTTGACGGAGCAGCAGCCCTTGCAAAGGAGGCGTTGCTGGAACCCGTTGATACGATGACGGACTTCGAGCGATCGCTTCTCTGCGCTGTGAACAAACTCGGGATCGGGCCGATGGGCCTTGGCGGGGACTTCACGGCGCTCGCGGTAAAAGTGAAGACCGCCGGCTGCCACACAGCCTCGCTGCCGGTGGCGGTCAACATCCAGTGCTGGGCCAACCGGCACGCGACCGTGGAGGTGAAGCTGTGACGGAAAAACCTGTAGAGCTCACGACGCCGCTTGGCGACGATGTGCTGGAGCTCAAAGCCGGCGATCACGTCGAACTCTCGGGGATCGTGTACACTGCCCGGGACGAGGCGCACCTCCGGATGATGAAGGACGGGATACCGTTCGACCCGGTGGGTGCGGCCATTTACCATTGCGGGCCCGTTATCCAGGACGGCAAAGTCGTGGCAGCCGGCCCAACGACCTCAGCACGGATGAACGAGATGGAGGGTTTTCTCATCGACAAGGGTGTGCGGGCATTCATCGGCAAGGGTGGCATGGGAGCGACTGTGCGCAACCAGCTGAAGGGAAAGGGCGTGTACCTCGCGTTCACCGGCGGGTGTGCGGCCCTGGCCTCGACCCGCATGACCCTGAAAGGTGTATATTACGAGGACCTGGGCATGGCCGAGGCGGTCTGGGCGATAGCTCTTGACCGGCTCCCGCTCGTGGTGGGGATCGATTCGCACGGGAACGACATCTTCGAGGCGGCCCGGAAGAAGGCGGAAGAGGCGTTCGGGAAGTATGAGCCGGGGTCGTGCCGCTGAAGTGACAATATGAGCAGGTTTTTTGTAACAGTTCCCGTATAAGTACTACGATTAGGACTGCCGATCCATGAAACTCGTAATTGACGAGAACCGGTGCAAGGGATGCAACCTCTGCACAAAAGTCTGCCCGTATAAGATCTTCCGGGAGGGAAAGAAGCTGAACCGCAAGGGGGTAGCTGTGCCCGAACTGGACCGGCCCGAGCGTTGCACCAACTGCCGGCTCCGGAACCTCTATGGCCGGCAGCTCTGCGGGGTCTGCCAGCTCACCTGCCCCGACCAGGCGATCCACTGGGTCGAGGAAGAACCCTATGAACCCCACAAGGTGGCGATTGAATATTGACACGCACTGAATTCTGGCAGGGCAACACGGCCTGCGCCGAGGGGGCGCTTGCTGCCGGTTGCAATTTCTTCGGCGGGTACCCGATTACGCCTTCCACGGAAGTGGCCGAGCACATGGCGGCAAAGCTCCCGAAGAAAGGGGGCGTCTTCATCCAGATGGAGGACGAGATTGCGAGCATGGCCTCCATCATCGGGGCATCCTGGACCGGCGCCCGGGCCATGACCGCGACGAGCGGGCCCGGCTTCTCGCTGATGATGGAGAACATCGGGTTTGCCATCATGACCGAGACGCCCTGCGTTGTCGTCAATGTCCAGCGGGGCGGCCCCTCCACCGGCCAGCCCACCATGTCGGCACAGGGCGACATGATGCAGGTCCGGTTCGGCTCCCATGGCGACATTGCCATCATCGCCCTCTCCCCGGCAACCGTGCAGGAGATGTTCGAGCTCACGGCGAAGGCCTTCAACCTCGCGGACAAATACCGGGTCCCGGTCTTTCTGATGGCGGACGAGACTGTCGGGCACATGCGGGAGAAGATCCTTGTCCCCGATTCAGTGGAAAAGACCGGCAGGAAACCCTTTGTGCCGGGTAATCCCCCGTTCAGGGTCACCGACCCGGACCTCATCCCCGGCTTCCCCGCGTTCGGCACCGGTCAGCACGTCCACGTGACCGGCCTGACGCACGACGAACGGGGGTACCCGGCGGCAACGAACCCCCCTCTGCACATGGCGCTCGTGAAGCGGCTCGTGGACAAGATCGAGAATGCCCGCGACGAGATCGCGGACTACGACATTGTCAACCCGGACGCGGAACAGGTCTTTGTTGCCTACGGAGGCCCGGTCCGCACGGTCATGCAGGTGATGCATGACAAGAAGGACAAGAATGTCGGTTTCCTCCGGATCCGGACGGTCTGGCCGTTCCCGGAGAAAGCGCTTCTGGAATTCAAAAACGCCAGGCGCTTCCTCGTTCCCGAGATGAACCTCGGGCAGATCTCCCGCGAGATCGAGCGGCACGTGACCGTGCCGGTTGTTCCCATCCCGAAACTGGGCGGGGAGCTGCACACGCCCGCGGAGCTGGTGAAGGTGCTGGAGGAAAAGGCATGAGCTACGACGAGTGGTTCCGTCAGGACCGGCTCCCTCACATCTTCTGTGCCGGCTGTGGCAACGGGACAATCATCAATTGCACCCTTGCGGCAGTCGACCAGATGGGCTGGAAGAAGGAGGAGACGGTCTTTGTCTCAGGGATTGGCTGCTCCTCGCGTGCACCGGGCTACATCCTCACCGACTCGCTCCATACCACCCACGGCCGGGCGCTCGCGTTCGCAACGGGTGTCAAGATGGCAAAGCCCGCGTTCAACGTCGTGGTCTTCACGGGCGATGGCGACCTTGCGGCTATCGGCGGCAACCACTTCATCCATGCCTGCCGGCGGAACATCGATATGACCGTGGTCTGCATGAACAACCAGATCTATGGCATGACCGGCGGGCAGGGGAGCCCGACGACTCCGTTAAAGTGTCTCTCCTCCACAACCCCGTACGGCTGCGCTGAGCCCCCCTTCGACCTCTGCGAGCTCGCAACCGCAGCAGGGGCAAACTACGTTGCCCGCTGGACCTCTTACCACGTGAAGGAGCTTGAGAAGGCCGTGAAGGTCGGCCTCGAGACCCCGGGCTTCTCGTTCATCGAGGTGCTGGTCCAGTGCCCCACGGCATTCGGGCGCCGGAATAAGTTCCGGCAGGTGGCAGACCATGTCGAGTTCTTAAAGTCCCATTCGCTCCTGAAGGCGAAACGGGACCGCCTAATCGACCAGGGCCAGCCGGTCCCGGAGGATATGTTCGTTGTCGGCGAGCTCACGAAACGGAACCGGCCCGCCATGGGGGTAAAGCCATGAGGCACGAGATCCGGTTCTCGGGCTTTGGCGGCCAGGGGATCATCCTCTCGGCGGTCATCATCGGACGGGCCGCCGTGATGTACGACAACAAGTTCGCCGTCCAGACGCAGGTGTACGGGCCCGAGGCCCGGGGCGGCGCCTCGATGAGCCAGGTTGTTATCGACGACGAGCAGATCCTGTATCCCAAGGTCGCTGTCCCTGATATCTACGTCATCATGTCGCAGGAGGGCTTCGAGAAGTACGGCGCTTCTGCCCGGGAGTCGGCGATCATGCTCATCGACTCAACACTCGTCCACTCCCGGCCGAAGTGCAGATACATCGAGGTTCCGGCAACCGGGGAGGCAAAGGCGACCCTCAAAGTAATTGTCGCCAACATCGTGATGCTCGGGGCGCTCGTTGCCGCAACGAAAGTCGTGAGCGAAGAGTCGCTGAAAAAAGCTATCCTCGACTCCGTGCCAAAGGGAACCGAGGACTTAAACCTGAAAGCCATGCAGCTCGGCCTTGAGCTGGGGAAACAGCCATGAAGCTACGCGAATACGAGGCAAAGAATGTCATACAAGCGGCCGGGATCCCCGTCCCTGCCGGATTCCTGATCCGAACACCTGACGAACTCACCCCCCATCTCGCTGCGCTTGGCGATGCATTTGTCTTAAAGGCCCAAGTGGATGTCGGAGGCCGGGGCAAGGCCGGCGGTATCCTGATGGCTGACAGGGCAACCGGGAAGTCGGTGGCAAAAGAACTCTTCGGGAAGCAGATCAAGGGCCTGCCCGTGAAGGAGGTTCTTGCCGAGCAAAAGCTCGACATTAAACACGAGTATTACCTCTCGATCACGGTCGACCGCTCCTCCCGGCAGCCGCTCATCCTCTTCACGGAAGCGGGAGGCGTTGAGATCGAGATAACCGCAAAGGAACACCCGGAACTGATCCGGAAGGTCGTGGCAAACCCGCTCATGAAGGACCTGCCCCCGTTCCTGATCCGCGAACTCCTCGGCAACGCACCAAAAGAGATCGGGCCGGTCATCAACAAGCTCTACAAGGTCTTCATCGAAAAGGACGCCCTCCTTGCCGAGATCAACCCGCTGGTTGCAACGCCAAACGGCATCTTTGCCGCCGACGCGAAGATCATCGTGGACGACAATGCCCTGGGCCGGCAGGGGATCACGGTCAACCGCGATCTCTCCGAGCGCGAGCGCGAAGCGGAGAAGCACGGATTCTCCTATGTCGAGCTGGACGGGAAGATCGGCGTCATCGGGAACGGCGCCGGGCTCACCATGGCGACCCTCGACCTCATTGAGTACTATGGGGGGAAAGCGGCAAACTTCCTCGATGTTGGCGGAGGGGCCGAGAGCGAGCGGGTCAGGGTCGCGGTCAGGCTCGTGGCGAGTGTCCCGAGCGTGAAGGTCATCGTCGTCAACCTGCTGGGCGGCATCACCAAGTGCGACGAGGTGGCAAAGGGCATCATCGCTGCGGAGATCCCGCAGAAGGTCATTGTCCGGCTTGCGGGCACGAACGAGGCCGAGGGCCGGCGCCTCCTCTCGGAGAAGGGGTACGAGATGCTGGACACGATGGACCTTGTAGTCAAGAAGGCCGTGGAGGTCACAGCATGATCTACGGCGACAAGAAGACCGGCGTGCTCGTGCAGGGCGCCACCGGCAAGCAGGGCGAGTTTCACATAGGGCTGATGAACGAGTACGCCCGGCAAGTCGGCGGTCGCAGCGTCGTGGCCGGTGTCACGCCCGGCAAGGGCGGCCAGCAGGTGCATGGTGTGCCGGTGTACAACACCGTGAAGGACGCGATGAAGGAGCACGACATCGGTGCTGCGGTCATCTTCGTTCCCGCGGGAGCGGCTGCCGATGCCATCATGGAAGAGGCGAACGCCGGCATCGACACCATTGTCTGCATCACCGAGCACATCCCCGTGCAGGACACCATGAAGGCGGTAGCCTACGCGAGAATGGAGGGCGCAAGCGTGATCGGCCCCAACTGCCCCGGGCTTCTCTCGCCCGGTGAGGTAAAGATGGGGATCATGCCGTCGGGCCTCTTCACCCGGGGCCACGTGGGGGTCATCTCCCGGTCGGGAACGCTCACCTACGAGGTCGTGGACGAGCTGACAAGGGCCGGTATCGGGCAGAGCACGGTTGTCGGCATCGGCGGCGACCCGGTCATCGGGCAGACGTTCGTCGATGTCATGCAGCGCTTCGAGAAGGACCCGGAGACCAAGGCCGTTGTCCTGATCGGGGAAGTGGGCGGAAACCTCGAAGAAGAAGGAGCAACCTGCACCGACCTCCCGATCGTTTCCTATATTGCCGGCGTCTCGGCACCTCCCGACAAGCGGATGGGCCATGCAGGCGCCATTGTCGAGGGCGGCGAGGGCGACGCAAAGTCCAAGATCGCCCGGCTCAAAAAGCACGGCGTGCCCGTGGCATCCCGCGTATCGGAGATCCCGGAGATGGTGCGGGAACTGTTCCGGTGCGGGTGCTGAAAAGAGCACGGTTCCCTTTTTTTGTTCTAGGTATTGTTCCTGTGTTTGATGGACAATCCCATTGCGAGGGGAAAAACTGCTCTGTAGAATTCCTATCTTCCCGTTATGATCACCCCCTTGCGCCTCCGACTGGTTTGAAAAACCAGGAGGATGAGAAGAACGCGGATGCGTTCTTCGAAACCCTGACTCGAAGAACCATGCAGGTTCTTCTCATGTCTCGGATCTGAAGACCCTCAACACCCCCAATGGGGGCGGGGGCGCAGGAGATGCCTCGATATTACCGGTACAGGAAAAACGTATCGATTCGAACAGGCAATTGATGCCGCCGCGGGGCGAGTCGAAAAATCCTCGGGATTTTTCTCCAGACCGCCCTGACTTTGGTCACGGCGGTCTCCCTTCGGGGTGCTTCATTCTGCAAGAATGAAGCAGAGGGTTTTTGAAAAAATCCTCTCATCGAACCTCAAGGAGGTGAGATGGGAGAGGAACGCGAAGCGTTCTTTGACTTCGGCGGTCGTCCATCGCAACCGGGGGTATGGGGCCATCAGCCCCCATCTTACGATTGAAAAATTCAACGGAACAGAAAAAGCGGATTTACGGGGCAGATCCGGAATCCGGCCATGCCACAACAAAACGCCACCCGGTTAGCGGGGAAGTCCGGTACATTGCCTGGTAGGATATCCCGCCATCCTCGTAGGCAGCTGAACCGCTCTCCTGCGTCCGGATCAGCGCCAGCGCCCTGCCAAAAGAAGTGGCAGGATCGATTGTCGCGCTGTCACGGCCGATCTGTCCCTTCTCTGAATGGATGGCCATTTTTCCCTCGTTGTCGATGGCATAAAAGACAAATGGCGCCGGAATCTCGCTCCTGATCGAATCGGCCACACTGTCAACATAGAGTGATCCTCCCAGGATCCCGGTCACGTTCCCGTTCTCCAAGACCGGCACAGCCACAACCGCGGAGTTCTTTCCGGTGGTGTACCCCACGATAAACGTCCCCACGGATTCTTTTCCCGACAGAACTACCGGGAAGTAGGACCGGGCTTTGAGGTTTGCGTTCGTAAGCCCGTCACTGACTGTATAGTAGGAGCCGTCGGTATGAGCATACCAGGTGCGGACATTCGGCTCACTGTTTTCCAGGCTTGCAAGCAGGGGGTGGATCTTCTGCCAGTCCTGGGATTTCACATCCGGGGTCAGGATAAGGATACGGTACAGGTGAAGGATCCCAAGAAGCCGCGTGTCTGTACCGGAAATGACATGCGTCAGTACCAGATCCGCCTGGTCAGCTGGAGAAGCCGGTACTGCATTCGCGGCACCGGTGTCCAGTCCGTACTTTTTCCGGATTGTATCATAGGTCCCATCGCGCTTCATCGCATCGAGGGCATCCTGCCACTCTGCGATAACACGGTCTGACGTATCTTTGCTGAACGCAATATACATGGGAACGGTCCGGACCGTGTAGACTTTGGTAAACGAGAGGGGACTGACTCCCGCATTTGCAGCAACGGAAGGGGCATTTACGGAACTGCCGAACCAGAGATCAATCTTGTTGTCGAGCAGGAGCCGGAGGCACTCTGCATCGGTATTGCAGGTCACGACATTGGTAACAGCGTTCTGCTTCAGGAACTGGTGCCGGGCATCCTCCCTGACAACGCCGATTGTTCCGGTTTTCCCCGCAGCCTCGACACTGTACAGCTCAATGTCCGACCCGTTCCGTTTATAGAAGGTGAAGTCATAGGCAGTGACCGGGCCGACCCATTTGAAGAGGTTCTCCCGCTCCCCGGTTCGTCCGGTTGAATACAGGGCAACCCCCGGCCCGGCAAGAGCGGCAGCATACCCCTCGCTCCACGGGAGGATCTCAATGGTTGCCGTCTGGTTGAGCCGGGAGAGGATCCCGTTAACAACCTCCGTTGACTGGCCTGTCGCCCATCCATCCGCGCCGGCATAGTTGAACGGCGGCAGATCTTCGGTGATGATCCGGATGCCTGCATCCGCTGCCGGAACCGGGGCAGCCATGTTCGCTGTTGACGGTGCCTGCTCGGGTGATACACACCCGGCTGTCAGGATGCACAGGGCAGTAATGACGAGGATGACAAGGATAGTCGCGCTGGCGGTACGGTTCAGGAAACAGGATTTGTCCGGCATTGTGGGGAGCCCTCTGGTACGATAGACGGATACTGTTTCTATTCGATAAAAAATGCTTACATTTACCGCTATCTGCTGCGTACAGCATCGACAACCGAACGGATCGCTTCAATAACGATATCGGGCCGGTCCAGCTGGACGTAGTGCGTGGTATCTGGTGCAACACGGTACGTGCCGTTCGCCGACTCGCGTGCCATCTCCTGCTGGAGCGTGCGGAAGATGATGTTGGCCTCTGCATTGTTTTTCGGGTCCTGCGAAAATCCCATGTCATTCCCCGAAGCGATCACGATAAGCGGGATGTTTTCCGGCAGGGTAATCTCAGCCTGCTGCAGTTCGGAAAAGATGGAAAAAGCGCTCTCCGCCTCGACCGCCCGTGCTTCCCAGAAGGAGGGCCGGGTTGCAAGGAGAGCCTTGTAGGCGTGGAATTCATACGGGGGCAGGCGGGGATCTGCCGGCACGAGGGAGAGGTTGGCGGCGAACGTGCCATCCTCCGCGTTCTCACCCATGGCCCGCATGCCGAGAACGGCCGTATGGATGGCAGCCTGCTGTTCGCGGGTGAAGTCCTCCCCGGTCCTTGTCATCTGCCATTCCGATCCGGGATCAACGAGGACGATGCCTGATACCTCATCCGGGTACCGGCTGGCATAGTACCGCACGTATTCCCCGCCAAGGGAGTGCCCGACCAGGACGTAGGGCGGGCTGACGTTTGCGGCGCCAAGGAGGGAATGCAGCCGGCTTGTCACACCGCGGGCGGTGACCGGGCCATCGAGCGGGTCGCTCCACCCGTACCCCAGCCGGTCATAACTACAGACCCGGGAAAACTCTGCAACACCCGGCTGAACCTTTGCCCAGGAGAGGGAGATGTCCGTTGACCCGGCCTCCATGACAACCACGGGGCTGCCGGTTCCGGTACACCGGATGTGCATCCTGCTGCCATTCACCGCAACGAGTTCGCCGGGCGGCGGCCAGGCAGCGCTCAGTTCCTGTACCGGGTCGGGTACCGGTGGCGTGGTTGCCTGCTGCATGCAACCGGCTGCGAGGACCAGCGTGCAGAGGAGGAGCATCATGAACGGGAGTTCGGGAGGGCACCGGTATTTGTCTGTCATCCGTATCCTCACGTGGGGTTGTCCGGCATTTATGCTTTGTTTGTGCTCACAACCTTTGCACCCGGCAGCACCCGAACGGTTATTGCGGTCCCGCGACAATGGATCTGTCGCAAAAACCATGTCCGCCACCCAGTTTCTTCCCATCCCGCCTGAATTATTCGCCCATGCCTGTACCACCGTGACACAGCGTGTCTCGCAGCTCCCGTTTTTGCGGGGCGGCGTGCATGTCACCGGTGAACTGGTCGGCGTGACCATGGAGTGCCTCAATGCCGAGCCGACCCGGACGCTTGCCATCAGCACGCCTCGCGACTCCCTGGCCGGGAGCGTGTCATCCGGCCTTGACATTGCCCTTGAGGAGCGCCTGCGGATTACAGGAAAGACTGTCGTCCCCGTGATTGCCGAGGTACTCTGCGGTGCCGGGATCACGGAGATGACTGAAGTCATCGATCGGCAGATGCACCGGCCCCGGCGGGCAATCCGCCTCCTCCCTCCCTGGACCTGGCACATCGCGTCAACGCTCGCCCCCTCGGTCCGGCTCGCGGGAGGAGCGGACGGGTCGTCGATCTCGTGGATGGACCTCTGCCCGGTCTGCCGGACCGGGATCCTCTCGAAGATCGTGGGAAAACAGCTCTTCGGGATCCCCCATACGGACTTCATCATTGAATGCTCGCACTGCGGTGCAAAGTTCATTCCGGTCGGCCCTGCGTTCCGGCTGGTCTCCATTGCCCATATCCGCGATCCGCTCTGGAAGAAGCACCTGGACACAACGCACTCCCCGGAGGAGTGGGCTCTCCTTGCACGGGGCACGGCACCGGGGGGAAAGGTCGCCCCCATGAAAGCCCATATGGGAGAAAAGCAGCCTCCCAAACCCCTGCCAGCCGCATCGGTCACGTTAACCGCGATGAAGGATGGGACACTTGTGGTCCCGGTCCTGGGAAAGACGATCTACTTCCGGCCGGTCCCCCTGAAGGTTGTCGGGAGCGTGAAAGGGGATGCCTTTTTCCGGGTGCAGCGGACCCTTGGCGAGCTCCTTGAACTGCCGGCGTTCCAGCACCTGAAGGAACCGGTCAACGCGAAATATTCCCGCTATCTTCCGCTGAAGGCCGGCCTCTTCCTCTCGCAGCTCAAGGAGCGGCACGACCCGTTCTACCGCGAGTTCCTCAACGGCTATGGCGATGAGCGGTACGGCACTATCATGCCGGGGAACTCAGGGGAGATTGGGAAACGTGGCGTGCTGATCGTTGCCGTAAACAGGGGGCTGTACCATGTCCTTGATTCCCTGGAGCCTGTCTCCGTGACAATCACCAGCAGGTTTGCACGGGTCGGGCCGGATGACTGCCTCCTTTCGGGAGATCCGGAGCGCTGCCGGGTCAATGCCCTGCTCTGTACCAGCAGGGACACGGCCGGGCTGTATGTCTGGCCTGCGGAAAAAGAGGCCGAACGGCGCGAGGTTACCGCAGCCATCAGTGCCCTCATCTCGCCCCAGTAGCCCTGCAGCTTCCTCCTGATATACCGATCGCTGATCAGAGTATTTTTCATATCTTATGAGAACATTATAGTTATCCAGTCCGTACGATAAATTTGCGGAGTTTCCTTGATGAAGTGCCCTCACTGCGGGATGAACCTTCGGGATGATATCACCGAATGCGGTTATTGCGGCGGCAAAATTACCCGGAAAAAAGAGCGAGCGGCAGCTGACGCGGGAAAATTCACCCTGCCGCGGGCCGGTTCTGCGCCCAAAGGTACTGCACCCCGGGCACCGGCAGGGGACCCCGAGTCAGGGGACGAGGAGGAAGGGGGTCTCTCCGCGGTCCTCCAGCCCGGCGAACAGGTACTCATCGGGGCACTCAATGTTGCTGTCAAGAAATTCTCCTTCCATGCCTACCTGACCAACCAGCGTATCTTTTTGATCGACACGCAGGAAAAGAAGATCAAGGTAACGGCAAAAGACGTTTCCCGGGACACCATCGTGGGAAGCATCGTTGAAGTCTCCGAGAGTTCCGACCCCGTGCTCGTCCTCTCCCTCCGGTCCGAAGACGACGACATCAAGACCATGAAACTGGTCTTTGTCCAGGGCGGCATGGACCGGTCCGCGGAGATCGATGAATGGATCGCCCTCCTCCAGGGTGAGGAGCCGGCACCGGCAAAGAAGCCCGGAAAACGGCCCGCTGCGGCCCGGCCACGGGAGCCTGTCCCGGAAGAGGAGCCTGAAGAAGAACTCCCCCCGGCACGGAAGCCCCAGCGGCGGCCCGCGCCGGCAAAGGTGCAGGAGCCCATCGATGACGAGGATTATGGTGAAGAGGAAGAGGAGGAGCCTGCACCGATCCGCGTCCCCGAGCGTGCCCGTCCCCGCCCCGAGCTCCAGCCGGCAAGACGGCCGGTCAAGAAGGATCATGAACGGCAGCCCCCGGTAAAGCGTTTGCTAACGCCCTACCTGGCTCCTGAAGAGGAACCCGTTCCGGAAGAGGCCCCTGCGCCGGAACCTGCGGTTGTACCGCCCCGGAAAGTGCCGGTCCGGCAGGTTATTGCCACCACCTACGAGCGGGAACCCCCGGTCGCCCGCGAAGCAGAGGAGCCGGCAGTGGCAAAGCCTGCCGTGCAGTCTGCGATGCGGGTAGCTATGAAGACTGCCATCCGGCAGACCGGCCCGGTCTCTCCCCGGCCCATCCGGCAGACGGTCATCGAGCCGCCGGCCCCCGTTGTGGAAGAGATACCTGCCCCGGCACCGGCCCGGCGCCCGGTTGTCCAGGAGAGCAGGGCAGCCCCCGTCACCGGAAAACCGGAACGCGACGAGCCAAAAGAGGCAACCCCCCAGTTCTGCCACAACTGCGGGAAGAAGCTGCCGCACTCCGCAAACTTCTGCCCGGGATGTGGGACCAAGCTGAACGTGGGAAGGACGCTTCCCCACTCCCGCACCAGCCCGACGCTGACAAAGAAGATGACAAGGACCGACCCGCCGGGCCACGAGAACCGGCCCGTTCCGGTCGATCAGGAAGACTTCGAGGAGGAGAAGCCCGTCCCGACAAAACCCCCGGTCAAGAAAGCCCCGAAGGGTAGCGAGATGACGATCCTCCACAAGTTCCTGCGGCGGTAGTGTCCCGGATTACGCCCGGTTCACACGCTCGATTCTCTTTTTTCTCTCTCTTTTGTCTGCGTTCTGCACTGTTCCTGAAATTACCTGTGGTTATATCGTGTTGTATGTACAGCGTTCACGACGATCCGGGCAGGAGTTTCGATTACTAATAGTAATAATGCCTGCCCCGTTTCTTGTTTAATTGGAAATCGTTATATCAACACCATTCCCATGTATACTAACGAAGTCTACGAGGACACTCATGAAAAGAAATATCCAGATCGAAGCCTTGGACCAGATTCCCCTTGAAAAGCAGCGCATTGAAGTAGCCGAGCGCAAGTGCCTCGGCCACCCCGACAGCATTGCCGACGGCATTGCAGAGTCCATCAGCCAGGCCCTCTGCAAGACCTACCTTGAGGAGTTCGGCGTTGTCCTCCACCACAACACCGACCAGGGCGAAGTCGTTGCCGGCGAGTCCGCACCAAAGTTCGGCGGTGGCCGGATGATCCGCCCCATCTACGTCCTCCTGGACGGGCGTGCGACGAAGGAATGGAACGGCACCAAGGTCCCCGCCGATGCCGTGGCCGTTGAGGCCGCCAACAAGTACGTCCACAAGATCCTCCCCGAGCTTGACCTGAACCGCGAGATCATGATCGACTGCCGGCTCGGGACCGGCTCTACCGACCTTCGGGACGTCTTCAAGCCCAACCAGGGCAAGGCCCCGCGGTCCAACGACACCTCGTTCGGTGTCGGCCACGCCCCGTTCTCGGATGTGGAGAACATCATCTTAAACAGCGCGAACTACATTGACACAAAACTCCGGAAAAAGTACCCCGCCATCGGCCAGGACATCAAGATCATGGGCCTCCGCGACGGGAACACCATCACCCTCACGATTGCCTGTGCAATCGTTGACCGGTACTGCAAGGACATCCGGGAATACGTTGAATACATGGATATCCTCAACGAGGAGATCACGGCAATCGCAAAGAAGAGCACGAAGCGGAAAGTCGTTGTCCATGTCAACACGGCAGACGACATCAAGAAGAAGAGCGTTTTCCTGACCGTTACCGGCACATCGGCCGAAATGGGCGACGATGGCTCGGTAGGCCGCGGCAACCGCTGCAACGGGCTCATCACCCCTAACCGCCCGATGTCCATGGAGGCAACGAGCGGCAAGAACCCGATCAACCACATAGGCAAGATCTACAACCTCCTCTCGACCCAGATCGCACAGGACTGCGTGAAGAAGGTCGATGGCATCGAAGAGATGTACATCCGCCTCCTCTCCCAGATCGGTAAGCCGATCGACCAGCCCCTCGTAGCCAGTGTCCAGGTTCTGCCCACGTGTGGTGTCAAGTTAAAGGACATCAATGCCGAGATCCTTGGCATTGTTGACGACAAGCTGGCCAATGTTACCGAAGTCACCGAAAAGGTAATCGCCGGCAAGCTCAAGACGTTCTGATTGGAAGAGCGATGGTAAAACCTGCAACAGTCACAAAAAAATCCCGTGACTCCCCCTCTTTTTCTGATGTAGTCCGGCTTGCGATCCCCAACAAGGGAAGGATTGCCGCCCCTATTCTCGACCTCGTGGAGAAGAGCGGACTCCACCTTGCGGAGAGCGGGACCGAGCGGCGCCTGATCACCCAAACCCTGGACCCCCATGTTGAGATCCTCTTTGCCCGTCCCGTGGATATTCCCGAGTACGTTGCAAACGGGGCAGCCGACCTCGGCATCACGGGCCACGACATGGTGATCGAGCGGGAGTCCGATGTCGAGGAGCTCCTCGATCTCCAGTCCGGCAGAGGGAAAGTGGTCCTTGCCGTGCACGAGGACTCCGGCATCACGTCCGTGAAGCAGCTGAAAGGGAAGAAGGTGGCGACCGAGTTCCCGGTCATCACCGGCAGGTACTTTGCAAAGAAGAAGGTGGATGTCGAGATCGTGCAGGTCGGCGGGGCCTGCGAGGCGACTCCTCACCTCGGGATTGCGGACGCGATCATCGACCTTTCGAGCTCGGGCACGACGCTGAAGACCAACCGCCTCCGGGTGATCGACGAGGTTCTCACCACGTCCACCCACCTCATCGCGAACCACGATTCGCTGAAGAGAAAGAGGGAGAAGATCGACGAGATCCACCTTGCGCTGGAGAGCGTGATCCGCGCACGGGGCCAGTGCTACCTGATGATGAACGCCAAACGGTCCTGTCTCGATGCGGTGAAGAAAGTTCTGCCCGGTCTCTCCGGCCCGACCGTAATGGACGTTGCCTCGTCAGAGGGCCTCGTTGCGGTCCACGCGGTGGTCAGCGAGGAGCGGGTGTACACTCTCATCAACCAGCTCCGGCGTGCCGGAGCCCGGGATATTCTCGTGATGGCTATCCAGCGGATGATCCGGTAGGCTGCTAAATGAAGATCTTTCCCGCTGTCGACATCCTCGGGGGTAAGTGCGTCCAGCTCGTACAGGGGAAGCGCGAGAGCGCGACAGCATACGGCGACCCGTTTGCCTGTGCAACCCGCTGGCTGGATTTGGGGGCAACAGCGCTCCACGTTGTCAATCTCGACGGGGCGTTCGGGACGGCCTCCAAGAATGCCGGGCTCATTCAAGACCTGATCAAAAGGACCGGTGTTGAGGTAGAGCTCGGCGGAGGCATACGGTCCGTAGATGATGCCAGGAACTGGCTCGAAACCGGCGTGGACCGGGTCATCATCTCGACCCTTGCGACCCGGGAGCCGGAGTGCATCCGGAGCCTCTCCCGTGAGTTCGGGAAAGAGCGGGTGATGCCCGGGGTTGATGCAAAAGGCGGGCAGATCGCGGTGCACGGCTGGCAGGAGACGGCCGGGGACTATATCGGCTGGGCGAAACGCTTCGAGGAGCTGGGCGCCGGGTCGCTCCTGTATACGAACGTGGATGTCGAGGGGCTCCAGCAGGGCATACGGATCGATCCGGTGAAGCAGCTGATCGATGCGGTTGGTATCCCGGTCGTTGTTGCCGGTGGCGTCTCGGCCCGTTCCGATGTAGCCGCCCTGAAGGCAGCCGGGGCTTTCGGGGCCGTGCTCGGCTCGGCGTTGTACAGCGGGAAGATCAAACTTGTGGATGCACTGGAGGAATGCAGATGAGAGTTGTGGACGTGAAGCGCGAGACAAAGGAGACGAAGATCGTAGTGAAACTGAATCCCGACGGGAAGGGGACCGTGAAGGTGGACAGCGGCGTCCCGTTCTTCGACCATATGCTGACCGCGATGGCCCGGCACGGGGGATTTGATCTTACCTGCACCGCAAAGGGCGACCTCCACGTGGACTGCCACCACACCATCGAGGACATCGGCATTGTCCTTGGCGATGCGATAAAGCAGGTTATCGGCGAGGGCCGGGGCATCCGGCGGTTCGCCCACGCGGTCATCCCGATGGATGAGTCGCTCGGTGAAGTGGCCCTTGACTGCGGGGGCCGGGGATACCTTGTCTGGAAGGGGACGTTTGGCAACAAACTGGTGGGCACCATCCCGTCCGACATCTTCGAGCACTTCTTCTACTCGCTCTGCACCCGCGCCGGCATCACGGCGCACATCTCGTTCTCCGGGAAAAACGATCACCACCAGTGCGAAGCAGCGTTCAAGGCATTCGGTATCGCCCTCGGGCAGGCACTTGCCCTGACCGGGGACAAGACGGTCCGGAGCACGAAGGGGAAGTTCTGATCGGTTCAGAGGAACTTCTGCATCCAGACCGTATCGAATACAATTCCTTTTTTTATCCCCACGCGGGCGAACCTCCCGCATTCCGTGAATCCCTGGCGGGCGTGGAACCGGATGCTGCTCTCGTTGAGGGACGAGATGCTGGCCAGGAGTGTTGTGATCCCCTGGTTGCGGCCCGCCTCTTCAAGAAACGCAAGCATCTGAGCCCCGATGCCTTTACCGGTGAGGTCCGGCCGGAGGAAGTACGTGACCTCTGCCGTGTGCCGGAACGCGGGCATCGGGTTATGGGGCCGGAGCATGCCAAACCCGGCAATCGTTCCATCATCCAGCCGGACAACTGCGGACGGGTAATTCCTGCAGGCTTCAAGGAACAGGGTAAAAAATTCGTACGGGACGTTCTGTTCCGGGTAGGCGGCAAAGCTGTTCTCAATATAGTAATTGAACAAATCGATGACGGGCGTCCTGTCCTGTTCCGTGATGGGGCTGAAGGTGACGGGCAATGATGTCATGGTGTTCTTCCTCACTGGTCTGTGTGAAAAATAGTATAGCATCTAAACTATTAAACATTCCCTGAATCTCCGGGCGGTCACTTACTCCGGGGCACGGTCTTCTTTCTGGAGAACATCGGTTATCCTTCTCCGGGTCTCCGGGCAGTCCTCGAAGACGTTCTCCAGCTGCTGTAGGAGCCGGTGGATATTCATCCGGGCATCCGGGTTCAGCCCCCCAATCTCCCGCGCGATCCGTTCGTTCACGACGGCATGGTATGCCCGGTGCCAGTCATAGGCCCTCCTGCCGGCACGGGTGAGGCGGATGAGGACGGTCTTGTTGTTTCCTTCCCGGAAAATCCGTTCAAGGTGCCCTTTCTCTTCCAGTTTCTTTGCCGTCTGGGAGATGGCTCCCTTCGTGATGCCGAGACGCACGGCAAGGGAAGACAGGCCTTCTTCCGGGAAACGACCGGCCATATCGATCAGGTGGACCTCCGAAGTATACAGGAGGATGCCGTCGCCGGTATCAACGGGTTCGCGTTCAATGGCCGCTGCCTTGTTGAAGAGCCGGGTGAAGAGGTCCATGATCTCTTCAGCGGGGATGTCACCATCGCCCGGAAGTGAATCGTTTAGCATCTATACTTCTTTGTGTACGGCAAAGGAGAAAAGAGCATGGGTGCGGGAGGGGATGTGATATGTGACTGATGGGATCTTTTCATGGAATCTGGTGGAAGAGCGTTCAGTTCTACTCTTGTTTGTCATAGATTTGATTCGACACCTCCCGATTACCACCACAAGCAGGCAGCCACTCGAACGAGAGAGAAATATCATCATAATTGCGAATAAAGAATTTTGTAACAATCTGCTCCGTTGAAATCCTTTGAAGCAATGATGGGGGCTGATGCCCCCATACCCCAATTAAGATGCTTGCCGCCGCCCCGAAGGGCGCCCCGCGGCGGCCTCAATTTCTTTTCTCGATACAATCAATTCTTTACTGGAGTATCCCTTTCAGGTAATACAGAGGCATCGCCTGCGCCCCCGCCCCCTTGGGGGTGTCGAACCTTCTCAGAGGTGAGACACGAGAAGAACCTGAAAGGCTCTTCGAGTCAGGGCTTCGAAGAACGCATTCGCGTTCTTCTCATCCTCCTGGTTTTGGAAACCAGTCGGATTTCGAAGTTTCGAGGGTTATCCAACCCGAGAAATGAGAAGAATCCATCAGGATTCTTCGAAGAACGCATTCGCGTTCTTCTCATCCTCCCGGTCTGACGAATTCGAGACCTTCGTCAGAAGGTAGAGAAAGAGAAGAGCCGAAGGCTCTTCGAACCTGTCGGAGGCACAAGGGGGGCAATCGAATCAGGTCACAGGTATTCTGCAGAGCAAAAAACCTTGATGATTGAAAGCTGCGATAAAATCTCAATTGAGTTAATTCGAAGAACACCGATGTGTTCTTCTCTTCTCTCAGGTCTGATGACCTTCGAGAATCTGAAGAATGCAATAGCGTTCTTTTTCTGCTTCAGATATGATGATCATCAGCAGAAAAAGTAAAATTTAGTTGGACTTGGACGCCAGGTCCACGTCTTCCTTCTTGATGGTCTTGCGGCCAGCGTGCTCGGCAAGCTTGTTGGCTTCCTTGGTCAGCTGGGCGATGTACTTCTCGGCCTTGGCGACCAGTGCCTCGGCTGCATCGCTTCCCACGCGTTCGGCTCCGTTTTTCTTTGCAATCCTTACAACTGCGGCGATTGGTAAATCTGCCATGTTTTTTACCTCAAAAAGAAATCCACTTGGTATATTTAAATACTTTTTGGGGAAATACTGAAAAATAGCCCTTCGTTATGCTATTGGAGCGCATGCTGCACGGCAAGCGCAAATCGGAGTTCAGAATTTCGCAAAATATTTTTTATTTGATTTTATCCAGTTTTTTGGGGAAAATAAAGCAAAATCAGGGCTTTAAATTATTCCAGCAAAGATGCTGCGAGCAATAGCGCATTGGAATAATTTGGAGAGGCGCGCGAACTATCCACGAAAATTCTGCGGATATTTACTACAGGTGCCCCATGCCCGTACCCGTTGCCTAAAAACGTGAGCGTCCGGAAGATCAGGTTGCCCGAGATTCCGTCCGGTGCAATGATGAGGCCACAACTCTGGATCGCATCCTCGATTAAGATCTCGCAGTGCACGGAGCCCGAGAGTTTTGCAACCAGTTCGGCCTCGGCCATGCTCGCGTCCACCTGCTTGTGGCGCCCGATATCGCCCAGTCGCCCCCCCGAAAGGATACCGGTCTTTTCCGGAAGGCCGAATTTTTTTGCAATGACCTTTCCTTTCCGGATCAGCTCGAGTTTCTCCGGCACGGTCCAGCCCTCGTCCACGCCAACCGGGGTCAGCAGGAATTTCTTCCCGCCGGCAGTCTCCAGCAGGGCGATTCGCTCGAGATGGTCGACACCCTCTGCAATCTTCAGTGCCTTCAGTGTCGCGTTTGCAGGAAGCGTTCCACGGACCGCGGCATCGATCGAACCGTTCATGAGGTCATCGATCATCGCCTGCTCGGGATGGGCCGATTCAAGGATATGGATCGTCTTTTGGGAAGGTCTGTTCTTCACGATGCCGGGCCGGCAGTAACAATACACCTCGATCGATGTGCAGACAGCGACTGCACTCCCGATGACCTTCTCCGGGTCCTCAAGGATCCCGATCCCGATCCGCTTCACCGCGGCTGGCATGCAACATCCTCTTCGGTCAGGTGCATGATCCCGTTATTGATGAAGTCAAAGACCTCGGTCTCGCTGCCGTCGTACCGGACGGAGAGGGCCTTGCTGTTGTTGACCCTGCCGATCGCCTTTGCGGTCATGCCGACACCGGCAAACGTCCTGACAAGCTCGGGGACTTTCTCCTCCTTTGCCGTCAGGATGAATCCCATGCCCGGGTACATCCGGACCCACTGCTCGAACGTCATGCCGTTCTGTGCAAGGTCCGGCTTTGGGATCTGCCCGAGGTCGATCTCGCCGCCCTTGCCGCTGATCTCAAGGAGCATGCCGAGCGTGCCGATAAGACCGGGATTGCTGATGTCCTTTCCTGCGGTCACGAGATGCTTTTTGCCGATCTCTTCGAGGACCGCGATCTGTGCCCGGACCTCAGCTGCGGACTTCATCGTCACCGAGTCCCAGTTGAGGGCGCATGAGGGATGTACCCGCCCGTTCAAATCGATGGCCATCACGACAATGTCGCCGTCCTGTGCCGTGTGGCTGTAGATGATCGAGTCGAGCCGGGCCGAGCCGAGGATGGAGACATCGATGACACTGTAGGGTGCGTCCGGGTGGAGGTGGCCGCCCACGATCGGGACGCCGAACTGTGCAGATGCGTCGTGCATCCCTTTCACCACCTGCTCCTGGATCATGCCCTTTGACATGGAAAAAACGTCCACCATCGCGATCGATCGGCCGCCCATGGCCGCGATGTCGTGGATATTGACAAGCACCGAGCAGTACCCTGCCCAGTAGGGATCCGCCTCCATCAGTTTCGACCAGATGCCGTCCGCTGCAAGGAGGAGCGCCTCGCCATTGTGCTCGATCACCGCCGCGTCTTCTCCGAACGCGGCCACGACATGCGGTGCATCGATCCGCAGTGCCTTGACCATCTCGCCGATGGCGTGCTTCCTCTTCACGCCCTCGTATTCCCGGACAACCTTTGCGATCGATTCAGTGGAGCAGTTGCGGACCACGACATCACCTGAAAAATACGTCCCGTGCACGGGGCACGGATACGCGTGTTATCCTAATTGCGCCTCATCAGAGATAATTCATTTGTTCTTCCCTTACACGCCGGACCGCCACTCGTACAAAAGCGCTTTTATTGGTAGCCCCGCAAATGTAGACTGATTATGGACTGGGCAGAGAAGTACCGCCCTGCACACCTCGCGGACCTTGTAGGAAACAAGACTTCGGTGATGCAGATCGCGGAATGGGCAAAGACCTGGACGAGGAAGTCCCGGCCCCTCCTTCTCTACGGCAAGCCGGGTATCGGCAAGACCTCGGCGGCGTACGCGCTCGCAAACGACATGAACTGGGAGGTCGTTGAGCTGAACGCAAGCGACCAGCGGACGGCAGGGGTGATCGAGCGGATCGCCGGCGCCGGGAGCGTGACCGCAAGCCTGACCGGTGCAACGCGGAAGCTGATTGTCCTTGACGAGGCTGACAACCTGCAGGGGAATGCCGACCGCGGCGGGGCAAAGGCGATCCTCGAATGCATCCGGCACGCGCAGCAGCCGATGGTCCTGATTGCAAACGACCTGTACGGGATATCGCCGGAGATCCGGGCCCGCTGCGAGCCGGTCCAGTTCAAGGCCGTGCCCGCACGGTCCATCGTTCCCCGGCTCAGGTACCTCTGTTCGGCCGAGAAGATCAGCTGCAGCGATGCCGCGGTCCAGTCGATTGCCGAGAGCGCTGGCGGGGACATCCGCTCCGCGGTCAACATGCTCTACGCCTCTGCTCTTGGAAGAGACAGTCTCGATGAAGGGCAGGTCCACACTTCCCAGAAAGATGAACGGGTCTCCATCTTCTCGCTCATCACGGCATTGTTCGGCAAGACCCGCGACGACGAGCTGATGCGGCTCTCGTACGATGTAGACGATACCCCGGATACGATTGTGCAGTGGGTCGAGGGGAGCGTCCCCCATCTCGCGGATCCCCGTTCCGTTGAGCGGGCATACCGGTACCTCTCGCGGGCGGACCAGTACCTCGGATACACCTACCGCCGCCAGTATCACACGCTCTGGCGGTACGCAACTGCGGTGATGCTGCTTGGCGTTGCGGATGCTGCCGGGGGAAAGGGCATCCACGCCCGGATCATGCCCCCCGAGCGCTGGCAGAAGATGTCCGCTGCAAAGAAGCAGAAGACAATCCGTGTCGCGACGCTGAACAAGGTCTCATCGACCATGCACGTGCCACAGGACACCCTGCGGGAGCACTATCTCGACACCATCACCCTTCTCGTCGGGCAGGACCCGGCGGGATTCTCCCGCGAGCTCTCGTTTGACGCAGACCAGCTCAACTTTTTCTTAAACGACCGTGCACGGGCGGCCGAGATCATCCGGGCGATCGTCCAGGAAGAGAAAGAGCGGGAGAAAGAGGCAAAGAAGGAATCTGCTCCGCCAAAGAAGGCGAAGAAGGAGCCAAAGGCCGAGAAACCCCAGAAGAAAGGGGAGCTTCCGCTTTCTGAGGCAGAGGCCCCGGCGGCACCGGCTCCGGTAATGAAAGAGCCGGAACCCGTGAAGGAAGAACTGGCACAAAAAGAAGAACCGGAGACGAAGAAGGCACCCGCAAAAACCCAGTCAACGCTCTTTGACGGGTTCTGAGCAGCGGACGTACCGGTGAAGGAGCACCCCGCAGTCGATCTTCTCCCCGCCGTTTTCGTACGTCTCGAACCCGAGATGGTACACGAGAAGGTCGCAGCCAAGGCGTTGTGCAAGGGCAATGAGGGGCGGGAGCATCTCGATTGCCGGGCGGATCGCGTATACCACGTCAGCACCCCGGTAAAAGGATAAGTCGGGTTCGAACACGTCGTCATTCCGGAAGACTACCCCTTCCGGTACGATCCGCTCGCGGATATCCGTGCACCGGGATGGGATCCCGGCCGCATGGATAATTCCTGCCGCGCCCGGGTTGTTTCCCACGCCCACTTCTATCGGACTCGTATAGTGAGCGGCGATGTAATCCCCGACGCATTTCTCAATACGTTTATAGGAGCCCATTCCAACAGAATATTGCGATGCATGTCCATATTTTTTGGGATGCCCAGTCACCCGCCGGCCTCCAGGTGCCGGTCTCCCGCATCATCTCGTCAGTCCTCGGTGTCCCGACCACGGTCTCGGAGAACCATGTCCGGCTGATGGGGTACAATAATGCCCGCCACCAGGTCGATGCGCAGGCCCTGCTCGACAGCATCCAGGCGTACAAGCATCGTCACGGGATCGATGAGCCGGTCCTTCTTGTCGTCCACCAGGATCTCTTCCGGAACGGGAACGATTTTGTCTTCGGTCTTGCCCGCGAACAGGTAGGGGCGGCGGTTGTCTCGACAGCCCGGCTCGGTAACGAGTATTACGGGCGGGAGCACCATGACGATGACCTGATCGACCGGATCACCAAGGAAGGCTCCCACGAGATCGGGCACCTGCTGGGTCTCGGCCATTGTGAAAATCCCGAGTGTATCATGTTCCGGCCCAACACGCTTGATGAGCTGGATTGCAAGAAGAAGATGTTCTGCCCGGACTGCGCAAAGCTGCTCGAAGAGATCAGCACCGGGTTCTGATCCTTCACCTCGCTATTTTCCTTTCGTATCCTCGTGCCGGATTCTCCGGATCTGCTGGCGTAACCTGTATTTACCGGCAGCGGCAATAGTCCCGTAATCCCGCCCGCCGCGGGTTCCCGGGGAAATGACGGTGCACTGCTCTGTGATCACCAGCCCGGCCGGTGCCGGGCACGACTATCCCGCCCATCCCGAGTGTAACGCCCGTCTTCTTGCGGTGCTGTCGGGTGTTCCCCCAGGCACGGCGTTCCGCGCTGCGGAGCCGGCACCGGAGGAGGCCGTACTCCGGATCCATGCACCCTGGTACCTTGCATGGCTCCGGAAGCGCTCTGCTGCTGCCACGGCCCCCGGGTTCATCGATGCGGATACGTATGTGACCGATGGCTCGTATGACGCAGCGCTCGGGGCAGCAGGCGCCGCGATCCTCGCGGCCGAACGGACGCTGGACGGGGAGCACGCGTTTGCCCTGGTCCGGCCCCCCGGCCATCATGCTGAACACGAGCGGGCGATGGGGTTCTGCCTGCTGAACAATGCTGCGATCGCGGCTGCCCGTCTCCTTGAGGATGTTGACCGGGTTGCGATCGTTGACTGGGACGTCCACCATGGCAACGGGACCCAGCAGGCGTTTTACGGGTCCGATAAGGTTCTGTACTGCTCCGTTCACCAGGAATACCTCTTCCCGTACACCGGCAGGACGGGCGATACAGGGATCGGTGACGGGACCGGGTACACGGTCAATGCACCGCTCGCGTGCGGGGCGGGTGCCGCGGATTTTTTCGCGGTTTTTGCTGAAGTCTTCATCCTGGCAATCGAAGGCTTCCGGCCCGATGTCCTGATCGTTTCCGCGGGGCAGGACACCCTCTATGATGATCCTCTCGGCGGTCTTTCCCTCCGTCCCGCGGACTATTCGGTCCTTACTGCGCTCCTCATGCAGGCAGCAGACCGGCCGCTGGCGCTCGTCCTCGAAGGGGGCTATGGCCCTTCGCACGGGGAAGCGGTTTCCTGCATCTTCTCGGCACTCCGTTCCGGCAGGGGATCGGTGGCGGATTGTCCCGGCCTGCCGTCCGCGAGCACGAAAGAGACCATCGCAGCGCTCCAGTCCACGCTACGCCGGATCACAAAAGCCTGACCTCCCTCATCACGAGGAGGGGAGGATCTCGATCTCCATGGTGCTGATCTTCTCGTATACCTTCTTCATCTTGACAATGGGCCAGAGCTGGTAGAGCAGGATCGTGACCGGTTCCCACATGGCAACCCAGCCGATGATCAGGAGAGCGTCAGCAAAGAGCTGGGCAAGGAGATGGTCTGCGGCCAGGTGCGCGGCAACGAACTGCCGGGCAAGCAGGGCGATCGTGAGGAAGCTGAGGCCGACAAGAAGCGCCCATCTCCCCTGCCGGAATTTTTCCCGGAACTTCAGGTCCTGGACCAGCATATAATACCGGAAATGCGAACGGATGGCCGCGGGGATCTTATCGGCCTGTTCCCTGCAGTGGATGCAGACCGGCAGGTAGACGACAAGGCGGAAGGGGGTTTTCAGGGGAAAATCATCAACGATATCGACAATGTACTGCGCTGCGTCAGGGTCCAGCTCCTTCTCGTGAAACGGGGCATGGTCAAGCGAGTTGAAGATCTGGTCGACCGATTTGAGATCGATCTCGATTAAGATCTTCCCGTCAACTTTCCGGTACAGCGACTCGATCTCAGGCATGCAGTATTCCCGGTGTCCTGTTCATCGTGCCATCCGATAAATGCTCTTCATTCATCCCGCCCCCCTCGTCTCCCGGCAGGATCGTCCGGCCGCGTTCCGGCCCTGCTGCGGCCGATCGCCGCAATCGCTTCACCGATATCTTCGCGGGCCTCTTCCGATTCCATCCGGTACAGGCGCCGGAGCGGGGGAATCGCCCGGTCATCGCCGATTCGCCCGAGCGCCCAGACCACCTTTGTCCTCACCCGCGGATCTTCGTCCCATAACGCATCGATGAGGTTACCCGTGGCAGCCGGGTCCCCGATCCGGCCCAGCGCTTCCGCGGCTTTCCATCGCGAGGAGACGTTATCGTCCTCCAGGAGGGCAATGAAATGGGCAAGTCGCTCTTCATATTCCGGTGACGTATCCGCCCCGTTGCTCTCCTCCGCAGTTCCTTCTCCATGTTCCAGGGAATCCATCACCGCTCCGTGCAGGCACGCAGGCAAAAAAGGAGATGCAGGACGGGCCCGCTCATTCCTTGTCTTTCACGTACAGGATCCCGGCAGGCTCCTTGTAATCGGTCTTGATAACGATGGTGCCCGAGAGCCGGTTGAAGACCCGGAGCTTGGTCTCGGGCATCGCAATCCATCCGATGAGGCAGTCCAGCGGGAGGAGAAATGCCTTGCCGAAGCTCTGGATCGCGGCTTCCCTGAAATCGATCTTTGTCCCGTCACGGCTGACAACTTTTAAGTTCATCACCATCTTACCGATGGACTGCCCCCTCCCCTGGAAACCTTCCATGACCGTCCAGTACAGGAAGAAGAAGAGGGTCTGGAATGCAAACTCGAAAGGTTCCCAGTGCCAGGGATCGATATAGAAGGGGATGGTCCACCCGGCTGCGTCGACGATGCCCCGGATGATATTGAGGAAGAGGATGACCATGAAGAAGTCGATGATCCATGCCCAGAAGCGGGTCGTCCACTTGGCAAGGTAGAGCGTGCGACCCTGTGCATTGACGGGAGATGCAGGGGTATCCGTGTTTGTCGCCGCAGCGGAGTCGCTCGGGGAAACGGGGTAGACTGTGGTATCCTCAGTCATTTCAGGTACCCGTTGTACGCTCATATCAATGAAGGTTACTCTTTTTCTGCCGTGATTGTGCCCGTTTCCGGAACAAACTATTTCTCTGGAGACAGGATAACCGTACATCGGGAGAATCCAGATAAGAACGGGGTGAGCTGCAGAGATGACCGATGCTGTCATAACCGAGCATGAAGGCACCCGCAGGGGGCCGGTGGTGCGCTACTACCAGTACGGGAACGGGGGAGTCCGCGTGCTGGATGCAAAGAAAACCGTGCGGAGACAATACCGCTTTGACCCATCTTCGGAAATCATGACGGAATACGATCCGGCCCGGCCGGACCGGACGCTCCGGCGCTTTGTCTTTGACAAGTACGGCATGGTTGAAGAGGTTTTTGCGTTCGGGACACGGCCCCGGACCTTCCGGTTCGAGAATGGTGTTCAGCGGATCGCGATCCGGGAAGGCGGGGATTATGGTGCGGTCGGGAAACTGATAACGTTCGAGGACGAAGGGATTGCGGAGACGGTCTGGGGACGGAACGGGGAGATCGAGCGGGTCCTCATCTTCGAGCCCGGCAATGGTGTCATCACCGAGCGGTCCGGGGGATGGTTCGGTGAGGTCGCGAGAACGTTCCTCTTTGACCAGATCGATGCGTCGGTCTTCCGCGGGCCTGATGCGTTCCTCCAGTTTCTGGTCTTCACGGAATGGAGCGAGGCGGACCGGAATGCCCATATCGAAGATCAGGTTGCGAAGATCCGGAGCGAGAAGAAGGGCAGTCCGTATGCTTTCACCGGCAAGCGTCCGGCCCCGCAGGGTGCCGTGGCGCCCTCCTCCGGAAGGAGGCCGTCACGTGGTGATGATGATGGCGGCATTGATTTTATTGGCGATGCGGATGTGCCGGCAGAGGCTGCTTCCCGAGGGCTCCCGGCACGCAGCGGCAACCACTATGCGGTGGAAGAGAGCCGGCAGCAGCGCCAGCGCGATGTGGAGGGGCGGTACACCGCGGTGAAGAGCGATGAGGTAGCGCTCCAGGACCGCTTCGAACGCGCCCGGAGCGAACGCGGGGAACTCAGCAAGGGTGCGAGCGTTGATATCCCCATCTCTGACCGGTTCGAGTATGCACGGCAGGCACGCGAACCGCTCTCAAAAGGAAAGAGCGTCGAGATCCCTCTTGCTGAACGGTTCGGGGACGCCTCGCGAAATGAGCGCGAGCCCATGCCCCGGGGCGCGAGCGTGGACATTCCCTTAGAAGATCGCTTTGAGAGTGTCAAACGCGACCGGAAGAAACCCGGCCGTGGCGTGAGTACCGACATCCCCTACGAAGAGCGGCGCAGGGGCCGTGGCGGCGACCTGTAAAAATATTATCTCTTTTTTGCGAGCACGAACGCCGCTGCTGCGATGACCGGAAGGAGGCCGAGGGCAGATTTTTGCGTCGTCACCGGTACTGGAGCAGGAGTCCCGGTTGTCAGCAGCGGGGCTGGTTCAACCGTGTATTCCGAAACCGTTGCCGCAGCTGTTGAAGGCGACGTGATGTCCATGGTCTTTGTCAGGGACGGGCCCTGGCTGCAGGTGGCGGTGACCCGGATCGTATCGCCGGGGTTGAGCGGCAGTGAATACGTGTAGGTTACGCTGTCCTGCGCCGGCTGGCTCTTGTAGTCCATGTCAACAGATACGACATCGTTGACCTTGACTTTCACATTGCGGATGTAGTGGGACTGAGGGTCCGGGACCGGGTGCGTGATCACCACGGTCAGCTCTTTTGCTGCGTCATTGTACGAGAGCTGGATGTCAGATGGGGAGTGTGCTGCTGTGGGGAACACGGTGAGAGCGATTGCCGCGAGTACAACAAAGGCTGCGAAACCGTACCGGAATGAGTCGGGGCTTTTCATGGAAAGTCTGTTGGCATGAGGGATTATCAAAGGATGGGATCGGGGTTGGGGTGGAATTGGAATCGTGTTTAGCCCCAGCCGGAAAAAAAGATTGAATGAGAATGTTCCGGTGAATCACCGTAATGAAAAATTCTGCCCGGTCAAAAACAGTTCGATGAAATGTTTCCGGCACTCACCCCTCCGATGCCATGGCCGCGAGCGGCTTTCCTTCCCGGTCGATCTCGATGAGCCCGGCCGCTGTGATGAGGAAGAACCGCCAGGTCCCGTGCTTTGACCGGAGCCAGAGCTCGGCCGAGACTGCCGCGTCCCGGGCGATGATCCGGAGCTGGGCGATCTCGTCTTTGAAATCGTCTGCGATCTCACTCGCCGCCCCAAGGATCCTGGCCGCGAACATCACCCGGATGAACACGATCGGGAGCTTCGAGACGATCGACATATCGTATATCCGCTCGGGACTGAGGCCCGCGAGCTGGACAATGCCGCGGAGTTGTGCGATCGGGATCGCTTCGCTGAGCGCCCGGTGAGGCCTCGGGCCGCGGGTCATGGGCAGCACCTCCCGGTGGCTTTTGAGTTTATTGCCGGGTTTTGTACCGGCAGGGTTGTGGATTTTCTCATGCGTTGTTACCTCCTTTCTGTTGTAGGATCGAAGGTCGGCTGATGCCTCCCTTCGAAGACTGGATTTGCCAGTCTTCTCATCGTCAAGGCTATTGAAGCCTCTCCGATTCTTCTCACCGAGGTTCGAAGATTTCCCTACAGAAATCTTCTCTTCCTCAGGGTTTTGACGAACCATTCGGATTCTCCGAACCTCGCTGATGTCGCCGGGGCCCCTTTGACAGAATCAAATTAGTTCGGGGTATTTAAGCGCTTGTATGAATAAATCCGGAAACGCGAAAACAGAGCGTTTTGGTGGCGATTGGTGGCGAACGGAGCGTAATGGAATGAGATTGAAGTGCGCAAAAATGGGAACTATATTTGGTTAACCTGAGGGTTCTTCCGCCGGAAGCGGGTCCCGGGACACCCCTCTCCAGCCGATCTGACCCACGGTACCCTGGCCGGACCCGGTCTTCGTGTGCTGGAATACGGCTATTTGTGACCTCAGTTATTCCCGTCGATAATGAGGGGAATATTCCAAGCTCTGTTCCGCGTTTTTACGAATTATGACCTCAATTTTTCGTGCATTTGGGAAAAGAGGTACAACCGGGCTCGCAGCGGGCTCTGTTGTACCGGAATTCCCATAGGGATCCCAGGGTCTTCCGGATTATCTCCGGGAGGTATATGATGTGACGTAACAATCTTTTTTTCAATGTTTTTCAAATATATTACAATCTCATTTAAAATCTTAACACAGACGTAAATTTTACAAATATTGGATAATCTTGTGGTGAAGAGAATATTTATTGAACAAATTGTATCTTACTATTTTATATGATATTGAGAGTTACTAAGAAGTGTAGGTCGGGGTTCACCTTCCCTCGTAAGTCAGATGAACCTCGCCTGCCCGTAGGCATGAGTCAATTTATTCCTGAGATAATGAAGATTTTGGTTCATGCCTCTGCCATCTCTCGAAAAAGAACAGAGGTAATGAAATGAAAACATTCAACGCTAGTTTAATCCTGCTCGCATTGCTGCTGGCAGTAATGGCATTTGTGCCGTTGGTGAGCGCAGCGGGCCAGGATGTCACCATATCGCCTGTTGTCGAGCTTCCGAGTCAGACAGTGGATGTAACACAGATCCAGATTCCTGTCCTGATTGCTGACAATTCACAAACACCCGTTACATTGTCAAATGAAATGACCCTTGATCAAACTACAAAAAGCTATAAGCTCGATACATTAGATGCCAATCCATCATCGGATGCAGTGAAAATCCCTTACGGTGTGATTATCCGGCACTCAGATGGTGGTCTCACAACAGTGTTCGATTCCAGCGGTAAACAGCTGTTCTCAGCCAGCGACGAGAATGCTGCAATAATTGAAACTCCAAACGGCCCCGCTCGTGCAACACATGTTCTGGAAGTTCCGGACAAATCTGTAATTTTTGATGCTGGTCAAAAAATGTATGTTTTTAAAGATAATGCTCTACTCGCGACCGTGATTGATGAGACTTCTCAGAAACGAAACACTGCATTAACCACAACTGTTTCCTCGTATCCCAGTCAGTATATTGAAGGAGCGGAAACCAATATCCTTTCCAGTATTGGCCAGTTTACTGCCCGGTGGAATGTCCCCAAATCCCCGGTACAAGCTATTTCAAATCCTGTCACTCCTCCATCTCATCTTTCATCAATAACAATATGGAATGGTGTTTTCGGCACAGTAGGTTCGGATACGTCTTCACGATTATTACAACCCGTTCTCGAATGGTATTATAAAGATAATGCCGGAGATCCAAACCCCGTCACTCCTGCGTGGACAATGGCAACATGGTATGTCTGGGGATCTGCCAGCTCTGAAAGTGTCCATTCTATCAGGAGAACGCTGGTATATCCCGGAGATACCATGCAGGGCAACATCGAGATCAATAAATATGGCTATTATGCAATTGCATCAATCACAGATCTTGGTCCGAATGGTGGTGGAAGCTCTACGTTAGCGTTAAACAGGTCACTCACTCCCAAACCAATGCCATATACGAATGTCCAGGCAACCGTTGTACTTGAGGGGTGGGATCCAACCCAACTATCAGGGTTGAGCAGCGATTATCTGTGCGGATCGACAACATTCCACGATTTCGTGCTGAAGGACACCAATGGCAATGTCATCTCCACTTCGATGAATAGTTTCATCAACTCAAATTTCTGGGGTACGGGTACATTTGGGTTGAATGTGGCGAATTCGTGGCCATCGACCATCGGGTTATATACTAAAAATGGATAACCCCTTTTTTTTTAAAAAGACCGAAAAAGTCCCGATAAAATTAGTGAAGGTTTGAAGAAGTACCGTTTCCTGTTGCCAGATCCACGTTAGGATATTTTGTCAATTCTAATCTGGCCATCCCCCACCCTATCCACGACGATACGATATAATCACGATCAGTGCAAGAACTACGACTGGTTCCATAAATGAGACCGGAGAGGCTTGTGCTGTTGGCGGAATCACTGTTCGGCCGAGTGTTAATTGGGGCGAAGAAGAGGTTTGAAATGTCTTTTGAAGAACTGGTGAAGGTGCTGATATTGGAGTTGGAGAAGAAGTCAGATTAATGTCCGAGCCCGGTGCAAAAATGTCGAAATACTGGTACTGGCTGACATTAAAGTCCGATGATAATCCTACGATTACAACATAATTATCAGGGTTTGCATCCTGAGTCGGTGCCATCCCTATACTTCGGAAAGTTACCCATCCTGTTGTTGTCGGGACATTGCACGACCAAAAATTAATGCTGTTTTCTCCCAGTGTGATGGGAACGGTTGATTGAAATGTGGAGCCGAATCCGCTGGGATTATTGGATGAATGATCAATAACGATACGAAGTGAATCTGTGGGAGGTAAATTCGTTGTGCCTTTGATCACAAACATATCTCCCACTACATGGGCTCCAATAGGGTCGATCGTAATGTACAGTGTATTACCGGGAGTTGCATTCACGTCAACAGCACTTGTTAAAGAAACAACTATTGCGGCCATAAAGAGAACTGCCAGGAATATACGTCTCGATACTTGCATCGTAATGTACTGAATTCACTTAAATTATTAAATAACTTGTTATATACTTAATATTGATAATTTATTTTATTATAGAATAATAATTGTTTGACCTGGTTAGAGAAAGATGAAAGATACAATTCTGTTTTTATTGTTTATTGGAGAATTGCTTCTTTTATGCATAGGATGTATATCCACAAACTCGTATAAAAATCTGACAACCAGTACGTATACTCCTCTGACAACTGCTTCCCTTAATATAAATAGTGAGGCAAGGCCCACGATATGTCCGACATCTGGAAATATCATCTCCTGGATCCAGGTTGATCCTATTGCTCTAAACCATACCGCCGGGGAGAAGCAGCCCCGGCCAGCGATATCGATATTATTGTAGAATTCGACCGGCCGATCGGGTGGGAGCTTGTCGACCTCGCCGATTATCTTGAATCTGTTCTCCGTCACAAAGTAGACCTGGTCATACGGAGATCCCTTCATCTGCTCATCCGGGATACTATTCTCGCCGAGGTACAGTACGCATGACCGACCGGTCTCCCGCGTTATATCTTTCAGAGATTCTTGCTTCAACTCTCATTGTTTTGAGACATGCCGCTGCATTAACCTAAAACCTTTATTATTCATCCGGCACTCATGGTACCATAGATAGCACCATGAGATCCACGCGGCAGGATATCCTTTCCTCATTAAAAAAACTCAAAGGGGAAGTGAAACAGGAGTATCCCGTCAAGACAATCGGGTTGTTCGGCTCAGTCGCAAGGAACGAAGAGACCGAACAGAGCGATATCGATCTCCTGGTGGAATTTTCAGAGCCGGTGGGTTTTGTCACATTCATGCGACTCGAACATTTTCTTTCCGAGCGCCTTGGGGCGCGGGTGGATCTCGTGACTCCGGATTCACTGAAACCGGTGATCCGGCAAGATATCCTGTCAGAGGTTATCTATGTCTAAACGGGAGGTGAAATAATGAAATCGGCTGATGAGATACGGGAAATCCTGCGGAAGTGCATGCCCGAGATCCGGGAAAAATATGGCGTGACATCTATCGGCATCTTTGGCTCCTATGCCCGCGGAGAAGCAGCACCGGCCAGCGATATCGATATTATTGTAGAATTTGACCGGCCGATCGGGTGGGAGCTTGTCGACCTCGCTGATTATCTCGAATCCGTCCTTCATCACAAAGTCGACCTGGTCATACGGAGATCCCTTCATCCGCTCATCCGGGATACTATTCTCGCCGAGGTACAGTACGCATGACCGCCCGGTCTCCCGCATTGTACCTTTCAGAAATCCTCTCTTCGATGGATAAGATCGAACGTTACGTTGCCGGACTATCCTACGATGAATTCATCCTTCGCGAGCAAACGGTTGATGCAGTTGAACGAAACATCGAGAAGATTGGTGAAGCTGCGGCGGCGATCCCGGGTGATGTCAGGGACCGGCATCCCGAGGTTCCCTGGAAGACCATCGTTGGCTTAAGAAACAAAGTTATTCATCATTATTTTGCTGTTGACCACGAAGTTATCTGGCAGATTGTCACGAAAAATATCCCGGCAACCAAGGGGAAGATTGCCGAGATTCTTCGGGAATATTCCCAATAACTGTTACGGGCTAATCACTTCACTACCCGTTGCCTGCGTGCGGGGCCGTGTTTTGTACTTGATTGGGTGGATCCAAAACCGGATCGGTAACAAAGCAGATACCAAAATAAAAACTACTCCACGATTATTGGGCCTACGGGGAAAACGTCGTCATGAATTTCAAAATATTTTGTGAAATCATGAAACGTTTGACCAAACAGAATTTCCTTTGTGAAAATAAATGCTGGAATCGAAAGGTGATTTTGGTTTAGAGTCTCAACAAGACTCTTGATCTCTTCTGAGTTTTTTTCCTTTAATGATGAAAAAACTAACATATCGGCGTTGATTCGCTGTGAAATGTTTAACAATTTCTTAACTTGTTTCGTGTCAAATTCACGATCAGCTTTCACCTCAGCCAGCCCAATCTTTCTTCCGAAGGTAAAGATAATATCCACTTCTCCGATTAGTGTGTTCTTGTTGTCAAATAATTCGTAATTAAAAATAAATTTTTTACTTCCCCATTTTTGTTGATTTAGAATATTCAATGTTAACAATAATGGCAAAATTCCCTGATCAGTCGCGTTAATTAGTAACTCATTCAATCTCAATGAATCCTCTTCGACTTTATTTCCGTCACAAATTGGCATTGATAATGAATTATTACAACAATAGCACGATAGATGATCATCAAGTTTCGACAATGGATACCAGAGGATTTGATTGCACGAAGGGCAAATGATCTTTTTTCCTCTTAGTAAAATGTTCAAATCGTATAACTTTTGAATTTTATCAAAAAAATATTCGTTTGTTCTTAAAGGAATTCCTAACATTGATTCTATTTGGCTGACTTGAACAAATTTTTCTGAGTAAATTGTTGTAACCTCATCCATATTTTCAATTAACAGATGCCGGATTTCATCCTCACCTAGATCAGGTTTAATATTTTTAGTAATTTCCTTAACTAGTCTTTCAATTCTTTTCGGAGATAATTTGACAATTAAATCAAAGATTAACGGATCTGTAAAAAGGGCAATATTATCTCGACTCTTTAGTAAATACATAACTTGGTTGAATACTTGAGTACTTTTTGTATCTTTTAAATCAATTTCTCGCTCCTTAAGAATCAGTCGAAAAATATCTTCAGATTTTGGAATTTTAATTTCTGTTAAAAATGAAGTATCATCTAAATATCCAAATTCTGAAAAAAGACTTGTAAGTCCTCTTGAACTCATTCGCATAAAATGATGGGGTTCGAATTCAGGACGTTGATCGAATAATTTCCCTAATTCTAAACTTTTTGGCAAATTAGATTCTTCTAAACCTTTTATCTCAATTGCTAAATTGTCGTTATACCCCATTTTCGAAAATAATTTTGTCTGGGGATGGATAATTCTCACTTTTCCTGAATCTACGATGATATTCTGCAAAAAATCAAATGATTTCCAGCCATTTTCAATTGTGTGAAAATAGTATTGTTCCCCAGTAACCTCTAAAGATGAATTGTTAGTTGTTTTAATTATTGATCGGATTTCTTCATTCTTTTCCTTGGTGAGCAAACAATAATATTTGAATTCTTTAATGACGTATTTTTGGAAAAAATCGTCAAAAAACATTTCTAATGGAATCCATACATTGATGGAAAATGGGTAGGTGGCTCGAACATTCCAAAAGTAAATATAATTACGAATATTTTTAGACCCAATAATCAGAGTCGGTCCAGAATAAAAATAATCTCTCCTATTATTATTTTTAGTCCAAATGTTGGATGAAATTGAAACTCGTGATAAAGCATTAGAAATTTTAAGAATTGTATCTATTCTTTTTAATAACGTATCGTACAAGTGAAGATTTTCGATCCCAGGGTCGATTTGCTTAATCCTTCGAAGTTTAAAGAAATCATTCTCGTCCCAATTTTGTTGGAATTTTTCTTCCAAGATACCGAAATTCAATGCCAAAAAATGATGAAATGGACTGTCTCCTGTGGCAAAATTCACTTCAATCTCTTTCATATCATTAAAAAAAGATATGATATTTTCCGGAACGTTGTCAAAAATTCCTAAATTGGTTTTTACTGCTATATATTTAAAATTTTGATCTTTTCCGTCCAATACTTTCGTTTTAAAAATTTTTACAAGTTTTTCATTCTCACATTTTGAATAATTGATTATCAAATCAGGATCATGAGCGTTTACAAATTCAATTGTATTTTGGGAGAATAAAGAATCATCATTTAAAAGAATTAAGTTGTAAAATCCACCTAATTCTTCAGTATAATCTTGGACAATTTTTAAAAAAAGTGTAAAATCTTCTTCAATGATTGATAATTTTTTTATTGGTCTTACTGTTGAAACAATCGTTTCAATTTGTGACATAGATCGCTGATTGGTTGTCAAGGATTTATCAATTTCGAAGAAGCCTTTGTCTCATTTGTTATAATTATAGGATTCCCCCCTTTCACTTTCATGCCCCGAACCTTACTCCTTTAACTACCGGAGCTAATTGTCTGAGCACATACTCATGAAAGATATCATCATCAAAGGTGCCCGCCAGCACAATCTCAAAAATATCAGCGTGGAGATCCCCCGCGACAAGTTGGTCGTCATAACCGGCGTCTCCGGCTCCGGCAAATCGACACTCGCGTTCGACACGCTCTATGCGGAGGGCCAGCGCCGGTACGTGGAGTCGCTCTCCTCGTACGCCCGGCAGTTCCTCGGGATCATGCACAAGCCCGATGTGGATCTTATCGAAGGGCTCTCGCCGGCGATCTCGATCGAGCAGAAGACCACCTCCAAGAACCCCCGTTCAACGGTCGGGACCGTGACGGAGATCTACGATTACCTCCGTCTCCTCTATGCCCGGATCGGGACGCCGTTCTGCCCCGAGCACAATATCCCGATCGCGGCACAGACGCCCGACAAGATCGCCGACCAGATTGCGGCCGAACACAGGGGGCAGGTCACGGTTCTCGCCCCGATTGTCCGGCAGAAGAAAGGGACGTACCAGCAGCTCTTAAAAGACCTGAATAAGGAAGGCTATGCCCGGGTCCGGGTCAACGGGAAAATTATCCGGACCGATGAGGAGATCAAGCTCGACCGGTACAAGATGCAGGACATCGAGATCGTCATCGACCGGCTGGACTCGTCCGAGCGCTCCCGGCTTGCGGAGGCGGTGGAGAACTGCTTAAAGAAGTCCGAGGGGCTCGTGCTCGTTGCCGACGAAGAGGGGAAGGAGTCTACATACTCGTCCCTCATGGCCTGCCCGGTCTGCGGGATCGCATTCGAGGAACTCCAGCCCCGGATGTTCTCGTTCAACAGCCCGTTCGGGGCCTGCGAGGAGTGCCACGGGCTCGGGGTCAAGATGGAGTTCGACCCCGACCTCATCATCCCGGACAAGGACCGGTGCATCGCGGACGGCGCCATTGCCCCGTACCGTAACCCGATGGACGGGTTCCGGGGGCAGTACCTCGCAACGGTTGCGAAGAACTACGGCTTCTCGGTCTTAACGCCGATCAAGGATCTCACGAAGGAGCAGTACGAGGCGCTGATGTTCGGCTCCTCGAAGCGGATGAAGTTCCAAATGAGCATGAAGAACGGCGATGCCGAGTGGTCGCACACGGGAGAATGGGAAGGCCTCCTCCCGCAGACTGCCCGGCTCTATGCCCAGACCCAGTCGGACTGGCGGAAACGCGAGCTCGAAGGCTACATGCGGGTCTCTCCCTGCCCGGCCTGCAACGGGAAGCGGCTCAAGGACAAGGTGCTCGCGGTCCGGATCGAGGGGAAGTCAATCATCGATGTCACCGATATGCCCGTTGCGGGAAGCGCTTCCTGGTTCCGACACCTGAAGCTGACCGACCGGGAGCAGGAGATCGCCCGCCAGATCACGAAGGAGATCCAGTCCCGGCTCGATTTCCTGGAGAAGGTCGGTCTCGGGTATCTCACCCTTTCCCGGAACGCCGGGACACTCTCCGGAGGGGAAGCGCAGCGGATCCGGCTCGCCACCCAGATCGGCTCGAACCTCATGGGCGTCCTGTACGTGCTTGACGAACCCTCCATCGGGCTCCACCAGCGGGACAACCGGAAACTGATCGAGACCCTCCGGGCGCTCCGCGACCTCGGGAACACGGTGCTCGTGGTCGAGCACGACGAGGACATGATCCGGTCCGCTGAGCATGTCATCGATATGGGCCCGGGCGCCGGGATGCACGGCGGTTATGTTGTTGCGGAAGGCAACCCGAAGCAGATCGAGAAGAACAAGAAGTCCTTAACCGGCCAGTATCTTTCCGGGGCAAAGAAGATCGATGTGCCAAAGGCCCGCCGGACCTCGAAACGGTACATCACCGTGAAGGGCTGCCGGGAGAACAATCTCAAGAATATCAATGTGAAGTTCCCAATCGGGCTCCTTTCGGTCATCACCGGTGTCTCGGGCAGCGGGAAGTCCACGCTGGTGTACGAGACCCTGTACAAGGGCATGATGCAGATCATCAACAAGTCCCGGGAGCAGGCCGGCAAACACGACCGGATCGTCTTCGATGCCGAGATCGACAAGGTGATCGTGATCGACCAGTCCCCTATCGGGAAGACTCCCCGCTCCAACCCCGCAACTTATACGAAAGTCTTTGATGAGATCCGGACAGTCTTTGCCGGGACTAAGGAGGCGAAGATGCGGGGCTTTGCGCCGGGCCGTTTCTCCTTCAATATCCGGGGCGGCCGGTGCGAGGCCTGCGAGGGCGACGGGCTCATCAAGATCGAGATGAACTTCCTCCCCGATGTGTACATCGAGTGCGAGGAGTGCAAGGGCAAGCGCTACAACCGCGAGACCCTCGAAGTCCAGTACAAGGGAAAGTCTATCGCCGATGTCCTCGACATGAGCGTGGAAGAGGCGATGAAACACTTCGAGAACATCCCGTCCATCCGCTCCAAGCTCGAGACCCTGTCACGGGTCGGCCTTGACTACATCAAGCTCGGCCAGAGCTCGACCACCCTCTCGGGAGGCGAGGCACAGCGGATCAAGCTCACCCGCGAACTCGCAAAACGGGCAACCGGAAAAACCCTGTACCTGCTGGATGAGCCGACCACGGGTCTCCACTTCGATGACACGAAGAAGCTCATCAAGGTGCTCGACGACCTCGTGGCCAAGGGCAACACGGTCATTGTCATCGAGCACAACCTCGATGTCATCAAGTCGGCCGACCACATCATCGATATCGGGCCCGAGGGCGGCGATGCCGGCGGGAAGATTGTGGCAACCGGGACACCGGAAGAAGTCTCCGCAGTCCCCGGGAGTTATACCGGGCAGTTCCTAAAAGAGATGCTCACCCGGACTCCCCCGGCCAAATCCTGATATTCCCCTGCTGTACCGCAGCGGTCGGGACGATCAGGCATGGGCCGGCGAACGGGGATCGATATGGGTTGCCCGTTCATATTTTTCCCGCGCCTCGTCAAAACGGCCGAGCCGGGCGCAGCAGTTCCCCATCTCGAAGAACGCCTTTGCATACCCGGGCGCGATGATCACCGACTGCCGGAGATATTTCAGCGCCTCGTCATCCCTGCCGCGCTGCGAATAGTCCAGTGCCTTCCGGTACAGGTACTGCGCCTCGATAGGTATCCCCTTTGCATAGATCCACTCCATGAGTTTTCCTCCCTCTCCAAGTTCCCTGACCCTGGACAAAGGAACCTCCTGTATTCCCGATATATAGGAATTTGCAACGCATGGTCGCCTTGCAGTCTCCGGAGCAGAAGCGATACAGGATTTGTCACGCACGTTCTTCCTGCAGGCAGGCATTCCGGCGAACAAGCTCGTACGTGAACAGCAGGATGAAGATACCAATGGCGACGATGGCATATCCTTGCGGTTCGTCGCCATAGGGCGGTGCGATGGCAACCCAGATGCCGTCGAGTATTACAAAAGAACCGATGATGCCACCTTCAATAAGCATGCTGTCGACCATGACAATTGTCCTGCTGGAGAGCTTGTTCGCATCACATCATAAAAGGCAGCGCTCCGGCTCCGTAACCCTCCCCATCCTCATTTTATAATAACCCGGACAGAGAGACGCTAGTACAGCACATGTTCGATACTGCGACCCTTCCTTCCGCCCCCGGCTGTTACCAGTTCTTTGACAAAGGCGGGACGATCATCTATGTCGGAAAGGCCAAAAATTTAAAAAAGCGGGTGAGCAGTTACTTCCAGAAGAAGGACCATGACCGGAAGACGCAGAGCCTTGTTGCCTCCATTGCCCGCATCAGCGTCGTGGTGACCAACACCGAGACCGAGGCGTTCCTGTTAGAGAACAACCTGATCAAGAAGCACCAGCCGAAGTACAACATCGACCTCAAGGATGCCAAGCGGTACGCGTACATCGAGCTGACCCGCGAGCCGTTCCCGCGGATCGGGATTGCCCGCCACACCAGGACCGGCGAATCGGTGTATTTCGGGCCGTTCGTTTCGGCTGCCGAGCGCGATGAACTGATCCGCATTGTCCGGAAGATCTTTCTGATCCGGTCCTGCCGGAAGCTGCCGAAGCGTGCGTGCCTCCGGCACCATCTGAATACCTGCAGCGCACCCTGCGTTGGCGCCATCACGCAGGAGGAGTACCAGCGGCAGGTTGACCGGGCCACAGAACTCCTGAAAGGAAAGAGCACGGAGCTCCTCCACACGCTCCGCGGGGAGATGGCGGAGTATTCCGCACGCGAGGAGTACGAGAAGGCGCTTTCTGTGCGGAACCAGATTGGCGCCGTTACCCGGCTCTCCGAGCGTCAGCATGTAGAGCGGCCTAAGGAGACAGACCAGGACGTGATCGGGTACACGATCTCCGACGATACGGTCTACCTCATGGTCTTCTCGGTGGAAAAGGGCCTGCTCATGGGAAAACAGGAGTATTCGTTCGACAACCATGAGGACTTCTTCGAGGAGTTCCTGGTCCAGTATTATGCAGATCGTGTCCCGCCTTCCGAACTAATCCTGTCCCATGAGGTTGACGAGGCCCTTGCCGGGTATCTTTCGGAGCGTAAGGGAAAGGCAGTCCACCTCACGGTGCCGAAGATCGGCGAGAAGAAGAAACTGCTCGACCTTGTCCAGAAAAACCTCGAGTACGCGTTTTTGAAAAACGAGATGAAGACAAAGGACCTCCAGGCAAACCTCGGTCTTGCCGACTCCCCGGACGTGATCGAGTGCTTCGATATCTCCCATCTCTCCGGCACCGCGATGGTCGGATCGATGGTGCAGTTCAGGAACGGCGTTCCCGACAAGAAGAACTACCGGAGGTTCCAGATAAAAACCGTGGAAGGCATCGACGACTTCGCTTCCATCGCCGAGATCGTGAAGCGGCGGTATGACCGGCTGATCCGCGAAGACCGCGAACTGCCTGACCTGATCATCATCGATGGCGGGAAAGGGCAGCTCTCCGCGGCCGGAGAATCCCTCCGCGATCTTGACCTCACCATCCCGGTCATTGCACTTGCCAAGCAGGAGGAGGATGTATATCTCCCCGGTGAGGTGCTGCCCCGGAAGCTCGATCCGAAGGGTATGGCACTGCATTACCTCCAGGAGATCCGCGATGAGGCGCACCGGTTCGCGATTACGTACAACCGGCTGTTGCGAAAGAAAGCCGCTGTGGGCAGCACAACCTCATCGGGCAACAAACGGAAGAAGAAAAGCTCCTGACCGGAAGGGAAGGGGGCAGGTCCTGCACGAATTGGCAGGGCGTTCCTAATCGGGTTCTTACCAGGAAACGATGTCGGCTGGGAAAAATGTATAGCGTGAAGACCCGGCTTCAGTCGTACTGGCGCCAGGTGTGATCGCATTCAGTGCACTTGAAGAATCGCACCTCGCTCTCATCAGCAGCCCGGAGCTGGCGGAGCCACCAGAACGCGAGGTTGTTGCCGCACTTGGGGCACTTGATCTGGATCGTAGGGAGAGTTCTAATCTTTTCCCCCTCATCATCGACGATCATGATCTCCTTCTCGATGCGCTCCCGCTTCTTCGTCATATTGTCGGTAGACTCGATCTTCCTGATATAGCCGCACTTACGGCACTTGAGCTGGCCACCGGAAGACATCATAAGAGACTTGCATTCAGGACAAAACATCGGTATACTATGCGTGATGATACAAGATTAACTCTCGGGTACTCCCTGCTCGCCCCGGTAACCGGGCCGGCAGGACGGGGGCCGGAACTGATGTGAGGGGAAAGGAGAGAGCATCATCCAGTCCGGCCGGGATCTGCCCGATGAGAATCCTTTTTTTGGTACTGGGTGGATAATTCTATAATGATCGAGTATCTGGTCCTGCTTTCCTGTGCCGGTTTCCTGGCATTCCTGATACCCGGTCCCCACCGCAGGTATGCCGCCATTGCCGGGTGGATCTTCATTGTCCTGACGCTCTTCGCGTCGCTTCCCGAGTATTTCCGGGAGAACAATTTCATGTACCCGCTCGTCGCAGCCATGTCCGTGCCGTTTCTCGCGATCACGGTCAAATATCTCCTGAAGAGCGACGAGCGGGCGATGCACCTGTCCCGTGCGGCAGCGGTGGCCTTCCTCATCTATGCACCGTTCGGGTTCACCCAGGTGCCGCTCTTTGCCTGGCTCGGGGACCAGCTCATCTCCCTTGTTGTCTCGCAGGTCCTCTGGATCCTCGATCTCCTCAACTTCACCGTCTCGCTCACCTGCATGAACCCGGTAACCGAACGGGCACTGGACCCATCATCATGCGCCGGGCTTCTGCGGGACACCATAACAAGGAACGGGTACAGCGTCCAGATCATCCTTGGCTGTACCGGCATCCAGAGCATCGCGATCCTGCTCGGGGTCGCAGCGGCAGTCCCGACAACGCTCCGGCAGAAGCTGTACGCGTTCCTCATCGTTGCCCCGACGATCTATATCCTCAACCTGCTGCGCAACGCCTTCGTGATCATGGCCTACACGGACCAGTGGTTCCCGTACTGGCCCGAGGTGGCAAGCAACGGCGAGATGGGATACGAGAGTTTCTTCTGGGCGCACAACGTGATTGCGGAACTGCTTGCCCTTGTCATCCTGGTCATGATCGCCTACTGGCTCTTCACGCTTATTCCCAGCCTCGGGAAGTTTGCCGACGATCTTTACCAGATGTACACCGGGGAATTCCGGAAAGCGTTCTGCAAAAGTAAATAGATCGCAAGCCTGGTGCCTGGCTGGCGAATCCTCGTTTTTGCGTATATTGTCACTGCGAGTAGTGAATTATCTTTCCTGCATCGACAACCGGGTCATGCAGTTCAGAAAACAGGGCTTCGTAGAAAACGTCTGTGCGTTGGTCTTCTATTGGGATGGAGCCACGAGCGCTCGGGGTCTCCCGACCCTCGCCACGCGAAGAATCCATCGGATTCTTCTCATCCTCACTGTCTGACGACAGTTCTGACCGTGGAACGTGGTTGTATTGATACCTTGGAAAAAAGGAAATCGGGGGGTCACACTCGTAATTCCACTGAGTGCGTTATGAGAAGGATTTCTATGGAGCCAATCTATGGAGTCAAAAAAGAATCGGTGGATTCTCTGAAACGATCACATGAAAGAGCGTTTCAGGAGAGCGTTTTGTAGAGATACGTGATCCGTTGCAGGGCTGAGAGGTTCGTGCAGACGGCGATGATGATGACCGCGGCCCAGATGACTCCGGTGATGCCCCCGATGATCAGGACGAGGAAGGTCTCGGGCCGGCCGAAGAACCCGACGCCTTCGAGTGGGTCGTCGATTTTGCCCTCGACTTTCTCTTTGTACCCGATCTCCGCGTACACCACTGGTTTGATGAACGTGTTCATCAGTGAACCGATGATTGCAAGCGCCACAACGCCGAAGTCCGCGATGGGGGAGACCGCAACGAACTGGCTGATGATGGCGATCCCGGACAGCCCGATGCCCAGGAGGGCGAGCGCGTCCACGTACTTGTCGACAATCCAGTCAAAGACTGCGCCAAAGTTCGTGTGTGCGCCGGTCTTCCGGGCAACACTGCCATCGATGAGGTCGAATACGGCCGAGAGGAAGAGAGCGAGGGCGCCGAGCAGGAACTCGCGCTGGAAGAAGAGGTATGCACAGAGAATGCCGGCGGCAAGCGAGAGGAGGGATATCTGGTTGGGCGTGATTTTCAGCCGCACAAAAAGATCTGCGACCGGCTCCAGGTACCCGATGAAACGGGGCCGGAGTGCAGTAATATTCATAGCTCAATTCATGGGAGGACGAACCATTAAAAGTTGCTCATACGATACCATCCTCTTTCACCGGGCAGGGCCGCGTGGCCGCTATCGCCACGTTATTTATATCGGCCGCCCAATTATTCCGGAGACAAGAGGACTTGTATGACCGATCCAACCGACCGTCCGCACGTGCTGATGATGTCAGAGATTACGGCTGACGGCAAGCTCACGCTCAAGAAAGGGGCATCCTCGAAGATCCTGATGAAATACATGTCCCACGAGACCGAGATCCTGCTCCACAACACCCGGGCAGAATACGACGCGATCATGGTCGGGGCAAATACAATCCGGATCGACAACTCGTTCCTTACCGTACGGTACGTTACGGGGAAGAGCCCGCTCCGGGTCATCCCCTGCAGCATGGCCGACATCCCCCTTGATGCAAACGTGCTGGGACCTGATGCACCGACGGTCATCGCGGTTGCGGAGGCTGCGCCGCAGGACCGTGTGGACGCAATCAAAAAGAAAGGTGTCAACGTTGTCGTGGCCGGTAAATCGCATGTAGAACTCCCGCTGCTCATGAAGATCCTGCGGGAGAAGTTTGGCATAAAAAAGCTCATGATCGAAGGCGGACCGACCCTGAACTGGCACATGCTCCACGACCGGCTCGTGGACGAGATAAGGCTCATCCACCTCCCCTTCATCGTGGGAGGGTCCGACACCCCGTCGCTAGTCGGCGGCATGCACATCAATGACGAGAACGAGATGATCCGGCTCAACCTGAAGAACTACTACCTGTGCGGCACCAACCTCGTCTCGGAATTCGACGTGCTCTACGGCCGTGAATAACGGAGGGATCATGGACGAAAGTAGTATCGATGGATCCCCGGCACCCGAAAATCTGCCTGCCCCCGCGGCCCCGGCCGTACCGGGCATGACGGAGCACAAGGCGGCACTTGCCCCCACTCCGCGGAAACGCCGGGGCAGCCTCATGTGGCTTGCGGTCCTCATTGCCGGTATCCTTCTCGTGCTCGCGATCCTTGTCGCAGTCTATGTCCTGACGGACACGGATACCCGCGGCGTCACGGTCATCCGTATCGAGGGCACGCTCGCGACCGGTGCAGTATCCGACGGGGATATTGCCGGCAGCGAGGCGATCGGTTCGCAGCTCCGCGAAGCGGCGGACGACCCCCTGGTCGAGGCCATCGTGCTCCGGGTGAACAGCCCGGGCGGAACCCCGTCATCGGCGCAGGAGATCATCCGGGATCTTGACTACGCGAAGAGCAAGAAACCGGTGGTTGTCTCCATGGGGGACATTGGCACGTCCGCTGCCTACTACATCAGCGCCCATGCCGACCGGATCTATGCCAATCCCGACACCTTCACGGCAGGCGTGGGTGTCATCTGGGAGTTCTCCGATGTGAGTTCCTGGATGGAGAACGAGGGGTACAACCTGAGCGTATACAAATCCGGCAGCAAGAAGGATATGGGCTCAACGGCCCGGTCCCTGTCTGAAGAGGAACAGGCCTATGCCCGAAAGGTCGTCGATGACAGTTTCGAGACATTCATCAGCGATGTCACGAGCCAGCGGGCCATCAACCGTGCCGATATCGAGGACGGCAGAGTCATTCGTGGTGCGGAAGCCGTCAGGATGAACATCGTGGACGAGCTCGGGAACCTCAACGATGCCATCGAGGGCGCAAAGCGGATAGCCGCGTCCCGGCGCTAGACCATCCGCACGGGGTCCGCTTTCATGTACTCGCGGCAGACCGTTGTCGCGTAATGGCCGGGCGGGAGCGTGAACTTCAGGGTCACGTCTGTCTCCATGGTAGAATACTCAATCTCTGTTTTAAGCGAGATCGGGCGGAATGCCCCTTCGAACTTCGTGCCGACAAAGCGCGATGCCCGGGCAAAGTCATCCGGCGTGATGTTTTTCTCTGCAAGAAACTCGTCCATGACCGGTTCTTTGAGAACGGGACCATTCTCGTTCCCGCGGCCGGGCATGAAGAGAGCGATACTGCACCGGCCGCGCCGGATATGGAGGGCGGCGGCCGCGGCGTTTGCGGCGGTTACCGTATCGGTCCGGCCATTCGCAAAGACAAGGTGGTCGCCCGGCACCGGTTCGGTGAGTGCAACCCCGTCGTCGAACCGCCGGCTTAAGGCACAGTTGAAGATGTGCGACTGGAATGCCGAGACGAACATGGAGAGGAGCTTGGGCGGGAGCTCGCGGAGGGCGCCGGCATAGTCGCCCGGGGTGTTGTGGAGGTGCTGGAGCATGGCCCGCTCGTAGTTCATCTGCACGGGAAGGTTGCGGAGCGCTGGAGCCGGGTCGCGGGTTTCGAGAAACGCGGTGCGGACGGCCCGGACGCCTTCGTTCTCCGAAGGGAACGGGAGGCCGATGTACGTGAGGACCGCCTGCTCGTAGTTGTCCCGTAAGATCCATTCGCCGACCGCGTGAGTGACCGGGCGGATCGCCCCGAACCGCTGGAGGCCGAAGTAATTGGGGACACCTTCGCGGACAGTTCCGGTTATCTCCTCCACCCGTCCTGCAAGATCAGACGGATTGGTATCCCTGATGACCAGCGCAAACCGGTTCCCTTCCAGCTGGCCGAGGGAGAGGGCCTCGTTGGCGTTCCGCAGTGGCTCTAATACAATGTCTTTCAGCTGCACGCCCCGGACCTGCTCTTCGGTCACGTCATAGATCGAGATCCATTGTGTTGTTATCGCGTTCCGGTCCTTGGTGCCGGCCCAGCCGATCCGGCGGTGGCTGATCCCGAGCCGTTTTGCGATCTCCTTGACCGCGTGCTGGAGCTCCCAGTTGGTTTTGGTCAGCCGGCAGATGAGGAACGGGCCGGCTGTGCCGCCCTTTCCTTCCAGCGGGATCTCATCCACGATGAAGTCCGAAGGGCTGGTGCGGAGCCTGCCGCCGATACCTTCGGTGCTGCTCGCATACCAGCGCATCCCGAGCTCGCGTTCAAGGGGCCAGGTGCTCTGTCTCATAACAGGGAGAGCGTTCCGGTGATCCGGTCAAGGTCCTCGCTCTTTGCGGGCCCAAGGCCGAGTGCCGTGATCGTGCCCGGCGGGATCTCGGTCATTCCGGCGTCCTGGATCAGGCTTGTCGAGATGCCATTCCGCTCGGCAAGCACCTTCAGCTCGTACAGGGTCCGCTCGTCGTTTGCTTTCAGCACGACCTTCTTCTGCCCCTCGGTGAGCCATGCCTTCTGGAGCGCCTTGTCCGCGGCATTGTAGGCACCGATGGAGGCATGGCCGGCCTGGGCGCAGCGTTTGCCGCAGCTCATCTTGACATCGTTCCTGATGATCAGGCACTGCTTGTACCGGAATTCGGGCTCTTTAACCATTGGCGTATACTTGGTTTTTGCACGTCAAATAAGTATAGCAGGAAGGCCAACAATCGATAACCATGAACTCCTCCGCCCATCCTGTGAAAGAACACTACGACCGTTTCCTGGCCGGGCAATATGTTTGGATGGCCGGGGGATTTACGAGCAACCTTGAACGGAACCGCAGGTTTTTCTCTCAGGCGGGCATCGTCCCGCGATCTTCCGGTACCGCCATAGACCTTGGTGCGGGCTGCGGTTTTGCAGCAATCCCCCTTACGGAAGCGGGATTCCGGGTAACGGCAGTGGACTTCTGCCGGCCGCTCCTTGGGGAGCTGGTGCACCACACCCCGGAAATTGCAACGGTGGAGGGGGATATCCTCGATTTTCCGCTCTGGGCCGGCAGGGGCCCGGAGCTCATCGTCTGTATGGGGGAAACACTGACGCACCTGCCGGATGCCGGTTCTGTCCGGGACCTGCTCCGGCAGTGTTACGCAGAACTTGTCCCGGGCGGGAAGCTCATCCTTGCGCTACGGGACTATACTCAAGGGAAGAAGGGGGAGACTGTTGTCATTCCGGTGCGCCGGGATGCAGGGCGGATCTTTTTGTGCAGGCTGGAGTATGATGAAGAGTGTGTCGGCGTGACTGACATTGTCTACTCGCACCAGACCGGGACGTGGGAGAGGAGTGCCAGTTCTTATGAGAAGATCCGGATCACACGAGCGTTTCTACTCCGTGAACTGGAAGATGCAGGCTTTCGTACTGATGAACCTATGGCAGGCGAGGGATTGATCACGATAATCGCGGAAAAGATCCGTGGGTGAATGAGGCGAGCATTTTTCCCCCGGTCCCGCCTACATCCGGTGATAACCAATGGCCGACGACAATCCTGTGAACCGCGAGACGAACGCGTTTGATCACAAGGCTGCCACCTGGGATGACAAACCCCGTAGAGCGAAGCTCGCCCGTGATGTGGCGCGGGCGATCCGGGATACCGTGAAGATAACGCCGGAGATGGATGTGCTGGATTTTGGCTGCGGCACCGGGCTTTTTGGCGCTTCAGTTCCAGCCGCTGGTTCGAAGCGTCACGGGCATCGACAGCTCGCCGGGGATGCTTGCGGTTCTTGAGGAGAAGGTCAGATCGCAACATCTCATGAATGTAACAACCCGGTGCATCGACCTGGAACATGGTGACCGGTTCGAAGGGCAGTATGATCTGGTGATGAGCAGCATGACGTTTCACCACATTCGGGATGTGCGCCGGGTTCTTGAGATCCTTCTCCGTGTGCTGAAACCCGGTGGCACCCTTGCCATTGCGGACCTTGACTGCGATAACGGGAAGTTCCACGACACACCGGAGGGGGTGTTCCATAACGGGTTCGACCGGTGCATTATGAAGAACCATTTCGAAGCAGCGGGGTTCACTCAAGTCCGTAACCGGACTGCTGCAATCGTGCAAAAGGAATTTTCCTCAGGGAAAATTCTGCCCTTCAGCGTGTTTCTTATGATTGGCAGGAGGGAGATGACGGTGCAGGCAGGGCGCCGGATCGTTCTGATGACATCGGGGAACGGAATGGCCGGATATTCTGGTGAAGATCGGGTTGAATAAATGTAACACTTTTGTTTGTAGAAAACCTCTTCCCGGTTAATTTCCCCCCCCTTGCGCCAACCCTGCCCCCAAGGGGGCGGGGGCGCAGGCGATGTCTCTGTATTACCTTAAATGGATATTCCGATATGGAGTTGTATTCATAAAGAAGAAATTGAGGCCGCCGCGGGGCGCCCTTCGGGGCGGCGGCAAGCATCAGAATTGGGGTATGGGGGCATCAGCCCCCATCATCACTTCAAGGATTTCTTCAGAGAAAAACCAGGTTTTACTCCAGGTAGTCTTCCCGTATTGGGCAGAAGACCTCGATTGCCACGGAGTCTTCGTGGATAGTTGCCGAGTGCTCAACGCTTCCCGGGATATTCCAGCTGTCCCCCGGACGAATGTCCGATTCCTCGTCATGGATATGGAGGGTCATGTGCCCTGATACGAGATATCCGGTCTGCTCGTGCGGGTGAGAATGCCGTGGGAGACTGGAACCTTTTTCGAGACGGAATTCAGCCATCAGGGTATTTGCTCCAAAGACGAGGGTCTTCTGCGTGATGCCGGCGAGTGATTCACGGTAGCCGGTTTTTGTATGATGGGAAAACATGGGACAATCACCCGGGTATTGGTCAACTACATCGATAATGATACCGTACTTGGTCTGGCATGGGGGCTGAGCTGGGCACGATCACTGGGTTTATGGAGATCCACCCGGAATATTCTTTGTATGGGAGATCCGGTCCCCGCGGGAGAAGCTCCGATCATCAGCGTGGAAGCCCTCGAACATACCTACGGGGATTTTAAAGCGGTGGACGGGATCAGTTTCTCTGTCAAAAAGGGTGAGATCTTCTCGTTCCTGGGCCCGAACGGCGCCGGGAAGAGCACGGCCATCAATGTCCTTATCACCCTCCTGAATCTCCAGAAAGGGAAGGCAACGATAGCCGGGCACGATGTGAAAACCGACCCGCAGAAGATCCGCGAATCCATCGGGATCGTCTTTCAGGACATCACGCTCGACCGTGATATGACCGTCTGGGAGATCCTGGAATTCCACGGGAGGCTGTATGGCATGCCACTTACAGAGCGCCGGGAACGGATCGAAGAACTGTTGAAACTGGTCCAGCTCGATGCGAAACGGGACGAACTGACCAAGAAACTCTCCGGTGGCATGAAACGCCGGCTCGAGATCGCCCGCGGGCTGATGACCCGTCCCCCCGTCCTCTTCCTGGACGAACCGACCATCGGGCTTGACCCGCAGACGCGGATGCGGATGTGGGAGTATATCCGGGGCGTGAACCGCGAGGGGACGACCATCTTTTTAACAACGCATTACATGGACGAGGCAGATCAGCTCTCGGACCGGATCAGTATCATCGATCACGGCAGGATTGTTGTGACCGGGACGCCATGGCAACTGAAGAACACGCTCGGGCAGGACCTGATCTATCTTGAGACAAGCGACAACCCGGCCGCCCGCCGGCTGCTCGAATCCCTCCCTGCCGTGCGGGAGATCACGGAAAAGAAGCAGGGGATTGTCCTGATGGTGAACGAGGACGGGACAAAGGTCCTGCCCGGTGTCATCGACACATTGCGGGAAGCGGGCATTGCGATCACCACGATCAACCTGAAGAAACCAACCATGGATGATGTCTTTGTGTTTTACACCGGAAAGGAGATCCGTGACGAAGGGCAGGCACCGGCGCGGGGCGGGTTTTTGCGGGCAGCGAGGCACTAGATCATGCAGGACGGTTTTCTGACCATCTACTGGCGGGACATGATCCGGTTCGTCCGGTTCAAGACCCTGCTTGTCTCGTCGCTCCTCCAGCCGGCGCTCTGGCTTGCCTTCTTCGGTATTGCGATGGCAAGCAACTTCGATACGATCATGGCGGGCATGCCTGTCCCGGAGGGGGCAAAGGCCGTGGGGTACCTCACGTTTATGGGCTGCGGCATCATAGCCATGACCACGCTCTTCACGAGCCTCTTCTCGGGGATCGTGATCCTGTTCGACAAGAACTGGGGTCTCATGCGGGAGATCCTCGCAAGCCCGGTGAGCCGGAACCACATCATCATCGGTATCGCGCTCTCTGGTGTGACCAAGTCCTTCATCCAGGCCATCATCATCATGGGGTTCGGTGTCCTGATCGGCGCCGCGTTCTTTGCCGGGTTCACGCCACTCCAGATCGTGATCGGGATTGCCGGAGTCCTCGCGTTTGTTGCCATGTTCGCTCTCGGCTTCCTCTTCCTCTCGGCAGCGATCGCCATCTCCATGGAGAGCCCGGAGGGGCTCCAGGGCGTGATGACGCTCCTCACCATGCCGATCTTCTTTGCCAGCAATGCCCTGTACCCGATCGACAATTTCCCGGAAATTCTCCGGGTCATCTCCGCATACAATCCCATGACCCTGCTCATCAACGGGATACGGTACTTCGCGATCGGACCGGACTTCTATGCCCTCGGGCACCAGTATGCCTTTACGCAGGCAGACATCCTGTTCTCATTCCTGGGTCTTGTTCTCTTCACGGCGATCATGTTTGCCCTTGCCTGGTGGCGGTTCCGGAACGCGGTAGTGACCTGAGGGATTTTTTGGGGACATGCGTTCCTGCGGGAGACTGCCGTGAAAGCTCTCCAGCCCCCGAATCCATACATGACCTATACCATTTTACCCGTCCTCACCCAATACTGGTGACCAGAACAGTAGTGTATGCCCATGAAGGAAGAGTCGCTCATCCCCCTCGAAAAACTCATTGAGATTGCCGGTACGGAGGGTCTCTCCTCTGATCGTGTCGAAGCGATGCGCAGCGAGTACGGCGCCAACATGATGACGCCCCCGGTGCGTGACCCGCTCTGGAAGCAGTACCTGGAGAAGTTCGACGACCCTATCATCCGCATCCTGCTCTTTGCTGTTGCCATCTCCACGGTCGTCTCGCTCATCCAGGGGAGCGGTCTCCTCGATACCGTGGGCATCATTGCTGCAATCCTCCTCTCCACGGGAATTGCCTTCTTCAACGAGTACCGGAGCAGCCGGGAGTTCGATGTCTTAAACGCCCACCGGGACGAGATCGCGATCAAGGTAGTTCGCGATGGCCATCCCGTCCAGGTTGCCTCCCGTGACATCGTTGTCGGCGACCTCATTCTTCTTGAAGCCGGGGACGCGGTCCCTGCCGACGGCTGGGTCCTTGCATCGGACGGCCTGGTTATCGACGAATCCGCATTCACCGGAGAAAGCGAACCGGTAAAAAAAGGCGAACGGGAACGGGTATTGAAGGGCACCTTTGTCACGGCCGGTAAAGGCCGTGTCCTCGCGGGCGCTGTCGGCGACCGGGCCGAGATGGGCGTGATCGCTGCGTCCCTCGGGATCGACCATGCCACCCGGACCCCGCTTGAGATGAAACTCGAGGAGCTTGCTGGCGTGATCAGCAAATTCGGGTACGCGATGGCCATCCTCATCTGTGTCACGCTGTTTGCCCGGGGCGTACTGACCGGTGACGTGAGCGGGTTCAACCTTGAGTCCGCCAACCATATCCTGCATTACTTTATGCTCGCGGTTGTGATCGTGGTTGCTGCCGTTCCCGAAGGCCTGCCGATGAGCGTGGCCCTCTCGCTCTCGCTTGCCATGCGGAAGATGACCCGGGCCAACTGCCTGGTACGAAGGCTCATTGCCTGCGAGACGATCGGGTCTTCCACCACCATCTGCACTGACAAGACCGGGACGCTGACGAAGAACCAGATGCTCGTTGCCGAGTCCTCTGCCGGCAACCCTGTCAAGCCCGAAGCGTTCCCGAAAACCCCCATCGAGTGGATCACCCTCAACGCGGCTATCAACGGGACCGCGTACCTCGACACCCATGACGGGAAAACCATCGTGATCGGTAACTCTACGGAGGGTGCGCTCCTCCGCTGGCTGAAGGAATACGGCCTTGACTATGCGCAGATCCGGGCGGAGATGCACGAGACAAAGCAGTACCTCTTCGACGGGAACCGGAAACGGATGTCAACGGTCGTGGAGATCGACGGCAGGCCATACCTCCTTGTAAAAGGTGCACCGGAGATCCTCGCCGGTCTCTGCGTAGAGACGCCGGACCTTTCCGGGGTCCTGGCCCTTGCCCGGCGTGCGATGCGTACGCTGGCCTTTGCCCACAAGGAGATCGTGAACGGCGATGAGAGCGAGACGAATCTTGTCTGGGATGGGTTCGTGGGGATCCGGGACCAGCTCCGCGACAATATCGGGGACTCGGTTGCAACCTGCCAGAATGCGGGGATCCGTGTCCGGATGGTGACCGGGGACAACCCGGAGACCGCCCGCGCCATTGCAATGGAGTCCGGTATTCACAAGGGTGGTACCGTTGTGACCGGCCCGGCCTTCCGGGCGCTCTCTCCTGATGAGCAGGTAACGGCTGCCAGGAATCTCGACATCATGGCCCGGGCCGAGCCCATGGACAAGCTGATCCTTGTCCAGTCGCTCCAGAAGTCCGGGGATGTCGTAGCCGTGACCGGCGACGGGACGAACGATGCCCCCGCGCTCAAGCATGCGAATGTCGGTTTTGCCATGGGCATTGCGGGAACCGAGGTGGCCCGCGAGGCAAGCGACATCATCCTGCTGGACGACTCGTTTGCGTCCATCACGCAGGCGGTCTGGTGGGGAAGGTCGCTGTATGAGAACATCCAGCGTTTCCTCCTCTTCCAGCTGACCATCAATTTCTGCGCCTGTCTTCTCGTCTTCATCGCCCCGCTCCTTGGCTTTCCTGAGCCCTTCACCATCATCCAGATCCTCTGGATCAATATCATCATGGACACGCTTGCCGCGTTCGCGCTCTGCTCGGAAGCACCCCATGGCGGGTTGCTGAAACGACAGCCTGTCCCGCAGGACGCAACCATCATCACGCCCTTCATGTGGCTCTCTATCCTTGTCACGGGAGCCTTCCTGATCATCGGGGGGCTCCTCCAGCTGGCAACCGGCTTCCTTGGCGGATCAACGCCGGAAGAGATCACAACGGTCTTCTTCTCGGCTTTCATCGTGGCCGCGATCTGGAACGGGGTCAACTGCCGCGCCCTTGACGGGAAGATGCCGCCCTTCTTCAAGGGAAACCCCATGTTCTTCCTCATCATGGGAATGGTCCTCCTCCTCCAGATCCTCCTGGTCCAGTTCGGGGGAAGCATCTTTGCGACCGTGCCGCTCTCCGCGATGCAGTGGGTGACGATCATCATAGCATCGTCCTCTGTGCTTGTTGTCGGCTTCCTGCTCCGGGTCGTTTACCGGTACGTGACCGATCACCGGCCGGGTACGCCGGCGTAAAACCTGTTAAAACAGGGAAGTCCCCCACTCTCCGGGGGACGGTTGAACCATTCTCTTCAGGATGATGAGAAGGGGTGCAAATGCCCAAAAACAGGATGACTAGTTCTTTTTTCCGGCATTGGATTTGATCAGCCGGTGCAGTTCGGCAAATTCCAGGTCCGGATCCCCGCCGCGGTGCAGGTAATGATCGGCCCCGCAGTCCAGTGTTGTCCGGATATCGGAACTGAGGGAATAACCGGTGTACAGGATGATAAACGAGGCACATCCGTCGCTTCTCAGTTTCCTGATGAGATCGGTACCGTTCATGCCGGGCATACGCCAGTCAGCAATGATCACGTCGTAGGGAGTCCGGATGACTTTCGTGATGGCTTCGGCAGCGGTGCTCGTGGTATCCACCGCATTCGCCGGGTCATCCTCGAGGTCAAGCCGGATAATATCAAGGATGTCCTTATCATCGTCGACAAGCAGGATTCTGGGCATTGCTCTGTCCGGAAGTGGTGTATAGTATTTCAGTTTCAGGACAGTCGTATTTATGCGTTGTTTTTTTATCGCCGGCCTATTATACCAGGAAAGAGGGGGACAGATCGCCTTATCAGGCAGGAGAGGGGACAAACCGGTAATAGGTCTCGGGGACTTTGACTTCGAACCGTGCACCTTTCCCGAACTCGCCGTTCTCGGCAAGAGTGATGCCCGTCAGGGAGAGGATCTCGCGCGCGATAAAGAGTTCGCGGCTCCCCGAGCCATCGCTTTTCAGATCAAAGATACTTTCTTTCTCCTCGGGCCGGTAGCCGGGACCATCGTTTTCGAAGATGATGGAAAGCCCACCATCGCCTACCCGGTGGCTGACCCGGATCTCATGGGGGCGGTCCTCATTTTCGAGCGACCGTTCGAGCAGCCGGTCGAGGACATGATCCAGCTGGCTGTCTGCGTAGATTTCCACGGGGGGCAGGTCTATCGATATCCTGAGGGGAATCTCCGCGTACCTGGTTGCTACACCGGTGATCAGTGTTGAGACGTCCTGCCATTCCGGGGGATAGATGCCCATGTCCTTGAAATCCCGGGTAAGGTTGATCTCCGACCTGATGGCCTTTGCAGCCTGCTCCTGGTGGCTGAGATAATCGAGAAGCCGGGGATCGGTAACGGCTTTCTTTGTCCTGCCAAGATAGGCAAGAAGGACGGTGATCTTGTTCTGGATGTCGTGCCGGGCAATGCTCGAATAGACATTGAGTTTCTTGTTGGCTTCCTTGAGTGCCTGGTCCATGCGGATCCGTTCCGAGAGGTTACGCGATGAGCAGTACACGAACTCCTTGCCCCGGTACTCGAAATACGTGAGCCATATCTCTGCGGGGACCCGTGCGCCGTCTTTTTTCACCAGGTACGTCTCACGGGTGACCTGCCCCCCGCTTTTGAGTTCCTGCCAGAGCCGGTCCCATTCTTCATGTGAATATCCCCTCACAAAATCCCCGAAGAAACTCTCAATGAGCCCGGACTTTTCATAGAGCAGGTCCGTTGCCGCAACATCGTTGGCATACCGGATCCTCCCGTCCTGGCCGATCCAGAAGACCATGTCAGTGGCCTTGTCCATGGCGAACTGGGCAAGGAGGAGCTGCTCTTCCATCCGCTCCCGCTGCGCAATCTCTGAATAGAGCTGGCGGTTGATGCCCCGCAGTTCCTCTGTCCGCTGGACAATCGACTCTTCGAGGGTCTCATGGGCTTTTTTCAGTTTCTGGGCCGCGATGACCTGTTCGGTGATGTCAATGCCAAAAGAGTTGATGGTGTCCAGCTCCCCATGGGCAGTGAAGAGCGCACGGTCCTGCCACCGCTGGTGACGGAGCTCCCCGTTTGCCATGACAGCCTTGTACTCGATCGTGCCGACCGGGTATTTCACGGTAAGACGGGCAAGGTGTTCCTGGATCCGCACGGCATCCTCCGGCGAAACGAGGGGCTTGAAGGGGCGACCGACCAGTTCTTCCCGGCTCTTTCCCACGGCACGGCAGTAGGTCTCGTTCACGTACCGGGTGATACCTTCTGCGGTTCGCCGGACAACGTATTCCATCTCATCGTCAATCAGTCCCAGGAGGTCATTGGGAGGATGGCTTTTCTTCTGGAGTTCATAATTCGGATTTTCGGGATCAGCAATGACGGATACGCCGGGCCTGCCATCCTGGAAGACAACCGGGATCATGACAAGGATTACCGGCACGATCCGGTCACCCTGCCGGACCTGTGCACGGGCCCGCTGCTCTGAACCCTTCAGGGCGGTTCTGATAAGATTCTGGAGTGCGGTCCCGTCCGGCAGATTGAGCGGGACCATTTCCGACGACTGCCCTGTCAGCTGGTCTGTGGTCATTCCTGCAAGGGTGCAGAACTCATGGTTTGCGTTACTGACTATACCGTCCATGTCCACGATAAAATAAGGGCGGGAACAGACTTTCTTCAGCGAGAGTGCCGGGATGCGTTCGGTGAGAAAGAATACCTTGGAGGTGCCCCGCTTCCGCCCGTCAACGGCCCCCTGGATCTGGAGGATCTCCATGTACTTGGCAACGGTGTTCCGGTTGATATCCAGCCGTGAGGCAATATCCGTGATGCTCATGCCCTCCCTGTTTGCTGTCAGCAGCCCACGGATCTTTTGGATATCCGGCTGAAATTCCTCCATTGCACCACCTGTTGAATACTCTGTTCTCCAGCGCATCCTATAAAGCCTTCGAATTTGCCGTGCGAATATGCAATGCAAATAAAATTCTTTATTATGGAATTTTTGCACAAATCCCTGTGCTGCACCAAAACGCATGGCGAAATGCCAGCGCATGTACTGGTGCTGAACAAAGGTGTTTCGGAATGGAAGACTCATCCAGGAATCCATCGGTAACGGGATTGCCGGCAACATATTCCGGGCTGCGGAACGGTCTGGAGGAACAGCAGGAGATACTCAAAAAGTTGTCCCAGGAGCTGGACAACTACTTTTCCCTCAGGGGATTCGGGAAGAACGAGTGAAGGATGTGAGGTGAACAGCCATGATGGCAACGGATATGAAGATGAGAAGCCCTGCGGGGTTCTGGCGTGAAATGCCGATCGTGATCGGAGCAGCATCGTCTGATGCGAACCGCGCCCGTCTCCTGTACGTCTGGCTGCGCTCAACAGGCATGGATGAAATGGATGAGATCAGGGGAATGTGGTGATTAAGATGGAATCAAATGAAGGAAACCACGAGATTCGGATTATTGATACAACGGGAAACCCGGCACCGCTGGGCCTCCTTGCATTCGGTATGACCACGGTGATGCTGAACCTGCACAACGCAGGACTCTTCTCACTGGGATCGATGATATTCGCAATGGGCATTTTCTACGGTGGTATCGCCCAGATTATTGCGGGGATCATGGAATGGAAGAAGAACAATACGTTTGGCACTCTGGCCTTCATATCGTACGGGTTCTTCTGGATATCCCTGGTCGGGTTGATTGTGATGCCGAAATTCGGCATGTCTGATGTCTTTGGCAAGAATGATTTCCTGGCATTTCTTGGGATATGGGGTCTCTTCTCGTTAGTGATGTGGGTCATCACCTGGCGGATTGGTAAGGCGCTGAACGTGGTATTCGGTCTGCTCGTACTGCTGTTCCTGCTCCTCATCATCGGTAATGCGACCGGCAACATCCTGATCCTCACGATCGCGGGCATCGAAGGGATCATCTGCGGGCTCTCCGCAATGTACACCGGCCTTGGGCAGGTCATGAACGAAGTCTACAAAGAGAAGGTAATCAACCTCGGGTGAGTATTATGCTGGAATTAAAAGAACTCATGGAGATGTTCGAGGACAATCCATTATCGCAGGCGGTTGTCGATGCCGAATTGAGGATCGTCCTCGTAAACACGGCATTTGAAAAGATGGTCGGGTACAGTAAAGATCGGCTGGTTGGGATGAAGTTCACGGATTTCAAGGACAAATCCATGATCAAGTATCTCAAGAACAGCGGTGAATCCGTTGGTGAGGCCCTCACAACGCGGAAGCGGACAATCGGTCAGAGCACCCTTGAAACGCCTTCCGGCATTCATGTTGTTGTCCGGACAAACATGCCGCTCCTGGACGAGAAAGGGAATGTGAAAAACATTTACGTTACCTACAACGATATCACGAAAACGGTCAAACTCGGGGAGTACATGGCCAATGAAGTGAACGAGTTGTCCAAGATCTATGCGATCATGGCACAGGGAGATCTGACACCCCGTTATGCACTCACGGAACCTGACCCCGATACCAAAGAAGGCTATGATCTGCTGGTCAAGCTCCGCGATGCTGTCCGCGGTATCGTCGGTGCACTCCAGAAGAATATCGGCGATGTCAACAAGCAGATGCAGAACCTGACCTCAACAGCGGACAATGCCACAAAGAGCGTTGAGGACGCGTCCAAAAGCGTCAACCAGATCGCGAAGAATGCCGGCATCGTCTCCGAGAATGCCCAGAAGTCCTCTGAAGGTATCGAGCAGATGTCCAAGGCCATGCAGGACATGAGCGCCGCGGTGGAAGAGATCACCTCAAGTATGGAGAGTGTCTCCTCCCAGGCTAACAATGCCAAGGACGCAGCCAAGACTGGGGCTGTCCTTGCGGAGAATGTGAACAAGGACATCTCCGAAATGGCCGCAGGTACCAACCAGGTGTACGGGGTTGTCAAGGACATCGAGAAGCAGATGGGCGACATCGGCAAGATCATTGTCCTGATTCGTGACCTTGCCAGCCAGACCAACCTGCTCGCCCTGAACGCTGCCATCGAAGCCGCCCGTGCCGGTGAGCACGGAAGGGGCTTTGCCGTTGTTGCGTCAGAAGTCAAGTCACTTGCCCAGGAGTCGCGTTCGAGCGCCGAGAAGATTGAGGAGATGATCACGCAGCTCAACGTTGCCACGAAGAAGGCGGCGGACGGTATGGAGAGTGCACAGGGGCTGGTCAAGAAGGGTGTGACCGAGGCGCAGCAGGCGCTCGAGGCATTCCGGGCCATCCAGAAAGCGGCAGAAACGGTTGCCAACAGCGCCTCTGAAGTTGCAGCGGCGACCGAGGAGCAGGCTGCGACCACCGAGGAGATCACGGCAAGTGTCCACGAGGTGGCAAACCTCATCGAGCGGACAGCCAAGGAATCCGGCGATGCTGCTGCTGCCACGGAGGAGTCAGCTGCGGCAATCGACGAGATCTCCCGCATGGTCCACACCGTGAACGAGGTAGCAGTCGAGGCAATGGAAGCCAACAAGAAATTCAAGGTGTGATCGGGGGACTGCCCATGTCGGCAAAGGCAAGCGAACCTGTTGCAGCGTCAAAGAGTCCCACCACGCCGGAACGGAAGTATGAATCAATCCAGGTCGTGGAGTTCGTGCTCGGGAACGAGCACTTCGCCATCGACCTGTTTGATGTCAAAGAGGTTGTCGAGTATACGACCATAACAAAACTTCCCAATGTCCCGGCCTACGTGAAGGGGATCATCGATCTCCGGGGCGAGATCACCATGATCATCGACCTGAAGCACCGGTTGAATATCTCCGATGAGAAGGCCCATTCCCTTGAATCTTCCCGGATTATCGTGCTCGATGACAAGGTTGCAAAGTCGAAGATCGGCATTCTTGTCGATGACGTAACCTCAGTCTCAACGTTCGAGGGCAACCAGGTGGACCATACATCTGCCTCCGTCAGCAAGGAGGAGACCTCCATCATCGGGATCATCAAGCGGAAGGTCAAGGTGAAGGACAAGGAGATCAACGAGCTGATCATCTGGATCGATATCAAGCAGCTGCTTGGCGATATCGATTCATCACTCTGATCTGCAGGAAAAAACCGGCATGCCCTCCTGATGAGACGGGAGGGCTCTTTTTTGTTTTTGTTTCAGGCAGGGGATGTCTGAATGAGGATATAGATTATCAGGAATGCGAGGATCACTGCCCCTGCGAGCACGATGATGAGTTTGTAATCCGTATTCTTTCCATCAGGTTTTTTGCTCTTTTCAAATGTTTTCGGTCGTTTCTTATTCGGGGCCATTGGTGCTCCAGGATGAATTACGTGATCAGGGTGAGCGATTCATCGCCATAAACATACCCGGTCCTGACCTGCTGCACGCGTGAAGCGGGAGGGCAGCCCCCGTCGTTCCTTTTAACCCGGGTTGGTCTTTTAAGAAAACCGGTACCCCTGTGCCTGGACGAGAGCAAGCATCTCTGTTACCTGCTCTTCCTGTTTTTGGGTGAGTTTCCTGCCTTTCTGGATGAGCCGTCCCATCTTCACGATCTGCATCCTCTGCTCCTGCGTGAGTGTTCCCGAGTGATGGGCCCATTTCAAAAGGTCAAACCACTGGGCGCGGTTGAAGGCGATTTCGGGGAACGCAAGGTTCCCGCCGCGGCCTGGTGAGACTTCTGTGCTCTCATCGTCCTCGGGCAGATCCTCCCCGCCGGCAGTTTGCTCCGCGGGAGCCTCATCCTCCTCTTCGTCATCAAAGCCTGCATCGTCACCGGGCAGGGGGTGGGGTGGATGCTGGTCTTCGTCACCCTCTTCAACGGCAACTTCCTGGATGATGGAGACTTTCGGCAGCTCCTCTTCCCCTTCTTTTTCTTCCGGCTCGTCTTCAAAAAGGTCTTCGACATTTTTAATCTGTGGTTCAGGGAGGGTGGCCGCGCCGGGGATTTTTACCGCGCTCAGGGACTGTGGCTGTTTTCCGATGCTTACCGGCAAATCAGGGCCTTTTACGATCAGCTCCCTCTTTTTTGCTTTCTCAGATTCCAGTTCCCTCTCCTGGAGGGAACCGAACCGGGGGGAGCTTGCTGCCGAAGTGGCAACGAGGCGCTCCTGGGCATCCATGTGGCCTTCCCACTCGTCGGCAAGTGCCGACCGTGCCTGGTCGATCTCGCCTTCAAGCCTGACCACCGTATCTTCTGCCGCTTGTTTTTCCCGCGACAGCGATGCCACCTGAACCTCACGTTCCCGCACGGTTGCACGCGTCCGGTCAATCTCCGCAGTCAGTTCCCGGATGGTATCGGATAATGCGGCCTCACGGGTCTTTCCTGTCGCCTCTGCCGACGCAAGCATTCCGATGAGGCGCTCCCGTTCAGATTCGGCTGCATGACGTTCCCGTTCCTCTTTTGCCAAGGCAGAAGCAAGGGATTCGCGTTCGGCTTCAGCCTGTTCCAGTTTGGCCGCAATTCGGGTCCTCTCCTCTCTCTCTCCTTTGATCGACCCGCCCAGGCTGTCACGTTCCCGCAGGAGGGTTTCTTGTTCCGCTCTCACCCGTTCAAGCTCATTCGTCAGTGAGGCGAGCTCTGTTTTGGAACCGGCATGTTCGGCCCGTATCGCGGCAAGTCCCGACTCCATCTCTTTTGCTCCGGCTTCTGCCTGTTCGAGAGCCGCCCTGAGGGATTCCACCTGACGGGAAGTTTCTGCACGGAGTGAGCCGGCCTGATCGAGCTCTGCCTCAAGGTCCCGTATGCGCAGGGCCGCCTCCTCAAGGGAGTTCTCTGCTGCGGATCGTGTTGCGAGGGCAGCGTCGCGGTCAGCAAGGACCCGGTCAAGTTCTCTTTTGAGGTTGTCCAGCTCCCCCCGCAACGTCTCGTGCCGTTCCTGCGCCTCCTTGACGGCGGCATCCCGCTCCCGTGCCCCTTCTGCGATCTGGTCTTCTGCAGCGCGGAGCGCTTCGCCTGCCTGCGACAAAGTCTCCTTCTGCCCGCGGAGTTCCTGCGTGAGCGCTGTGCCCTCATTGATCGCCGTGTCGCGAGCGCCGCTTACCGTGTCAAGTTCGGTCTTTAACCCGGCAATATCCAGTTCCCGTGCCTCCAGCATTGCGGTAACCCGGGTAAGTCTCTCCTTCAGAGCACTGATCTCCGTTCCTGAGGTTTCGTTGCTGACCCGCAGTTCTTCTTCGGCCTTCTGCTTCCCGGTACTGAGATCTGTCACCTGTTGTTCAAAGGCACTGGCACGGCCTTTCTCTGCCTCCAGTTCTTTTTCCTTGGTGGAAAGGTTTTCCCTGAGGCTTTGGATGGTCTCCTCATGCTCCCGGATTTTCCCGGCCAGTTCCTCACCGTTCTTCCTGCTCGTATCGGTGAGTGCAGCTATCTCGGTGATCAGGTTCTGCACCCGCTCTCTCTCGGAAAGGAGATCGGCCCGCAACTGCTCTCCCTCAAGGGCGAGTTCATGGGCCATCTTCTCTGCCTCTTCTTTCCTGGCTGTTGTTTCAGAGAGGAGCGTCTCTGCATCGGTCTTCTTTGTGGTTTCGAGGGCCAGCGACTCTTCTGCGGCCTTGAGATCGGCGCTTGTTGCCGCGAGGTGCTCCGAGATCGCTTTGAGCTGCCGGCCCAGGTCGCCTGTCTCCTCGGTATAGCGGTGGGCAAGATCGGCCGCCTCACTGGTGAGCCGGTTGATCTCCCCCTCTGCGTCTGCGATATGGGACTTCCCGGCTGCGATCTCCGCCTCCAGTCGCCGGATCTCATCACGGCTCTCCTGGTTCCTCTGGTCTTTCTCTTCCCCCTCTGTCGTGAGCACACCAATGGCCTGCTCTTTCTGGCGAAGTGTTGCGTTCAGCGCCTCAATGGATTGGGATTGATCACGGACCCGTTCCTCAAGTCTCGCGAGCGATGCCGAGAGGTTCTCTCTTTCCCCGGTTATGCGGATGATATCCCCGGAACGGTTGACCGCGATCTCGAACGAGGAAAGGAGGAATTCCAGCAATCTTCGACGGTCTGCCGTTACGACAAACTGTTGGTCGTCATGCTGGATCTTGAACTGGGTCTTAATCTGCTCGGGGGTAGGGCGCTCAACGGGGGTGGCCAGCATTCCCTGTATCAGCGCCGCGAAATAGGATGGATCGAAAGGAGATGAGATGAAATTATCCGCATTACAATCGAGCACGTGGAGGAGATCGGAGAGGTTCGATGCACTGGTCACAATAAGGACCGGGACGACCCAGAGGTCATAATCGGCCTTGAGTGTCCGGCAGAGTTCATAGGATTCCTGCTGGAGCGTTACCGAATCGCAGATCAGGAGGTTGGGTTTTCCTGACCGCAGGGATTCGAACAGTTGTTGGGCGTCGGAAAAGAAGGTTGCCCGGTAACCCAGGTTTTCCAGGTCGCGGGCCTGCAGGGGTGAATCGGTTGTTCTGGTACTCAGAACGAAAATATCAATGATATTATCGTTCCCATCTGACAGGGAGCCGTTCATTACAATCTCTCACACGTGTGACTGGTATCACATCCAACCAGGATGCCTGATTAATAATATTATATACTCTATTATAGCATTTCTGGTTGATTGGGCCCTGCAACTGTCACGAAAATGAAAAATCCGTGCAAAAATCCAGGCACACGGGCGGGTACGTGAGGGGCAGGGCCGGATTCGTTTTCCGGAACTGTTCTGTCACCGGTTTTTTTGTTGTCCGGATCCCTCGTGCTCCCCTGCAAGCCACCAGTCGATAAGTGCCCGGGCAATGCTCATCTTCCGGGGGAGCTCAGGCAGGCTTGCCCTGTCAAACCATCCCGCTGAGACGATCTCGTTGTTGTCGATCACGATCTCCCCGCCGGCATAATCCGCAACAAACCCGATCATCAGGGAGTCCGGAAACGGCCAGGGCTCGCTGCCCAGGTAGCGGATGTTCGTAATTTCAATGCCGACCTCCTCGCAGACTTCTCGTCGTACCGCTTCCTCAAGGGTTTCGCCCGGCGCGACAAAACCGGCGATGACGCTGTGGAAGTCGGGAGGGAACCGGGGGGACCGGGCCAGAAGAACCTGGTCATCCTTCCGGATCAGGACAATGATGGCAGGCGACATGCGGGGGTACGTGACCTGGCCGCAGGCAGAGCAGACTTTTGCGCGCTCTTCCGTTGACTGCCGCGTCTCGCTGCCGCACTGCCCGCAGAACCGGGTTGTCCGGTCGAACGCGATGATACGCACGGCAAGGGCAGCGACCGCGAGTTCGCTATCGGGGAGGATGGCATAGAGTCCGCGGATATCCGGGTAAAATACGGAGCCGGGGATTGCCGTATCCGCAGTTACTTCCATGGCATACCAGGCCACGCCTTCGCGGTGCCCTAAGTACTGGCTGTACAGCACATCAGGGATCGCCTCTTTGATGTCGCGGGGGTACAAGAGGGCAGGCGGTTTTCCGGATCGCAGGTAAACCCCATTCTCCCGGACAATCACCCATTCCGCGTCCTGTGGAGGCTCCGCTGGTTCCGGGTAGAGCGGTTCGAGAAATGCCGATGAGAAGACTGCAGTATGGGGAAACGGTTGCCGGAAATATCCTGTTGCCATTGCCAGACCTTATGGAAGATTCGACCCGGAACCACAAAAACAATCGCCCCGATCTCCCTTGATCCACCGAGAGGTTATTAACCGACGTCCGCGGATACCTTATCACCGCGATCCCCGGAGGCAGGATACTTTTGGCCTATCAGGTAACGCTCATCACACCCGAAGAGAAAGACCGGCTGGCTGCCCGGTTCATGCCCTCTGTACGGTACGAGATCAAGTCCGAGATCTACGGCTGCTGCATCAAGCTGCTTTCCGATGATCCTGTCCTGAAAGACACGTGGCAGGAGAACTTTTACTCCATGTCCCAGAATATCCGGTCGCACGGGAGGATGTTCGTCTTCCGGGACCCGGAATCTCCCCCCGATTCGGTCTTCTATGATCCCAAGACCCGGACCGTGTTCCTCTTCAATGTCGGGTATTACGGGTGGGTGAAATCGCTTGCCCTCAGCCTGGCCGGTGACATTCTCGAAGAGGAGCATGCAATTTTTTCAGTACACGGGGCGCTGGTGGACATTGGCGGAAGCGGCCTCTGTCTCACGGGAACTTCCGGGGCCGGCAAGACAACGCAGACGTACGGCCTGCTGAAGGATCCCGGCACACGCATCGTGTCCGACGACTGGTTCTTCTCCCGGGTCTTCGGCCCCGAGATCCTCTCCTACGGTTCCGAGAAGAACTTCTATATCCGGCAGGATCTTGAGACGGTATGGAAGGAGTATGGCGGGCTTGTCCGGGCAGATGAATACGACCGGGACGGGCGTGCGGTCGCTGACATCCGCTGGGTAATCGGGAAGGGGCGTCTCCTCCCCATGACAACGCTGAGGACCGTGATCGTTCTCAAGCGCGACCCGTCTGACCGGAATACCGTACAATCCCTGAACCCGGATGCAGCACTCGACCTTTTCACGGCAAACCGTTTCTTCAACCCCCACCACCTGGACTGCTCCCCCTATAAAACGGCAATACGGACACAGTATTTGCGGGATCTTCTCAACCGGACAACGGTCTATGAGGTGAATACTACCGGTACACCGGCAGAGACCCAGCGGCTGATACGGTCCCTTGCCGCGATCCCCCAGGACGAGTCGCCGTAACCCTTCTTTCGTACGGGTCGGCCCTGCTCCTTTTTTTAGCATCACCGTCAACGGGTAAAGGCACAGAACGTGATATACCCATGAACTTTGGAACCATCAGTGGAATCGGCGGGGCTGCTGCAGCATATCTCCAGACCCCCGAAGGACAGGAAGCGGTGAAAAAATTCCTCGCATCGCCCGAGGGCATCACGCTGATGCAGAACTTTTTTGCATCGGCGGAAGGAAAGAAGGCGCTCGCGGGCGCACTCCCGGGCATCCTATCCGGTCTCAACCTGCCGGCAGGAGCCCCGGAGATGATTATTGCTGCCCTGAGCCGGCAGTAATTCTTTTTTCTTACTGGTGCTCCGTAGAATACCTTATCCCCATTTCGATTGCCCCCCCTTGCGCCAGCCCTGCCCCCGAGGGGGCGGGGGCGCAGGCGATGTCTTTGTATTACCAGAAAGGGATACTCCAATAAAAGAATTGTATTTATCAAAAGGAAATTGATGCCGCCGCGGGGCGCCCTTCGGGGCGGCGGCCGTTCATCACAAAAAGGGGGTATGGGGGCATCAGCCCCCATCGTTATACCCTTCGCGTTTTTCATGAGAAATCTTTTTTTCCCGTTCGGCGGTTATCGGGATCATGCCCATAACTCAATACCCGGTCGCGTAGTAATACCCGTCATCCTTCCGGATAGTGACCGGGACACCAAAGAGCCGGCTGATCGGGCCGTCGGCCAGCAAATCTTCTTTTGGACCGTCACCCACAAATGTCCCGTTCTTCATCAGGATGACCCGTCCGATCTCCGGTATGATGTCCTGCAGGTTGTGGGTGACAAGAATGATTGCCGTCCCGTTCGCCGCGATCTTCCGTATCGTCTGGCGGAACGCATGGAGGGCATGAAGGTCGAGGCTGTTCGTTGGCTCATCAAGGATCAGGACTTCCGGGTTATGGACCATTGCCCTCCCGATCAGGAACCGGCGCGCCTCGCCCGAAGACAGTTCGGTCATCGGCCGGTTACAGAGATTGCCTACTTCGAGAAAGGCGCTGATTTCATTCGCCTTATGCTCCATCTCCGGTGTGACTTCGCGGTTGAAGAGCCCGATACTGGAGAAGAAACCCGAGAGGATGACCTCCCTGCCGGTGATATCCCGCGTGAAGGCATACTGGAGATCATTCGAGACGATCCCGAATGCTGAGCGCAACGCGAACACGTCCCAGGTATCCCTTCCGCAGATCCGGAACGTGACCGGGCCGCGGTCGAGCACCGGGTAGAACTCCCGCATGATCGTCCTGATGAACGTGGATTTCCCTGCACCGTTGGGCCCGAGGATCGCCACGCTCTCGCCCCGCCGGATAGCGAGCGAAAGGGAATCAAGGACCATCTTCTCCTTATGAAAGACGGTAACGTTCTCAAACTCCAGGAAGGGGGGATTGTGTTCGTTCATGTTCGGGCAGGTTCCCTTTGTTCTTTACCGGGATTCAGTTTTTCGGGTTATACAACCCTGTTTGCCTGGATCGTGTAGGTGATCCGCGTGTTCTCATCGTGGTTTGCCGAGAGGGAGGCACCGGCCCGTTCACAGAGCCCGGTGAGGAACCGGTCTGTTTTCTGTGACTCACACGCCTGTGAAGACGATGGGGCGGTGCCGGAGATGCTGACGGTTGCGTCGCCGCCGCTGCCGCATACCGCTATCCGGATGGCAGAGGATCCTTTTCCCACGAGTTCTTCGAGAATATAGGTCAGGAGATCGGCAAAATTTTCACGATCAATGGTGACAAACAGGGCAGCCGGGGCGTTGTCAATCACCACGTCCACGTCCTCAAGAAGGGGCCGGGTCCCGATGCTCGCAAGCAGGACCCGGGCAAATGCCTTCTCGTCATCTGTGGAGGAGAACACCGCATCGCTGGAGATGGGGGGAATTGTCAGGCCTTCGATAAGGGCTTCGATGAGTGATGACAGGTCCGCTACGGTGACCTCCCGCGGGGGCGTGAACCCGCGGAAGATGGTGATATAGTCCGCAAGGAGCCGTTCCGTGCGGCGGACAATGCCCGGGTCGATGATATGCGCCAGTTCGTCCGTCTTGAACGTCCGCTGCAGCTTGCCGACCACCTGCCCGGCCTTGAGGGCCAGGTGGACCGAGACGCCTTTTTTCATATGGTGCTCTTCGGAAAATGTCCTGAATGCATCGAGGAGTTCATCGATGTCATCGCCGTTGATGAGTGTGCCAAGCTCCGCTGCTGTTCCTGACTCCTCCAGTTCATCGAGTACATACGAGATATAGTAAAGCCGCCCGGCCATGACCGTGAAGAGCTGGTTCACCTGCTCCATGATGTCTTCGGCATAGGTAGCAATTTCCGTGGCGCGGTCCGGGTTGAATTCGGCAATATCGGCAAGGGTAGCGGCGTCCCGCTTCACGAGCGGGAGCATTTTTTGTGCATCGGCAACGGGGATAAGGCGCCCGTGGCCCGGGCAGAGCTGCGAGATCTCCCCCGTGTCCAGCAGGACACCAATCCCGTCAAGGGAGCAGACGAGGTCTTCCTGCGACCACCCGACCAGGCCGGCAATCCCCGGGTTGGCTGCAAAGAGGAGGTCTCCGATGAAGAGCAGTTCTCCCATGCGGATGCAGATGCTGTCCCTGCTGTGGCCGGGGGTATGGAAAACCTCAAGCGGGGGGCTGTCAGGCCCGAACACGATTGTCTCCCGGTCAAGGTTTATGGAAGTTTCTCCTGCAGGGAATGCCGTGACCGTGACCAGGGCGCCGTTTGAGAAACAGAGCTCAACGGGCTCTTTCGGATTTTCCCTGCGGTCGGGTGTAATGAGACGGAACCCTGCCGTTATCGGGACTATCGTGGTATTGAACATCGCGGCCTGGGTCATTGCCGCATCCCCCCGTTCGAGGCAGGCCGCGCCTTCCTCCTGCACCATCAGCACCGCTGCCCCGGCAACCGCGAGTGCCGGTGTATTCTGGATCGCGATAAAATGGTCGATATGGGCATGCGTGAGAAGGATGAAAAACGGGCGTTCTGATGCGGCCCGGCACTCCGTCACCACCTGCATGAGCTGCTCTGCCTGTGCGGGAAGGCCGCCGGGATCGATCAGGATGATGGCATCCGGCGTCTGGATGAGATACGAATTGGACGATATCGTGTCGATCTTACGGATAAGCGGAAAAATATGAGCCCCGCCCGCTCCGGGCAGGGGCTGCCATTCAAGAGAAACCAGCTGGTCGTTACCAGCCGGCAAGGGCCTCTCCCTCAGATGCGTAGATAGAGAAGATTGAGGTAAATCCTGCAAGCTTGAGGATTTTCATAACCTCAGGAGAGAGGGCGCAGATCCCGAATTTGTCCCCGGGATTTTTCAGTTTCTTTGCCGTGGCAAGGAGCACCCGGAGGCCGCCACTGCTGATATAGGTGACACCGGCGAAGTCCAGCAGGATCTTCCGCTGTCCGCCGTCAATAATTTTGTTGATTGCCTGTTCCAGTTCCGGTGCTGTGGCAGTATCGATCCTGCCGTTAAGGGAGAGGATGGTTGCATTATCCTTACTGGTAGTGGTTATTTCCATATTTGATCCCCAGAATTATCCTGAATTCCTGTGTTATGTCGGCACTGGAAAATGATAATCCTATCTCCCCTGCATTGTTAACCGGGCTTAGGAGAAACGGGGCCCCGGGGTAGGGGACATTCGTGGCAATGATCATCCGGTCTTCCCTCTCCCTCCGGCCGATCTGTGCCATCAGCGCTGCTGCCTCATGCCCGCGTACAGTACTCTGCGGGACAAAAAGACTTCTGACAATGGTGATGTCCCTGGTATGTACACCGATGGCATCACCGAAGCGGAGAATGACCGGCGGAACATCTTCGGGAAAGCGCGTCTATGGGAAGGTATTGCCCGGTTGCAGGGGATGGATTCAAAAGTGATGATGGCCAAGATTCTTGATGAGACAAAACATTCTGCGGGAACTCCCCGCAGTCAGATGACACCACGCTGATGAGTATCAGGACGGAATAACCATGAGTGAACGGCCGGCTGCACTGTCCATCAGGTCCGACATCAATGAGATACCCCGGGTCTCGGACCTGATCGAATCGGTCATGCAGGGTCACCAGTTTCCTGGTGAGGACATCCTCGATACGCAGCTCGCCGTCGAGGAAGTGGTGACCAACGTCATCATGCACGGGTACGGGGAAGCAGGGGGGGAGATCCTGGTATCCTTGTCCTACCATGCAGGGGAGTCTGCCATGGAGATCCGGGTCGAGGACAGCGCTGAACCCTTCGACCCGCTCTCCCTTCCTGAACCGGATATCTCGTTAGGCATCGATGAACGAAAGATCGGCGGCCTCGGGATCTTCCTGACCCGTCAGGTCATGGACGATATACAATACCGGTATGAAGACAACAAAAACGTCCTCATCCTGACAAAAAAGAGATCGGGATAAACCGCTTCCTGCGCTTTCAGGGCTCCCGGGCAATGTCCTGGATATAGGCGATCCCGATCTTCGCCTTCCGGAGCCGGGTCGTGTCGAGGAGGTGGCGCATGTCCACGAACTCGCCATCGGTTACAATCTTTTTTACCTGCGTGTTCAGGTCAAGGGTCGCGTCATACGGGATGTTGCGGAAGACCACGCCATGGTTGTGGAGGTACATCTCTTTTCCTGCACCCTTGTTTAAGGGGTTTGCATAATAGAGTGCGTCAAGCGCCTCCGGGCTGAACGACGAGAGATCGGCGGAAAGATCGATCCCCACCCCGAAGCTGACAAGCGTGTCACCCTGGTATGAGGTCCCGGCGTCCGATGCCATCCATTCATGGGTCCGCGAAGGAGAGAGGATCGACTCGCCCTTCGGCAGCGACCCGGCAACCGGTGCCTTTTTCAGTCCGGAGCTGGCAAAGCCCGAGATGACCCCCCACATAGTCACGGCAACAACGCCCCGGTAGGTCTTCACCCGCTCTTTTGCCGATGAGAAGATGACGCGGTAGATGTCGGCAACCGGGACGCCCTTTGGGTCAGCGGCGTCAAGGGTGAGGTACTCGTTAAACGGGCCGTCCAGCGTGATATTGTATCCGGTATAGACCGGCAGGTCGCCGCCGGTTGCCGTCCCCGGTGTCAGGAAATCGGGCGTACTGTGTCCATCGGTGGGGAGCCAGACCATCGAGCCATAGAGCGTGATCATCTCGCCTAAGAGCGGCATTGCGTCTTTGACATCGGCGCCGAGCGCACCAAGGCCAAGTGAATACGTCACCTCGGAAAACTTCTTAACCTTCACGTCCGGCTCGGTGATGGTTGCATGGAGCACCTTGTCAAGGTCGCCGGTGATGCGGAGGACCGGGTTTTTGGTCATCCACCCGGGCTCGATGGTCAGGCTGACATTGCCCTCGATGATCTTTTTGTAGAAGATCTCGTTGAAGAGCGACGGGTTCTTCCGTTTTTTACGGATGTCCTCCACGGCCTCTTCGGTTGTCGGGTACAGGGTAAAGACTGTGGTGAAGCCGGCCATCTCCAGCACCTTGTAC
>Ga0302253_1000078_pt1 | contig 108763 bp, 85 predicted proteins | sample AAG_RA_Trp_MG_FD_193537 | JGI IMG/M metagenome (GOLD analysis project Ga0302253, IMG submission 193537) | Enriched activated sludge microbial communities from anaerobic digester in WTTP, New Holstein, Wisconsin, United States - AAG_RA_Trp | ecosystem: Engineered > Bioreactor > Anaerobic >... | reverse complement strand
TGTCGAGATCGCGTAGCCTTCCTGCGTGTCGGCCCCGACATCAATATACGTATTTTTTGTGGTACCCGCGTGGCGTGATGATTCCTTTGACATCGTCTCCCCTCCTCCAGATCCTGCTCTCCGCACCACCGATGATGACGGCCGTGTGCATGTCGATTTCGTCCATTATTTTTTCGATCTCGCCGAGCGTTGTCACCCGGGTCTTCTCGTCTTCACGAAGTGCATTCCTCACGATCCCGACCGGCGTCTTTGCCTCCAGGTGCTTTCGTGCAAGGCTCACCGCAAGCGCAAGGTTGTGCGGCCTGCCCCGGCTTTTCGGGTTGTAGAGCACGACCGGGATCCCGAGCGTGAAGACAGCATCGAGACGGGCCTCGATCACCTCAAGCGGTGTTAAGAGGTCCGAGAGGCTGATGACCGCAAAGTCCCCGGAGAGCGGCGAGCCGAGCCGGGACGCTGCTGCGTTTGCCGCGGTGATGCCCGGCACGATCTCGACCGGGATATCGGCCCCGTCATGTTCGAGCACTTCGAGCACGATGCTTGCCATGCCGTATACGCCTGCGTCGCCTCCCGATACGATGGCAACGTGATGCACTCTCGCGAGGTCAATGGCCTGCTGTGCCCGGTCCACTTCTTTTCCCATCGTGCTGCTGATGACCTGCTTGTCTTTGAGCAGCGGTTCGAGCGGCTTGAGATACGTAGAGTGGCCGAGCACGTACTCCGCCTTTGCGATCGCTTTCATGGCCCGGGGCGTCATGTGATCGAGCAGGCCCGGCCCGAGCCCGACAATGGCAAGCGATCCTTTTGTTGTTTCAGCGTGCGATGGCAACCGTCACTCTCCCGAATACTTTCTTTCCCATGACAAGAGTTTTCGTCCTTGACGTTGCAAGGGCGCAGGGTTCGGCAACGCCAAGGAGCCCGAGCCGGGTTGCCCGTGACGGGCCGGTGCCTGCCTGTGCGTTTATGGTATCATCGTCAAGGAATATTAAATTCCCGGAAAGTGCCCCGATGCCTTCGACAAGGCCGGTCTCGCCGAGTTTTTTCGTGGTTGTCGCGTACACGAAGACCTCGCCCATTTCGATCCCGTTCTCGGCAAGGGCTTCTTCAACAGCCAGGGCAACTTCGTCTGCCCGGATCCCTTTCCGGCACCCGACGCCAACCGAGTACATCCCCTTCGCGAGAAGCACCGAGACATCCGGGCCGGCAAGGACAATGGCCGGGCCCTGGACCGCGTGGACGGGGATGTCGCTCGTGAGAATGGCGGCGTTCACTTCCCGGGTCGAGTCACGGTTCAGGACATCCGTTCCCGTGCGTTCCGCAATCGTCTCCACCGAGTCGCGGCCCCGGGACTCCGTTGCGGTAGTGATGACCGGAACAAGCCCGATACCGGCAAGTTCCTTTGCGAGCTCGTTTGCCCCATGATGGCCGCCGAGTACGGGAACCGCGAACCGCATATCCGGGCTGACAACAACAACAGCCGGGTCCGTCCACTTGTCATCCAGCAGCGGGGCGATCTTCCGGACAACGATCCCCATCGACATCAGGGCAACAATCCGTTTTTTTTGGGAGAAGACCTGTTCGAAAATTTCTGCGGAATATTCCAGCACGTCCGCGCCGAGGAACTCTGCGATCCGCTCCGCTTCTTCTTTCGAGTACCGAAACGTGATCACAACAGTCCCGGTCATGAGTAGAGGTGCGAGCGCTTGTAGCCGGACGCGGTACCGAGCACGGAGCGGCCCACGATGAGCAGGGCCGATCGCTTGATGCCGGCGTCTTGGGCTTTCTGTGCAATGTCGGCGACCGTGCCCCGGATGATCTTCTGGTCGGGCCACGAGGCATGGTAGATCACGACCGCGGGCGTGTCTTTCGGGCAGGAGAGCTTTTCCGTAATTTCGGAGAAGTGTTCGCTGCCGAGGAAGAAGGCCATCGTTGCCGGCACCTTCGAGAGATCGGGGATGTAATCCACTTCAAGCGTCTTTCCCGCGGGACGGGTGATGATAAGCGTGTCCGCCACTCCCTTGGGCGTGTACTCCGTGGTGAGTGCAGCTGCTGCGGCAAAAACGGAGGAGACGCCGGGGACGATCTTCACGGTGAGCCCGGCTTTTTCCAGCTCCGCGATCTGCTCGACAATCGACCCGAAGATCGCGGAGTCGCCCGAGTGGAGCCGGACAACCCGCTTCCCCTTCTTTGCCCGGTCGATCATGATGCTGACAATGTCGTCGAGCTTCCGTTCCCAGCTGTCGATCTTCTCCGCTGCCGGGCAGGTCTCGACAAGGGCCGGGCTGACAAGCGAGCCCGCGTAGATCAACACTTCGGCCGAATCCAGCAACTTCCTCCCCTTCACTGTGATCAGTTCCGGGTCGCCCGCACCGGCGCCCACGAACCAGATCGTATTCTTCTCGTCACTTCCGGGCATACATCACGCTCATGTAATCGCTCTTCTCGGGAAGTTCTGCGTTCCGGTACACTTTCATGTCATCGAAGAACATCCGCTCAACGAGCACGAACTCGCGGTAGCCCTCGGCTGCAAGCGAGGCTGCCTTCGCTTTCGGCTTCCTGACCTTCAGCAGGATCTTCGTCTCCGACATTGTCCCGTCCGAGACTATGAACCCCTCGTTCACCGGGACTCCTGCGGCCGCGGCAAACGCCGTGATGGAACTGATCCCCGGCTCGGTCCGGAACTCGATCCCGGGGTGCGTCTCCGCGATCACCGCACAGAGCCGCGAGAACGTTGAGAAGAAGTTCGGGTCGCCGAGAATGCCGAAGACCGCAAGCCCCTTTTCGGCCACGGGCGCGATCTTCCTTGCGTTCTCTTTCATGCACTCGCGGATCTTCGCCTCATCGTCCGTCATCGGGAAGTCGAGCACAACCGAATCCCGGTACGGGGCAACGAGATCTTTTGCGATCCGTCCGGGCACAAAGACCGTGTCGGCCTCTTTCAGGAGACGGACCGCACGGAGCGTTAAGAGCTCGGGGTTTCCCGGGCCAAGGCCAAGGCCTACGAGCATGCCGAGCCCCTCCCGACAATCACAAAGACCGGATCGATCGGCTTGAACATGATGCTCCCCGCAATCGCGTGTGACCGCGAGACCTGAACCTGCACGACCTCAACAAAGAGCCCGAGTTCCTGCAGGGCCGAGACCGCATCGGAAACCGTTGAGAGGAGCACCGCGTTGATCACGATCGTCCGCTTCACCCTCTTCGCCAGCACCGGCAGAACGGCAAGCAGGTTCTTCGTCCCCCCGACAAATGCACAGTCATACAGAGCATCGTGCCGGAGAAACTCCGTTGCTTCCGTGCAGGAGAACTCAATATTCTTCCGGCCGGCATCTTTCGCGGTCTTTGTGGCAAGCGTCACAGCCTCAGGCCGGATATCGATTGAGACGACGTTTTTTACGTTGTTCGCAATGGCCACCGAGACCTTTCCGGTGCCGCAGCCGATTTCAAGAACGGTGTCGGTGCTGCGGAGTCCGAGCTTCTGGAGCGAGACTGCCATGACCTCGTCCTGGGTCGGGCCTCCGGGGAGTTTTGTGCCGGGCATCTGGAGAAGATTTGGAGGGTGAGGGTATTAAGGGTTGGGAAATGGGGGGAGATGTGGAATCAAAAAAAAGAACTCATGTAAAAAATTACTTATGCATTTCTTATATTCTACGGCATAGACCGGCCGGTAAAGTACAGATTAGGATATTTTTGTTCGAACGCTGAACGACTTGTCGTGTGGATGTCGCCGAGTTTAGTTGTACCAAAATACTGGGAACTTGATTTTGTATATTCTGGAAGATCGTAATAAACGTAAGTGTCTGAATTGGAGTTGTATGATTTAATTGCTGCATAATACCAATTTCCACCAGTTCCTCCACCAGCGATATCCCCGTTCTTATATTTTGCAATAGACTCAGTTGAGGCATCTTGTATTGTGCTATATCGCTCCACAACTGAAGGATACAGTTCTGCAAATAATTGGTCTGCTTTATCGTTATGCGCAGAATAATTACCTAATAACACTTGGGCACGATTGAGGCTTTTTTCGGCAGCATCACTATCGCCATTTTCTGCATATTGAAACGCTGAATCAAGGTTCACTATGCCCACTCTCATCTCGCTCCATGACAACAGATTTTCTTGTTTAATTGGTTCCATTTTCGGTGTCACGGGCATATTCCTTAATTCTGTAACCCAATTATCGATCTCAATCAACAGGGTTTGAGTCATTTGATGGATCAATGCTGAATCATCTGATTCAACTGCCGCTGCCCATGATTTCAATGCATTTGTCAGACCCAGACTGGATGTTTTTGATTTATCGTAGAATGCTTTGTCATCATTGGAATCTATTACTCCCAAAACGATATCTTTCAAAACCCATCCTTTTTGAGAGCCACTTTTGATTTTAATATATTCTCCACTCTCTTCCAGTATCGTTACGGGAATATTTTCACAGGCATCAAGTTTCCCGACAATTTTTGTTCGGGACTCACCAGGAGCATCCCATAAATTTACAGGCCCTCTCACCCAAAGATCTGCATTTTCCGGATCGGTTATGCAGACATTCAATTTCACCGTTTGAAGGTTAGTGTCACTTGATGAGAGTCCTGATGCGTTTGTCGAAGTGCATCCCGCAACAAGAATTAATAAAAATGCTAAACATCCTGTGAAAATCGTTATCGTGTGCTTTTTTTGCATTAATATGAATAAAAAAGAACACTGATATCTCTTACGATTATTGTTTGCAATCTAGGGAAAAGAAATCTAAATCCGGAAAATTGTAAGTGCGTAGCGCAAAAGTCGGCAGACCTTTTCCGCGTCTGCCTCATTTCATCCACACAAGCTTCCCATTCCATATCCAAAGTCTGCTCAACTTTTTTCAATCAAGGTCCGGTTGATCCGGATCACAATTTCAATCGCGATCACAATTGCAATGAAAAATTTTTGAGCAGAGTCTGGCAAAATTTTTTCGAGCGGGGTCTGCTTGAAAGCAGATCAATCAAGGTCTGCTAAATTTTTTTTCATCAATGTCTGCTTGAAAAACCGGATTACTCTACGACGAAACGCAAATTTTCTATATCCGGGTTCAGACTAAACACTTTTACTTTTCATGAGCAAGGTCTGCTGAAAAAATTTCAATCAAAGTCTGCTCGAAAAATTTTATGCAAGGTCTTATTGATCCGGAAAATAATTTCAATCGCGATCGTGATCGCGTTGAAAATATTTTGAGCGAAGTCCGGCAAAATATTTTCACGCAGCGTATCACCATACAGTTTCTATTTTGGAGGAACATGACAGGAAAATAATCAGCCACCAACTACCGTTTATACCCCCGGCACCTCTCGTGCCCATTCCATAAGTTTCTCCTTCAGTTCCTCTTTCGTTGGAAGGTAGACCTGGTAGCGTGGAGCGTAGATGTTCGCATCTTCAGGAAGGGTGAGTCTCACCATAGCATCGCTCTTTGTCTTGCAGAGAATGATGCCGATAGTTGGATTCTCCTCCCCGAGTTTCACTTCCCGGTCATAATAATTGACATACATCTGCATCTGGCCGAGATCCGCATGAGTAATTTTCCCGATCTTGAGATCGATGAGCACATAGCAACGGAGGATGCGGTTGTAAAAGACGAGATCGACATAGTAATGGTCTGCATCGAACGTGAACCGCTTCTGCCGGGCCTCGAAAAGAAATCCTTTGCCAAGTTCGAGCAAAAATGTTTCCAGGCGGCTGATGATAGCGGATTCGAGATTGCTTTCTGTGTATCCTGTGCTCTCGTCAAGCCCGAGGAATTCAAGGATATACGGATCCTTTAGCATGTCTTCAGGTTTCTCGATAATCTGACCTTCACGGGAAAGAGCCCTCACACCGGTTTTATCGCGGCTGATTGAGAGGCGCTCATAAATCCCGGCATTATATTGTCGTTTAAGTTCTGACAGCGACCATTGATTCCGACGGGATTCTATCTCATAGAACCGGCGCTCATCCCGGTTTTTGATATTCATAAGGATAAGGTAATGCGACCAGCTGAGGGTGAAGGTGTTGGCGAATTGTGCAGACAGTGTTTGCACAATTGGAACGTTCACGTTAGCGCTTACTGGAGATTGTCCCCTCTGTGCCCGGGGAATTTCCGGAACCGTTTCATGATATTCGATATAGAACTGACGCATGTAATCGAGATTTCTCTTTGAAAAACCGCGTCCGAGTTCATCAGTCAACCGGTTTGCGAGTTCCCGTACGACCCGTTCACCATATCCTGCCCTACGGTTTCCTTTCTGTTCGTGTTCAACGATCCGCCGTCCGATCTCGAAGTTGGTGATGACCTGCAGGCGATTGACGTTCTGTACCGCTGACTTTCTTGCATTTTGAACCAGGTTTCGGATTTCCTGAACAAGGTTGTGGAGTTGTTCGGTTGGCATAAGAATTCCCTGATTTGTGTCGTAAGAAAAAACCAATCAGAGAATTTTATTTTAAAAGTATTTATAATAAATTTTATGAAATGATTTTGTGCTAACCGGGCACGCTAAACTTTTCACAACCAAAGTCCAGCAAAATTTTTTCAAAGTCTGATCGTTCGAAAAATAATTTCTATCACAATCTCATTCCAGATTAAAAATTTTAAAATGCTAAAATTTTTTTCTAAAAAAATTCCAAAAATTTTCCCAAAAAAATTCCGGCCCCGCTTCACTCATCCCCACAAATCCGAAACTCACATCCCGCAAATTCCGCACAATTCCGGCAGACCGCAAACACAATCTCGCAATGTGCACAGTCCGGCTTACTCTCCAGATCGCAATGATCGCAATCCGGCTCATCAGCATCCGGCCCGGATTCACAAAAATCTTCAGAGAACTCACTCTTCCGGTGCTTTCTCTTGAACTCCTCATTGCAAATATTGCAGTACGCATCAAGACAGGATTCGCATTCCGCGGTAAGAGGATCGCAGCCCCAGTTCAGGTACGTCATGCTGGTATCCCGGTACTGATGTCACGCGAGCAAAAAATGATTGCGGCAAAGAGACCGGGACTGGCGAAGCCCCCTTGTCCGGCGATCTCTCCCCGATGCACCCGACGGGAGAACTGCCCCCCAAAACCCCCCTATATATTAGTGCAGATCCGGACTCTTCAAAAATACCCGTGACAGGTATCTGACCTGTGACGGGTAAAGTTACCCGCAACTTTGGGGCCCCTAAATCTTGGAAACCTCTCGCGACGAGAGATAGACATACCTGTCGTGAACACGCCCTCGCGGACCCGAGCCAGGCTTCCTGAATTTGATCTCCTCGTAAAACGCTTATTTTTCGAATCCGGGCTCATTTTAAAAAACCGGTTTTCCGGAAATCGCATTTTTTGGTGGATTATAGGGTACCATTTTTAAAATGCGCACGTATGATGAATATTTTGACGATCACAGGTAGTTTCTGGCTTAAAAAATGACCTAATTGGTGCTATTTGGTTGAACGATCGCCAATATTTCTGGGTATGAGCACACGAAATGAAACCGGCAGGTCATCAGATCTGGAGGTCGAGAAGATTTTAGAGGAAATCTTCGAGTTCAGGAGGGGTTTTTGACTTTAAGTATACCGACGGAAGACAAGGTATCCTCCGTCGGATAATTCGTGAATAGGTGTATGAGAAACCTTACCGGATAAACATAATCAGCTCGCCATCCACTGACAGCTTGTATTTCTTCAGTAAAACATCGTCCCGGAGCGTGCACTCGCGGCCGAATACTTCATGAAACTTTTCCCGGATCCGGTTAAGGTGCCGGTAATCATAAGCCGATGCGATCATGGGTCTTGCCACATCCATCTTCATGAACAGAAGATTGGCGAATGGCTATTTGAACGCGGGCCGGGCGCAGCGTGAAAGTGAGTAAATTCTGAATATCGACAGACCCTGCAAAAATATTTTCAAATCAAAAAGAATATCGATAAATAATTTAGTTCTATAATTTTCATCATGCCCCCTTCTCAAAGGGATCCCCTTCAGGAAATATCCCTGCATTTCGATTGTTCGGATACGAAAAATGTTGGGAAGGTGGGACTTACCTATAACAACATCAGGACAATTTTTCATTATACCGGGCAAAGTGGAGAATGCGCATCGGATATTGTAAATCCGGTTCTGAGACGTGTTGCCAAATTACCGGAACGTGAACGACAAAAAATTTTTGATAATTTACGGATTAAGATCGTGGTATCCCGGATTCAGACCTTCGTAAAACAATTGGACGATGCTATCAGTAAAATACAACTTCCCAAGGGTCTTGTTTTGTATCGTGGAATTGATTATGAGAAAGTGACCGATGAGTTGGGATCCGCTATTGAAATTGGCATGGTCATTCGTGATGCCGGATATATGTCAACATCGTATAAGGTAAGCGTTGCATCCCGATTCGCCGTCCCATATACTTTTTCGGATAATCACGCCATTGAACGCAAACCCCTGTACGTGATCAGGATGAAGTCCAATCAGAATGGGGCAGTCAGCCATCATGAATGTGAAATTATTCTGCCAAGGGGTAGTGTAATCCAGTGCCTCGATATCATCGATGTTTACGACAGAAGGTATTTCATTATGGATTACCTATCTGTAGAAAAAGGAGTGGAGGTGTAACGTTGCAGAAAGATAAAAACCGTTTCACGGCAACTGGTGGCGAAATTATCGGAAAAGCTACGCCGACAAATTCCCAGAAGAAATCTGCAAAGAAAGTTGCTGCATACCTCCGCTCACTTCCTGAAGAGGACGCATCCTGTTCTGTTGTTGTGTCCCAGTAATTTTTTAAAAAACTATTTCTCCGGCTTTTCCCGCACCTGCTCCCTTTATCCACCCCGCCCGCCAATTTTATCCGCACAATTCAGGTGAACCATGAGTCAGCAGACACTGTCAAAGGCCGGGACGAAAGCGTCATCCGGCTGTAAGTACACGTTTGCAGCGCGGATGGCAAAGACGCCCAAGTCCTTCATCCGTGAGATCCTCAAGGTGACCGAAGACCCCCGCATCATCTCGTTTGCCGGCGGCCTTCCGAACCCGGAGCTTATCGATGTCGATGGCGTAGCCCGGGCAACGGCTGCCGTTCTCGCGGAGGACGGGCGGGTGGCGCTGCAGTACTCGACCACCGAAGGATACCGGCCCCTCCGGCAGTTCATCGCGGACCGGTACAAAAAACGCCTTGGTCTCGATATTTCCCCGGACGAGATCCTGATCACGAACGGGTCGCAGCAATGCCTTGACCTGATCGGAAAAGTTCTCATCAGTGCCGGCGACCATATTGCCATCGAACGGCCCGGCTACCTTGGCGCGATCCAGGCATTCTCGCTGTACGAACCGGTCTTCCACCCGGTCCTCCTCCACGATGACGGCCCGGATCCGGCGCAGTTCGCCCACGCGCTGAAAGCAAACCCAATCCGGTTCTTCTATGGCGTCCCGAACTCGCAGAACCCCTCGGGCGTTACGTACTCGGAGCAGCGGAGAAAGGACATTGCTGAACTCCTCAAAGGAAAGGATACGCTGCTGGTCGAGGACGATGCCTATGGCGAACTGAACTTTGCCGGAAAATCGCAGCCATCATTCCGGCAGTACCTCCCGGAGCAGACCCTCATCACCGGATCGTTTTCCAAGATCCTCGCTCCCGGTATCCGCATGGGATGGGTTGTTGCGCCACCGGCCATCATGGAGCAGCTCGTTATCGCAAAGCAGGCGTCGGACCTCCACTCCAATTACCTCTCGCAGCGGATCGCGTACGAGTACCTCACGCATGAGGATATCGATGCGAAGATCCACATCATCCAGGCGCGGTACAAGGCCCAGGCAGAACTGATGGTCAGCCTCATAAAGGAACTGATGCCAACGTCTGTCCGGTACACGATCCCGCAGGGCGGCATGTTTGTCTGGGTTACGCTGCCTGACGGTATATCGTCAACGGAGGTCTTCGAGCGGGCGCTCAAAGAAAATGTAGCGGTCCTGCCCGGCACGCCGTTCTACACGGACGGCGGTGGGAAGAACACGCTGCGGCTCAACTTCTCCAATTCGTCGCCGGAAAAGATCCGGGCCGGTATCGAGCGGCTCGCCCGGGTTATCCGGGACATGGATCGCTCCTGATCTTTTTTCACGCGAAAATGCCGGAACGAAAATCCGATCGTTCCCGCCGCCCTTTATTACGGATTGAGTATAAAAACTCTGGCAAACCAACAGTATTGTACCATAGTAAATACCGGAAAGGGTATATGTGGTCTTTATAAAACCTTTAACAGGATCTGCGCCAGCATGAGTGACGCACAATAACGGAATACCGATCGCCAGATTTCATCCGGGGCACATACTACATGAACAAGAGTGATGCAGAAGCATTGTTGCGGCAGGGCATTGAACTCTATGACCTTGGCCGGTTCCAGGAGGCCATTGTCATGTTCGACCGGGGGCTCGCCCTTTACCCCCGGCTTGCAAAGGCCCACTATTTCAAGGGCATTGCCTTATACGATCTCGGGAAGTTCGAGGACGCAATTGCCGCGTACGACATGGCAGTCTCCATCGAGCCGTCCGATCCCAATGCCTGGTACAACAAGGCTGCCACGCTTGCGCAGGTGGGAAGAAACGAAGAAGCCCTGGAAGCCTGCGACCGTCTCCTTGCGATCCGGTACGACAATGCCGAGGCCTGGATCCTAAAAGGTATTGCCCTGTACGAACTGGGCCGGTTCACGGATGCCATCTCCGCGTACGATCATGCCCTGATGATCGACCCGAAGCACGCGAAGGTCTACTACAACAAGGGTATCGCCCTTGCGGATCTTGGCCGGCACCAGGAAGCGATCTACTCCTACAACAAGGCCATCGAGATCGTACCGGAATATTCACGGGCCTATTACAATAAGGGCATCTCGCTCTACGAGCTCGGCAACCTGGACGATGCGCTGTCGGCGTTCAACCGGGCCGCGGAACTCGATCCTGATGACATCTGGGTCTGGTATTACCGGAGTTTCATCCTCTCTAAGCAGGACCAGAATGAATTTGCCGCCCAGTCCGCGGAGAAGTTCCTGGCCCTGGAGCCCGGTCACGCGGACATCTGGGCGATCCGGGGCATGTCCCTCTTCAAGCTGGGCAGGTACGACGAGGCAGTCGATGCCCTCCGCCAGGCAACTTCGATCAATCCCGATCTCTCCGATGCATGGTACTACCTCGGGCTTGCCGGTGTCGAGACCCGGCAGTTTGACGATGCAGTCGAGGCATTCACCCGGAACCTTGAGATCCACCCCGGCAATGCCGGAGCACTCTTCCACCGCGGTCTCGCGTACTACCGGCTGAAACAATTCCGGGAAGCAGTGCAGGACTTTGATGCAACACTTGAGCCGGAACCCGGCAACAAGGAAGCATGGTACCGCCGCGGGATTGCCTGCGTCAACCTGAGCCGGTACGAGGAGGCGCTCGATTCGTTCAACCGCCGCCTTGGCCTTGGGCAGAACCATGCCGGGTCGCTCTACTTCCGCGGCATTGCACAGGCGCGTCTCGGCCGCAACAAGGAAGCAATCGAGTCCTTCGATGCTGCGCTCCAGGTGGATTACTCGTGCGCCTCGGCCGCATTCCAGCAGGGCGTTGCGTATGCAAGCCTGGGCCGGTTTGCCGAAGCTGTTGCATCCTACGACCGGGCGCTCCGGATCAACCCGGGCCTTTCCGATGCCATCTACCACAAGGGGTTTGCGCTTTCGAAACTTGGCCGGACCGAAGATGCCGTGCAGGAGTTCGAGCGGACCGTTGCGTTCGACCCGAAGAATGCAAAAGCATTCCACCAGAAAGGCCTGCAGCTGGTGAAGATCGGCAGGTTCGACGAGGCAATCGAGGCCTTTGACGAGAGTCTTGCATTAAAGCCCGGGTTTGCCCAGGCAGCGTTCGACAAAGGTGCAGCCCTCATACGGCTCGGGAAATTCGATGACGCGCTCCAGGCATTTGACCAGGCGATCGCGACCAATCCCAAGTACGTCAATGCCTATTACCAGAAGGGCCTGACCCTTGTCCAGCTGGAACGGTTTTTAGATGCAATCACGGCGTTCGAGCAGGCAGCGGTCATCGATCCCACGCATACCCTCTCGCTCTACCACCGCGGGCTGACACTCGGCAAGCTCAACCGGTTCATGGAAGCGGTTGTAGCGTTTGACGCGGTTCTCGCCATCTCGCCCGAGAACACCAATGCCCGGTACGAGAAAGGCATTGCCCTCTTCCACCTCCTGCGCTACGCGGAGGCTGTGCAGGAATTCCACGAAGCTCTTGAGCAGAACCCGGCGCTGGTCAACGGCTGGCTGTACATGGGCATCTCGCTTGCTCACATCGGCCATATCGAGGACGCGCTCCCCGCGTTTGACAAGGCAATCGCGCTGAACCCGAAACTTGCCGAAGCGTACGTGCGCAAGGGAATCGTCCTCTTCACCCTTGAACGGCACGAAGAGGCAGTCGGCGTTCTCAACCGTGCGCTGGACGAGAATGCAAAGGACGTGTATGGTTGGTGCTACAAGGGCCTTGCCCTCTCTGCACTCGGGCGGTTTGAGGAGGCTGTCCGCTCCTTTGACAAGACACTGGAGATCAACCGTCGGTGCGCCCGGGCATTCTTCGAACGGGGCAACGCACTCCTGAAACTGGGCAAGCCTCTTGAGGCAGTGGTCTCGTACGACCAGGCACTGGAGCTCTCGCCCGATGACCCGAAGATCCTGTACCAGAAAGGCATGGCCTTAACCCAGCGGGAGCGCTTCGATGAGGCCATCAGGGCCTTCGAGAGCGCCCTTTCCCTCGAACCGGAAAATGCTTCCGGCGCCTATTACCTGGGGATCGCCTATGCCGGGCGCGAGCGGTACGAGGACGCGATCCGGGCGTTCGACAACGCAATAGCACTGGATCCCGCGCAGGGGCAGGCATTCCACTTCAAGGGGATCGCCCTTGTCCAGCGCGAGCGGTACCCGGAAGCGATCACGGCGTTTTTGAGCGCCCTGAAGCGCGATCCCGACAATCCTATAACCCACTATTACCTGGGACTTTCCTATCTGCAGGACAAGCAGTTTGCCAGTGCTATCCCTGAGCTCTCCCGTGCAACGGAACTCGACCCGGCGCTCTCTGACGCATACCTGTACCATGGCGTTGCCCTTGCAGCCATCGGCCGGCACGAAGAGGCAGTCCCGCTCTTCGACAAGAGCCTTGCCGGAAATCCGACGCATATCGATGCAATGACTGCCCGGGCCCGGTCGCTCATGGTCCTCGAACGGTTCAGCGAGGTTGTCGAGACCGACGACCGGATCCTCTCCCTCAACCCGACGCTCATCGATGTCTGGATGCAGAAAGGGGATGCTCTCGCAAGCCAGTCGCAAAAGCAGGAAGCGATCGGTGCTTACAGCAAAGCCCTGGAGATCAATTCCGGTTTTGCCGATGCGTGGATCCGGAAAGGAAACGCTCTCATGGACCTTAACAAGGTCCAGGACGCGGTTGGCGCGTACTCGCGGGCGCTTGAGATCAACCCGGCGCTCTGCGACATCTGGATGAGAAAAGGCGATGCCCTCCAGCAGCTGGGGAAGACTGAGGACGCCATCCTTGCATACGGCAAATCCCTGAAGATTGATCCGGACAACGAGCCCGGCTGGATCCGGCAGGGCAAAGCATTCTATGACCTCACCCGGTACCAGGATGCCATCGATGCCTTTGATAATGCCATCTCGTTGAACCAGCGGAGCATCGAGGCGTTCTGGTACAAGGGTCTTGCCCTTGAGAAAGTCAACCGCCACGAGGGCGCTATCCATGTCTTTGAGATCCTGCTGGAAATCGATCCAAAGAATGGCGATGCGCAGTTCCACAAGGGTCTTGCTCTTGCAGTGCTTGGCGATCACCGCGATGCCATCGGCAGTTTCGAGAAGACCCTCCAGATCCTCCCTGACTCCGCCCCGGCCTGGTACAACAAGGGCAAATCGCTCATCGAGATCGGGAGATACCCGGATGCGATTACAGCACTGAAACGAGCTATCGAAATCGAGGCTTCGTACACCGAAGCGTTCTATTACCTCGGGTACGCGCTCTTGAAAACCGGGGACTATTCTGGTGCCATCGAGGCTTTCGACCGCAACCTTGCACGGGACGGGAGTAATGCCCCGGGACATTTCAACCGCGGGATTGCCCTCGAAAAGAGCCACCGGTTCGATGAGGCACTTGAATCGTTTGACAAATCCCTCATCTACGATCCCGGCAATGCCCTTGCATTCTATCACAAGGGAAAAGTCTACGCAGATCTGGGACGGTATGCTGACGCGGCCTTTGCCTTTGACAAGACCCTGCAGCTCAAGCCCCGGTATACCGATGCCCGGCTCCGGATGGGGATAGCCGAGTACAACCTCGATAAGTTCATCGAAGCCATCCATGATTTCGACAAGACCATTGCCGAGAACGCGAACAATTCGCAGGCCCATTACTATAAGGCCCGGGCCCTTGCTGACCTGAAGCGGCATGATGAGGCAGTTGACGAATATGAGCTGGCGCTCCGGCTCGATCCCGACACCGCGGATATCCATTACTACAAGGGATTCTCGCTCATGGAACTGGGGCAGTACAAAAAAGCCATTCCGGAGTTCGAGCGCACCGAGACGCTCATGCCCTCGAACGCCATGGCTTTCTACCAGCACGGGCTTGCGCTGGTCCGGCTCGAACGGGAGAATGATGCCATCCAGGTACTGGACCAGAGTATCGCCCTCTCGCCCCGGTACGCACCAGCCCAGTACCAGCGGGGCCTTGCCTTAAACTCTCTCGGCCGGTACCGGGAGTCGCTGGACTCGTTCGACAATGCGCTTTCAGCCGACCCGCAGATGGCAGATGCGGCTTTCCAGAAGGCAATCTCGCTTTTCAGTATCGGGCGTCATGCTGATGCTCTTGGGGCGGCAGATGTTGCCATCGCCATCCGGCCGGATATGGCCCCGGCCTGGCACCGTAAGGGAACCGCACTTGCAGAACTTGACCGGCTTCCCGAAGCACTGTCTGCTTTCGACCGTGCCATCGAGATCGATCCCGCCAGTGCACGGTCGCATTTCGAGCGCGGTCTCGTGCTGGCAAGGCTTGGCCGGCATCTTGAAGCAGTCCAGGCCTTTGACCAGATGCTCTCGCTCATCCCGAACTACGTGCCGGCATTCTACAACAAGGGTCTTGCCCTGATGGCGACCGGGATGCATGAAGAGGCAGTCTTGTCATTCAATATCGCGCTTGAGATCCTCCCGGACGATCCTGCGGTGCTGTATCACAAAGGGCTGGCCCTGATGCGGCTGGAGAGTTTCGAGGATGCCATCAGTACATTCGACGCCGCTCTTGCCATTGATCTCCAGAAGACCGAGTACCCGTACCAGAAAGGCCTTGCCCTCGCGTCGCTGGGAAGGCACGATGAGGCAGAAGCTGCGTTCTCTGCAGCACTCGCACGGGACCCGGAAAACCTGGATGCGCTGTACCACAAGGGTTTGTCGCTTGCCGAGCTGGGCAGGTTCAGCGAGGCAATCGAAGACCTGACGAAGACTCTGGAAAAGGACCAGAAGATTGCCAATGCCTGGCTGATCCAGGGGTTCTGCCTCTTTGCGGTCGAGCGGTTCTCCGATGCACTTGCATCGTACGACAAGGCCCTTGAGCTGGAGACGCACAATCCCCACACGTGGTTCTACAAGGGCAGGGCCTGCCTGAATCTCGGGAATGACAGCGATGCCGTGGCGGCATTCGAGCAGGCGATAAAGATCGTTCCTGACTTCGGCGAGGCGTTCTACTACATGGGCCTTGCCCTCTTCCGGCTCAAAAAGATGGCCGAGGCTGCTGTTGCATTTGAAGAAGCAAACCGGCTGATGCCGGACTTCTCCGAAGCATTCCAGGAGAAAGGCCGGACCCTCTTTGTCCTGGGTCGGTATCGGGATGCGGCCGCGGCATTTGAGCAGGTCCTTGGTGCGCTGCCACGCGACCTTCCTGCAACCTATGGGTTTGCCCGGTCTCTTGATCGGCTTGGTTCGTCAAAAGAGGCCATCCAGGCCTATGCAAAGGTCAACCGGATCGCACCAGACTGCGAGCGGGCATTCCTGTACCGGGGATTTGCCCACCTGCAGGTCCGTGAATACGAGGAAGCGGTTGAAGCGTTTACCCGGGTCGTCGAGATCAATCCTGCAAATACCGATGCCTGGCACGAGAAGGGAAAAGCGCTCGTTGTCTTGGAAAAGTATGCACAGGCGCTGGACGCTTTTGACGGGTATCTTAAGCAGAAGCCCGACGATCCGGAGATCCTGTACCAGAAAGGCCTGTCCCTTGTGAAACTTGACCGGTTCGAAGACGCGCTGGCTGCATTCACCAGCGCCATCGACAAGGGGATGAACACACCGTCCGTTCACACAGAACAGACGCTCTGTTTCTTAAAACTCGGTCGGGACGAGGAGGTCATCCTGTCCGCGGACCGTGCCCTTGCGCTCGATTCCGGCGAGATCCGTTCGCTGCTCGCAAAAGGCGAGTCGCTTGCCCGGCTCGGCCGTCACGAGGAAGCGGTCGTGGCATTCGAAGGCGTGATCGCGCGGGACGCGGAGAGCGACCGGGCCCGCCGGGGCCGGGGTATCTCCCTTGTGCAGCTGAAGCGGTATGAGGATGCCGTCATCGAGCTTGACCATGCGCTGGAGAACGATGCCACAAATGCCGATCTCCTCACCTGCAAAGGGTATTCGCTCTACCGCCTTGCACGCTACAAGGAGGCCGTGGAGTACCTGGGCAAGGCCCTGAAACGGAAACAAAAGGACCGGACCGTCCTGTTCTTCCGGGGGAAGGCGTACTTCCGGCTGGGCCGGTGGGAAGATGCCTACGGGATGTTCGAGAAGCTGACCGCCATCGATCCAAAGCACCTTAAGGGCTGGTATTACAAGGGACAGAGCCTTGCAGCCAAGGATCTGTACGAGGATGCACGTTCCGCATTTGAGACAACACTCACGCTTGACGAGACCTGCGCCGGTGCCTGGTACCACAAGGGAAGGGCGCTTGGTTCCCTTGCAAAGCACGCGGACGCGGTTGCTGCTTTTGACCGGGCGCTGGAACTACAACCCGCCATGCGGGATGCCGCATATCACAAGGGCTTCGCCCTTGCAGCACTTGACCGGCATGAGGACGCCGTTGCCGCGTTCGATGCAGCCGCGTCCCTTGGGGTTGATAATGGCGAACTCTGGTATTGCCGCGGGACGTCCCTCATGCAGCTGGCACGATGGCAGGAGGCGCTCGAATCGTTCAACAAAACCATCGCGCTTGTCCCGGACAATGCCCCGGCCTGGCTCAACAAGGGGCTGTGCCTCCAGAAACTGAATTACCACGCCGCAGCAACCGAGGCCTTTGAAAAGACGTCCGCGCTTGACATGGCATCTGTACCTGCCGCATTTGGCCGGGGCCAGTCGCTCGCGGAACTGGGCAGGGACGAGGAAGCCATTGCCGCGTTCACCCGCACGCTCGAACTCGATTCCACGCGGTACGAGGCAGCATACCTCCGGGGTTTTGCCTATCTCCGGCTCGCAAACTATGCAGATGCCATCGCGTCGTTCGATTACACGATCCAGTACGCTCCCAACCACGCCCAGTCGCATTACCGCAAGGGTCTTGCCCTGCAGGCGCAGGGGAAGTACGAGAAGGCGATCCGGTCCTATAAGCAGGCGCTCACGCATGATGGCAGCATCACCGACGCCGTGTACCAGACCGGGCTCTGTTATGCCAGCCTTGGCAAGAACGAGCAGGCCTTAAAGACGTTCGACCGGATCCTGGAAACCTTCCCGGAACGGGCCGATGTCCTGTTCCATAAAGGCAGGGCGCTCTTCCGCCTCATGCGGTACGGGGAGGCGCTCGCGGCCATCGAATCCTCGCTTGCAATCGAGAACAATGACGTTGCTGTCTGGGAACAAAAAGGCAGCACGCTCTACGAACTGGCGCGGTACGAGGAGTCGCTTGAGGCATTTGACCGGGCCCTTGCCCTCAACCCTGAAAGTATCACCTGCTGGTACCTGAAAGGTCGTTCGCTTTCCGATCTTGCACGGTACGATGAGGCAATTCCCTGCTTTGACCGGGTCATCGGGGCCGATGAAACCTGTGCGGGCGCATGGCTCCGGAAAGGAAGTTCCCTGCTCTCGCTGGGGAAGTTTGCACCGGCGATCGAGGCGCTCACAAAGTCGCTCGACCTCAAACCGGACAATGCCAACGGGTGGTATGACCGGGGCATTGCCCTTGCCGAGCTGAAACAGTACGAAGATGCAGTTGCATCCTACGACCGGGCTATTACCATCAACCGGAAATTTGCCAATGCCTGGTACGACAAGGGAGTTGCCCTGGTCCACCTCGGGAGGGACTCTGATGCCATCCAGGCATTCGAGAACACGACCGCAATCGACCCCCGGTTCATGAACGCGTTTTACGACAAGGGGCTTGCCCTTGCCCGCCTCGGCCAGCACCAGGACGCGGTTGCGGCATTTGACGGGGCGCTTGCCATCAGCGCATCGTTTGTCCCTGCCCTTACCCGGAAAGGTCTCTCGCTCTTCTCGCTCCAGCGGTACGAGGAGGCGGCATCGTCCCTCGGCGCAGCGCTTGATCTTGATTCCGAAATTTTCGAGGCCTGGTATCACCAGGGCCTTTCATACCGGTATCTCGGGAATGCTCCGGAAGCCATTGCATCGTTTGACCAGGCCATCCGCCTTGATTCCCGTTCGTTTACCGCTCACTTCGAGAAAGGCCTGGTTCTTTCTTCGCAGGAGCAGTGGGATGCTGCGGTTGCCGAACTCCGCACGGCAATCGAATGCGATGGAGAGAGAAAGGAAGCGCACTATGCTCTCGGTCTGGCCTTGTACGCGCTGACGCAGTTCGGTGAGGCACGGGACGCGTTCACAAAAACCGCCGCCCTCGATTCCGGGGATGCCGATGCCTACTATTACGAAGGGCTCTCGTCCGAGCATCTTGAACAGTACCGTGAAGCAGTCTCTTCCTTCGACCGTACAATTGCAGTTGTCCCCGACCATGCGATGGCATGGTACCACAAGGGCCTTTCCCTGGAGCATACCGGGAACGATGAGGATGCTGCCGAGGCTTTCGAGCATGCCCGCAGGACCGAGCCGGACAACCCGGCAATCCTCCTTTCGCTGGGGAAGACACGGTCGCGCCTCGGGCAGTTCGAGATGGCAATCCGGGTCTATGATCACGCCCTTTCCCTGCTGCCTTCCGATGGCGGGTTCCTGCTGGAGAAGGGAATTGCCCTTGCCCATCTCGAACGCCATGAGGAAGCGGAGGTTGTGCTCGGCCAGTCCGCGGACCGGCTGCCGGACCGGTTCGAACCCCCGTTCCTCCGGGGCCTCTCGCTCATGCTGACCGGGCGGTACGATGAGGCAGTCCGTTCCTTTGACAAGGCTCTTGCCCTGAATGAAACGGATGCTGATATCTGGTACCACAAGGCCATCTCGCTTGCCCACCTTGGCAGGGCAGAAGAGGCAGTCCCGGCGTTTGACAAAGTGCTCGAACTGCGCCCGGACGATGCTGAAGCGTTCCTCGGGCGGGGCCGGGCGTATTACATCCTGAAATCGTTTGACCTGGCCATTGAGTCTTTTGACCGGGTCATCGGCTATCTCCCGCAGCACGCCGCGGCCTGGCACGAGAAGGGGCTTGCGCTGTATGACCTTGGCCGCTATGATGACGCGGTCGGGGCATTTGACAAGACGCTGGAGGAAGACGGGGGCAACCATGATGCGCTGTACTATCGCGCCAAATCCTACGCTGCCCTCGAAAAAGATGCAGAAGCAGTGGACTCGTTCCAGCACCTCCTCACCCTGACGCCGGATAATGCGACCGCGTGGTATGAAAACGGGTTTGCCCTCTCGCGCCTCAAACGCCACCAGGACGCCATCCACGCGTTTAACCAGGCAATCCAGGTACGGCCGGATTATTTCGATGCCCATGAGATGCGGGCCCGATCGTATGACAGTCTTGGCGAAGCAAAGGAGGCGATCGATGCCTACAACCGGGCGCTGGCACTCCAGCCTATGCATGTCCCCTCGCTCTACCGCAAGGGAGCTGCACTTATCAGGTTGGAACGATACGAGGAAGCCATCAAGGTTTTTGACCGCGCACTTGAGATCGATCCTGCCTGTGCCGAGGCAATTTACGATAAAGGCAGAGCACTCTCGGCCCTGGGAATGTACCGCGAAGCAGTCAAGACCTATGACAAGGTGCTCGGGATTGACGCAAATACGGCGGGAGTCTCCTATGACAAGGGATTAGCGCTTGCGCACCTGGGGCGGCATGACGATGCAGTTGTTGCGTTTAACAAGGCGCTCGACCTCGACCCGGGCACTGTGCAGGCTGCCTATCAAAAGGGGCTCTCGCTTGCCACAACCGGCCGTCACCAGGATGCCATTGAGGCATTTGACCGCGTGATCGAACGGGAATCCGGCTCTGTTGACGCATGGGTCCACCGAGGATTGTCCCTCTTTGCCCTGGGGAAATACAATGATGCCGTGGAATCATATGTCCGGGCAATAGCCATTGACCCGTCCAACGCGGATGCCTGGTATTTCAAAGGGAGCGCAATTTTTGCGTCGGGAGGATACGAGGATGCCATTGAAGCCTTCAACAAGGCGCTGGAGTTCCGCCCTGACTACATTTCCGCGTACTATGATAAGGGTCGTTCACTCTTCCACATGGGTATGTTCCGCGAGTCTGTCATTGCGTTCGACAATGCGCTTGGTCTCCAGCAGAGGAACGTGGATGCCCTGGACCACAAGGGTACTGCCCTCCTGCGGCTGGAACAGTATGACGAGGCTATCCAGGCATTCGATCTGGGCCTCAAGATCCGGCCCAACCATGCTCACCTCTGGACCGGAAAAGGTATTGCCCTCTCATCGCTCGGGAAGGACCAGGATGCAGTCAGCTTCTTCACAAAGGCACTGGGTATCGACAGCAGGGATGTCCGTGCCGCATACCACCTCGGCGTCTCCTACTTAAAACTCGGGAAATACCAGGAGGCTATCCGGTATCTCGAAGCTGCCCTGGGACAGGAACCCGCCTGCGTAGAAGCGAATTACCAGAAAGGCCGTGCGCTTGCAATGCTCGCGATGCATAACGATGCAATCACCGCCTATGACAAGGCGATAGCCGGAAAGGAGGACTTCCCCGAGGCCTGGCTGTACCGGGGGATCTCACGGGCCAGCCTCGACCAGTACGACAGGGCAATCCAGGACTACGACCAGGCGCTGGCGCTCAGGCAGAATTTTGCATCAGCGTACCTCTTCCGTGGAGTTGCCCTTATCCATCTCTTGCGGTACGAGCAGGCCGTGGAGTCGTTTAACCAGGCGCTGGCTGTTGAGCCGGAGTACCCGGAAGCCCTGTTCTACAAGGGGCTTGCACTCCTGGAACAGAAGATGTATACCGAGGCTGTCCCGGTCTTTGACCAGGCGCTCGCCGCCAACAACCGGTATGCTGAAGCATGGCACAACAAAGGTGTTGCCCTTGCCCGGACCGGGCAGCATGAAGGGGCAATTGCCGCGTTCAGTGCTGCTCTGGGGATCCGGCCTGACTATGCCGAAGCGCTGTTCGAACGCGGGCGATCGCTCGTGCACACCGGCATGTTCAAAGAGGCGATTGTATCCTTTGACCAGGTTCTGGTCCTTTCACCGGGCAATGCCAGTGCCTATTTCGAAAAGGGCCGTGCCTTAATCGCCCTTGGCAACCATGCCGGTGCAACGGCAGCGTTCGACCGGGCTATCGATATCAATCCCTCCTGCTGGCAGGCATTTGCCGGCAAAGGACGGGCCGAGGCATACCAGGGCAATTATGACGGCGCGATCACGGCTCTTGACCATGCTCTTGAGATTATGCCGAAGAAGGCAGTCCTCCACGACCAGAAAGGACTTGCCTATGCAGCCCTGGAACAGTTCCGTGACGCAGTCCAGTCCTATGATCGGGCGCTGGAAATTGAGCCCCTTGCACGGATTTTTGCGCACAAGGGCATTGCGCTTGCCGAGCTCGGGATGTATCGTGATGCCATCGAGGCATTCGATAAGGCGACCGAGCATGACGGAGACCTGACCGAGGCATGGATGGGCAAGGGGAACGTCCTGTACGATCTGGGGAAATATGCCGATGCCGAGAAGGCTTACGAGCGGGGGCTGGAACTCGATTCGGAAAACGCCGAGGCCTGGACCCGTCAGGGGATGGTTCTCTCCGCCCAGCAGAAATATGAAGAGGCGCTGGATCACTATGACCGTGCCCTCCTGATTGATCCAACCTTTTCCATCGCATACTTCACCCGGGGAAGTGCTCTCATTGCTATGAAGCGGTACCAGGAAGCAGTCGAAGCATTCGACGCCATGCTTCACATCCAGCCGGACTTTGTGGATGCGTATATCCACAAGGGCCGGGCGCTCCAGGAGCTGGAGCTGTACCAGGATGCTCTTGCAGTCTTCAAGCGTGCGCTCGAGATTGATCCGTCCCGCAAGGAATGCTGGAATGATATCGGGGATATCCTGGACAGGATCGGGAAACACGAAGAAGCCCGGATCTGTTATGAGAAGGGACGGTAACACCGATCATTTCACAAAAAATTCAGTCAGAAAAAAGATCCTGAAAAATTATTCTTCTTTTTCCCTCAGGAACAGGGCCCAGAACAGGAGCCCGATGATGATTGCCGCAATACCGATGATGATTGGTGCATACGTGACATAGAACGGCGTTACGGAATCACGGAGCTGGCGGGCGATCTCGCGGTTCTTATCAATCTTGGGATACGCGGGATTGAGCTCCTTGACCTTGTCGAAGGCTGCGATCGCCTCGTCATACTTCTTCAGGCCGGCGAGCGCATAGGCCTTGTTGAACCAGGCATCAGCGTTGGTCGGGTCAAGCGCAATCGCCTTCTCGAATGCCTGCACCTGCTGGAGGTAATACTCGTTGGCTCTTACCGGGTCTTTTTTCTGGTCCTCGTACACGTACCCGAGGTTATACAGGATCTGGCCCCGGTTGATCCAGCCGGGCAGGTAACTGGAATTGATGGCCAGGGCACGGGAGGAAGATTCCAGTGCAGAGGAGAATTGCCCATCCCGGTTCAGGGCATCGGCACGGGCATCCCAGGCCTCGTAATACTCCGGCTCAAGCAGGAGGGCCTGGTCGAATGCAGTTATTGATTCAGAAAGATTATCGGTTGCCACGAATGCGTTTCCCTTTTCGTATAACGCAACCGCTTCCGGGGAATAACCGAGAGCAGGAGCTGCCAGAAACGACAGGGCAAGGAGAACCAGGATAAGGAAAGGAGTCTGCTGTCTCATACGTTGTGATCATATCTGGCGTGCAGAAAAAAAAGGATTCCCACAACACTGCGTTCCGGATCAGGAGGTGAGGACGAGCACCCTTCGGGTCAGGCTCTTGTGTACCCGCTGGCTGTGCTGTTGCAAAACGGTCATGTGTTCCGCGGCAATCGCGGAGATGTCGCGGTGGGTGACCACTACGGCGCGGCGGCCAGGCCTTATCACGCGACGTATCTCGGAAAGTGCATCGCTGTACAACCGGTCCATGGTGTCGGCCTTGAGGATGCAGACCGACTGGCCATAGGGAAAGTCGGTGACGATGCTGTCGATTGAATGATCCGGGAACGGGAGGCTGGTTGCGTCACCGGTGAGAAGGTCCGAATCCTTTGCATTCAGCCGGCTCCCGGCTATCATGGCAGGATCGAAGTCACTGCCAAGGGCATGCATACCAAGAAGTTCTGCCTCAATGAGGATGCCCCCGGTCCCGCAGAACGGGTCAAGAAGCGTCTCACCTGCTCGTGTGCAGGCGATGTTGACGAGGGTTCGTGCCATCCGCGGCATCATAACGCCCGGGTGGAAGAAATCGCGTTTGCCCGGGTTCCGGTGATCATAACCGCCCCGGTCAATCCGGTGCAGTACCTTCCCGAAATAACAGCGATCTTCCGAGAGAATGGCCCGGTACTCGACTTCCGGATTGATGAGAGAGACGGGCCCATCGATCATGGTGCCGATGAGACGCTCGAACTCGCGCTGCGATGCGGGATTGCGTTCGTGCGATCCCCCGTGGACTTTCTTTGCCCGGCCGGCAAAGGGGAGGTCTGTTGTAAGAGCAAGATCTTTGAGCAGGAAGCTAAAAGAAGCGGGATCGGGTTCACATTCGCCAAGGTATTCCAGGACAACCTGCGTCATGGCAAGCCGGAGGACTGCACCCGGATCCGGGCATTCGGCAACGGCCACCTGGAGCCTCTTGTCAGTGACCGTACCGGTACATTCGATCTCGGCAAACGGGAGGGTCGCGTTCTCTCCCGAGAGCTCAAAGAGCAGTTTCATCCTGATCAGATGGTACCCGGGCGCTCAAATAGGTGCGCCAGAAAAGATCGGCAGATGGGAAAAGGGGATTATTTCTTTCCTTTCTTCTTTCCCATGATGCCGGAGAAGAAGCCCCCGACACCGCCACCTTTTCCTTCCAGCTCGATGATCTTCTGGTACAGTTCCTTCTGCTCGCTGCTGACCGATTTGGGAGTGACAATTTTCACCCGGACAAGGAGATCGCCGGGTTTTCCGCGCCGTTTGATGCCCTCGCCGGCAATTTTTAAGGCCGTGTTGTACTGCACGCCAGCAGGGATCTTGAGGTCGATGTGGCGCTTGTCGATGGTCTCGATCTCAACATCGGTCCCAAGGACGGCCTGGGCCGGTGAGACTTCGATGACCGTCTCAAGGTTATCGCCCGAACGGATGAAACGCTCATGGGGCATGACATAGACTTCAAGGAACAGGTCCCCGTTTGTCGCCCCGTAATCCCCGGCCTCGCCATAGCCCTCCATGCGGAGCCGCATGCCGCTGTCAATCCCGGCGGGTATGTGGACCGAGACCTTCCGCTTGACCCGGTTGTGACCGGATCCATGGCATTCGTGACAGGTCTTCTCCGGGATCTTTCCCCGACCCCCGCACTGGGTACAGGTTGACATCCGGACAAACTGCCCGAACGGGGAATTCGTTGCCTGCCGCATCTGGCCGCTGCCACCACACCGCGGGCAGACATTCAGCCGTTTTGTCTCGCTGCCTGAGCCGCTGCAGGTTGCACACGGCTCCGAGTGCATGACCTCGATTTCCCGGTCGATACCGGCAACCGCATCTTCAAGACGGATCTGGATCCGCATCAGGAGATCGGCACCGGGCTGCGGGCCGGACCTCCGTTGACCGCCCCCGCCAAAGAAGTCGAAGATATCCCCAAAGCCCGAGAAGTCTGAGTAAAACCCGCCGTTCCCATAGCCGCCTCCCCCGCCAGTGTAGGATCCTTTTGACGCATTGGTGAAGGTCTCGTGGCCCATGTTGTCGTACTGGGCCTTCTTCTGGGCATCGGAGAGTACGCTGTAGGCCTCGTTGATCTTCTTGAACTTCTCTTCTGCGTCCGGCTCCTTGCAGACATCGGGGTGGTACTTGCGGGCAAGGTTGCGGTAGGCTTTCTTGACCTCCTTCTCGTCAGCATTCCGCGGGACACCTAAGGTGTCGTAGTAGTCGCCCGCACTCATTCCCTGATCACTTCACTCGTCTTTTACTTTATAATCTGCGTTGACCACGTTGTCGTCGTTTTTGGGCTCCTGCCCGGGAGCCTGTCCGGCCCCACCCGGAGCGCCGCCGGGCTGCTGCTGGGCTGCTGCCTGCTGTTCGGCCTGAATCTTCTGGTAGATCTTGGTGGTTGCAGCGTAGACTGCCTCGGTCAGGGACTCCATTGCCTTCTTGATGGCATCGAGGTCTTCCCCGGGCAGAACCTTCCTGACTTCCGCAATACCCTCTTCGATCTTTGTCTTGTCCGCAGCTTCGAGTTTGTCGCCGCTCTCCTTTAGCATCTTCTCGGCAGTGAAGACCGCGGTGTCAGCCTGGTTCCTGAGCTCGATCTCCTCGCGCTTCTTCTTGTCATCGGCCTCGAACTGCTTTGCTGCGTCCATCGCCTTCTTGATATCTTCTTCGGAGAGTTTACGGTCGCCCTTGATGGAGATGGCCTGTTGGTTCCCGGTGCCCATGTCCTTTGCGGAGACATGGATGATGCCGTTCGAATCGATGTCGAACGTGACTTCAATCTGCGGGATGCCGCGGGGTGCCGGTGGGATGCCGGTCAGCTGGAAACGCCCGAGCGTGAAGTTGTCCTTTGCAAGCGCACGCTCGCCCTGCACCACATGGATCTCGACACTGGTCTGGCCATCGGCCGCAGTGGAGAAGATCTGGCTCTTCCGGGTCGGGATGGTCGTGTTCCGCTCGATGAGCTTGGTGGCGATGCCGCCAAGGGTCTCGATACCGAGCGTGAGCGGGGTGACATCCAGGAGGACAATGTCCTTTGCCTCACCGGTAAGGACCGCGCCCTGGATCCCGGCGCCGAGTGCAACACACTCATCGGGATTGATGCCCTTGTCGGGGTCCTTGCCAAGGAGCTTTTTGACCGTCTCCTGCACGAGCGGGACACGGGTTGAGCCGCCAACGAGCAGGACGTGGTCGATGTCCTTGGGCTCCAGCTTGGCGTCCGAGAGTGCCTGCTTGACCGGGCCCATGGTGGAATCAACCAGGTTGCTGATCAGCTGCTCGAGTTTTGCCCGTGTGAGATCGATGTTGAGGAACTTGGGGCCGCTTGCGTCAGTGGTGATGTACGGGAGGTTGATGTTGGTGGTCTGCCGCTGGGAGAGCTCGATCTTGGCATTCTCCGCTGCATCGCGCAGCCGCTGCATGGCATAAGGATCGTTCCGGAGATCGATGCCTTCCTTTTTCTTGAACTCCTCGACAAGGTAGTCCTGGACCAGCTTGTCGAAGTCGTCCCCGCCCAGGTGGTTGTTGCCGGCCGTGGACTTGACCTCGAAAACACCGTCGCCGAGCGTGAGAATTGAGACATCAAACGTGCCGCCACCAAGGTCGTACACGAGTACCGTGGCATCCGCTTCCTTATCGATGCCGTACGCGAGAGCGCTTGCGGTCGGTTCGTTGATGATACGGAGCACTTCAAGGCCTGCGATCTGGCCGGCGTCCTTGGTTGCCTGGCGTTGTGCATCGTTGAAATATGCAGGGACCGTGACAACTGCTTTTGTGATCTTCTCGCCCAGGTACGCCTCGGCATCGATCTTGAGTTTCTGCAGGATCATTGCGGAGATCTCCTGAGGGGAGTACCCCTTGCCGTCAATGGTCACCTTCTCGCTTGTGCCCATCTTGCGCTTGATGGACTGGATTGTCCTCTGGGGATTAGTCACTGCCTGACGCTTGGCAAGGCTTCCGACAAGGCGTTCGCCTTCCTTGGTGAATGCGACTACCGATGCAGTCGTCCGTCCTCCTTCGGAGTTCGGGATGACAATGGGTTTCCCGGCCTCCATGATCGACATACAGGAATAGGTTGTTCCCAGATCGATTCCCAGAACCTTCTCATGTGCCATGGTTTTCAAGCCTCCTTGTGATTGTTCTCATTTCCCTTGGATACTGCTACTTTTGCATACCTGATAACTTTGTCATGCATCCGGTACCCGCGGCAGACTTCGTCAATAACGGTCCCGGTGCAGGCGCCCGAGGGCACATGGGCAATTGCCTCATGCTCCTCTGGGTTGAACGTTTTGTTGAGCGACTCTATGGGACAGACGCCGTGGCGCTGCAGCTGGGCTGAAAGGAGCTCCCGGATCTGGAGAATGCCCTCCCTGAGGTGGGCATCGTCCGATTTCAGTGCACGCTCGATGTTGTCAGCAACTTCGAGGATGTCACAGGCAAACCGCTCGTTAGCGAGGGCAATAGTCTGGACCCGGTCCCGCTCGCTGCGTTTCTTGAAGTTCTCAAAATCCGCTGCAAGACGCAGGAACCGGTCGTTCAGTTCTGCGAAGGCTTTTTTCTGTGCATCAGCTTCCGCAGTTTTGGATGCCGGGATCTCCGCATTCTGTGCGGTCATGTCCGGCGTTTCCTGTACCGGGGGCTCCTGCCCGTTCTCTGCATTGCTCATAGTCCATCCCATTCGATGTTCCAATATCTATTGCATTGTGGTTCTATATAAATTTTGAGTATGCGGAGATCAAGCAAGCGCCAATTATTGGCCCGTTTCAGAATTTAGGACCAAAATTCGCGTGAAATGATTATCGGATACGGCAGAATTGCCCGTTTTGAGGGAATATCTTCGCGGAATCTGGATTTTTGGCAGCGGTATGGCAGTTACCTGCGCAACCAGAGGCGGGAACCGGAAGTTCCCCTCCACATCTTTTTTCTCCCTTCCTGCCCATAGTTATGACCATGAAGTGGGCACTGCTTTCAGTCTGGGATAAAACCGGGATTGTGGATCTGGCACGGGAACTTGCCGGACAGAATTACAATATCATGAGTTCCGGGGGCACCGGCAAGGCCCTTGCCGCCGCCGGGATCCGCTACACGGAAGTCTCCAGTTATACCGGCTTCCCCGAGATGATGGATGGCAGGGTCAAGACCCTCCATCCCCGCGTCCATGGCGGCCTTCTCGGGCGAAGGCAGGTCGATGATGCCGTGATGGCCAAGCACGGGATCAACAGGATCGACCTCCTTGTTGTCAACCTCTACCCGTTCGAAACAATGGCGCAAAAAGACATGGATCTTGAGAAATTGATCGAGTTCATTGATATCGGCGGACCTGCTATGATCCGGGCCGCTGCCAAGAACTATCGCGATGTTGCCGTTGTTGTCGATCCCGCGGATTATCCAGTAGTTCTGGCTGCAATCAGGAGCGGCGGGATCTCCGAAGAACAGCGCCTCGGGCTTGCAAAGAAAGTCTTCGCCCGTACTGCTGCGTATGATGCAGCCATCAGCAATTACCTCCAGCGGCTCGATTCTACCTTCTCCCCCACGCTCTCGCTGCAGTACACCCATGGCAGGCCGCTCCGCTATGGGGAGAATCCACACCAGATGGCGGCCGTATACGGGACCCGCGGCATTGCCGGTGCAGAACCCCTCCAGGGAAAGCAGATGTCCTACAATAATTATCTCGACGTCCATGCAGGTGTTGCACTCCTCCGGGAGTTTGACGATGCAGCGGCAGTGATCGTCAAGCACAATAACCCCTGCGGCGTTGCAACCGGAACTGACGTGCTGGCCGCCTATCTCACGGCCCGCGATGTGGACCCGGTCTCCGCATACGGTTCAGTTGTTTCGGTCAATCGCGAGGTTACAAAAGCATTTGCAGAAGAGATCTGCGGTACTTTTGTCGAAGTAATCGTTGCACCGAAATTCTCCGCTGAAGCTTTAGAAGTGATGAAGAAGAAGGAGAACATGCGGGTCCTTCTTCTGCCGGATCCATGCACTGCTGATGAAATCCGTACCATTGACGGCGGGGTCCTTGTCCAGAGAACTCCGGCCTACCAGGAGCACTGGCAGGTAATCACGGATCGCGACCCGACTGCAGATGAGATGAAGGCGCTCCAGCTGGCCTGGAAGGTCTGCAAACACACCAAGAGCAACACCATCATCTTTGCTGACCAGAAGAGGACGCTGGGGATTGGCGCCGGCCAGATGAGCCGGGTCGATTCGGCAAAGATAGCCATCAGCAAAGCCTGCGGTTCCCTGAAAGGATCAGCCGTTGCCTCCGATGCCTTCCTTCCATTCCCGGATACGCTCGAAGTGGCCGCAGAGGCCGGTGCCACGGCACTTGTGCAGCCGGGCGGATCGATTCGTGATAAGGAAGTCATCGATGCCGCAAACCGCCTTCATATGGCAATGGTCTTTACGGGCGTACGGTACTTCAGGCACTGATATTTTTCCTTTTTTTAAAAAAACAGGCAGAAATCTGCGATAGATATTTATTCTGCGAAGTTGCCATACCTTCTTTAAATCGTTTGTGGCCGCCCGCGGTCATGGATGATTTGACTATATTGAGGCGAAAAGAATGGATTTCGGAAACATGCTTGGCGAGTCTTTTGCCTATGCAAAAGACGGGGTTGTTGGTAAATGGATGCAATGGATTTTGCTCCTGATTGCGACCATCCTTCTGTGTATCCCGCTCCTCGGGTATACCCTGAAAATTTATCGTGGTGAAAAACCTGCCCCGGAAGTCGACGGGTGGGGGACACTCATCATTGACGGTATCAAGTATCTCATCATCTCGCTAATCTGGGCCATCCCGTGCCTGATCATCTTCTTTGTTATGCTCGGTGCAGCGATAACCTCCTATGTTACAAACCCAGCGGCGATCGTAGGAATCATGGGAGGTATGCTCGTAGGCTTCCTCCTTTTCTTCATTGTTGCCTTCATCACCGGGCTTCTTGCAACGATCGGTATCATCCGGTTTGCACGGACAGGATCCATGGGAGAGGCATTCAACTTCGGGGCAATCCTCGAAACCATCGGCAAGATCGGGTGGCTCAACTACATCATTGCCCTCATCATCATTGGTATCATTATCGGTATCATCGAGTTTGTCCTGATGGCAATCCCCTATGTTGGAACACTCATCCTGTTCCTTGTCGTCCCGCCCCTCGTGCTCTGGCACTCGCGCTATGTCTGCCTGATCTACGACAGTGCAGCATAATCCTTCAACACTTTTTTCCCTGTTTTCTCTTGTCCATAATCAACGGAGATTCCTGTAAAAGCAGATGAAATCCGGACAACCGGCATCTTAAAACAAGAGTACATTTTCTGAAGGACCCGACTTTCTGAAATTCAGGGAGCTGAAGGAAAGAATGTGGGTTAGCGGGATCGGTTATTGTTAAAGAAAAATAGATCACCGCTGAACAGCGCCGAAATTGGCCTGTTCAACGGTCTTTGCGTACCTCGCAAGTACGCCAGTCAGTTTCCTGGTGACAGGTTTCCATGCACTCTTCCGCTTTTTCAGTTCCTGTGCTGTTACCATGAGATCGATTGTCTTCTTATTAAGGTCGACTGCAATCGTATCACCATCCTTCACCAGTGCGATCGGGCCACCGACCGCTGCTTCCGGGGCCACATGACCGATGCACGGGCCGCGGGTACCCCCTGAGAACCTTCCGTCTGTTATCAGGACGACTTTTTTATATCCGAGTCCCATCAGCGCGGACGTGGGAGACAGCATCTCCGGCATTCCTGGCGCACCGCGGGGGCCTTCGTACCGGATCACAACTACGTCACCTTCCTGAATCTTCCTGCCTAAAATTGCTTTCATGGCAGAGATCTCGCCATCAAAGACACGAGCAGGACCGGCATGTTTCCACATCTCTTTTGGCACAGCGGCGCTCTTCACAACACTCCCGTCAGGCGCAAGGGATCCGGAGAGGATCCGGAGCCCGCCTTCTGCATTAATGGGTTTTTTCACGGTACGAATTACTTCGCTGTTCCTCACGACCGCTGACTTTGCAATATCATGGATTTTCCAGCCGGAGACCGTAGGAGTATTATCAAGGAATTTCTCCAGCTGTTTCATGACCGCGGGAATCCCACCGGCACGGTGCAGGGTCTGCATCGAGTGCGGGCCGGATGGCTGCATGTAACAGATATGGGGGATTGTTCCGGCAAGTTCTGCAAAGTCATCAAGCGACAACGGGATTCCTGCTTCGGTTGCTATTGCCATGAGGTGGAGGACCGTGTTGGTGGAGCCTCCAAGCGCCATGTCCACCCGGATGGCATTCCGCAGGCTCTTCTTCGTGACAATATCACGGGGGAGGACCTGTTTTTTCACAAGCGGGATGATTGCCTCACCAGTCTCGCGGGCGATCCGGAGTTTTCCGGCATCGACCGCTGGCGTTGCCGCACAGCCGGGGAGGGACATCCCCATGGCCTCGGTCATGCAGGCCATGGTGTTCGCGGTGTACAGCCCCTGGCAGGAGCCGCACCCCGGCATGGCGCAACATTCAAGTTCGCCGAGAGCTTTCTCGGTCATGGATCCCGCGGCGACCTTTCCCACGCCTTCGAAGATATCGATGAGAGAGAGCTCTTTTCCATCCTGGAATCCGGAGAGCATAGCCCCGCCGGTCAGGACCACTGTGGGGATGTTGCACCGGACTGCTGCCATCAGCATGCCGGGCACGATCTTGTCGCAGGTACCGACACAGACAAGGCCGTCAAAACAATGGGCCTGAACCATAAGTTCGATCGAGTCGGCAATGTTCTCACGCGACGGGAGGGAATACCGCATTCCTTCGTGACCCATCGCAATACCATCGCAGATACCGATTGTGCCAAACTCAAAGGGTACACCGCCGGCCGCTGCAATGCCCTCTTTGACTTTTCCGGCCAGCTGATTGAGGTGTACATGCCCCGGCACGATCGTGTTGTATGCATTCGCAATACCGATGAACGGGAGTCCCATCTCGCGATCGGTCACACCAAGCGAGCGGAGAAGTGCCCGGTTTGGTGCCCGCTCATATCCTTTCTTTGCATTATCACTGCGCATGGATACCAGACTACCTGTGAAAAAGAGATTCGCGCTCCTGAATGATTATCCCTTGTGTCTGCGTGCGAGGTGGTGCAGGAAGTTCAGGTCCGCGAGAAAGATACAGCAGCATCTACAAAGCACCGGGCAAATGCCGGGGAAAAATACGCATGGGTGTACTGGCCCATTGCATTCAGGGAGACGAGCCCATCCCTGCCATCGCAGATTCCTTTGCCACGTGAGAGCGTAATGGTGAACCGGGCGTCACGATCGGGCTCGAGCTGGGAATAATGAAACTCATGACCGGTAACGGTTTGTCCCGGGGCGAGAAATGACGCACCTGCAGATGTGACGGTGCCTTTTGTATACCCGAGGGCCTGTATGCGTTTAGTCATGGTTGCTGAAGCCGGGAGGATCCCGGTCATACGATGCGTTGCTTCATCGGAGACATCTCTTGCAAGGTACATCAGTCCGCCGCATTCGCCAAGGATGGGCAGGTTTTCGCCAGCAGCTTTCGAGAGTTGCTTTGTGCAGACTGCTGATGCAAGGCCGGGAAGGAACAACTCAGGGTAGCCTCCTCCCAGGTATACGGCATCTACGGGGGGCAGGGGATCGGCAAGCGGGGAGAAGAAAACAAGTTCAGCACCGGAACGTGCCAGCAGGTCGAGGTTGTCCCGGTAGTAAAAGCAGAATGCGTTGTCATACGCAACACCGATTCGCGCAAGGGGCGCAACCGGAGGATCAGTTTGTGGCAGGAAAGGAAAGGGGGGAGCTGCCCGGGCCACTGATATAACCGCGTCAAGATCGCAGTGCTCTGCGATCATAGTAGCGATCTCATTGTGAGGGGCGGGTTCATGGCCCATGACCAGCCCGAGGTGCCGGCTCTTTACGGAAATTTCATCGCTCCGGGGGATCCACCCCAGCGCAGGGAGCGCAAGGAATGGTTCGATCATCGCCCGGTGACGCGGGCTTCCGGTGCGGTTGACAATCACACCGGCCATCGTGATGGTTGGATCGAATTCCCGGAAACCTCGGATAAGGGCATGGATACTCCGCGACATCCCTTTTGCATCGACAACAAGAATTACCGGCGCGTGAAGGATTCGGGCAACGTGTGCGGTGCTGGCGAGATCAGTCCCATCGACCCCGTCGAACATCCCCATGACCCCTTCGATGACCGCGATATCGGATCCTTCCAATGCACGGTGAAACGTATCAAGGCAGCCGGAATCTCCCATCATGAATGGATCGAGATTGCGTGATTCCCTGCCGCAGATCCGGGAATGGTGACTGGGATCGATGAAGTCAGGGCCGACCTTGAATGGCTGAACACGGTATCCTTGTGTAATAAGGGCTCCCATGAGCCCGCCCGCGACCGTAGTCTTACCGCACCCGCTGTGCGTTCCGGCAATAACAATACGGGGAATTGTCATGAGATTGTATCCGTATTTTCAGACTGATTGATCATGATGACCGGCTCGTTTAATGTACCGAGCCTGATCAGATTTTTTATCCCTATGGACCCGGAACAGTGATGCTGTTATTATGTTCTGGCAGTATCACAGATAAATCTGTATTTTAGGGAAAAAATGTATCAGGAATTATTGCTTTTTCTTCCGGTAATGGTATGCCAGATAGGCAAGGCCAATGATTGCAGCGGCAACGATTGAGAGATAGATGGGATTTGTCAGGATGATGGCAATTCCTTCTGTTGGAGTGACATCGACCGTGACTTTCATGGGATCCGAGATATGTGTAGTGTCGAGAGCATCCCGGTACCGGATCTCTGAATCGAGACCGTATTCTTTTATCGTGGCACTGCGGTCCACGCCTAACTGGTAGGTTATCGTCCGTGATTCATTCGGCTGAAGATCGCCGATATAAGCAATATCTGAAGCGCTGGTGAATGGATCTACGGCACTGATCCTTGCCTGGGCACTGTAAACCGGACTCTCACCGGTATTTTTGTATTCAACCGCAATCTCCTTCTTGTTCCCCGGGTGCATTACCGCCGGATCTGATACAATGGCAAATTTTACCTTTCCGCCAACGGGAACGCCAATGGTTTTTTCGCGGGCTGATACACTGTCCCCTTCAGCATTCAGGTATTCAACACCAACATTCACCGGGTAGGATTGCGATCCCGCCCGGTCCGAGACCGAGACCTTGTACCGTGCTGTTGCTGTGGTTCCGGCAGGGAAATCCCCGAGATAAACACTGTCATCCACCGGAATAATCGGACTGTCCCCGCTGCGGGTAAGGACAACCACGGCCTGCGATCCATGGGCAGTACCGGTATTTTGTATTTCCAGAGAAATATACCCTTCAGACCCCGCCGACAGGTGTTCGGGTTTTGCTGAGAGTACTTCAATTACAAGCTCCGGTTTGATCGTGACAGGGATATCCAGAGTAATCTCTTTTGACTGGTAGAAGTATTCCATTGCCGCATCATTGTACTGACTTGCAGAAGAGAGGTAGGAGTAGTTCAGCCTAAGGGGAAGGACGTACGTACCCCCATTCGCATTCTCCTGGATCTTTACCATGTATTGTGCGATGGCGGATGATGATCCGGCAAGATCCCCCAGCATAACCGGATCGGTTTTTATTATAACCGGTGCGTTGCCCGGTGATAGTGAGGCAGTAAGAAATTTCGCAGTGGTTGGCAGGTCATCCCGATCCGTAATCCCGGACTGAACCAGTTTATCTTTACTCTGCCCGGTGTTCTGGACTATAATGCTAATCTGCACTTCTGAATTCGGTGAGAATTCATTCGTTCCTGAGACCGATGCAGAAAGATTCGGGCTGCCGGAAAGATACAGTGTTCCACCCATGACTGGCGTGACAAAAATCGCAGCCATGACGAACAGCACAAGGATAATGATTCTTTTAATTACTGCCATAGAAACCTACCATGAACCTTCCATACCATGCCATATGCGGATATTCCCGAAGAAAAATTTCTTAAACCAGGATTCTTCCTATATCCAATGACAATCAACGGTAAAAAAATTATGGAGATTGTGTCAACTTTAAACGATACCATTTCTGCAAACATTTTTTAATGACATGATCATTTTCTCTCATGTTAAGAGAATTGTAAACTTATTTGGAACCATTTTTTAGAACCGGTTACTGCCAATCTCGTGTTTCCTTCTGAAAAAAATATAAATCAGTAATTGCAGTAATCAATTATAATGATAAAGCGAAGTTCAATTCTCCTGAGCCTTTTTGTAATTGCTCTCCTCATTCTTGCAGGGTGTGTTGCACCGCCAAAAGAAACAGCAACAGCTGGTTCATCAAACACAAACAGTAATTCTGGCGTAGCCCCGGTTGCTGTAACAACACTTTCTTCAACACCCACTTCAGGTGCGGTTTATGTTACCCTGGTCACCCCGACTCCGGCAGCCACGAGCCCAATAGAGTCTCAGGGATATAGTGAATTTGTCACCCAGACTCTTCCTCCCGAAGACCGGAGTTGCCGGATATTTACACATTCCCAGACGTTCTTTTATAACGGGACCGCTTTTACTTTTGACCTGAAAAATCCACCCATGTATATCACCTACAAAGTGGCACCTTCAGAAAAAGCGGTGCGTAAGGTAGTTACTCATAGTATCAATAAAACCGAATACCTTCTCGAATACGATACATATGATCCCCTTTCCTATTTGGAAATTACCGTGAAGGATAAGGAAACCGGGGAGATTTATCTCAAAGATGGTTTTGGAACTGATTATACACAATACACGACCCGGACACTCAAAATTCTCAACAGTGCAGATATGTATATCGAAATTAAAGGAAATAAGATTACAGGCACCATCGAGGTCTGGGTCAAACCTGTCGGTAATTTCGCTGATCCGGAATCTATGAATTTTGATACCTGTACGTTCTGGAGCCAGACTACACGGGACAATCTTCCCATTGCACTGGAAACAGGCACACCAACACCAACCTGGACATTTAAAAAATAACGTTCAGATCTTTTTTCAGATACTGACAATTTTTCGGATTCATTTCCTGTGCAGAGGGTGACTTATATAAGTGATTACAGCAATTTTAGTAAGGCAGGCGTATCACCTCGCGTCCCGGTGGGGTAGTGGACATCCTAGAAGCCTGCGGAGCTTTTGACCCGGGTTCAAGTCCCGGCCGGGGCGTACCATTTTCAAATTCAAGTCTCTTCTGAAGATCGTAGTAAAACCGCTGTTACAAAAGAGAATTGTGGGGTATTTCCCTAAACCATCTGGCTGATGAACAATGCGATAAACCCGCATCCGCTAACCGTAAGAATAGTCATGACCGCATAATCACGGGAAAGAAAAACCCGCTCGCGAACATGTGTCCTCTTCCCGGTCCGATACCCCCGCATGTCAATCGTGAGACCGAGAACATTTGAACGGAGCAGAGCATTGGAAACAAGGGGGATGACAATCGGGGCAACGCTTCTGACCTTACCGGTAATTCCTGACCCGGGATTGAATCCCCGCGCCAGCTGGGCTTCATGGATCCGTTGCCCTTCGATCTGGAGTGTCGGGATGAAGCGAAGTGCGATGATAAACATCAGGATATAGTCTATAGGAAGCCGGATCTTCTCCAGCGCATGGACAATGTCCCGCGGCTGGGTCGAGATGAGGAAGAGCTGGAACGCAAAGATGAGGATCATGAACCGGAGCGTGAGCACCACACCAATCATGAGTCCGCCGCTCGTGATCGGGATGAAACCCCCAATAAACGGGATACCTGCCGGAATTACATATCCCAGAATTTCTCCCCCGGGCATGGTGATGACGGTTATGAGGATGAAAATGATGCTCATCACGAGGATGAGTTTAAGTTGTTGAAGGGATTCCCTCAAGAGTTCGCCATATGCGGCAAACATGAGCATGGCAAACACCATGAGGAGAAGGAATGGGATACTGGTTGTGATAATTGCCATGAGGGAGACAAGAATGATAAAGAAGATTTTGGTGTACGGGTGGAGACGGTGCAGGAATGCATCTTTGTGTACGTACTGGAGGATCTCTGCCATATTCATGCACCCCCGGTATCGGAAACGATCTTCCCGTTTTCCATCAGGATAACACGGTCGGCGCAATGCTGCGCGATCTCCCTGTTGTGCGTGATGATGAGAATTGTATGTCCTTTCTCCTGGAGGTCTTTGAGCATCTCGATGACCATTCTGGCTTCGTTCCCATCGAGACCGGTAGTGGGTTCATCCAGTACGATAACCCCGGGTTGCATAGCAACAACGCAGGCTATTGCAAGCCGCTGCCGCTCACCCCTTGAGAGCCACCGGGGATAGAGTTCCCCAGACTCGGAAAGTCCCGCTTCACGGAGTGCGGCATCAATGACCTCATCACTCTTTTCGATTCCAAGATTGTGGACACCGTACGCAATCTCGTCCCTGACGGTATCGGCAAAGAACATGTGGTCCGGATTCTGGAAAACAAGGCCGACATCATGGGCGAGTGTTGCGATACTGCAATCCCGAGTATTTTTCCCATTGATGATGACATCGCCGCTTGTTGGTGTAAGGAGCCGGTTGAAATGCTTGACAAGCGTTGTTTTTCCCGATCCGTTCTCACCAACAATAGCAACAAACTCACCCCGCCTGATGGTCAGGCTGATTCCGGAAAGCGCTTCTACATCGCCATAGAAATAGCGGAGATCCTGCACCGAGATGATCGGGCCATCTGTAGACGGAGCCGGCACCGCTTTCCGGATAGTCGAGAAGTCCGGCAGAACCATGGCGCGTATCCGTTCATTTTCCAGGACCTGTTCCGGCAGGCCGATAGTTGTTATGACCCCTGCTTCCAGGATGACAAGGGTATCCACGATATCCTTGAAATGGTGATACTTGTGTTCCACCAAAAGAATGGTCTTTCCCTGCTGCTTGAGATCGGAGAGGATATCGGCAATCCTTTTCGTCGCATGCTCGTCAAGCTCGGATGTCGGCTCGTCAAGGATGAGGATATCATTTCCAAGCGCGAGCGTTGCGGCAAGGGCTACACGCTGTTTCTGGCCACCGGAGAGGTGATGGGGGGACCGGTCCCGTAGTTTTTCCAGGTAGGTGGTTTTCATGATCCCTTCAAGGCGCTCTTCGATAACGGCAGCCGATAAGCCGCGGTGTTCCAGTGCTGACAGGATCTCCTCTTCTACGGTTGTGAAGATCATCTGGGCTTCGGGGTCGTCAAATACGACACCGACATTCTGCGCGAGATCCGAGAGGGTCGTGTATTCTGCCACATCTTTTCCGTCAATAACTGTGGAACCCTCTTTCTTCCCGCCATATTCATGGTACAGGATACCGGATGCTGCAAGGCAGAGCGATGTTTTTCCGGCGCCAGAAGGGCCGGTCACCATAACGCACCGGCCTTTCTCAAGAGAGAGGGAAACACGGTGCAGGGCCGGCTGCACCGTGTGGGGATACGTGTATGTAATATCTGTTAGTTCGATCATTCCTGTCCTCTAAGAAGCACCCTGCTGGAAGGGATGTAGAGGAACTGGACTACGATTGCATTAAAGACTGCCGTTATGATCACAATGGGGACGAAAACAGCGACAAAGGCCATGATGTCTCCACCGTATTTGGGGCTGGAGAGCACACTTGCACCAACAAACATCATTGCTAGCGCAGCAAAGGAGAAACCACTCGCCAGGGTGCTGATAAATGTCACAAACGCCGGCCCTATTGAAGTGCCTTTTTTTACCGCGTTGTATGTTAGATAGCCAGAGATTGCTCCGACAATAACTCCAATGCATATTTTGATCTCAAAATAACCATTAGTGCTCGGGATATACTGAGGAAGAGTATTGATAGCAAGGTAACTGATCACAAAGAGCCCCATGCAGAAGATGATTATTCCTGACAATTGCGGCCTGAATTTCATTATACCATCTTTCATCGAGCCAATCTTGATTGCGATTGCGTAGAGGACAAAACAAACCAGCGCACCAAGCGGTTCGCTTATGATGTTTGCGGGCGGGAACATCGAGCTGGAAATCATCATCGAGAGAACTCCGGCCACAAGACCGATGCCAAGCGCTTCCAGGATCTTAGGACGTATCAGGATGATCGCAAGACAGTAAAACGCAATGATCATGTTCGGTGTCAGGGGAGTGTGGAGCATCGCAAGGAAGTATCGGAGGATAGCACCAATAGCAAGCAGGATTCCGACAATAGCAATATCTTTTGACTTCATGATTTGCACAACCATATACCAGGTAACAAGGATAACGAGCGGCATAGAAAGGGCCGCGCAATGAATTTTGTATACCTTGATGTATACATTTGTTCATTTATGTATTAAACATTGCTTTCTGGAAGAACCACTTGATTGCTATTCAGGCAAGAATGCTGGTGTTGTATGATGCACGAATAATTCCGTATCGACCACTACATTCATGACCAACGCCATCACTGTCACGTACAGGGGGATTTCACTATGACCTTCTCGCCCGGTAGCGATTCCCTGTACAGGGAATCCCTTGATCTTCACGAAAAACACCGTGGGAAACTTGCTATCCGACCAAAGGTGCTCTTAAAAACACGCCATGATCTGTCTCTTGCCTATACCCCGGGTGTTGCTGAAGTAAGCCGTGAAATTGTCCGTAACCGCGACATGGCATACGAATATACCCTGAAGGCAAATACCATCGCCATTGTAACAGATGGTTCAGCAGTTCTCGGGCTGGGTAATATCGGGGGATATGCGGCGATACCAGTGATGGAGGGAAAAGCGATCCTGTTCAAAGAATTCGCCGGTGTAGATGCTTTCCCGATCTGCTTTGAAAGTTACGAGACGGATTTTGTGGACAAGGTCAAAAATCTCGCTCCGGTTTTTGGCGGCATCAATCTTGAGGACATTGCCGCGCCGAAATGTTTTGAGGTTGAGGATGCCCTTCAGGATATTGGTATCCCGGTCATGCACGATGATCAGCATGGAACGGCGGTTGTCGTCCTTGCTGCACTCATCAATGCCTGCAAAGTCACGGGAAAAAACTACAGCGATCTTAATATCGTCATTAACGGGGCCGGTGCGGCCGGTTATGCCATCACGAGGATGCTGAAATGCATCGGCTACAGCCCGGATGTCTGTACACGGGTCAACGAGATTATTGTCTGCGATACGCAGGGCACGATATTCCGGGGAAGGGAAGGACTCTACCAGAACAAGTACAAATTCATCATCTCAGAAGAGACCAACCGGATCGCCCTTGCCGGAACACTTGCCGATGCATTGTGCGGAGCTGATGTGTTTATCGGGGTCTCTGCCCCAAACCTTGTAACGCAGGACATGATTCGTTCGATGAATAAAGATCCCATTGTCTTTGCCATGGCAAATCCCGTTCCGGAGATCATGCCGGATATTGCAAAAGAAGCCGGAGCAGCGGTTGTCGGTACTGGCAGGAGCGACTTTCCCAACCAGATCAACAATGTGCTGGCGTTTCCGGGAATATTCCGGGGCGCTCTTGATGCCCGCGCCACCCGAATTACCGATGACATGAAAATAGCAGCCGCACATGCGATTGCCGGTTGTGTTGTAAAGCCGCACCCGGAGTGTATCCTGCCCAGTATTCTTGACAAGCGCGTGACAAAAAAAGTAGCGAAAGCGGTTGCGGAAGCTGCCGTCAAATCCGGGTGCAGTCGTTCCGTTTCATCATCCCGGCACCAGTAATCCTGTTCAATCACGGGGAAATATCCTTCATTTGCTTTACCGGGACAGGTAACCTGATGGGTGGATTTTTAGGGCACAGCCGCAAAGTAAACCAGTACTACGGGATTGCAGATGTGCCTGAAGGGATGCGATAACAGATGCTGATGCGGATTGGCGGAGTTGATGCAGAATCCGAAAATGACAACTGGATACCGGTGATTAACCCGGCCACAGGAGACGAGATCGACCGCGTACCGGCCGGGACAAAAGACGATGTTAAACGCGCAGTGGCCGCTGCGGATACAGCTTTTTCTCCATGGAAGAAAAAAACGCAGCGCGAACGGGGAATGATCCTCCTTCGTGCTGCCAGGATTGTGCGGGAGCAGCACAAGGACCTGGCCCGTCTCCTTACCACGGAACAGGGAAAACCCCTCCGCGAATCCATTGACGAAATACGGGGATATGCCAATATCCTTGAATTCTACGGGGGAATTTCCGCTGCGCAGAAGGGTGAACTGGTCCGGCTGGGTGCAACCGGAGATGCCCTCATCACTCGTGAGCCACTAGGCATCTGCGGTGCAATCGTTCCCTGGAACATGCCGGTCCTTATCATGGGCTGGAAAGTCGGTCCCGCACTGCTTGCGGGCAACACCCTTATCCTCAAACCCGCATCATCAACACCCCTGACAACAATCCGTCTGGCCCAAATCCTTGAAGATGCAGGACTGCCACCCGGCACCCTGAATGTCGTTACCGGGCCGGGAGAGGTGGTGGGAGAGGCAATGGCCGGACACCCGTCAATAAAAAAACTCTCATTCACGGGAAACCGCGCAACGGCACAACGGATTCGCGAACATGCTGCCGGAAGTCTCAAGGAACTCACGCTCGAACTCGGGGGCTCCGACCCGATGATTGTCATGGCTGATGCGGATATCGACCAGGCTGTTGAAGGGGCGATCCGGGGGAGATTTTATAATGCAGGCCAGACGTGCACAGCAGTAAAACGGCTCTTTGTGCATGAATCCATTGCCATGGAATTCTCCCGCAGGCTGAAACAAAAAACAGAGGCACTCAAACTGGGGAGTGGTCTCGACATTGAAACGGACATGGGGCCGCTGAACAGTGCCGACCAGCGTGAGCGCATCTCATCCCTGGTTGACAGAATCCGGGATAATCGGCAGGGAACGATTGTAACCGGGGCCTCATCACCGGAAGGAACTGCGTATTCACGGGGATTCTTCTACAAACCCACAATTGTCACTGATGTTGAGAGCACCTGCGGCCTTATGACCGAAGAAGTATTTGGTCCCGTCCTTCCGGTGATGCTGGTACCAGACCTTGATACAGCAATACACGAGGCAAACCGGACATCATACGGACTCGGGGCATCGATCTGGACTTCCAACCTCCATTCAGTAAAACGGGCATTTGACGAGATCCATGCCGGGATCATCTGGGTGAACCGGCACCTTACCGTTCCCCCGGAAGTCCCGTTCGGGGGGATGAACGAGAGCGGGCTTGGGAGAGAGAATGGTCTCCATGCACTGGAGAGTTACTCCCGCACGAAGACTCTGCTGCTCGGGTGGTAGGGTCTCTCTCATTGTTTCCTGCTGATCCGGAGGAGGATTCCGGCAACAAGACCAGCAAAGAGTACCCACACCGGAACAGCAGCATGGGTTGTTGCAGGTTCGACAGTCCGCACTGTTGGGGTAGTGGCGATTGCAGAGACGATCTTTGTCTCAGGTAATGGAGTCATGGGAAGCTGGACTGTTGTTGCCGGGGCCGGTGTTGCTGCAAGAATATTGAAGGTTGCCGAACCTTTCACGTCCTGCAGGATCCCCTCAACTGTAATAATGTATTCATCCGGCCTGAATGTTGCCGAATCGATGGCAAAAGACCACTGGTTTTTCCCACCGGTTCCTGCGATCACTTCCACAACACCACTCGCTCCTGAATAGGCTCCGGACTGGCTCTTTTTCGTTGGGGTAAACGACGACGAATAGACATCCACCTGGAGCTTGTCCCCGACAGCAAGGTTGGTCGTGCCGGAGATCATGAACTTCTCCCCAACCACATGGTCGCCAACCGGGTTGACAAACGCATTCGGCGGGTTGATGAAGAACGATGCCGTGGCGAAGGTATCATCAACATTCTGGCTGCTGATTGCACGAATGAGTGCTGACGCCGCATCGGGGCTCTGGAGGCTTCCGGCGTGGGTCAACTGGAAGATTGCTGTGCCGCTTCCACTCCCCCCGCTTGCCTGCATCTTGCGGTTGATAACCTGGCCGGTTGCAGAGGAGTAGACAATGTCAAACTGCCCGTTCATCATGGGATGCTGGACAATGACCAGATACTGGCCAGGAGCAAAGTTCTGCGTTTCGGTCGAAGTAATCTCATATGTATACGTATTGTCGCTGTTGACCTGCACGGTAGTGATCCTCACCATGTTATTGCCGATCAGCCAGACCTGGAGACCGTTTTGCGGGTGACCAGTCGCAACACCGTTGATATAGACAGGATCGCCATTGGAGATAGTGGTCGTGCCTGAGGATCCACCGGGGGTCAGAGTAACTGCCGTGGCGGGCAGGATCATCAAAACGAAAAGGATGAGCGTACACAAAAGACGTATGAAAGACCGACCCCGGATGACTGGAATATTCATGATAGAATCCTCGTAACGTACTCTGGGAATGCCGGTTTAATATTCTGTTGTAGTCAACCGGAAGCATCACGAGCGAAGAAAAGAGAATGAACAATCACCGTACCCGTTCACTCGGGAACAATACAAGAAAAGTGAGTGGGAGGAGTAAGCCTCCTTTTGTTCATAGCGGCATTCAGCTCTGCGTCATACCCGGACGGATACCGGACGATCCGAATGTCCTGTTCTGACTTGCACCCGCAGGGATTCGCCGTTTCATCGTTTCCTGCTCGTGAACGCTCAGCGGGTTACTCGCACGAATGACCGTGCTTCTCGCCGTTGCCGGCTCAACCGCATCATGACTGGGGGCAGGCCGTGTCGTTTCGGTGCCATTGCCGTGACTCTCGCCACCCGTACTTGCGTACGGCTACGTGCCCGGTGGGTGGGGGGACTTTCCTCAGCGACATTTCTGTCACCGTCAGCCGCTCTCTCCCTCTCGCTCTAATTATTGGACACGCAAGCTGATAAGAGCACTGCCCGCTTCCTGTATGAATCTGATCCCGGCCGGTCCGCAACCATCCGATAGATTGGTATACCGGGTGCACACCAGTCTGTCACACAGGGGAAGGAACCTGCCATGCAACTGCTCACTGATGATGAGGGGCTCATGGCGATCCGCTCGGCACGCGGCGCCGTTGAGTATGTCTGCGCGAAAAAGCCTAAGCCGGCACTGAAACTCTCTCCGGTATTCCGGGAAAAACGCGGCGTCTTTGTTACGCTTACCAAAAAGGGGCAATTACGCGGTTGTATCGGCCTGCCGTATCCGGTCATGCCGCTTGAGGACGCAATCGAACACGCCGCAACCGCTGCAGCAACCGAAGATCCACGGTTTCCCCCGGTTGATAAATCCGAGTTACCGGAAATCACGGTTGAAGTAACGATACTGACAGTCCCCGTTCCGCTTTCCGGAGATCCTGAAACGCGGCCCGACACGATTGTAGTTGGAAAACACGGGCTGATCATTCGCGGGATGGGAACAAGCGGGCTTCTTCTCCCCCAGGTGGCAACAGAATATGGATGGGATGCCACGACATTTCTCGAGCATACCTGTATGAAAGCGGGTCTCCCCAACCGGTGCTGGACTTACCCTTCCGTAGAGGTACTCACATTCGAAGGACAGATCTTTTCCGAAAAAGACCTGAGGGGAACCGTTTAACGCTTTTGAGCGCGCATGTACAAGGCGATCAGGAACCACCATGGCCATTGCATTTGAGAGCCTGTACAGCGACATTGCCGGGCGCTGCGGAAAACTGACTGTCGGGAAAAAGACCATGAAGACACCGGCACTCCTGCCGGTCATCAATCCCCACCTCCAGCTGGTTACACCACGGGAAATGCGGGAGATGGGTGTTGAGGCAATCATAACGAATGCCTATATCTTCTCCCAGAGCAGGCAGTTCCGCACCCGGGCGCTTGAAGAAGGATTGCACAAGCTCCTTGATTTTGATGGCATCATCATGACCGATTCCGGCTCGTTCCAGCTCTCGGTGTATGGCGAGGTCTCCATTACAAACACGGAAACGATCTCATTCCAGCGCGATATCGGGAGCGACATCTGGGTGCCGCTCGATATCCCCACATCACCTTCTGCGGACCGGGAGACCACAGAACGTGATCTTGCTATCACCCTCCAGCGACTTGCCGAAGCCCGCGAAGCCTTCGGTCCGGATGCCCCGATTGCCGGGCCGGTGCAGGGAGGGACATTTGAAGATCTTCGCGAAACGTCCGCACGGGGGGTAATGGATCTCGGCTTCTCATTCTGCCCGGTCGGCGCTGTTGTCCCGCTCATGGAATCCTACCGGTACCGCGATCTTGTCAGAGTTGTCATGGCATCGAAGCGTGCTCTCTCTCCTGCAGCATGCGTCCATCTCTTTGGCGCCGGCCATCCTTCGATGTTCGCCCTTGCAACAGCGATGGGGTGCGATCTCTTTGATTCTGCCGCATATGCACTCTATGCCAAAGACGGCAGATACCTCACCGCTCATGGATCGTACAGGATAGAGGACCTCGCTGACCTTCCCTGCGCCTGCAGTGTCTGCAGGTCCCATACTGCCGAGGAACTCCGGGCAGCCCCTGATCGGGAGCGCCTGCTCGCCCTCCATAACCTGCATGTCACCCTTGCTGAGATCTCACGAGTCCGGCAGGCAATTGTCGATGGCACTCTCTGGGAACTCGTGGACGAACGGTGCCGGGGGCACCCCAGACTGCTTGACGGGTATCGCGAGCTCCTTTCTCATGTGCCTGTTTTAGCAGAACACGACCGCGTTTCCAAACGGCGGTTCTTCTACCGGGGCGACGAAAGTTGCAGGCGCACTGAAGTATTCCAGTACCAGCAGCAGATCAAACGGTTCTCCCTTGGCAGGGAAGTCCTTGTAGTTATCGAAGGTAAGGCCCGCGATGGATTTGATGACGTTCTTTCATTCAAACCCCCGTTCGGACCGTACCCGGTTGAATTGAAGGAGACATTTCCCATCGGGCCGTGCGAGGCCCCGGAATGGGATGAAACAATGATCCGGCAAGGGTGTCTTGGAATCCGGGCCCTTGCTAAATCGCACCGTGAAAGCAGGATCACCGTTGCCTGTAACCAGAAATGGATTGATATCGTGAAGAAAGAACTGACCGGTCTTGAGGTGACGTGTGCCGATATTTAACATCCGGAAACGTGACGGACTTGCCCGCACGGGGGCATTTGAATCAGCCAGCGTGACTATTCAGACGCCTGCAGCAATCGATCCTGACACCCTTTTTCCGGGGCTTGCTTTCGCATCCTTCAGCAATATCCCTCTTATCGCGCCGACAGGACTGGTGGAGAAATACCTGCCGGAAATTCAAGGGGGCCCTGTCATCATCCACCCGAACAGGATAAACACGGCCCAGAGCGGCGATTGCGTCATGGCTGCCGATTGGCATACCGCGTTCTCCAATCCACGGAACTATGCGGAATGGTTAATCAATCTCAAGGAAAAGACTCCTGCCGATACCGCATGGTATGCACCAGCCGCTGCACTCCCGTCCACGATCGCGATTCTCTGCTATTCGGGGTTCGACCTCTTTGATTATACTGCAGTCGACCTCAGGTCGTCCCAGGGGATATTCTGCACTTCTTCCGGTGAATTTCCGGCAGGTGCGCTCACTGAGGGCATATGTTCGTGCAAGGGATGCCAGGCAGGCGACCTGCGGGAACATAACCGCGCGAACCTCCGCCAGGAAATCGCCCTTGTCTCTCATTTCATCCGTCAGTCGCAGCTCCGTGAGCTTATCGAATCGCGGTGCCGGCTTGACGCAAACCAGGTAGCGATCATGCGCCACCTTGACCGGCACTATGCATTCATGGAGGGATCCCTGCCTGTCGCAAGAGCGGGCGTCATGCGGGCAAATTCAGCCGAATCAATGCAACGTGCCGAGGTACAGCGCTTTGCAGACCGGCTCCTGACACGATACCTCCCGCCACACGGTTCTGATGTCGCAGTCCTTTTACCCTGCTCGGCAAGGAAACCCTACTCGCTTTCGCAAAGCCATCGGCGATTCCAGCAGGCAATTGGCGGACGGGCTCACGAACTGATCGTCACATCCCCGCTCGGCCTTGTACCGCGCGAACTCGAGTGCGTTTATCCAGCCGGTCATTATGATGTACCGGTAACAGGGTATTGGGATGCAGAAGAATGTGCTGTCATCTCTGGCATCCTGGCACGATACTTCACGCGCCACCAGTACCGGAGAATCATCGCCCACCTCGAAGGAGGGGCCCTCCAGGTTGCGCGCCAGGCCGCTGAGATTTGCGGGATCACGCTCGAATTTTCCTGCATGGATGACCCTGCCGGCCCGGCCGCACTGAATGCGCTGGATGCCGCGCTTGCCGGGGAACGCCGGGTAAAGGATGACAGGCTGCACGGGATGCTCTCGTACCAGTTCGGTGCGGATGTCGTAACAAAAGGTATCGTTGCGCGGGGCAGGTTCCCCGAACTCTACTACAGCAGGGGCAATGTCCAGCTCTTCTCCATCGACACAGGAACCGGCCTCATCCGCCCCACCTTCGATGGCTGGGCCCTGATTCCTGAGGGATACCGGGTTATCATTGATGATTTCGTGCCGGAAGGTGACGTACTCATTCCCGGTGTGACTGGTGCGGATCCGTCAATCCGCGATGGCGACGAGGTTCTTGTTGTTGGCAAACGTGCTCTTGCAACCGGCCGTGCTGCGCTCCCCGCAGGAGAGATGCTCCGCTCGCGGCGTGGCATTGCAGTCCGTGTGCGTAAGATAAAGAAGTTGTAATACAAAATCATGAGACAGATTCCGCCCGATCCGGGCATACACGTATCCCAAACCTGTTAACGGAGTGAAGTCATTGTTTCGCATAGAGAAGGCAGAGCAGATTGCTGATAAAGTCTACCAGATGTGGGTCAAGGCGCCCCATGTCGCCCACCACGCTCAGGCGGGCCAGTTCGTCATCTTTCGAATCGACGAGAAAGGGGAACGCATACCACTGACAATTTCTGCGGTTGACGGAGATTCGTTCCGGGTTATTTTCATGGCCGTGGGAAAGACAACAACCCACCTTGCAGCTTTAAAGACCGGTGATCATATCCAGGATGTTGCCGGTCCGCTCGGGAAGCCCAGCGATATCGCAAAGTACGGAACCTGTGTTGTTGTCGGGGGCGGGGTTGGCACGGCAAGTCTCCCTATCATTGCCCGGGCTGCCAGAGCCGCCGGTAACCGGGTTATCGGCATCGTAGGAGCGCGGAACGCCTCGCTTCTCATCCTGGAAGATGAAATGGGAAACGCCTGCGACGAACTTCTCATATCAACCGATGACGGCAGCAAGGGTTTCCACGGTTTTGCAGCCGATCTCCTGAAACAGGTCATGGCCCGCGAGAAGGTGGACTGCGTCTGGATCATCGGACCTGCCATTATGATGAAAGTGACCTGCGAAGCAACACGGCCTGCCGGGATCAAGACATTTGTCTCGCTCAACCCGGTCATGGTTGACGGGACGGGCATGTGCGGTTCCTGCCGGGTAGTTGTCGGAGGCGAGACCAAGTTCGCCTGCGTTGACGGCCCCGAGTTCGATGCACATAAAGTGGATTTCAATGCTCTGATGCAGCGGCTGCGGATGTACCAGCCAGAGGAGAAGGAATCCCTTGAACGATACCAGGCGCATGTCTGTGCATGCCACGGAGGCGGACACCATGCATGATCGTTCTGTTGAAGAACGCGTCAGGGATTTTACCGAAGTTGACACCGGCTGTACCCTGGACGAGGCAAAGGCTGAATCGGAACGGTGTCTCCAGTGCAAGAACCCGCTCTGCGTCAAAGGCTGTCCGGTTACCATTGACATTCCCGCATTTATCCGCGAGGTAGCTGCCGGGGATATACGAAAAGCCGCGGTCATCATAAAGGAGCAAAACATGCTTCCTGCCATCTGCGGCAGGGTCTGCCCGCAGGAAGTCCAGTGCGAGGGCCAGTGCATCCTTGGGAAGAAAGCAAAACCCATCGCAATCGGGATGCTTGAACGGTTCGTTGCAGACTGGGAGCGGCAACACGGGATGGTCCTCCCCCAGAAGAAACCTGCCACCGGAAGGAGGATTGCCGTAGTCGGAGCCGGTCCCGCCGGCCTTACCGCATCCGCCGAACTCGCCCGTATGGGCCATAAGGTTACGCTCTTTGAATCCCTCCATGCAGCCGGCGGGGTCCTGATGTACGGTATTCCGGCATTCCGCCTCCCCAAGGAGATTGTAAAAGCAGAGGTGGATGCCGTGTTATCGCTGGGTGTCGATCTCCGGCTCAACCACCTGGTAGGGCGGAGCGTTCCCATACAGGAACTCCTGAATTATGATGCGGTATTCCTCGGTACTGGTGCCGGCCTTCCATATTTCATGGGACTGCCTGGTGAAAACCTGCCCGGGGTGTATTCCGCCAATGAGTTCCTTACCCGTGTCAATCTGATGCACGCCGACCGGTTCCCGGTATTCGACACGCCTGTCAGGCGGGGGAGCCGTGTTGTCGTTGCCGGTGGGGGAAACGTTGCTATGGACGCGGCCCGGGTGGCACGCCGGCTCGGTGCAAAAGTCACGCTCGTGTACCGCCGGCGCGAGGAAGATCTTCCGGCCCGTGCAGCAGAGATCGCCCGTGCAAAAGAAGAGGGGGTCGAGTTCGTATGCTGTGCAAACCCGGTGCGAATTCTCGGAGACCAGGTAATGACCGGCGTGGAATGCCTGCGCATGGAGATGTGTGCCCGGGATGCTTCCGGCAGGCCCGAACCGGCCCTGAAAGAGGGTAGCGAGTTTACTATCGATGCCGATATCTTCATCGCTGCGATTGGACAGGGGCCAAACCCCCTCCTGATCAGCGAAATTCCCGGTCTCAAACGCGGAAAACGGGGGAACGTCATCGTGGATGATGATTTCCGGACCTCTCAGCGAAAGGTCTATGCCGGGGGAGATGTCGCAACCGGCGCTGCCACGGTTATCCTGGCTATGGGTGCAGCCAAATCTGCGGCGCAGGCAATCGACCGGATGTTCCGGCAGGAATAATTTCCTTCTCTTTTACAGATTCTTTTTCCGGCTTTTTTTAAATCAATGATATTCTACGCAGCATTCAGTGGAATCTGCCCGGAAACGGTGAACTTATATGGTTATCTGCCAGATTGAATGGTAAGCGAGGGGGTATTATCATAGACGATACAATTCCGATCCCTGATGGGCAGGTTGCCAAAAAGAAGCTTCACTTTTTCTGGCTCGCGGATTGTTCCGACTCCATGCGGGGCAAGAAGATCGCGACCCTTAACCAGGCAATCCGCGAAGCAATCCCTGAAGTCCAGAAGGCTGTTTCTGCTTATCCCCAGGTCGAGATCTTCATGCGGGCTATCAAATTTTCCGATGATGCGGCCTGGCATGTCGGACCTGACCCAGTCCCGCTGGCTGACTTCACCTGGCCGGAACTGGAGACATCGGGGCTCACGGCTACTGCAAAAGCCGTCAATCTCCTCGCGGGCGAACTTTCTGTCGAACACATGCCCCGCCGCGGACTCCCCCCGGTCTGCATCCTAGTCTCCGACGGATTCTGTACCGATCCCCGTGATGAATACGACAACGCCATTGGTGAACTTTCGAAGATCCCCTGGGGCGTAAAGGCGGTCCGGCTGGCTATCGCAATTGGGGATGAGTCGGACTACAATGAACCCGAGCTCCTGAAGTTTGTCAACCAGGACCAAATCGGACTCCTGAAAGCACATTCACCGGAGGAACTGGTCTCCTATATCAAATGGGCCTCGGTGTCGGCATCAGTAGCCTCGTCCCGTGGCCGGAGCCGGAGCACCGGTATGGAAGACACGTCAAATGTCTCCCTTGAATCGCCGCCCCCGATGATAACTTCCAACACCGATTTGTTCTAGACCATTCATGCCTGAGCCCCGACACTTCCTCTGTGCATGCGACCCATCGCTCGGGTGGGCGTTCGGGTGCAGCCGTATGGGGGCATCCCACATCCGGCTCTCCCGCCCCTGTGAAGATGCATACGCCATCTATAGCGGAGCTTCTGGTGCAATTCCCTGCATCGCGATTGCGATAGCTGACGGTCATGGTGATCCCCGTCACGACCTGAGCGGGACCGGTGCATCCCTTGCCGTGCAGGCCGGGGTGGATGAACTCACCGGTTTCCACCGCATGCGTGTCCAAACCATCCCGCTGCATATCCTCCGCTCGGAATTCAAAGCGGATTTCCCCCGGAGGATTACCCGCCGCTGGAGGGAGTATGTCCAGGCTGATGCAGCCCGCCGGGAGATAGCGGGGCCGGAATCAGATCCCTATATCCGCTATGGATCAACCCTTATTTCGGCTCTCATCGTTGCCGACACTATCCTTATCGGCCAGATCGGGGACGGGGACGTTGTCCTCGTCCGACCCGACGGAACCATCGAATCCCCGATCCCTTCCGAGACACGGCTCGTAGGAAAGGAGACCCACTCGCTCTCGTCACGGGATGCACATCTTCTCTGGCGCACCGCAACTCTCGACCGGGGGAGTGGCGGCGTCCTGATTGCCGCTACTGATGGCGTTTCAGACTCGTTTGACAGTACGGCAGGCGGGGAATTTTTCACATTTGTCAAAAGCCTTGTTGACCGGGTAAAGGACTTTGGAATCGAGAGCGTTGCCGGTTCGATGGCAGGATGGCTTGACCGGTACTCCGAACTCGCAAGCGGGGATGATATGACAATCGTCTTTGTGAGCATCAACCCTGATGAGAATATTCACCCCTCAACCATGCATGAACCAGAACCAGACGAAAAGGCCCCGGGCCTCACGGAGTGCTGGTAATGCCCCTTGCAATCGGTCAGCGGGTAAAGGCCGAACTTTCAGGAACGGAACTCCACGTGATCCGGAAACTCGGGGAAGGGACTCAGGGGGAGGTCTATCTTGTCGAAGGACCACAGGGATACCAGGCAGTCAAATGGTACAAACCCGAACAGGCAACACCGGAACAACGTTCGGCTGTACTGTATCTTGTCCGGACCGGCCCCCCGTTCGGGGCAGCCGGCCGGAGGTTCATCTGGCCCCTCGATCTTGTCACAGGACAGGAATCATCCCAGTTCGGGTACCTGATGACACGGATCGATACACAAAAATTTGCAGAACTTGGTGAGATCTGGGCACACATCAAACCGGTTCCCAATTTCTCATCCCTCTGCGAGATCTCGTACCAGCTGGCGAACAGTTATCGCGCCCTCCATCTGTCTGGTCATTGTTACCGCGATATCTCAGCCGGCAACCTGATGTTTGATCCGGTTACGGGGGATATCCTGATCTGCGACAATGATAATGTCGGGGTGAACCGTCAGTCCCGCTGTCAGGTCTGGGGCACGATGGAATACATGGCACCCGAGATCATCCGGGGCGAGGCCGATCCATCTACTCAGACGGATCTCCATTCGCTTGCCGTCCTCCTCTTCTACCTCTGGGTCTGGCACCATCCGTTCCATGGCGAGATGGAGTACCATTTTCATTGCTGGGACATCCCGGCCAAGAAAAAAGTATATGGCGAATCACCGGTCTTTGTCTTTCATCAGGAGAACCCGGCAAACCGCCTGCCCCCTGACCCTGATTATGCCATAGCACGGGAACGCTGGGGATACTGCCCACCCGACCTGCAGGATCTGTTCACCCGGGCCTTCACGGACGGCCTTCACGATCCCTCCCGTAGGATCACCGAAGGGGAATGGCAGAACCTTTTCTCCGCAATAAAAGACCGGATTATTGCCTGTCCGAAGTGCCGCGCAGAGAACTTTGTTGAAGAATCCGGCAGGCCGGGTTCCTGCTGGCACTGCCATGCTTCTCTTCCCCGGCCCCCGTTCCTGGTTATCCGCCGCCCGTCCGGAGAGATCTCCATTGCCCTCTCAAACGGAACCACCGTCCGGCGAAGGCATGTATCCCAGTCACCAGCTAATGACGATGGTTCCGCCATTGTCGGCATGGTTGTCGCGCACCCTGCAATCCCCGGTGCTTCCGGGATCCGGAATGCCACACAAACACCCTGGAATGCTGAATTTCCTGATGGGAGCACGACAATTGTTTCTCCGGGCAGGGCAGTTCCGCTGAATCCCGGGACCACCATTACCATTGACGGAGTCGTCCTTACCATTGTAGCCCCGGGCACGGGGGGGATATCATGAATGAAGAGGCAGCCCACATCCTTGTATCTCTTGTCTCCCGCTGTGGGACATCCATTGCCGGAGACCCCCTCCGGTGCGAAGCACTGCTCCGGGACACCTGCCCGCGGTGCCGCCGCGAGATCTTCGTCCTTGTCAATGCCGTCCGCCAGCAGGTTCCCGCGGATCTCCTCTCTCCCCGCCATTCACTCCCGCCAGAACTGTTCCGGGGGTTTCTCAAAAAGCGTTTGCAGGATGAACTCGCCTTTTCTGATGAGGCGGCCAGTTGGGCTGTTGATACCTGGGCTATGGCACTGGGTATCGATACAAAAAAGAATTCCGTGAATCCTGATCTATCATACGGGACCCTGAGCCGTAAGCCGGGGATAACGTTTCCAGAAGACAAAACCGTGGGAGCCGATCCTGAACAACGGGCTGAATGGGCCGTCAGCCTCGAATCCAAAGATAGTGCGATCCGTCTCGCTGCAATCCGGGCGATGGCACAGGATCCGGATGTCGAAACCCTCCGCCTCCTGGTCACCGCACTGGAGAATCCGTCCTGGAACGTCCGGGAAGCAGCGTTCGATGCACTTGTTGATGCCGGTGGTCGCGGAGTCCCTCACCTGATTGATGCCCTCGGTGATTCACATGAACGGGTTGTTACCAGTGCAGCGCTTGCTCTCGGAGCACTCCGGGCGCAGGATGCCACGGAACCGCTCATTGCCCTGCTTGAAAAGGGCAGGGTGGGTATCATGGCAGCCATCTGGGCACTTGGCGAGATCCGGGACAGCCGGGCAATCACACCCCTGACGAAATTCCTGAATAACCGCGATCCGCAGATCGTTGCAGAGGCCGGGGCGGCATTAATAAAATTCCGGTAGCAGGGGACTGAAGAACGCTGCCGGTCAGGATGGCGGATTTTCCATTACCGTAAAGACCAGCTTCCGGCCAAATGCTTTCTCAAATGCCCGTTTCTCATTCTCGATCCCCCAGATCTCCAGCTGGCATTCCCCCCGTGCCTGGATCTCAAGCCGGGCTGTATCCTTGTTAGCAGCAGTGAAACGGACATGCTGCACAAGGGCGGCATGGCTCCGGTCCAGGCTCTCCCCCAACCGCAGGAAACAGGAAAGCAGCCGTAGCGCCCGCTGGTCACGGGGATCCAGGTCCATAACAAAGGAGTCTTTTTTCCGCGGACTCTTTTTTCTGTGGAACCGTGCCAGCATGGCGATAAGGTTCACCTCCCGGTCATTGAAGCCAAGAAGTTCGGAGTTCCGGATAATGTAATACGAGTGCGCATGGTGGTTGGTGAATGATATGAATGAACCGATATCATGGAGGAACGCTGCGTACTCGAGCAGTTCCCGTTCGGCATCGGAAAAATCATGGAGCTTCTTTGTCTTTGCCGAATCGAACATCTCAAGGACAAGAGTTGTCACCGTACGTGCATGGATTTCATTGATCCCGCAGGACCTTCCCAGCTGAAGGACGCTTCGCTGCCGGGGCGTCAGTTCTCCCATCAGGGGAAAGTTGTCCATCCGGGAGAGATAATCAACAAGCAGACCATCCTGCAACCCACGGCTGGTGACAGAGATCTCGAGAAGGCCCAGTTCCTTCATGAAGACTTCGAGAATAATAGCACCGGGTATGATGATATCCGCGCGTTCGGGATTGATCCCGGGCACCCGACGGCGTTGTTCAAGCGTCAGCGGTGAAAGGAGCTCGATGATCTTTTTTAGTTCCTTATATTTCAGGGTGTGCCCATTTGATCTGGGTTCGGTCACTGAAGCAGGATGGAGTGCTTTAACGGCAATTTCCGCAAGGTTCACGATCGTGCCGGATCCTCCGATGGCACATTCGGGCTTCAACGAACCGATGGCGGAGGTTGCATGCACAATGGCGTTTTTGACATGCTGCTGGATCTTTTTCTGCTGTGCGGGCCCGACAATACCGCGTTCGTCAGGACAGGGATATACATTGGCGAGCCGAATGGCCCCGATACGGAAACTGTCGAGATGGGTATACCCTTGTGCATCCCCGATGGCGATCTCGGTGCTCCCGCCCCCGATGTCGATGCAGAAGATTCTCCGGCCAACAAGATGGACTGCGCTGGCCACACCGAGATAGATAAGACGGGCCTCTTCGCGGCCGGAGATGACCCGTATGTCCAGCCCCGCTTCCTGCCGAATGCGGTGCAGCAGCTCGTTCTGGTTCGAAGCTTCCCGGGTAGCTGACGTGGCTACCGCGACAAACTCCTCAGCATGGAAGGTGCGGGCAAGGTCCATGAACATCTTTGCTACGATAACGGCACGGTCCATCGCCGCCGACGTGATCTCCTCTGCTTCGAACTCTCCCTCCCCGAGCCGTACCTGTTGTTTCTGGCGCGAGAGAATGGTATACGAGTGATTCGGGTTGAGCCGGACAATGAGCATACGGAACGAATTTGTCCCGAGATCAATGAAGGTGACAACCCGACCTTCGGGCCCGAGGGTTTCGTCACTCACCGGAATACCAGCTCCCGTTGAAACACTTCCCGGAAGAGGTCGGCCTGCGACACGGCACGCTCTTTTTCCCGCGAACCATCACCGCGTGCAATGACATCACAGAGAATCTCATTTCTTCCGATGATACAGTGGACTTCCTCAACTGCACCAGAATGGAAGTGATCCAGGGCATTACCAATACGAAGGATTGCTGCAAGCCGGACAACTGCGTCCTGGTTTGAAGTGGAGAGAAGGGGGAAGAGCGGGTGCGAACGGATCTGGACATCTCCATGATGGCTGAATGCAATAAGGCCGACAACAGAACGACCGGCCATGTCCAGGGGCAGGGACTCATCGGAAAAGATACGGCCGGCTGACCGTTCGCGGTGCTTTCTCTTCCCGCCGGCCATCCCCATGTCGTGAAGCATCGCGGCGCATTCGAGAAGTGCACGGTATTGTTCGGAAAGAGGGTGCACGTGAACGAGACCATCAAAGAGCATGAGCGAGAGCCGGGTCACATTCTGGTGATGGGAAAACCCTGGCGGCCATGACAACGCCAGATCTGCACTGGCAGCACGGAGGAGTACTGCGTCCAGCGGCTGTTCCTTACGATATTCCCGTTTCCGTCCGCGGACAAGCGTGTCCGAAACCAAATTCCAGATCTTTTCATCGTGGAGTTCCTGCCAGAACTGCACCAGGTGCCGGTGGATTGCGTCGCGTTCCTGTTCCCGATCCTTTAAGAACAACCGAAGGCTGGCAAGCGTTGCTGTGTCCGGTCCCTTCTTCATCGATCTCATCCTGCCCCGCTCGTAGAGAAGCAGCCGCGTTACCTGATCGATCCAGACATCGCAGTCATGAATATCGCCGAGGATCTGCTGGAGGTTCTTCACTGCAGCATGTGGCTTTTTCAACCCATTGCGATACACCGGGCCATACACTTCCATGGTGTAGCGCAGTTTCTTGGCTGCAATCCGCATGGCATGGTGTTCAGCTACTGCATCGGTATGGGCAATCCAGGGTTCATAGGAACGCATGGCAGCAAGACGTGAACTAATCCGGTAGGCAGCCATTGTCGGGATACCCCGCGCAATCGATGGTGGCACGACATCACCGTTGTCGGAAGATTTTGCCGCAAGCATTTCCTTCAGCTCCGGAATAACTTTGCTCTTCTCCAAAGCATCCAGCGCGGAGACTACCCCGTCCTGGGCCTGCTCGCGCCGGTCACGGAGATCATCGAGAAGATACACAAGTGCCGGTTCCCGTGCATGCCTGCCCGGGGTTTCGGGATCTGTCCCCGTGAGTGATTCTCCGGAACCGGTCTTTTGATATCCGGTAAGGAATGCCATCTGGACATCGATATCCCGCGCTTCCCCCAGGGCACGCGTTATATTCGTGATCTCCCGTATCCAGCGGGCGTATTGTTTTTCCAGAAAACAGGAACGGAACAGGGGAAGTGCGGCACGGAGTCGACGTGAAGCAACCCGCATTCGGTGAATATACTCGATATCCTCCGCAGTACGGACACCGGAAATCTCTTTTTCGAATGCTGCAAGAAGCGGGGGAAGTCTCTGCTGCGAAAACCAGCTCAGGCCGGGCCCGCATACCTGCGTTTTACGCGTGCCGGTCATACCAGGCACCCCGGTGCTCAATGAACCACGATTGCGCATTCATGGGAGTCTTTCCGGAAACGGAAGGCCTGCGGGAATACGTTCCGTCGGAATGCATGCAGCGCATCTTGACAGAATCCCCCAGCTGGATCGGCAGAATGGTAGCGATAACGGCCTTTTTCAGCGATTCGTTCTCTACGGGAAAGAGGACTTCAACGCGCTTGTCCAGGTTTCGGGGCATAAGATCTGCACTACCCAGCCAGACTTCTTCGTTCCCGCCATTGTGGAAATAATAGACCCGGGCATGCTCAAGGAAGCGTCCCACAATCGCGGATACACGGATGTTCTCGCTCATCCCGGGTAATCCCGGGCGGAGGCAGCAGATCCCCCGTACCTGGAGATCAATCCTGACACCGGCCCCTGAAGCACGGTACAGCGCCGCGATACATGCGGCGTCTACCAGGGCATTCATCTTGAAGATCAGATGCCCGTCGCCATGCGTTTGCTGGCGGGCGATCTCCCGGTCAATCTTTTCCAGGATCATTTTACGTATCGTGACCGGGGCCACCATCAGCTTGGTATATTGTTCGATCCGGGCATACCCGGTAAGGAAGTTGAAGAGGTTGGCAACATCCTCGCCAATACCCGGGTCGCAGGTCATGAGCCCGAAATCCGTATAAATCCGGGCCGTGGTAGCGTTGTAGTTGCCGGTCCCCAGGTGCATGTACCGGCGGATTCCGTCTTTCTCGCGCCGCACCACCATGCAGAGTTTGGCGTGAACCTTGAGATTGACGACCCCGTATACCACATGAACGCCCAGCCGTTCCAGGGCACGGGCCCAGCCGATGTTATTCTCCTCGTCGAACCGTGCCTTGAGCTCGATCAACGCTGCAACGGTCTTGCCATTCTCCCGGGCCTCCATAAGGGCATTGACGATCGGCGAGTTCGAGCCCACGCGGTACAGCGTGATCTTGATCGCAAGCACGTCAGGGTCCCGGGCAGCCTGCCGGATGAAGTTGACAACCGGTGTGAAACTATCATACGGGTGGTAGAGGAGGATGTCGTGACGCTGTATTGCGGAAAACACGTCCTGATCATCTGCAAGGTCTGCCGGCGTTGAGGGAAGGAAAGGGGCGTCTTTGAGTTCCGGACGGTCAAGAGACATCAGCTGCATCAGGTCGGCCATCCCCACCGGGTGGGCAACCCGGTAGATCATGGACTTGGGAACACCGAGCCGGGAACCGAGCGTATGGCAGATACCGTCATGCATGGAACATTCAACCTCAATACGGATTGGTTTTCCCCGTGCACGCTGCTCCACGACTTCCTCAACCGTGGTGAGCAGGTCAGAAGCCTCGTCCACTTCGATCTCCAGGTCAGCATCCCGGGTGATACGGAACGGGAACGAGGCGATCACCTCAAGTCCCGGGAAGAGCATGTCCAGGTGGGCGGCAATGATCTCTTCCAGGTACACGAACTGGACAAGGGAATCATCGTTCCGGGTACTGCTGTCCGCCTCCGGTATCCTGACCAGCCGCGGGAAGAGCTTGGTCGGAACCTTGACACGGGCGAAGAACTCCTTGCCGGAATGGTCCCGGACCATGATAGCAAGGTTAAGGGATAAGTTTGAGATGAACGGGAACGGGTGTGAACTGTCAAAGGCAAGCGGGGTTAAGACCGGGAAGATCTCTTCAACAAAAAAGCGGTCCATTGTCGATTTCTGCCGGTCAGTCAGGGCATGGTATTTACGGAGAAGGATTCCCTGTTCGGCCAGACGGGGCAACAGTTCCTTGTGCCAGCAGTCGTCCTGTGCCTGCAGGTCAGGGAGGAGCAGGGTATGAATTGCATCCAGCTGCTGGCCGGCAGTCATCCCATCCGGCGGTGCCTTGAGTACGCCTTTCCTGAGCTGGCGCTGCAGGCCGGATACGCGGATCATGAAAAATTCGTCCAGGTTGTTTGCGAAGATAGAGAGGAACTTCACCCGTTCAAGCAGGGGGTGATTCTCGTCCAGTGCCTCATCCAGCACATGCCGGTTGAACCGGATCCAGCTCAGTTCGCGGTTGATATACAATGACGGGTCATTATACCGCATTCCCTGCGCATCCATGTCTTCCCCCGGAATAATCCGCCGGGCAGGTTCTCCCCGGCGTGTCCATCAGTAGTGATGGATCTGCTATGAAATATACTCTTCTCTGACGGCAGGAACACCGGATTATACTATTGTGGCCTATTGAGTGCTATGCAATCATGCCGCTTTAAAACTCACCCATTGAAATTATGGTACCGGTAACAATTGTCGATGAACTCCTGTTTGTTCCGTTCCGTAGGTTTGGTTGCGGGGCGGAGGTACCCGATGGATGGCGTCTGTTTCGCGGGACAGAACGGGCAGAGGGCTGCATCCACATCGCTGGCCTTCTCCCGTACAGGACAATAATACATCCCGCCCAAAAACTCCACCACGTCCCCGCCCGGAAATGGCGTTCCCACAGCATGGCCCGGTTCTTCAAGCACCAGCATAGAATACCCGGCAAGGAGATACTTGAGGAACCGGATTGCCGGTGCATCCCCGCCTTCTTCTTCATCGCACTGCCCGGCAACCATCTCCCAGTACTTCTTCTGCTCCGGTAAGATCGGTTGTTTCAGGGTTTTGTAGACGCCCTGCTGGTTGTCAAGCCGGATCCGCTGGTATGTCCCGAGCAGGTGCTCGGTGACTTTCGCGGTTACCCTCTCGCGATATACCGGGTCAAGGTCCCTGACTTTTGTCTCAAAATTCCTCTTCATCTGCTGGATGTCGGACGGGGAATGGAGAAGGACAAGGCGGGCTACCCACTCTCCCAGTTCCCCTCGTGTTGTTGCCTGCATCAGTTCCCGGCACTGGCGATCGACAGGGGCGCCCGGTATCTTCGCGGGTGCAGGCTTTTTTTCGAATAATCCCATACACAAATTTTCTGACTGCAGGAAAATGTGAACGGTGACGATATATTTTCTCCGGTCGCAAGTGAATACCTGCCCGGACCCTAGAACATGTTCATCCCGTAATGCTGAGTGGTGCAGCGAGATTTTTTATATGCACCATTCCAATGATTACTTATGGTGAATGCCATGAGTGAGTGTTTTATTCGCCGATAAACTGCGCTTTTTCGACACAACATTACGGGACGGGGAACAGACTCCCGGCGTCTCGCTGAATCCTGAACAGAAATTTGAGATCGCATCCAGGCTCTCGGACATTGGCATCGATGTCATCGAGGCGGGATCCGCGGCTGCATCGGACGGAGAGCGGGAAGCCATCCGCCGGATAGCGGAAGCCGGGCTGAAAGCAGAAATCTGTACCTATGTCCGCGCCCTCCAGGGGGACATCGATTACGCGGCCGACCAGGGGGCGGATTCGGTCCACCTCGTAATTCCGGTCAGCGACCTGCACATAGCAAAGAAGCTGCGGAAGAGCCGCGAGCAGGTTGCAGTAATGGCATACGATGCCGTTGAGTACGCAAAAGGCCGCGGGCTCATTGTCGAACTCTCCGGGGAAGATGCCTCGCGGGCCGATCAGGCATTCCTGCACGAGATCTTCTCTGAAGGAGTAAAGCGGGGTGCCGACCGGCTCTGCTTCTGCGACACGGTCGGACTCCTGACCCCCGAGAAGACCGCGGAATTTATCCCGCCGCTTTCCGCAATCGCCCCGCTCTCGATCCATTGTCATGACGATCTCGGATTTGCTCTGACGAACACCATGACGGCCTTGAAAGCCGGAGCCGGCTGCGCACACGTAACCATCAACGGCCTCGGAGAGCGGGCAGGCAACACGCCCTTCGAAGAGGTGGTGATGGCCCTTGAAGTGCTCTACGGGTACCGGACACGGATCGTCAAGGAGAAGATCTACCCGCTCGCAAGCCTCGTATCCCGCCATACCGGTGTTGCTCTCGCTGTCAACAAGGCGATCGTGGGCGAGATGGCGTTCACGCACGAGAGCGGCATCCATGCCCATGGCGTCATGCGCGAACCCTCCACGTACGAATCCGTGAAACCCGAGATGGTTGGCCGCAAGCGCCGGATCGTGCTCGGGAAACATTCGGGCACCGCATCGGTCGAGGCCGCCCTGCACGAGATGAGCTACAATGCTGACGAAAAACAGGTAAAGGAGATCGTAAAAAGGGTCAAACAGCTGGGCGACGAAGGCAAGCGCGTCACGGATGCCGACCTGATGGCCGTTGCCGATGCCGTGCTCTCGATCGAGTGCAAGCCGGTCATCAAGATGCGGCAGTTCACTGCAACCTCCGGCAGCCACATGATCCCGACTGCCTCCGTAACGCTTGTTGTCAACGGGCAGGAAATGACCGGTGCGGCCACTGGTGACGGCCCGGTTGATGCGGCGATGGAAGTCCTCAGAAAATGCGTCTCCGACGTTGCCGACATCCGGCTTGAAGAGTACCATGTTGATGCAATCAGTGGCGGGACGGATGCTCTCGTCGAAGTAACAGTAAGATTAAGTAAAGACGGGAAGATAATTACATCACGCGGCGCCCGCACCGACATCATCATGGCATCCGTCGAGGCGATGATCGCTGGCATGAACAGACTATTGAGGGACAAGACATGAAGACCGGGGCAAAAATCCTCGTTGAATCACTGCAGCGCGAAGGGACCGAGATCATCTTCGGGTACCCGGGCGGTGTAGTGCTGCCGATCTATGATGAACTCTATGACTCATCACTTCGGCACATTCTCGTACGGCACGAACAGGCTGCCGCGCATGCCGCAGACGGCTATGCACGCGCAAGCGGTCGTGTAGGCGTATGTCTTGCAACGAGCGGCCCCGGCGCATGCAACCTTGTCACTGGCATAGCAACGGCCTACATGGACTCGGTCCCCATTGTTGCGCTTACCGGGCAGGTCCCGACAAACCTGCTGGGCAACGACGCATTCCAGGAGTCCGACATCACCGGCATCACGATGCCGGTCACGAAACACAACTACCTTGTGAAGCGGACCGAGGACTTAAGCCGCGTTGTCAAGGAAGCGTTCTATATTGCAGGGACCGGGAGGCCGGGCCCGGTGCTTGTCGATATTCCAAAGGATGTCAGCACCACGTCCATAAAGGACGTTCCCGTTCCCGAGAAGGTCCAGCTCCGGGGCTACAACCCGACCTATTCCGGACACAAGCGGCAGATCGAGAAGGCGCTCCAGCTGATCATGGCAGCCGAGCGGCCGGTCATCTACGCGGGAGGCGGGGTCATCCTCTCGAATGCCTCTGCCGAGCTCATCCGCATTGCAACGGAACTGGGGATCCCGGTCACGACAACACTGATGGGCCTTGGCTGTATCCCGTGCGACCACCCGCTCAACCTGGGCATGCTTGGCATGCACGGCACCGAGTACGCAAACTTTGCGATCACCGAATGCGACGTCCTCTTTGCCATCGGGGTCCGGTTCGATGACCGGGTAACCGGCAAGACCGAGACCTTTGCCCCGCATGCAAAGATCATCCATATTGACATCGACCCTGCGGAGATCGGCAAGAACAAGCGGGTCGATGTGCCCATAGTCGGTGACACGAAGACTGTGCTTTCGGATATGCTTACCTGCATGAAGAAGAAGGGAGTCCACGATTCCTGGATCAAGAAGATCAAACACTGGAAGCAGCATCACCCTCTGGTGTGCCCGGACGATGGATGTCTCCACCCGCAGTACATTATCCGCCAGATGAGCGAGCTCTTAAAAGGCGATGCGGTGATCGTTTCAGAGGTCGGCCAGAACCAGATGTGGACTGCCCAGCACTTCTGCTTCCGGCACCCCCGCACTTGGATCACCTCGGGCGGGCTTGGCACCATGGGGTATGGACTGCCGGCAGCAATGGGAGCGCATTTTGCCCGGCCGGATGTTCCGGTCTTTGATGTTGCCGGCGATGGCAGCATCCAGATGAATATCCAGGAGTTCGGCACCATCGCCCACTACAACATCCCGGTCAAGGTCGCAATCCTGAACAACCGGTATCTCGGCATGGTCCGGCAGTGGCAGGAACTCTTCTACGACAGGCGGTATTCCTACACCGAGATGCCCGCCGTGGAATTCGTGAAGATCGCCAATGCGTATGGCATTGAAGGAATCAAAGTTGAATCACCGGACGAGGTCATGCCGGCACTGAAAGCTGCTGTTGAATGCGACGGACCGTTCGTCCTGGACTTCCGGGTCGAGCGGGAGGAGAACGTCTTCCCCATGGTCCCGGCAGGCGCTGCGATCAACGAAATGATTGGGGGGCACCCGCGATGAAGCCGCATACACTCTCGATTCTTGTCGAGAACAAAGCCGGCGTACTGTCGCGGGTCACCGGGCTCTTCTCCCGCCGGGGATTCAACATCGAGAGTCTCGCTGTCGGCCCCTGCGAGGAGCCGGGTATGAGCCGGATCACCATTGTTGTTATTGGTGACGATGCCCAGGTCGAACAGGTAATGAAGCAGCTCAACAAGCTCATCGATATCATCAAGGTCTCTGACCTAACCGGCAACGAGCGGGTCGAGCGCGAACTGGCGCTCATCAAGGTTACCGCGGAAGTCGGAAGCTCCCGGGCTGAAATCATGCAGATCGCCGAGATCTTCAGGGCTCAGATCGTTGATGTCAGCCCCAAATCGCTTATCCTCCAGGTCATCGGCAATACCCAGAAGATTGATGCGCTGGAGAAACTACTCCGCCAGTATGGCGTGAAAGAGTTTGTCCGGACCGGAACGGTCGGGATTCTCCGCGCGTCAAAGAATGTCACGGGCGGAAAATAATTTCACCGCTTTCTTTTTTCATAAAATCCTTCACAATCGATAATCAATTCTGCAAGAACCAGGTGCAACAGCCAGAAAACTTTTGTTCCCGGGAGAATGTTTCCGTATTCAGCACCAATGAGAGCACGGGGTGCCTTTTTCTCGTAGCCTGCATCAGTGGGTGGGTTCATTCTCAATGGGATAACCAATTGGCTCTCCCCTTGAACCGCAAAGTGTGATAATTATATCAATAAAAATATCATATTACTCTTATCGCATGTCAGGGAACACCTACCGGGGGACTTCATGAGACGGGGACCCCCACCCACCAAGGGATTTGATATCGCAATCCCCATAGCCATGGGCCGGGGGAGCGTGATGCTCTTCCAGCATCTGCCGGAACATGTCTGCGATTTCACGATCACCGGTAACGGTATCTTTGCCCTTGTACGGATCATGGCCACCACGCGTCTTCATGAAGCCGTGGCGGAGATCACCTGGGAATATTCCGGTGTAATCACCGGGCTCTCTACCCTTCCCTTCGGGGGCCCGGTCTCGCGCGAGCTCTGGCTTTACTCACGCTACGGCACCATACGATTCTTCCGGGTGCTAGAGACGGGCCTTATCGAGATCGATTGCCACGGGTTCCCGTTCATGAACGGGAAGCCGGTCATCACGCTGCCGACAATACCCGGTGCAAATCTCCTCACATCCAACACAGGAGTTCCCGTTTCGGGAGGTCCCGGGCCGGCAATAACCGGTCCGACGGGTCCCGGCCCAAAGAATCCCGGAAGCCGGGCCATACGCCGGCCCAGGAAAAAGAATCCCGGCAAAAAACCGGAACCGGAAAAGAACGATCCCATCCATCCGGTTGATCCGGCTTCAGACAAAAATAGTGCACGCAAAAAACAGGCAGCTGCCAGTAACCTGGTTCAAGATGTCGGGCCTATGGCCCCGGCCGGTGAACCAGGTATAGCTGGCCGGACAGCATTGTCTGGCGAAGAAACTCCCGTCAACAACAGGGATCGCACACTACCTCCGGGAATGCCATAAGAGGTGAGGCGAGATGCGGCAAACAGAGCCCAATTCGGCCTCCGATTTATCATTTGGGGGGACCGACCAACACAGTAGCCGGAAAAACCAACACGGTTGTTTTAATAAATACTCATTTTGACCCCCGATTGACTGCAATGCGCCCATATTGCGCTCTGAAATAGCAGTATTTAGCAGAGTTACAGCAGCGTTTTTACAAAAAAACGGGGTGCAGCACAGGACCGGGAGGAGACGATATCATGGATCCGCCGATACTCCGGGAGTATTGTCACTGCTGACCCGGTCCCTCAGGCTCAACCCGGACTGCCACTACCCTGTTCGCAAGGTTGATACACCGGACAGCCAATACCAGACGCAGGGAATGTATCATGAAGCGGAAGATCATCAGCATTGACGATACGAAATGCACCGGCTGTGGCCAGTGCATCCCCGACTGTCCTGAGGGAGCGCTGCAGATCATCGATGGCAAAGCCCGGCTCGTGAGCGATCTCTTTTGTGACGGCCTTGGTGCCTGTATCGGCACTTGTCCGGAAGGTGCGATCAGCGTGATCGAACGCGAGGCCGAGCCATACGATGAACGGAGAGTCATGGCAGGTATCGTCAAGCAGGGCCCCTCGGTGATAAAAGCGCACCTGGAACACCTGGCCGGCCATGGTGAGATCGCATTGTATAACGAGGCCATCGAGTACCTGATCGAGAACGGCATCCCCATCCCCGATCACAATCCGCCGGCAGAGAAAAAACCGGTCCCCTTTGGAACCCAGTCCGCGCGAAAGTCCCCGGCTCCGGTCTGCCACGCGGGCCCCCATGAACCCAATCCTTTTGCTGGATGCCCGGGCGCACCAGCACAGAGCATCCCGCGGGAAGTCCGGCATACGGGACCAAAGCAGCCAATTCCCGGCTCATCTTCTTCCGAGCTCCGGCAATGGCCGGTCCAGCTGTCGCTGCTAAACCCGGCAGCTTCGTACTTCAAGGACGCGGATCTGCTGATCGCAGCCGACTGCACCTCATTTGCCTATGCCGGATTCCATGAAGATTTCCTGAAGGGTCGCATCCTGATTATTTTCTGCCCGAAACTCGATGCAGACCTTGAAGGCTACATCAGCAAACTTGCAGCGATCTTCTCCATGCATGCGATCAAATCGATCACCATCCTTCGTATGGAAGTCCCCTGTTGTGGCGGAGTGCGGCATGTTGTTGAGAAGGCCATGGAAAAAGCCGCAAAGACGATTCCGGTTGAAGAAAAGACTGTTATGATTGATGGGAAACTCCGTTAACTTTTTTCTTGCCGTTTTAAAAAAAGAAGAGAAAATCCGGATTATATCTGCCTGAACACACCCTTCGGCACCGCGATCTCAAACCGGGCACCCTGGCCGGGTGTGCCGGATTCCCAGATAGAAATCCCGGTCACGCCAAGAGTCTCCCGGATCAGGAAGAGACCGTAACCGGCGTGCTTGCGGCTGCCCCATTCCTTGGGGAAGAGATAGCCTTTCTTCTCCTGCGAGATCCCAACACCATCATCTTCGAAAAGGATCACCATCTGATCATCAGTTTTCTTGCGATAGATCCGGATTTGGGTAAGCTTGGAACCGCCATATTTCAGGGAATTGCTGATCAGGTAATAGAACACCTTCTCGAGAAGCGGGTCAGCATAGATCTCCATGTCATGGACTTCCATATCGAAGCTGACATTGCCAAGGTCAACACCAACTTTTGCCCGCATGATGGCATCGGCAACATTCTGCCACGACGGAGGTATGGCACCAATGTCCTGGTATTCCTTGGTGAACTTGATCTGCCTGCGGATCCGGTCGATCGTCTCGTCCACGGTCCGGATTACGGGCGTCTTCTCGGCCTGCTCAAGGTTCCGGTGAAGCTGGGTCAGCTCGTTTAAGATATCATAGCGGGTGATATTGTTGAGGAACATGAGCTTGCTGTTTGCCCGCTCCAGTGCGTCCTCTAGCCGGCCCGTCTCCAGTGAGACCTGCGTTACTTCATTCCAGCGACGGACGGCAAAGAAGACAAAGCCCACCGTGAGGAAGATTGCAGCAATGAAAAATGCACTTGTCTGCTGTGCACCGGACGATTCGAGAGCCCGGATAAGAACCTCCGGCAGGTTCATGAAATACGCAGCGATATACACGACAACAGCGAAGATGGCGATGATAAAAATGTCAACGAGCATCTTGAAGTGGGGCAGCCGTGTTATCTCCTTTGCCTCAGCACTCATACCGATATATCCACTGCCTGACGTTATCAATTTTATCAATAATTTCTTATTTTATTGTCCATCCGGGCACGAATTATGCCCTGACTTCTCCTCCGCCACAGGAACGCGGAGCGTGCCGGAAAGGATTACCTGCAGGTTCCGGGAATCTCCGCAGTCGTGATGGTTGTCATAAAAAAAGTAACCTGCTCTCAAAAGTATCTCACGTTGTAATAACCATGCCTCACATATCCCGCCAGTCCTGCCTGTCCAGCCAGTACATGTACCCGAGAGCGGTTGCAAGACAGAGGGCAACAAAGAGCGTTGGCATGTACCATTCCCGGGAGAGGTACTTCAGCATGGCAGAAAGGACGAGCCCTAAGCAGATGGCAACAAGCATCATGCTCGTCACAACCTTCGGGTTGGTAAAAGTCTGATATATCTGCTGGATATCCATGATGTTCAGGTTGAGTTGTAGGGCGGGATATAAGAAAAACAATGTGGGGCGATGTTAATGTTTACGGTCTTTGCGACACAGACCGTTGAACCAGGACAATCAGCCCAATTCATATACTCTTCCGGTTCCACGCGGGATACGAAAAAATGTCCCGCGTTCTTTCCCTGCTGATCCTTGCCCTTGTATGGATCATTGTCTGCGTTGCAGTATCCGGCTGCATTGCTCCCGCCACACCCGCTGCCGTAACACGGGAACAACAGGATAACCTTTCCATCAGAATTCAGTCCAGTCCATCGGGTGCAGAAATTATGCTAGACGGAGTATTCCAGGGATGGACCCCCGCTGAATTCGAAACACTATCGTTCGGCAGGCACTCGATCGAGCTGACATTGCCAGGGTATAAACGCTGGTCAGGATCGTTTACCTACCCGGGGGGACATTCGCCGACTATCATAGCAGAACTCATCCCAGCCGAAGAATCATTGGCCGTCATGACTGTCGTACCGAAAGCATCACCAGATGCTCTTTTGGAGATATATGTTGACGGGTACTGGGAATACCCGCAGGGGAGGATGACAACGGAGAATCCGGTCCCGCTTGTTATCCATACTGAGGCGTTCAATACAGGTTCCGCCACGGCACCTGAGGTAACGGTGTCTGCGAATATTTATACCAAAGGACGGATGGTCTGCTGGAACACCATTTACCTGGGAACACTTGCCGGTGGTGGCCACGTGAGCCGGGACAGCCTTGTCTCCTGCACGCTGCCCCTGCCGCTTTCTGAAGAAAGTCTGGACCTGAAGTTCGAGAATATCAGGATAACCGGATAACCAGCTGCATTCCTGCACCATACTTGATAGGGGTTGCGGGAGAACAGGAATACCGGGAGCTCAAGGCCCGTGAAGAATATCGTCCTGATCGGCATGCCGGGCGCGGGGAAGAGTACCGTTGGGGTAGTCCTCGCCAAGGCATTGAAAAAGAAGTTTGTTGATACGGACATTCTCATTCAGGAAGAAACAGGCAGGCTCCTGCAGGACATTCTTGATACAGACGGGCCGGATGTTTTCCGGAGAATTGAGGAAGATACAGTCCTTGCGCACCAGTTCCATAACACCGTCATCGCAACCGGGGGAAGTGTTGTCCTGAGCCGGAAGGCTATGGAGCACCTGAAAAGAGACGGTGTTGTCATATACCTCAATGTCTCCTTTGCCGAAATTAAGCGGCGGCTTAAGAACATCACGACACGGGGCATTGTGCTGGAGAAAGGCCAGACACTCCGTACCATCTATGACCAGCGGGTGCCGCTCTACGAATGCTCTGCCGATATCACGGTAGATTGTTCAGGGCACGATTTTGAGAAGATAGTTGCTGCGATTATAGAACAATTATAAGATTGCTGGCAATCGCATTACCATGCTCCACTCATTTATGATGCAGATGATTTCTAAAAAAATATGCCGAAGTTCTGGGTTCGGTACTTCACTAATTTTTTGCCCGAACGAAAGAAATGTGTAAAATATCACCAAATAGCGGGCGCCGGACATAATCACACTCCGGCAAAAAGCCAGATGAAGGCTAAGACCTCATCCAGAACCGTTGCGATCCGGTAACTGTTGACCAGCTTGACACATATTGTGTGGATCAGGATTTTCAGATCATTTTTTTAAAACAAAATCGGCTGAAAAAAATCTGCTGAAAAAAGCTGAAATTGCCGGGCAATTTCAGCTGCCGCTTGGGAGCGGCATTTTTAATCGCGATTATGAGGTGTTAGTTATGGAGGCTACAATCGGATAATTATCCTACAAAATGCATGTACATGCTACAAAATTTTTGGTTCTCCGGCGTGATCGCCCGGCAATTGCATTCAGGGGTTGCGTGAAAAAATTCGAGCAGGGTATGATAGGGTGATTGAAATTTTTTCCGGAAATTTTTCCGGATATCGATTGCGATGATAAGAATGGTGGAACGTTTCATTCACATTTTTGGCAGGTAGCGTATACTGCAAGGATTCCTGGAGGAATCATTGGAGAAGTACTGGGGTTATAGAAAAGATCATTTTCTTTTTGCAACTACAACCAGTAAGCTGACAGCGACAATTACCATAACAATTCCCGCAGTTGATTTTTTTGTTGTGGTAGCACTGGGCCGGGGTGTCACCGGTGCCTGGTGGGCATCCAGCCAGTCCATTGCGTACGTCAGCTGAACGTCCTCGCCAGCCATGGCCCGGGCAAGGATCTCTTCGTTCAGCGGGACGCGGACGGTCGGCGCGATCCCGCCCGAAAGAGATGTGTTGCTGTCAACCTGGACCATCCCATTCTGGTCAAGCGACGCCCCGTCCGGGAAGAGGATATACATGCCGAGCGGGAGCGCGGCCTGGAAATTGTTCATGCCATATGCCCCGTTGGACCCGTAGAAGGAGACAACCGCCCCGGTACCGGAGCGGACAAACACGTTCGGAACGCCTTCTCCCGAACTGATCGTATCAGGAGAGACCATGACCGCTACCGGGCCTTCGTACCGGACTGCCTGCGGTTGCGACCAGGCTTCAGTCAGGACCGTAAACTGCTTTGAGCCGGGGTCGTACTTCGTGCCGTACTCGTAGAAGACCGGCCTGTCCACGAACCAGCCGGCCATGCAGGCTGCAAGGTTGTCGTCGCCACCGCCATTGAACCGGAGGTCGAGGACGATACCGGGAGATTTGTTCGCAATGGCCGAAAGCATCGCAGATTTAAATGGCTGGTACACCTCGAAACTCTCTTCATACACGGCAATATAGGTGTACCCGTTCGGAAGAGTCTTCACCGTCACGATATCGTTACTGACCAGCGGGCGGATCCCGTTGAGCTGGTCATCGGAGCCAATGTCATTGACAGCCTTTCCGAGATAGAACGTGCCCTGTGCGAGCGTATCGTACCGGTCATCGTATGCAGTCAGGTCCACGACCCGGGGGTGGGGGATGGAACCATACGTGATCTTGACCTTTGCGGGTGTACCGACCGGGGCACGGCTGAGGAGCCGGGTCTTCTGGACCTGGATGCCCTCATCGGTCGAGGGCTTCTTGTACGCCCAGATGAACGGGGTTGCATTGATGGCATCGTGGATCTCAAGGCCGTTCCAGCCGGTCACTTCGTCAAAGGGACGGATACCGGCCCGTTCAGCGGCACTCCCGTCTGCCACGTAGGCCACGACGACATTACCGGAGTTTAGCTGCACAAGCGATATCCCGTACCCGCCTCCGATATCCGCGTACTTTGCGCCAAAGTCACCTTCGGTCGGGAGGACGTTCACGTGCCCGTCCGGGATCGCGTACAGGTATCCCCGGATCGCCCGGTAATACGCGGCCTTGTCCTGTGCCTTTTCCGCTGCCTTCACCGCAGGCTCCCATGTGGCATCGAGCTTGTTCCAGTCAATGTTCTTCCACTGCGAGAACGCATAGCGCTCTTTCATCAGGGAATGGAGAGAGGAGAACGCGTTGCTCCAGGTGGTGTTAGAGAAATCCGCGGGAGGCGTCATGTTCGCGGCAATGGGTGCAAAGGGGGCGTTTGCATCCTCCGTGTAAGCCGTCTCGTTGCCCTGCTCGAAGATGGCGCAGGTGTCCTTCCAGACGGTCAGGCTGCCCGGGTCTGCGGCAAAGGCGGGAGCTGCCGCAACGAGGAGGAGGGAGATGAGAAGGACAGCGACACGGAACCGGTGTGCCGCACCATTCATGCGACACCCGCTGGGGGAGGAAGAAGAAGGGCTCATGCTTCATCTCTATTATCGTGCATGCGGTTAAGGTATTTTCCCTTACTGCCGGATGCCGGAAAAAAGGGGATATCAATGAGTCTTCCAGCCCCGGGATTTGCACTTCCTGAGCAGTTCGCCGAACTTCCGGAAGAACTGTTTCTCAAAAAGCCGGAACCCCTTGTTGAGGTGCCGGCGGGCACGGGGGGCATCATGGCGATACCAGAACCGGGTTGTTTTCACGGTGTCTGACATACCTGATTGTTTTTTCTGGCTCCTTTCCATTCTTTGTGGTCGCGGGCTGCATACCAACTGTCGGAACTTCCTTTATCCCATACGGGGGAGATATCATCCAGCTTATCTTCATCTCATTTTATACGGCATTCTCCGCCCGGTACATGACCCGGGTGAACGAGCACATCAAGCCGCAGGGAGCTGAACCGTATGTAACGGGGTAGAAATTCTATTTTTCTTTTTATCTACAGATCACTGTATCCGGCTATCACAGGACTCGATCAAAACCAAGGAAAAAAAGGAAGACAATTATTGAATCTTCGCAGCGGCCTTGCCCGCAACAGCCTTCAGCACGTCATAATCGCTGGCAGTGCCGTTTGCGTACAACTCCTCGTATACATCGTATTTCACGAATGCGATAATGTAAACGTCGGAAGGTTCACCGGACTGGATCACTTTCATCGCACTGCTAGCATCGCCGATGCCGGGCGACGGCAGGTCTTCAATCGTGACATTCCTGTCTTCAACGGTCCAGTTCTTGAAGCTCGACACGGTGTCGGGGACAATAAGCGTGATATTTTCTGCCGGGTACACGGAGATCAGCTGGTCGAGTCCGCGGGCATCCGGGCCCCGGGTCTCAAAGGAGACACCATACCCTTTCTTCCAGCCCTTTTCCAGTGCCCATTCCCGCATATCGGATGCATTCCGCTCGAATTCCTCCACCAGCGTGTAGTTCGCCGGGAGATCGAATGCCTGCAGCGCCATCTTCGCGGGTTCAATGGTCGAGAGTTTCTGCCCGGTTGCGGGCTGTGCGGGAGCAGTATTCGTGCACCCCGCAATACCGGCACAAAGGACAATGGCAACGGACATGAGTACGATCATGAGGTAAAAAGACAGTTTTTTCATGGTAATTCATTCCCCGGCAAAACGGTTAAGGGTTACCCGGAGAGGGCGCGATGATCGAGGGGGAAACGTGGTCGGGCCGGCCGTAAAAAAAAGATGAGGATATTCGTTTTCAGCTGACCAGCAGCCCGACAACCGCACCGGCAATCGCTGCAGCGGCTGCAATGGCGCAGGTCTCAAGGATGGTCCGGAACATGGGCCTTTCGCCAAGAATGGCACGCCCGATACCGAGCAGGATGAGGAGCACGGCAGTGCCGATGATGAAGACGACCTTTGCCTGTTCGAGCGGCAGGAAAATGAAGGGGATGACGGGAGTCATGGCCGCGATGAAGTCGGCAATGCCCATCCAGGCCGCGTGGATGATCGGGGAGGTCTTCTGCGCATCTGTCTCCTCTTCCGCCGCAACAGCGTCTTCGAACTTCTGGATCGCAAGCGGGTCCTTCTGCAGGTCCGCCCGGATCGCGTCAAGGCTCTGGGCCGAGAGGCCGGTGCCTTTCAGGTCGCCGATCAGCTTGTCGACAGCTCCCTGCGGGTCGTTCCGGATCTCGGCCGCACGGGCCTTTGCTTCGACACGGGCCTCATCACGCTCGGACTCGAGATCCAGAAAGACCCCGGCCATCATCGAAACCGTTGCGGCGATTGCCGCGGTTGCTCCCGCAAGGAGGATTACATCGCCGGACTGGGCACCGGCCACCATGCCGGCCACAAGACCGAAGATCGAGACAACGCCGTCAGACATGCCAAAGACGATCTCGCCTGAGCATTCCCGAACGGAGTTTTTCACCTTGCAGAAAAGGGATTGGCTCGCGGGGACATTCATGAGGAATACCCCGGAATACGTTGCAGAAAAATCATGGAGACACGTGGGATTCAGGAAAATAAAAAAGCGCGGGTAAAAACGGTAAGTGGCAGCCATTTTTTCCGCCAACCCAATCACGCTCGGCTACCTCCGACGGGGGTCCGGTGCGCGCAGGACCCTGCGATACTGCCAGGATCTTCCAGGTAGCAACCATTATTCCGTTTGGGCGTCGAACTATCCAGCAGTCCATGACTGAAGAAACCTCCGCATTCGAGGCCATGCACCTCACCAAGAGCCGGCTCGAATCGCTCTCCGATGGGATCTTCGCATTTGCGATGACCCTGCTTGTCATCAGTATCGACCTGCCGGACAAGTCCCAGATCGTGCAGTCGCAGGCATATGCAACACACCTCCTCCTCTCGCTGTACTCGGACTTCTTCCACTATGTCCTTGCCTTCCTCATTCTCGGGGCATTCTGGCTGAGCCACCACATTGTGATCCACCCGGTAAAGTCTCTTGACCGTACCTTTGTCTGGCTTAACCTCGGCACTCTCCTTTTTGTCGCCCTCCTTCCCTTCTCCACCTCCTTTTCGGGGGATCTCCCGGGAACGAGTATTGGCGCGATGGTCTTCGAGGCCAATCTCCTTGCCATTGGTATGGGAATGTTCTGCCAGTGGAAATACGCAACCAGCAGTCACCGGCTCGTAGAGACAAACCTTCCGGACAAGTTCATCCAACACGTGACCCTTGGGACCCTTTTTGTTCCGGGAATCTCGGTTCTCGGTATTCTCATTGCCCTGACAGGCAGTCTCTATAGTCAGACTGTGTACCTCCTGGTACCGGTAGTAGGACTTTTCCTCCACCATTATCGCCAAAAGGACCGGGTTTTGCCGGAGTAACCCGGCGTGATCTTTTTCTTACCGCATCCTATTACGGCCTATTTTTTCAAATGATATTGTACCGGTTGATGAGGGTACTCTGCTCATCTCAATATGCCGGTATCAGAGAGCCAGCATAATGCAGAGCATAATACCGATGGCGAGAGTGAGCGCAATCGCCACCGGAGCCACACGGCGGACAACCTCGCCCTCAATCCCGATCTTGTCAATAACTGCTGCTGCGTTAATGATCTTGGCCACGGCAACTCCCGACGCTACGCCACCGGCCGTTGCATGGGCAGCGTACACGGGCAGGAAGTCGAGCGAGAGGACGCTCGTTGACTTGTCAATGATCCCGTAGAACATTACGTTCGAGGACGCTTCGCTGCCGGAAATGAACGAGCCGAAGAGACCGAGCAGCGGGGAGATGAGAGGAAAACCGATGCCGAATGTCAGAGCAAGAGTAAGGCCGATGACAGCATTCATGTTGAAGGCTTCAGCACCGGGTAGAAAGCCAAGCGTGCTCCCAATGACCGACCGACCGGACCAGTCCATAACATATGCGATGGCAAAGAAGACCATGGCAGCAAGTGTCGGGCTCCAGGCCCGCTTCACCCAGAGAGAAAGAATCCCCTGCGCCTCGCGCCGGCTCCGCACGAGAAGCGGGGCGGAGATGAGCGTACTTACAACGACCCAGAAGTAGGCCTGGTTGAGGAGTTTCAAGTCAATAACTTTGTCGGCGATGACCGGGACTTTTTGGACGGTGCCGAGAATGTTGTAGAGCCCCGACTGAATGAGCGGGATGCTGATGATGATCGCAAAAGAGACGAGCAGGATCCAGGGAAACGCGGCCTTCCAGAGCGGCATTCCCCCCTCCGTAATGGGAATGGCCGGGGCAGTATCCATAGGTTTCCCGCGGAGAGCCCGCAGGAGGAAGAGGACGATGATGGTGACAAGGCCTGAGAAGACACCGATAAGACCGATGGCTGAGCCGGGGAGGATGTTGACAAAGAGGATCGCGGAAAACCCGAGCGTGAGGCCGGCAACGATGGCGGTGAAGAGACCTTTTTTTACACCGTCAATTCCATCGGCGATCCAAAGCATACCAAGCGCGATTCCCGTGGAAACAACGGGTAGGAAGAGCGCAACCTGGCAACCGAGCGCCTTTGCATCAAAGCCGAACGCTGCGGCCGGGATCGTGATGGGCACGGCAAGGAGCGAGAATGATGTAAGCGGATCGTACCCGAGACAGGGGAGGGCTACAGCAGCGATGGGGGAGAAGCCAAGCGCCATCATGATGGGCGGGAGCATCGTTACCGGGGTTGCACCGATCGAGACCAGGAACGACCCGAATCCCACGTTCAGGATCATGATCTGCTCGTAGCGCTCGGCTGCAATCGATTTTACGTATGCAGTTATCCGGCTGATGGCCCCGGTCATGTCCATCATCGTAACCTGGAGAATGGTGAAGAGCACCATGAGCGATATGCCAAACGATGAGAGGACACCGGCCCAGGATGCTGCAAGAGCCACGGAAAGTGAGGTCTGGAAGAAGAATACGGCGATGATGACTGTCAGGAGCCAGCCAAGGATCCCCATCAGCGTACCTGACTGTTTCAGGAAGACGAGCCCGATAAAGATCAGGATAATGGGAAGGATGGCAAGAAGAAACTGGAAAGCAAGGTCCACGATGAACTACCCGGTAAGTCTGTCCTGAGCTGTTGGACAGAATCACGGAAAACCATATCGTTCTGGTTTGACGCAACCGGGATCCTTTCAATGGTAAATCATCGTTGGATCCGGGAAGTACAATGCCTGATAATCCTGATTTGGACTCCGCGTGCCCCCTTTGATGTGACAACCATCCTGATGTGCACCACTCCGGAAATGAACCGATAATTATTATTGCACCGGCGACCACCAATTCTTTGTCATGCTATATCATAGCATAGAGGGAGTCCCATGAAATATTCTGTTCTTATCATTGCGGCCCTGATGATCGCGGCTGCATGCATTGCCGGTTGTACCCAACAGCAGGCGTCAACGCAAGCGTCGCCCGGTGCATCGCAGGACACAATTAAAGTCGGTGTTATTGTATCGCTGACCGGGCCTGCGAGCAATGTCGGCACAAACATGTGGCAGTCGGCGCAGGTTGCTGCTGAAAAGATCAATGCTGCCGGTGGCGTTACCCTGAAAGACGGCTCAACAAGGCAGGTCAAGCTGATTGTGGGCGACGATGAATCCACCCAGGCCGGCGGCCAGAAAGCGGCCACCAAGCTCATAACTGATGACAAGGTCGACATTCTTGTCGGGGGATACTCAAGTGCCGTGACCTCGGCATACGAACAAACCATTGCCGAGTACAAGGTGCCGTACATTGTCACCGGAGCCTCGAGCCCGATCATCACGCACCGGACCGACATCGATACGAGTTATGTCTTCCACCACTGTCCGACCACGGATACCTACGGGGAATACACGACAACATTCATCGATGAGATCGTAAGGGCGGCCGTGAACAAGAAACTGGGAGCGGCATCCGACCGGCCGTTCCGGCTTGCGGTCCTGTACCAGGACACGGCATTTGGCAAGGGAGTCCAGACTGCGGTTGGCAACACCATTACGAAGAAAAATCTCAACATCCTGCTCGTCTCCCAGCAGAGCTTCAAGATGGGCGAGAGCGACTTCCGCACCCAGCTGACCGCAATCAAAGCGGCAAAGCCGGATGCGGTCTATATCGCGGCATTCCCAAACGAGGGCGCCCCGGCCATTGTACAGGCACGGCGTGACATCGGCTTAAACACCATCTTCCTCAATGTCGAGAACAATGACAACGCCCAGTTCTACAAGGACGTCGGTCAATATGGCGAGTATGCTGTTATCGAGAGCCGGTTCTCGCCGTATACCGCACCTGCGGGGGCTGTTGCAACAGCACAGGATGAGTTCAAACAGGCATATTTCAAGAAGTTCGGGAGTTACCCGGACATGATGGGCGCTTCAACGTATGAAGGGGTGTTCATTGCTGCAGAAGCGATCAAATCCGCGGGAAGCACCGATAAGACCGCAGTCCGGCAGGCACTCACCACGTTAAGGATGCCGCAGATCATAGAAGCGATGAAGGACTCGACCATCTCGTTCTCGTCAGACTTCCGCGAGTCCTCGTTCGACCTCTGGATGGAGCAGCTCCACATGGACGCAGCCGCCGGTGAAACCAGGCCTAAGATCGTCTGGCCTGACAACCTGAAGACAACGGAGTTTGTCCTGCCGTCATGGTACGAAGCAGGAAGCAGCGCATAGGATATACCATCCCTTTTTATTCCGGGCGTCACGATGTTCTCCCTGTACACACTCAGGTGTTGATCGGCATATGGACGAAATCTCCATCATCCTCCAGATCCTTTTCTGGGGACTCTATGCCGGTTGTATCTATATCCTGCTTGCCACGGGGCTGAACCTGATCTTTGGCGTCATGAAAGTCGTGAACTTCGCGCACGGCGAGTTTTTAATGGTGGGCGCGTACATCACGTTTACTATCTTCCTTTTGACCGGTTTCAATCCCTATGTTATCCTCCTCCTCTCGATGCTTGCCCTTGTCGGGATTGGTGCCGTGGTTGAACGGCTCTGCTTCCGCCCCATTCTCGGGACCGGCAAACTCAACGAGATCTTCCTCTCCATTGGCCTCATCTATATCTTCCAGAACGGGGCCGCCATGATCTGGGGCGATGCGTGGCAGAGCGTCAAGAGTCCCTATGACGGGATCACGGTACCAGTCGGCCCGCTCTCCGTGCCGCTCGACTATATCATCATCATGGTCGTCACGGCACTGATCCTTTGCGGGCTGTACCTCTTTTTGAAAAAGACGACTATCGGCATGCAGATGCGGGCAACGAGCCAGAACCGGAAGGGCGCGATGCTGGTCGGGATCGATGTGGAGCGGATCGATGTCATCAGTTTCGGCCTTGGGTGTGCGCTTGCTGCGGCGGCCGGCACACTCTGGGTGGTCAGCGGTCAGGTCTTCAACCCGTACATGGGCGCAATCCCCGCTGTCAAAGCCTTTGCCATCATCATCCTTGGCGGCCTCGGGAGCATTCCCGGGGCCATCATTGGTGGCCTCCTTATGGGCCTTGCCGAGAACGGCGCTGCGTACCTGCTGGGCGGGATCTGGAAAGATGCGGTCTCGTTCATCATCCTGATCGTGGTGCTCATCATACGACCGACCGGGCTCTTTGGCGGGAAGGAGGGGTAAAGATGCTGACGAATATTCCACCATCTCTCCGGTCCATGACTGCCCTTGCACTTATCGCGGCCGCAGCGCTTCCCTTCGTCACCGACAACATGTTTGTCGTCAACCTTGCAGTCCTGATGCTGATCGCGATCATCTTTGCTTCGGCCTGGAACCTTCTCGCCTTCTCCGGGCAGGGATCACTTGGCCACGCAGCGTTCTTCGGCATCGGGGCGTACGCATCCACCCTGGTTGCCGTATCGCTCGGGATAACTCCGTTCATCACGATCTTCATAGGAGCGGGTGTGGCTGCGGTCATCGGGATCCTTATCGGTCTTACCTGCGTGCGACTGAAGGAATGGTTCCTTGCCATGGTCACGTTCGGGTTCGCCATCATTGTCCAGACGCTCGTGGTCAGCGTGCTCGCGCCCATGACCGGGGGATGGGACGGGATACCTTCCCCCCGCCTTGTCAGTCCGGCCGTACCGGGCTACCAGCTGATCGAGTATTACGCGATCCTTCTTATCACCATCGCGACCATCATTGCCATCTGGTATATCATGCGATCAAAGGCCGGTCTTGCGTTCCTCGCGATCCGCGAGAACGAGACCGAGGCGCGGGCTGCCGGGATCAACCCGGTCCAATACCGGCTCCTTGCGTTTGCCATTTCCGCGTTCATTGCGGGCATCGCCGGGGCACTCCAGATCCATCATATCGGGTACATTACTCCGGAACTTTTCGGGGTCGACAACTCGTTCTGGCCGATAACCTATGTCATTCTCGGGGGGCTGGGAACCATTGCAGGTCCGGTGATTGGCACGGTTGCACTGACCATTATCTGGGAAGGTTTGAAAGAGACCGGCATGACCTTTGCCCGGTATGTCATCATCGGCATCATCCTCATCCTGACAATTATCTTCCTGCCAAAAGGGCTCATCAGCCTGCCGGAACGCCTTAAGGAATGGAAGGAACAGAAGAAAGGAAAGACAGAGATGCTTCTTCCTACCGGAAAATAGCAGGGAATTAGTTCCAGTTTCTACAGGATTAGACCGGTATTTGGTAGGAGGAACGTTTCCTGTCCCGGATCAAATCCCCAGGTAGGCTTTCTGGATCCGGGGATCGTTGAGAAGGATTTTGGACTTTCCTTCCTCCACGATCCGGCCGTTCTCCAGCACATAGCCCCGTTCGCACATGGCAAGAGCATTCCTGACATTCTGTTCTAAGAGAAGAACGGTCATTCCTTCTCTCCCAAGCTGTTCCAGCGCTCGGAAGACCTGTCCGGTCAGGAGAGGAGAGAGGCCGGTGGAGGGCTCATCAAGGATCAGGAGCCGGGGCTCTGACATGAGCGCACGGCCAATGGCAAGCATCTGCTGTTCGCCACCGGAGAGCGTCCCTGCCTGCTGGCGCTCCCGTTCATGGAGGACCGGAAAGAGGCGGAATACGCGGTCAAGGGCTTTTTCACAATGAAGGTTCTGTGTCCCGCCCAGCAGGAGGTTCTCGATCACCGGCATGGACGGGAAGATCTCGCGTTTTTCAGGAACGAGTGCAAGACCCCGGGTAAAGAGCTCGTAGGGCGGATTGCCAAGCACCTCCTGTCCGTCGAACACAACCGACCCGTTCGCCCGCTTATTCAGGCCGGCAATGGTCTCGACCGTGGTCGTCTTGCCGGCACCGTTGGGGCCGATCATAGTCACCAGCTCTCCCTTGTTGACATGGAACGAGAGGTCCCAGACTACCTGGAGATTATTATGAAAGACATTGAGGTGGGAGACAGAGAGCATGGTAGACAAACCTTCTTAAAACGCGTCAATGTCACCGAGATAGGTGTCGATGACCCGCTGGTTGTTCACCACATCGTGGGGGTAACCATCGGCAATCTTCTCGCCATGATCGAGGACCACGATACGGTTCGAGACTCCCATGATGACGCTCATGACATGTTCGATGATCAGAATCGAGGTTCCGCCATCCCGGATCTTCCGGATCAGATCCACGGCCTCGCTGCTCTCCTTCGGGTTGAGCCCGGTGGTGAGCTCGTCTAAGAGGAGGAGTTTTGGGTGGCTCGCAAGTGCCCGGGCAAGCTGGAGACGTTTGAGTTCGACAACATTGAGGTTCCGTGTCAGGGTTCCGGCTTTCTCCTCCGGAAAATTGACACTGGAAAGAATCTCATGGGCCTCATCCCTGGCGTGCCTCATGTCAGGTGAACGGGTGTTGCCAAACAGGACACCGATCATCACGCACTGCTCTGCACTCAGGTTGGGGAACGACTCAGCGATCTGGAAGGTCTTCGCTATTCCCCTGCGACAGATACGATCAGCGCTCATGCCCGTGATGTCTTCGCCAAGGAACGCAATCTTTCCGCCGGTCGGGGGGACCATTCCGGAGATGATATTAAGGAGCGTTGTTTTGCCGGCCCCGTTCGGCCCCACGAGGCCGACAATCTGGCCGGCACTCATCGTAAGATCGACATTGTTCACTGCAGTAAGGCCGCCGATCTGCTTGGTGACACCAGACAAAGAGAGCATGGACGATCACGGAGCCGGAGTTATGTCATATGTTATCACGGAGCATAATAAAAGATACCCGTGCACCACTCCGAACCATTTCGAATTTGTTATATGTTAGCATGCTGCAATCTAACACGGTACAATGTTTGGGTTACCGGATTTGACTGTCATTATCGTTGGCGGGGTTGTACTCGTCATCATTGCTGCATTGCTATACTGGGGACTGACCTTTAAGGAGAACGGATCATGAGCGATATGGTGACCGTTGTTCTTGTGGCAATCTATTTCCTCGCCATGGTGGGAATCGGGGTCTGGGCCTCGAAGAAGATCCACAACATGGAAGACTATGTCGTTGCCGGGAGATCCCTCGGGTTCTGGGTCTTCACCCTCCTCATGATCGGGTCAGTCTGCTCGGGCATGTCGCTTCTTGGCGTCTCGGGACTAGGGTTCAAGTTTGCCTGGCCCACCATCTGGGAACAGATCGCTGTCCCGCTCTCCATTGCGTTCTGTATCATATTCTTTGGCGTGAAGATGTACGCGGTGGCAAAGAAGTCGGGTTACATGACCGTACAGGACTACCTTGCCCACCGGTTTGAGAGTAATACCGCGCTCCGCGGACTATCTGCCGTATCGGGCATTGTCGTCTCCATGATCTACCTGGCCGGCCAGTACACCGCGGTCAGTATCGTGCTGATGTGGCTTTTCAAGATCCCCCATCTCTGGGCACTCCTTATCGGTGCGGCCATTGTCACGATCTACACGGTCATCGGGGGGCTGTACGCCGTGTCGTGGACAACGCTTATCCAGGGCGTCATGCTCATCGGCGGTGTCCTCATCATGGCCCCCTTCGTCATCATGGCAGCTGGCGGGTTCACGCATGTGAATGAAGTAATGGCGTCCATCAACCCCACGAACGTTGACCCATGGGTTGCCGGGGGCGTTTTCTGCCCTGAATATGTTGTCTCGTTCTTCCTCCTCCTCACCATCGGCCTTGCCTGTGCCCCGCACGTCATCAACAATGTGCTCGCGGTCAAGGATATCTCGTACTTCAAGTGGGCGCCGATCATCGCGTTTGTCATCTACGGTATCGTGATGTTCCTCTTAAAATTCGCCGGGTTTGCCGGCATGTCGCTGGTGAAAGAAGGTCTTGTTGTTTTGCCGGATGTCAAAAACGCTTCTGATTATATCTTTGTCGCCGGTGTCGAGTACGCGCTCCCGAGCGTCCTCCTCTGGAGCATTCTCGGGGTCATCATCCTTGCCGCGGTCATGTCCACGACCGATCGCCTGATGCTCACCATCGGCACATACTTCTCCTGGGATATCTACAAAAAGATCTTAAAACCCGATGCACCGGACAAGCAGGTGCTCCTCGTCAGCCAGCTCTCGGTCTTAGGCGCAGCGGTTCTCACGCTGCTGATGGCCATCAGCCCGCCGGACATGCTCGTCTGGCTTATCTGGGCCGGTATCGGGATCATGTTCGCCACGTTTGCCGTGCCGCTGCTTGCCGGGCTCTACTGGCGGGGTGCAACCCGCGAAGGCGCTCTTGCGTCAATGGCACTTGGCCTGATCGCAGCGATCTTCTTCGGTGGCCTGAGTTACTTCAAGATCAAGTTGTTCACAATGCCCATGCACTTCTCGTTCTATGCCTTTGTCATCTCGCTCGTTGCGATGATCGTGGTCAGCATGGTGACAAAGAAGACTTCAGAGAAGGTACTGGACGAGACCATGACCGGCTGGTATATCCGGCGATAATTTTTTTCACTGCGTTTACGTGAACTGCCGATTTGCCGGGTCCGCAAAGAAACCTTTTTTCATCCTGCCGGGAAAGGAGTGTTAAGTAAGAACCGGTGATCCCTGTTGCGTTCCTGTCCTTCCTGCGGTGCACCCGCACAACCCGCTGACAAGTTCTGCGGCCAGTGCGGCTCCGCGCTTGGGACAGAAGTGGAGAGCAAAGGGAATGAACCGCCCCTCCGCCCAAAGGCCTTTTCAACAAAGATCCTGATCGTTATCCTTGCAACCGGGATCGTCATTGCTGTTGCTGCCGGCATGATCTTCTTCAAAGGCGTTGGAAATTCAACCGGAAATCCGGTCGCGGCCAACAGGACTCCGCCCTCGTATGTCATTATTGAGACCGAAGCACCATCACCAGCGATCACCACAACACCCCCGATTACCACTACGCCGTCTCCAACCACAATCCTGACTACCGTGACGACCCCGAAACATGGCACCTGCTCGACAGATCGGCGGCTCTGCGGTACGAATTGTACGGACACCCTGATCGACAGCAGCAACTGCGGTTACTGCGGCAATGCGTGCACCCGGGGCCAGGCCTGCATCAATGGTCACTGCATGCTGGACTGCCCGGCCGGGAAGACTGCGTGTGTCGAGGGCTGCTTTAATCTTGAAACCGATCCCGACCACTGCGGTATCTGCACCAACAACTGCCCGGCCGGTCTTGTCTGTTCGAAAGGCCAGTGCGCACCGCCGCCAACAACCATCAACAGGGCCCTGTAGTTACCCTTCACATGCCGAACCTTTCACCCTTATGAATATATGGCCGGCAGGCTAACCTATGGTGCAGTGACAACAGCAGTTCTTGGCGGAGGCTTAACCGGGCTTACCCTTGCCCGGCTCCTGCACGAGCAGGGAGAAGAGGTCATTGTCCTTGAAGCGGAGCAGGAGATTGGCGGGCTCTGCCGTTCGAAGACGGACGGCAGCTTCACCTTTGACATTGGCGGGTCCCATATCATCTTCTCCCGCGATGTCGAAGTGCTCGCATTCATGCGAAGGATGATTGCCGGGAACGAACAGCGAAACAACCGGAATACCAAGATCTTCTACAAGGGGAACTATGTCAAGTACCCGTTCGAGAACGGGCTGTACGAGCTCCCGCCGGAGGACCGGTTTTTCTGCATCAACGGGTTTGTCCAGAACCTGATCGAAGTCGAACGGGACATTGTGAAAAAGCCGGAGAACTTCCGGGAATGGATCTATTACACCTTCGGCCCGGGCCTTGCCGAATGCTACATGGTGCCCTACAATGAGAAGATCTGGAAGTACCCGACCGAGAAGATGTCGCTCCACTGGGTGGACGGCCGTATCCCCCGTCCCCCGGTCGAGGACATCATCAAATCGGCAATCGGGATCGAGACCGAGGGCTATACCCACCAGGCAGTCTTCTCCTACCCACTCGACGGGGGCATCGAAGCCCTTGTCAAGGCGATCGCAAAGCCCGTGGAGAAGTTCCTTCGCACCGGCTTCCGTGTAACATCTGTTAAGAAGACGGGCGCTGCATGGCTGATCAGCGATGGCAGCGAAACCATCCGAGCTGACAAGGTAATCTGTACAATTCCGGTCCAGCACCTGCTCCCCTGCCTTGATAATGTCCCGGCAGAAGTAAAAGCCGCTTGTAAAGCCCTCGTGTACAATTCAATCGCATGCATTACAATCGGCATAAAGGGAACGTTGCCCCCCATCTCATGGATATACATCCCGGATAAGAAACTCGGGATGACCAACCGGCTCTCATTCCCTTCAAACTTCAGCCGGCATGCTGCGCCGGAAGGATGCAGTTCCATCCTTGCCGAAATCACCTACCAGCCGGGCGACGAAGTCGCAACACTGCCCGATGCAACGCTGATCGGAGATGTGACCCGTATGCTGGAAGAGATGAGGATCTGCACGCGGGACCAGGTTGTGTTCAGCGCTGTTGAACGCCAGCCTTTCGCGTATGTGGTGTATGACCTTGCGTACCAGAAGAATATCGCCATAGTCAAAGACTATTGCACCAACACCGGTATACCCCTCGTGGGACGCTTTGCCCAGTTCGAGTATCTGAACATGGACGGCGTCATAAGGTCCGTCTTCGATTTCCTTGGAAAGGACAGGGCCGGCTGATTCTTTCCGGCGTCACCCTTATTATCCGTTGTGCCAAAAACCTAGGCAGGAGTCTTGTATCCCGATGATTTCAGTTGTCATCCCGACGTTCAATGAAGAAGAGAATATTGCCCAGTGTCTTGTCTCGCTCACGCACCAGACAATCCCGAGAACAGAGTACGAAATCATCGTTGTCGATGGGGGTTCAAAAGACAATACCTGCGAGATAGCAAGAAAATATGCAGACCAGGTTTTTACCCAGACCAGCCGAAAGGTCGGAGGCGCCCGGAACGACGGTGTGATGGCAGCCAAAGGGGACATCATTGCGACAACCGATGCCGACTGCATCCTTCCCCCGGGATGGGTAAAGCGGATCGCCGATGACTTTGCGGCAGGCCCCGGACTCGTTCAATTGTATGGCCCGGTCTATCCCATTGAGGAAGGACTCCGGAATAAATTCTCGCTCTTCCTTGCCAACACCTTCTCGCGGATCGGGTATTATAGCAGGACTTTCTATTACACGCTCGGGTGCAACACAGCGTTCCGGAAAGATGCGTTCATCAAAGCTGGCGGGTACCGCTGCATCGATGCGGGCGACGACCTCGAGATCGCGATGCGGTTGAACGATCTCGGGAAAGTGAAATTCGCCGGCCGGCTCAAGGTCGGTTTCTCGATGCGCCGCTACCAGCAGTTCGGGACCATACAGTCGCTGTATGAATGGGTGTATATCGTGGCTGATGGCGGGGAGACAGACAAGTACTCTTATACCCGGAAAGATTACAAGGGATAATTTCCGTGAATAGAATAATACAATGACCTTAAATCCTGAAACCCGTCCGGAGAATGACCCTATCCAGATCCGGATCCGGGAATTCAATGACAGCGAATTCGCCCGCCTCCTGGGGATGGTGATTGAGGAGGCGCAGGACGGCTACGCGCGGGTTACCATGGATTGTACTGGAAAAGCAAACCCGTCCGGAGTAGTCCATGGCGGGGCGATAGCCGCCCTTGCAGACCAGGCATTTGGTATTGCCGAGAACTGTGCAGGCATACACCGCGTTGCCGTCTCCATCCATATCCAGTACCTTGTCCCGGGCACCGGGCTGCTCATTGCCGTTGCAGAACGAGTTTGTGACAATGGCTCCTGCGACACCTGCCGGGTGCTCGTATATGCCGGCGAACGGGTCATAGCTGAGTTCACCGGCGTTGCATTCCGGGTAAACTGAGTCCCGCCATCCCAGTCATATTTTACCCATCCTTTTTTCTTTCCGGCAGCGCATATCACGGTATGACCCCGGAACAGAATGCAATACTGGCTGTTGCTGACATGATGGCCCTTGCTGCTCGCACGGCCCCGAAGGGCAAGGGTGAGGACACGCTTAAGATCCGCGTGCTTGACAAGAAGGCAACAAAGAAGCTTGCTACCCGGCTCGAAACGATTGGCGAAGAGATGCATATCGGTTTCTTCATTCGCGATGCAAAGAACATCGCAGCGTCCGATGCCTGCGTCGTGGTTGCCTCGCGCGGGGACACGATTGCAGGCATCAACTGCGGAGGCTGCGGGTTCCCCAGCTGCGCCGCACTTGAGAAGGCAAGAAAAACGAAGAAGAATGGTCCCTTCTTTGACGGCCCGAACTGCGTTATCCGCATGGCCGACCTTGGGATTGCTATCGGTTCCGCGGTGAAGACTGCCCAGGTCCACAATGCCGACAACCGGATCATGTACTCCGGTGGAGTTGCAGCCCGCGATCTCGGGATTGTGCCAAAGGACTGCACGGTCGCGTACGCGATCCCGCTCTCGGCAACCGGCAAGAACATCTTCTTTGACCGGCAATCATCACGCTGAATCCGGCAGATCCTTTGACAATTAAAGCCCCTTTGCGTCATGGCTTGTTCAGAGTGCCCTCCAACAACGGATGCTCCACTACCGTGCACCAATCCGCATGCGAATAATAAACCTTATGCGCCGGATGTAACAAAGGGGATCTGATACCCATGGCGATTATGAAGATACGCGGGGGCGATCTCGATCTTGTTGAATACGAGTTTTCCACCTTCGCCCCTGGCAAGAATCTCAAGACACTGGGACTTGAGAAGAAGAAATTCTCTCTTCGCCCCATACGCGAGAAGGTGCATGTCAGGGCGCCGGCCCGGATCCATCTTACCGTTCTTGACATGAACCGGTTCGCACCGGACCACCCGGGAGGCGGGGGTATCGGATTTGCTATCCAGTGTTACTGTACCGCAGAAGTCCGGTGCACGAAGAAGGCAATCGATATCGACTACAACCGGGCTCCAATCATTGAGAATTTCATCCAGGTTTTCCGGAAAGTCACGGGATACAAAGGCGGGTTCTCGGTTAAAGTAACCGACCACGAGCACAAACACGTGGGTCTTGGCTCCACAAGCACAGTCATGATCGCAGTTGCCACGGCCCTCAACGAAGCCGTTGGATCCCCGCTCACCGTCACCCAGCTCCGGCACCTGATCGGACACAACTATGTCGAGGAGACTGCTGACGGGAACATCGCATTCGGGTTCGAGACGGGTGTCGGCCCTGCCGTGAGCGTTCACGGGGGCATGGTACTGATGGGGGACGAGCTCTCTCTTGTGTACCACCATGCCTTTGCCAAAGGGAAGAACGTGTACATCATCATCCCGCCAACCGACATCTCCTCAGCCGGGACACAGGAATTCGACCTTCTGATGAACAAGGCCCGTACCCTCGATTACCGGGACCGGGAACTCAAGGCATACTTTTTCTTAATGGATCTTGTCCCGGCACTGGAGCGCGATGACCTCAAAAAGATCGGCGAGGTTATCTGGGAGATCGAGTTCCGGGGATCGAAACGGGCAGAAGTAGAGCACCACAGTTACGGCATCTACCATTATATGAACCTTTTACGCGAGAAGAACCTTGAGTTTGTTGGCATGAGCTCAGTAGGACCATCCATTGCTGTTGTGACCGGCCTTGACAAAAACGCGATGAAGAAACTGGTCGACCCCCTCGGCCTGAAGATAGCCATCGCCACGAAAGCTGATAATACCGGGCTCATCATTACCCGGTCCCCTTAACTTTTTCCAGATCGTTTAGTCAGGCTTTTATTGCACCGGGTTGATGTCCGAATACTGTTTGCCCGGTTCTATGCCCTTCGCTATATCTGCATCATCGCAGTTGTCGCACTCTTTGCCGGCTCTGTCCTTATGTTTCTGTCCGGTGCATTGCATACCATTGAAGCCTGGCAGGTCTTCTTTTTTGGCCGCAGCGTCATAGCCCTGCCAGGCCATATGAGCGAGAACGAGAGCCACCTCCGTTGGCCTGATTCAAGCGGTCGATGCCTTGCTCTTTGCGCTTGTCCTCGTCATCTTCCCGTACGGGATCTATACCTTGTTTATCAAACGGGAAGATGAGACGAAGATGAAACTGTCGCAATGGCTGCATATTAAGACCATCAGCCAGCTCAAAACCACCCTCGTGCAGGTCATCATCGTCATCCTTGCGGTGAACCTGCTCGAATAGGTGATTGTTGTCGGCTCCGAATCGCTCCCGGTGGGAGGCCCTCATCATCCCTGCCTCCATGGTCGATCTGGCCTTAACACTCAACCTGATGCATACGGGAAAGGAAGTCTGATCCACCCGTCTTTTTCCTGCCAGACATCAGCATAATTACATACGAGTCCCCCGAGTTCCTTCGGGAAAAAATCTGTGGGAGAAAACAGAGATAGATGAAATGGGTGAATCGATACACTACGCATTCACTTGCCGGACTCGCCATTTTCCTTCTTCCGCTTCAGGTATGCTGCAACAAGATTACCAAGAATGAAAACAATCGTCCCAAGGGAGAGGAGGATAACGCCGATCATGAGAAGACTCATGTTCTCTTTCACAATGGAGAAGGTGCCAAGGTAATATCCTGCTAAAACAAGGCTTAACGCCCACGCGATTGCGCCGAGGACATTCCAGACGAGGAACCGGCGGTACTGCATGGTCCCTATGCCGGCGAGGCAGGGAGCAAACGTCCTCACCATGGGGACAAACCGGGCAACGAAGATGGTTGCCCCACCGTATTTCTCGAAAAAACCGTTTGTCCGGTCAATGTACTCTTTCCTGACAAGGTTCGGGTACCGCTCGCAGAAGAAACCGAGGCCAATCCGGTTGCCAATCCAGTAGTTGAGCGTGTCTCCGAGAACCGCTCCGGCAATGATTACGGCAATCAGGGACCAGAGATCCAGGATACCGCTTGCAGCAGCCGCACCACCAACAAAGAGCAGGCTGTCGCCTGGCAGAAACGGCGTGATCACAAGGCCCGTCTCAAAAAAGATAATGACAAACAGGATGACATAGGTCCAGATCCCGTATTCGTTGACCACCGCGGGAAGCTGCTGGTCAATGGTGAGGAGGATCTGGAGAAACGAATCGATCATATCTCTTATACCTATTCGTCACCGTTCCACATAAGGTCGGCGGTTGTTTACAAAAACGGCCCTGAAAGGAAAATACTTAACGGGTTTCCCAAGAAACGTTATTATCAGACCTTCCGTACAGCCCCGCTCTTTCCGGGAGCACCCTCACATATCACGACACAGGAATATCCCTATGGCACGATACAACAATTCACCCGCCCTCATGGTAGTTATCCTCTTGTGCACGGCCTTTTTTCTTGCCGTGCCGGTCCAGGCATTTACCGCAGATTCCCTTGATATCACGATAGACAAAAACGGAGATGCCACTGCCGTTTTCAGGTTCACACTGGAGGGCCTGATCGAGAATGCTATCCCCCAGTCCATGCTTGAGGAGCAGCTCATGAAGGGACTTTCTTCCGGCTCCGAACCGCCCACGCTCGTCTCGATGGACCGCTCCCATGCCAGCATTATCCTGAAGAAATTCGCAAATACGTATGACAGCCCACAGGGAACCGATTACCAGACCAGTTCCATGGACTTCCGGAAAGCCGAGATTGCGCTCCAGAACTCTGCCGTGAGCAGTGTCATTTCCGCTGATTTTTCACCGGCAACAGCAACCCTGATCTTTTCTGACGGGTATGTCCGTACCTTCACGGATGTCGAATCGCTCCCTTCGATAACCCACACGATTATCGACCCGGTAAAAGCCGCTTCTGCAAAAGCTGCTGCAACCACAATCGCAACACTCCCTGCAACCCCTGCCGCTCCTCCACAAACCGGAGCTATTAACGTCACCTCATCACCGGATGGTGTTGCGGTCTGGATTGACGGGACCAACTATGGCACTACACCCGCAATCTTAAGCAATATCCCTGCCGGGGCACATTCGCTCACCTTCAAAAAAGAGGGTTATATCCCGGTAACAAAAGACGTTACCATCACAAATGGCATGACAATCCGGCTCTCGGTCTATCTTGCACCCATCGAGCCCACACCGACACAAGCGCCGGTTGGCGCACTTGCTGCGGGGGTTGCCATCGCCCTCTGCATTGCGCTCTGGTCAGTCCGCAGAATATAATCATCATTCCCTGTTTTTTTGCCCGTCATGTCGGAAGGACATGCCCTTCATAGCAGATCCACGCCAAATCCAAGTCTCTGCGACCAGTCCGCTGACAATTCAGTAAACCGTAAACCATCGCACAGACACTGACAATCGTTCTGCACTCAGGTCGTGATGGTCCTCACAGGAAAAATGCAAGAAAAAATCTAAAACAGGAATGTGGTTCAATCCTTCTTCCGAAGGATGAGCAGGACTGCACCGATGACTGCTATACCAGCAACGATGGGGGGAGGTGACGACTTAGGTGTCGGCGTCACTTTCGTGAGAGCTGCGGAGACCGTGCTGACTGCCCCGCTGTTTACCTGCGTTGAGACAGAGTATTCCTGGTACCCATCCAACTTCATGGACACCGTGTGAGACCCGGCCGTGACATCCGGCAGGGTGAGCGGGGAGATCCCAACGAAGGCATTGTCGAGGAAGACATTGGCACCGACCGGATTTGACGTGACCGTGAGGCCGCCGGAGCCGGTGGGCGCCGCGGTAGGCTGGAGAAGTGCACTCACTTCCGTCACAGTATTTGCCGACACCGAGACCGTTGCTGAGTACTGCCGGTAGCCGGGGCGGTTTAAGACAACGGCATGGTTTCCGGTGGCAATGTTATTCAACTTCAGGGAACCTGATGACGGGGTTTCACCCATGATGGTCCCGTCAAGTGTGACCGATGCCCCGCCAGGACTCGAAGAGACATAGATCCAGCCAGTTGTGGATGACGGCATCGGGTTCAGTGTTGCATCGATGGTCCGGGTGCCGCCGGCAGGGACATCCACTGTTGATTTCCAGTCATAATACCCGGCATGGTCGACCTCCAGGATATGGGTCCCGGCAGCAATGTTGCTGATCGTGAGGGGTGTGGTCCCCTTGTATGCGGCATCAAGGTAAATATTTGAGCCGGTGGGTGAGGATATCACGTAAAGCGAACCGGTTGTCACATGGGGAGTCAGCGGACAGTGGATCGTTGTCTGCGTTCCGGACGAGACATACGCAGTTGTCGAATAGTCCTGGTAGCCGGTCTTCTCTGCCCGGATTGTATAACTCCCGGGCCAGACGTCGGCAATGGTCAGGGGCGAGAGCCCACGGTAGTCGCCATTGAAATAGATCTCCGCACCGGATGGCTGGGAGCTCACGAAGATGGATCCATACCGCACCGGGACGGGGGTCACGACCGGGTTTAAGGTTGTATAGACCGTTGTTGTCTGGCCCCTTCCTGGCATGGTGAGGGATGCCGTTGCGGTGGTGTACCCGCTTTTTTCCACGGTTGCCGTGGAGTAGGGTGCAGCGGTTGTGTACACAATTGCGGTGTAGGAGCCGCCGCTTATCTCTCCCATGTACTTCCCATCAAAGTACACGGAGGCACCATCCACATTGCAATAGATCGTTATCCATCCTTCATCTCCACCAAGACCAGCTGCTCCGGGAATACAGATCAGCAGAATGAGGGCGGCGATGCACAACGTCAGATATGTCTTCTTCATCGGGATTCTCCTATGTGGGAAGATGGGCGCGGATACCATAAAAATCATCCACGCGGTAAAATATCATCCGGGCTTTGAGAACAGGGCAACGATCTCGGACCGGGGATACCCCTTCCCCCGTATGCGGAGTGTCCATTCACTGCGCTCAAGAATCTGGACGGTATATTCCGGAAACATCAGGGAAACTTCCGGTTCCGTGAAATACCGCGTCATGATGCCGTTTCCCCGGACATACAGAGCCCGTCCGACTTCCGTACCGGTGCAGTTACGGAAGTCCTGTTGAGAGAAAACCACCACATAGATGCTTCCATTTGGGCGGAGTACGCGGTCAATCTCGCAGGAAATGGTACGCAGTCCATCCGGAAAGCAATGCCCCAGCAGATGGATGGCAGTCACGGCATCGAACGTGTTGTTGCGGAACGGGAGCAGAAGGGCATCTCCAATAACTAAATCTGCTGATGCGCCCTTCCCGGCCGCATCTCTGGCAAGAAATGCCGCCGCAGGAGAGAAATCGGTGGCAGTTACCTGCCAGCCTGAATCCAGCATCGCTACAAGGGACTTGCCATCACCGCAACCGAGATCAAGGACCCGCGTTCCGGAAGGTAAGGCCGGCAGCTGCCGCGGCGAACCACCATACAGACGCCCCTTCTTCCGGTAATCTGCTTCCCAGGGTACCTGCAGCGAATTCTTGTTCACTCGCATCGTTGTGTCCTCTTCATTGTCATAGAAAAGACCGGTACTTGCGGGCTATCGCTCATTACGGAGCGTTCCGTTCTGTCAGCGGCGGGGGAAATACTCAGGTTTACCCGGTATATAGACTGCGGCCGCATACTCCTCGATGAAGTCGGCATCCACAAGCAGGTCGATGTAGACCATCCTTTGGGCAATGTCCGCAGCCTCCTCTCTCTTCTTTTGCGACAGGAGCGCTGCACATGCGCCAGACAGGGATCCGTTGCCTATGCCATGGATGGCAGCATGGACAAAATCCGGGATTATACCGAATTCCACGATCTTCTTTGTGTCCGCATACGCCCCGAATGCTCCGGCAAGGAAGACGTGACGTATATCGGAGATCCCGACACGGTACTTGTTCATCAGCACCCCGATTGCCCCGCAGGCTGCGGCCTTGGAGTCGATGAGGTAGGCCATATCGTTTTTGGTAATCAGGATATCCTGCCCGGTCGCAGTTTTCTCTCCTGGTACAAGGACATACTCCGGACCCTCAGGCCCATCCCGTACACCGGGTTTACCTACAATGATCCGCCCGGTAAAATCGAGGATGCCCGCTGCAACCATGGCCGCAGCCGCATCGATGATCCCGGACCCGCAGATCCCCCGGGGCTTTGCGCCGCCAATGGTCGTGAACACGATAACACCCGTGGAAGGGTCGATGGTCACGTGATCAATTGCCCCGCTCATGGCCCGCATACCGGATGAGATACCAGCACCTTCGAATGCCGGGCCGGATGCGCACGAGACGGAGGCCATCCAGTCCGCATTGCCCAGGATCACCTCACCATTGGTCCCAAGATCGACAATCAGGGAAAGTTCACCGGAACCGTGCATGCCGGATGTGATGACATCCCCCACGGCATCACCCCCGATAAACCGGCTCACGTCAGGAAGGCAGAAAACCCGTGCTTCGGGATTGATGGAGATGCCCAGTTTCCCGGCCAGGACAATGGTGGGCTCACGCGGGATCTCCGCATTTGCCAGTTCGAGCGGGGAGGGATCGCGCCCAAGAAGGAGCCAGGCCATGACCGTGTTGCCGGCAACGCATGCATCACAGATATCTCCGGCATCGATGCCGGAGGTTTTCGTGAGTTGCCGGATCACTGCATTAATACTCCCGGATGCAGCTGACTGGAGCTTTACCCGCCCGGCCTCGGTTTTTGCCATGGCGATCCGTGTCAGGAGCTCCTCACCGTGCGTAATCTGCTGGTTGAGAACTGATGCTCCGGCGCAAACCCTGCCACTGTTCAGGTCAACAAGAAGGCCGACAACGGTTGTTGTACCGAGATCGATTGCAAGCCCGTAATTCCGTGAAGTGGTATCGCCATCCTCGATGCGGATGACCTCCGGGAACCCCCCGGACCGCGTGATGGTCACAGTACAGGCTTCATGGGCTGTCGTAATCCGCTGAAGCTGGTCCCGGGTCATATGAGGACGGGGGCCGCGGTATCCTTCGAGCTGGATCGAACGGTGGGCAAGGTTATGGCTGTCCGTGCGGGTGATGGTTATCCGGTGTTTCGTCACTGCCGGATCGATCTCGCTGACCGCTGCGTGGTGATTTTGTAAGATCTTCGGGGAATCCGTGCGGCTCTCGATGGGGATGATGAATTCGCAGTCGCCAGAGACATGCGTCTGGCAGGCCCGGCAGTAGTGCTTCTGCACCTCCTGTTCTGTGAGCCCGCGGATTGCTGCAGGGGCACCCGCATCGCAGTCCCCCCGAACATGGATTACCCTGCATTTGTTGCACTCGCCCTTCCCCCCGCAGATGCTCTCAACGAGAATGCCGGCCGACCGGATGGCAGAAAGTACGGTTGAGCCAGTGGCTACCGTTACCGTTTTCCCCATGGGAGAGAAGAAGACCTGGCAAGTAGCGGTCATCTCATACACCGCGTATACGTAACGACCGAGAGGGCCGGAGCAACTGGATCACGATCGCTGGTGCAGGATTTCGGGTAGCCGGGAACATGGCGATCAGCTTTCCACGTTCCAGCGGTCACGGAGGAACTGCGAGATCCCCGATGAATCCTTGGGCCCGACCAGGATCTTCCAGCCGGTTGCTTCCTCGGTCTCCCCGCTCAGCCGTGCGGCAAGTCCCGGGATGATGAGGGTTGTATGGCTGACAAGGCTGGCAGCATTGTTCTCCCGGAGCGCCTGTGCAATGCCTTCGGCCGTAAAGTTCCGGCCGGCAACAGCGCTCTCAACACTGAGCCCCCCGGTATCGGCGACAATGAGATAGCAGTCCAGGTTTGCCGACTTGATATCGGACTCGACCGTGAAGTACGTGAGGGCGTAATTGGTGGTGATGAGGACCGGCGAACGGGAATCCGGCCGGCCGAATGTCCTGACACCGGCCTCGACAGTGACCGGTTTCCGCGGGTCAGTGTAGATATTGAACCGCCAGATAAGTTGCGGCAGGAGTACCCAGCCGTCGAGGCTGTGCATGATGAGAAGGTCGGAATAGCGCGAGATGAGCATGGATGCGGTGATCGCCTCCCGCCACTTGAGGACATCCTCGGAAAGCTCGCTTCCTGCCCAGACCGTGAGCGGGACACCGAGGAGCGGGAAGCCGAAGAGATCGTCAAACTGCTTTGTGGCTGCGGTGCGGATGGCCGTGAAATTGGCAATGGTATCTCCAAGCCCTTCGTCCGGGAACGTGCCGGGGTCGAGGACAAGGTCGCGGATACCGCAGGCGAGCAGGGTTGCAACAAGGGACCGGAGCAGTGCAAGGTTGTTCGGGGCAAAGACCGCGAGCGGGGCATGGTGGGCAAGGGCAAGATCCGCCATCTCCTTCCAGTTGCCCTCCGTGGCTGCATAGATGAGGGGGCGGCGGCCTTTTGCAGCATCGAGACCGGCGGACATAATCCGTGCGTCCAGTGCACAGAGGATGAGCGGGAACCGGCTGGCCGATGAAACGGTCTTCACAGTACTCCGGAACTTATCCGGGTCGTTTGAGACCGAGCGGACGGCAATGGCATTGAGCGTCAGCTTCCTGCCAATGTAATTGTACGAAAAGTCCCCGATCCTTCGGACACGCTCAATGAGTTCCTCCTCCGGCATCAGGTCATTCACATCAATAGCTATCGGCGTCGGGTTATGGTACGTGAAGTCATGGCGCTGCAGCACGTATTTTCCGCCGATATCCATAGCATAATCGCCGGTGCCGATGGTGACGGTCCGGATGGGCGGGGCAAGGAGGATCTCAAGTTTCTGCCGTTGCCCTGAGTATTCATCTGTATGGATGGGGGGACAGTCAGCAAGGAGGAGTTCGCCGTTGACGAGCCGCGTAGCATATGCCATGCAGTTTGCCTCGCCGCATTCCCCGCAGTTGGTCCGGGGGAGCAGCTTGTATACGTCTATCGGGCTTATCTCGCGGATGCTCTTTTTCTTCTTTGGTGGTGCTGCGGTCATATGCGCACCCCCACCCAGTCGGCGATCTGTCCGGCCTGGGCAGTCCCGACCGTCGGAAGCCGCGGGATGACCTCCCGCATAGTGAGGACCGCTGCAGGGTGCATCATCAGGAAAAGGTCCACGCCGGCAAGCAGCAGCGTGAGCGCATTGACTGTCTCCCAGACCGGCCCACGCAGCTGGCGGGAACCGTATTCAGGGGCCATCTTCATCCATGCTTCCCGGGCGGCCCAGGCATTGGTGGCAGCGGAGATGGTTGGATGGGCGAGTTCGGTATCACCCATGAGCGCGGCATAACGGGCCCGCTCATGAATAGTGAAGGAATATTCAAGGCCGTACCCGAGAGCGACCGTGGTCAGATCCATGACGATCTGCTCCGGCGGGATATACTCGTACAGGCGGCGGTTGAGCTCCTTGGCATTATTCAGGTCAAGACCGGTAAAGGCAAGGAGGGCATGCCCGTGGTCGCGTGCCGCGGTTGCAACCCGTTCAAGGGTCCCGGCTTCGGCCATGTCAAGGGTCACCGAGTTGATCAGGAGCCGTTCGCCTTCAGCCATTTCAGCAATAGCAGAGAAGACTTCAGCATCCTTTCTCGGATCGCCACACCCGCCGATGATCAGCGGGACATCGACTGCCTGGAGCACATCTTCAACGGTTTTCACCGCAACCGAGGCCGGTGAATCACGGAAGAGCGGATCGGTGCTGGTCAGGTGGACAGTGACCACATCGGCGCCGAATTTTTTCACGTTCATCTTCGCCCATTCGGCCGGGTCTTCGATGACATCGGCCACATTCTCCCGGAGGACCCGGGGAAGGGTCACCGGCATGTCAAAGACATCAAGCGATATGATTGGGGAATGGAGCGGGGGCCGGGCCGGGTCAGAGTAAGCCGGGGCCGTTGCACCGCCAATGGTAATGGACCGGCAACGGCTTCCTCCCTCCGCCTTTGTTGCACCCAGGCGCACTTCGCGAATCCTGCCGGGGAAGTCCAGGGTTTTCCTGGCATAGGACTCACGGATCAGTTCTGCAGGTTTTGCCAGGGATTGAGCCGGTGCAGGAGGTACACCGGGGACTGCTGGTGCTGGGGCGCCTCCCGACAGCGGGATGAAGAGATCGAGGTCGCCTATCTCCATTGAGAAATGTTCGAGCTCAACCTGACTGACACCTTTTAAGAGCTCGCGGAGCTGCGGGGCAAGGGCGAAGAGCTGCGCTGCATCAATGGGCGGGGTGTTGTTCTCACGGTTTCTGCGTGCCATGGCGCTCACCTCCCGGGCGGATCGGCTGGATGATCACTTTCTCGGCGGTGATCCTGGCATTCTTGAGGATGATCCGGAACCCCCCGGCATTGAGCGGGATGTCGCGTCCCGAGAGGAAGGAGACTTCCTGTCGCCCGGGTGTCGTATCACCAGCATCAGCGGGAGTATCTTCTTCCCACCGCTTCGTGACCGGGTGGTTATGAGATATGAGGAACGATTTCAGCTCCTCAAGCGTCTTTGAGTCCTGCTCGGTGGCAATAGCCCCGTACACGGAATCCGGTATAAACGCCTTTAAGCGTTCCTTTGTCTCCTGCGGCATCCAGACAACGCGGTCATACCCGCCATCCGCCGCCATGAATTTCTGCGAGCGCATGTACTCAAGGGATATGCCGTGGAAACCATCGACTTGGCGCCCCCCGGCCGTAGAATCTGCCATTGTTGAGAAGGGGAGACCGTTCACGGTCACGTCCCGGAACCCGCGGAGGACGATGCCAAAGCCGTCAACTTCCGGAATATAGAACGCGATGCCTTCGAAACACCCGCAGGAGGTGTGGGGGTAGCCGAATGCTGAGTAGAGGTAGACGCGGCTCACCTCCCCCATGGAGCGTTGCTTTGCGCTCTCGTTCACACCGGAATATTCTCCTTTCTCCGCATCGATACACGAGCCTTTTTCAATCGCATAAATCGGCCCCTTGGGATCGACCCCGGCTGCGGCACGCCCGTCGAACCAGCTGATGGCGCCACAGTTGGCATAGCGCTGGGGGGTGATGACGCAGACATGCGTGGGGGCAAACGACTGGCAGAGGGCGCAGCCATAGAAGACATCGACATCGTCATCGGAAAGCCCCCGGGCGCGGGCATCGCGGGCCTCGTAGGTTTTCATGGCCTCTTCGTAGAGTGGCTTGATGAGAGCGGGGTCGGTGATGAACGTGACCTGGATCTTCTCGATGAGGGGCAGTTCCTTCCGGAACAGATCGACCATGACCTCCCCGATGAAGCGCAGGGTGGTGAGACCCTTTTTGAATGCCTTCTTCGAGAGCCGTATCCAGATGTCATACCGCTGGTTGAGGTGCATGAAGCCCTCGATGTAGTTGCAGTACTCGTGGATACGGCGTTCGACAACTCCTTCAAGGTCCGGCTCAAGCATTGCACCGGAAATCTCGACAATGATGCCCAGCGGGTAATGCTTCCCCTCGGCCATATCTGCGAGGTCCGGGCCGTTAATGAGGATCTTCCCGTCCTCTACGGCATCTGCCGGGCGGACACGGACAATCTCGAACTTCTCCGGCTCCTGCGGGCCCCCGAGCTCCACCTGCATGTCATTCTTCCGGACACGCTCCCCTTCATGAACAAGACCCACTTCTACCGGAATATTCTCAAACATGGTATGCTCCGCTCCTTAATCTTCGAGGTTCTCGACAATGCCTTTCAGGTTGGCTGCCCAGTCTTTGATCGTGCTGTTCGGGAATGACCAGCTCGCGTTGGGATGGTACACGCAGTCGAAGGTCATGGTCTTGACATTCGGTGCAAAATGCTTGAGCCCGGAGAGGATCGTCCACTCCATGGAGTATGGGAGGCCGACGAAGATTGCAAGATCGTAGGAATCTTTCCCGTCGAGCCCTTTCCACTCGGGATCGGTGAGCCGGCTGCTAATCTCAACCGCTGACATGATGGCGGCAGGTTCGAACTCGCGGGAAAGGAACTCGCGGTTGGTGCTTGCCGATACAACAACCGGAATGGAAGCTTTCCGCGCAAGGGCAATCAGGCAGTTGATCAGCGGTTTGCCGTCCACTTCATATTCGACAATACCATGCCCCACGATCATGATCGGGCGTTTCGCCCGGCTGATCAGGGCATCGGCAATATCCGGCTTGAGGATGAGCGAGGCCTTCTTGGGGCCCGCGATCTCGGCAGTCTGCCAGGCATCCGTCATCGGCATGGTCAGGTCACCTTCCGTGAATGCACCATGCGGGAGAGGAGCGTGGGATCGGGAATTGCAGATTCTTTCCAGTCATGCTCCGCGAGGTGGGCGTCCACCTCGTCCTTTAAGGTCAGGGGAATGTCGGCAGGTGTCCGGACAAGCCGGTACACATCCGAGGGAATGCCGCCAACGTGTCGCTTGTGGAGATCGATATAATTGGCAAGCTTGTTTGCCCGGCCCTTGCTCGTGTCATTGGGCCGCATGGCAAGCTTTGCGATCATCACCATCGCCTCCTCCTTGGTCTCGGCTGCAATGAAGAGGTGCTCGGGAACGGGGCCGCCGTACACGCTCTCGCCGGTCCTTGCATCATGCACCATCCAGTCGCTGTCGCGGTCAGCCCGTCCAAGCAGCATCCGGCGGTATTTTGTCCCGTGCGGGCCGACCACGACAGGAATGCCAAGCCGCCAGAAGCCGGCAGCAATCGATGCTGCTTTCTGGGACATGGCACCCCAGGCCACGCCAACGGCTCCGACCCGGTTGTACACGTAGTCCGCAATCTCCTCGTAGTTGCCTCTTAAGGGCCGTTTAGCAAAGATACTGGCGATCTTGATGGCCGCACCGGAGATATGGGCATTCGAGACACAGGAACCGACGTTGACAATCCCCCCGGCCTCGAATGCTCCGGAGAATTGTTCATATACAGTCTTTCCCTCCTCGTTGCGGTGCATGCCGGCAGACATTGCTGCGCACCCGGATGTGCAGACAATATAGCGCCGCCGGGCAAACTCAGCCACCATCTCGGCAACCTCCCGCGAGCCCTTTGGGTAGTTTGCGCAGCCGACAAAGGCAACGACACCGGGGATCTCCCCGAGCACGATGGGACCGCCCACCTTCCGGATCTCGATGTCCTGAATGGCTCCCCTGCCGGTCCGAAGACAATAAGTCTCATCCCGGGTCTGCTTCTCGGCCGCAGCGACAATAAGCGTATGGATGGGGATCTTCTGCTTGCACGCGGACTCACACCGGGCGCAGCCAAGGCAGTCGTCATAGAGCTCGTCCAGGCCGGAGAGGTTCCCGGATGCTGCCAGTTTGACGGCCTGCGCCACCGGCAGGTCATTGGGGCAGGCGCGCCGGCACTGCATGCAGAGCGTGCACTTTTTTGCCATCTCGGCGATCTGGTGCTTTGTCGGGATGCTCCCGCGTTTTTTCCGCTTGGGATGGACGGCAAGGGCAACGCGGGATGCAACCTCCCCGACCTTCTCTGCATCAAGGATAAGTGCCCCGGTAATGTCGCCGTGGATGAAGGCCGCAACGATCGCTTCTGCCGGTTCGTCAGTCATATCCGGCAGGCCCAAGCAGTTCTTCTCGCTTGTTGCGATGAGGGGTGCATGGATCTTCTCTGCTTCTGTCAGCGTGTCAGTCCGGATGCACTGTTCATCGACAATGATCACATCCGGCACGCCGCTCCGGATATATCGGAGCTGCCAGGAGATCGGGCCGACGACTTTTGCTTTGGGTGCATACCGGGTCAGATCAAGCGCCGTACAGCAGATACCGGTCACTTCAACATCGCCGGCATTGCCATGGTCCCGAAGGTAGTCGATAATTGCTGCTGCCGGGGGCACATTATGGCCGATGACAAGGATGACCGGCTTCTTTGTGTCGATGGTCCCGAGACCGAGCTCGGCAAGCGGGGCCTCGGGCTCTGCTTTCGGGAAACCGAGCGCCGATACCTGGGCAAGGTCTGCAACTTCCATGCCAAGGTGGTCGATCATGCCAGTGTGGAAGACCTTGGATTCAAAATCGAGACTGTTCCCTTCCTGCCCGGTGTGGGTAACTGCAAGGAGCTGGGTCACCTGGTTCTCGCAGTAGTCCAGCACCGGCTCAAGATCGCCAAGTGTCCCGGGTTTTATCCCGCAGACCAGCCGGGTGACGGGCGCTTCGACCTCGACACCGGTCCCCCCGACATTGATTGGGCAGTCGCGGCCGAACGTATCGATCATGTGCGTGAGGAGTTCGCGGGCATGACTCGTATGGGTCGCAGCTCCAATACAGGCAGCGAGAAGAACGATCCGCGACTGCTGGGCCGGCATCGAGATCCCGCAGGCACCCTTCTTGGTGCCGGTCAGGTCGCACTTCCCGTACGTGCAGAGACAGCAGAGGTCGCAGAACGGCATGTAGAACGGTTTATACCGGGAGAGGAGCCGGCGATCCCACGGGCGGAGCGTGGTGAGCGAAGGAAAGGGAGTGGGGCCCATCGGTTCGTCCCAGCGCTCGCGGGTGATGGCACCGATAGTGATGTTGAGATCGCGGAACCGTGCAAGATCGGAATCGATTTCCTTGATGCTTAAGCTGACACTCTTCCTGCTCAACGCGCCCTCCCCCTAAAAAGTCAACAGTAAATTGTAAAGTGGATTAATAAGTGTATTGGAACGGTACAGAAGTAGCACGACTGGCGCTGTGCAGGAGCTTGAATTATCAGGAAGGGAAGGTGTGCCGTGACTGACGGTATGAGGTTATTATATCAACGGATATGCATACTGGAGGATATGCCGTGTTCTTATATGTCCAAACGCCAAATGTCCCATCAGGATATCCATGAAAATCATGGCATGTACCGGAGGATTTGCCAATGTCCGGTGAGATGGACCTTAAGCTTGAGGCACTTTCGAAATATATCGTGACCAGCCCCTCCTGGGTACGTTCGTTCGCTCTCATCCTGCTCCTCTCCGGGTGTGTCGAGATCATGTCGATTCTCGGAAACGGGGAGTCTTTCACCAATCCCAATCTCTTCCCAATTGCCGCATACCTTCTCCCTGCGCTTGCTGCGCTTGCTTTCACGCCCTGGCTTGCCCGCAGATTCAGCGGGAAACTCGACTATGGCTGGTCGGGTCTGACTGCCGCACTCGGTCTCATCATCTCGCTCTTTGTCTCGCTCTCGCCTATCCTCCTCTTCCGGTTCTCGTTTGCGCTCTTCTTTGCGGTCTCGCTTGCCCTTGTCTTCGCATTCCGGATGCTCCTCCTTGCAGCCGTCGTCGACTTCCACCTGCGGAAAGTAGTTGTCCCTGCGTTCCTCCACTCCGGCATTGCGATTCTCGGGGCGGCACCGTTCCTCGGCATATGGTTCGTCCAGGTATCCATCCTGCTCCACATCAGTTTTGCCGTTGGGGTCTATGCCTTCATTATCGTTGTCGAGCGCCCGATGAAGGCAAATTTCAAGGTCGGCCCCCTTGAACTGGTGAACGCATTCCTCCTCCACTTGTCGGAAGGGAGCCACAAACTCGACGACTTCTTCCGGAGTATCGGTGAGAGCGTTGTCGTGCCCCAGGTCTCGCTCGTGCTGCAGCGGGAAGGTAAAGAGGAGATCTTTGTCACCATCCCGAATGTCCACCCGGGCCCCCTGGGCGAGATCGGAGGCAGCAACCTGCCAAAGATCCTCCATAAGCAAATCGGCGGCGCTGCAATGGTCTTCCATGGTTCAGCATCCCATGACTTCAACCCGGTCGATGAGACCGAAGTGAAAAAGGTAGGCGCTGCGGTCCTCGCATCCCGGCCCGAATCCTGCACCAGCACTCTCTGCACGAAAGCCGGCAGGTACCGCCACGGCTCGGTGGATGTGATGGCGCAGGCGTTCGGAGACACGGTCATCGCTGTCGCAACCCGATCACCGCTGGTGACGGAAGACCTCGACTTTGCGATGGGATTCTCCATCATGAAAGCCGGTGAAAAACAATTTCGGCATGTCGGGTTTATCGATGCCCATAACTGCATGGACACACTCGCGGACGGAGTTTATTCCGGGACATCGCTGGGCATGGAGTATCTTGCAGCAGCAGAGGACGCTTTCTCTGGCACAGCACAAAAGGAACAAGTCCCCTTCATGGCAGGCTATGCTCACCAGACCCTTCCCTGGTCGCGGACCGACGGGTTCGGTGACCTGGGCGTGCAGGTTCTTGTCATCACGGCCGGCGGCCAGAAGACCGCGTATGTCCTCTTTGACGGCAACAACATGCACACGGGCGCCCGGGACGATATCCACAAACGCCTGCTTTCCCTTGTTGATGAATGCGAGATTATGACCACTGACACCCACGTGGTCAACACCATCTCCGGCCGGAACCAGGTGGGACTGAAAGTGCCGGTCGATGCATTTTATCCTCATGTCGAACGTGCGGTAAAGGAGGCAATCGCAGATTCCGCACCGGCCTGCTCTGCCGGCGCAACCGCATGGTGCCGGGATGTTGTTGTCTTTGGCTCCCAGCGGATCTCCCAGATCGCATCAACGGTCAATGCCATGATAGGATTCCTTGTGCCGGTAGCTATCATCATCATCGTCGGGGCATTTCTCACAACGGCGATGGCGTATTTCCTGCTGGTGTATTAAAACGGTGGAGAACCGGGAAAAATCCTTTTTCCCTGCGTTCATTCCATTTTCTTTTTATGCTCATCTGACAGGGCTTTTCCAACAATCTCCCTGACCGACCGGTACGCCGGCGAATCCGCAGGAGCATCAAGCAAACATTTCCCGGAAAGCACCATCTGCGCAATGGTCTCGTCCTCGACAATCCTCCCGATATAGGGCAGGCCGAGTCCCGCAAGCGCCCCGGGATCCGGGTCGTCCGTGAAACCGTAGCCCCCGATGACACAGAAGCGGTCGAACCGGATCCCGACCTCGCTGATGACCCGGTGTGCACGTTTAACGTGGGCGAAAGACTTGGACGAAGGCCCCATGACATCGAAGATGACATCCACATTGCTTGCGATCTTCCGATTCAGGTGCTCGAGCCCGCCCGGAGAGTCGATGAGGATATAGGAGTACTGCCGGGTAATTGAGGAGAGCGCGTTCTTGAGCGCCGCATCCGGCAGGCAGTAGCACCCCTCAATCCACTTTGTCCCAACCGAGAAAAGATCGAACTGATCTCCTTCATAGAGCCCCTCTTCCCAGATGCGGTTTTCTATACGCTTTGAGGGCGGGATCCCAATCATTGTTCCGCCCTGCTGGATGAAGGTCTCCGAAAGTAGTTCCGCGATGGTCTTCTTCCCGGCTGCTTCGAGATCAACACCCACCATCTCGGCAAGGTTCTGGTCCGGGTCAGCGTCGACGAGAAGGATTGGGCCGTTCCCCGATTCGATGAGGTATTTTGCCATTAGGGCAACAAACGTTGTCTTGCCGGTCCCGCCCCGTCCCATGGTCACGATTGTCTTCATACGGTCACCTCGTTCTTCCGGTTTCTCGTGGTTTGTCATCCGGCCTCTTTACCGTTTCCAGAGCACCGGCAAGTTCGCGCACGGCATTCCCTGCAGGGGACTGCCCGGGAACGGCAGGCTCCCCCGCGATGCCGGCTTCCCTGACTGCGGGATCGTAGGGCACGCTGCCCAGTACTGAAATGCCGTGCTCCTCGGCAAACACCCGCACGATCCCCTCTTCCTCAATCGTTGTATTCCGGTTTGCGACAATGCCTGCCACCGGGATTCCTGCCTCCTTCGCAAGTCGACAGATCGTGGCCGCGGTAAGGAGCGATTTTTTATTTGCGTCCGAGACCGCGAGGAGCACATCGACCCGCGCGGCAGTGCCCCGGCCAAGGTGTTCGATGCCAGCCTCCATATCAAGGATGACAACTTCGTCCCGTTCGACAACAAGATGGCGCATCAGGGCCCGGACAACTGAGTGGGCGGGACAGGTGCAGCCCGATCCCGCTGCCTTGATCGTCCCCATCACCAGCAGGTGAGCGCCGGACGGGGTCCGCACCGCGTACTTCGCGATGATGTCATCCACCGAGAACGAGAGCCGGAAAACCCCCGGGTGATCAGTTGCGGTCTTGACGCGGATCAGTTCTTCGTTTTCTGCAACCGGCTGGATCCGGAAGGCCTCTTCCTCGGTAAGCCCGAGCGTGAGCGCAAGGTTTGGCGAAGAGTCAGCATCGATGGCAATGACCGGATGGCCGGTGGACGCGAAGTGGGCAGCAAGGCTCCCGGCAAGGAACGTCTTTCCCACACCGCCCTTGCCGCAGACCGCGATCTTCATGGTTAATGGGGTACGGTGTCCCCCCACATAGACTATTGCCTTCCCTATCATCCCACCGCGTTTCGAACACGGATGGTTTTAACTGATGGGCGGGAAACCGGAAGTATAGAGTAATAGGAACAGGAACGGTCGGGTCCGCATGAAACTGCCATGGTCGCGCAAGAAGGATGAGTCGGGTAACCTGATATCCTGCCCGCGGTGTAATGCACCAGCACCGTCCGACAAGCCGTTCTGTGAGGCCTGCGGCGCGCGGATCGCCCCTCCCCCGTCCTGCTCACTCTGCGGCACGCTCCTTGAGCCGGGATCGCGCTTCTGTCCCTCGTGCGGGGCAATGATCGGGAGCACAAAGGACAAGCCTGTTACAGAATCCCCCAAAAAAACGTCGCCAAAGAAATCCCGTGTGCCGCTACAGGTGGAGTCACCGGCTCCGCATGAACCGGAGAACGCTAATCATCCCGATTCCCAGGAGAACGCGCCGGGGGATCCAGGTGTCGTTCATGAGCCCGCGGAAGAAAAGCCGGAATCACGACCTGCCCAAAAAACACCTGTTCCTCCTGCGAAAAGAACCATTCCGCCCGGTCGATCGCACGGGCTCGCCGCGCGCCTCGGGCAGGGGACCGGGATGATTGCGGTAATCGCTGTTCTCATCCTCGCCGGGGCGGTCCTTATCTTTTCCGGCATCCTCTCCCTTCCCGTTATAACATCCCAGCCTATTTCTTCCCCACCAGTGATTCCAACTATGGGAGTTCCGGAAACGACATTCTCTTCCGTCACGGTTGCCGCAACAACGGTTACTCCAGCCGCATCAGAGACACCCCCCGGGAGCAGCTCTCTTGTGCCAGGTCCTACCCAGACTCTACCAGCGCACCTGGACATTGTCTTACAGACAGAGCGCGACCCGCGGACACGTATGGTCTCAGTCGAGTACATGGGGGGCAAGGGCCAGTATGGGGTGCGCGAGATCTTCGTCCGGCTCACCCGTTCCGATGGCGAGGTTTTGACCGGCTCCTTCAAGCCCATCCAGATTGGCAGCAGGATCGAACTCCAGGGAACCGAGCAGGCAGACCGGCTGGAAGTCGTGACCCGGCATTATTCCGGTGATGAATACACGGTCATTGACCGGGTATTCGAATATAAAGTCCGGACCGCGTAATTCATATCATGTGCCGGGCCTGGCATTCTGAAAAATCGGGGATTTACTTCCGCTTCCGTATAGAGAGGATCTTCAGGTAGTCCGCAGCCGGGCAGAGACGCTTTCCCTCCGCTGCCGATTCTGCAGAGTCTGCAATGCAGTATTCGCCGGTCTCCAGGTTTTTTGCACAGGTGCCGATGCCGGACTCCTGCCCTTTTCCCGGTGCGGTGCCTTTTAAGTTTTTGCAGATGAAGGTAAAATCGGCCATGCCGTATCAGCCTTCTGTTGCACACGGGAGCTGATAAAACGGACGGGCAGACCGCAAGGGAAAGCCGATAAATGAGATCGCAACAAACCTGTTGGTAAGAATAAGGCAGGAGCGGAGAATTCCCGATGCTTGACATAAAGTTCGTACGGGCCAGCCCGGATGTGGTGAAGGCAGATCTCACAAAAAGAAACGACCTTTCTAAGATCGCATGGGTCGATGAGCTGCTCGCAAAGGACGCCCGTTCCCGCGAACTCAAAGTGGAGACCGACCAGCTCCGCCAGCGGAGAAACACCATTGCCCGCGACATCAATGCGGCAAAGAAGGCAGGCGAGGATGCAAAACCCCTGATGGAAGAGGCCGCCTCGCTCCCGAAGAAGATCAAGGACCACGACACTGAGCAGGAAGAGATCCGGACCCGGATACGGGAGATCCAGATGCGCCTGCCCAATATCCTGCACGAGAGCGTACCGGTCGGGAAGGACGATTCGGAGAACGTTGAGGTGAAGCGGGTCGGCACTCCCCGCACCTTCTCGTTTGAAGTGAAGAACCACGGCCAGCTCGCTGCCGAGAAAGGCTGGGCTGACTTCGAACGTGCTGCCAAAACCTCCGGCGCAGGCTTCTATTTCCTGAAAGGCAATCTCGTGCTCCTCGACATGGCGCTCCAGCGCTATGCAATTGACCTCCTGGAGAAGAAAGGCTACACGCCCGTCATCCCGCCTTACATGATCAACCGTACCTCGTACGAGGGTGTTACCGATCTTGGGGACTTTGAGAAGGTGATGTACAAGATCGATGGGGACGACGCGTACCTCATCGCGACCAGCGAGCACCCGATCGGAGCAATGTACCAGGACGAGATCTTTGAGGAAAAAGACCTCCCGCTCCGCCTCGCCGGGATCTCCCCCTGCTTCCGGCGCGAGATCGGCGCCCACGGCCTCGACACCAAGGGGCTCTTCCGGGTCCACCAGTTCACCAAGGTCGAGCAGTTCGTCTTCTGCAAGCCTGAGGACTCCTGGACGATCCACGAGGAATTGCTTGCCAATGCCGAGGAGATCTTCCAGGGGCTTGGCCTCCCGTATCACGTGGTCAACATCTGCACGGGCGACATCGGCACGGTCGCGGCAAAGAAGTACGACATCGAGGTCTGGATGCCGCGCGAGAACGCGTACAAGGAAGTTGTCTCCTGCTCGAACTGCACGAGTTACCAGGCTGTCCGGCTCAACATCCGGGTGCGGGACAAGAGCGATTTTGAGTCAAAGCAGCATCTCCACACCCTCAACTCAACAGCCATCGCCACCTCCCGCGTCCTTCGCGCAATCCTCGAAAACAACCAGCAGGAGGACGGTTCGGTTGTCATCCCGGAAGTGCTTCGGCCGTACATGAACGGGCGGGAGTTGCTCTGAAGCGCAGGTACACGCTCCATTCCGGTATTTCGCCCATATCCTTTTTTTATCCATAGGACGCAGATATATTCAGGATTGTGGTCGCATGGCATATCCTAACCTCTACAGTGACGAGTCGGTCGTCCTTAATGCACAGAATGTCAAAGTGAAGTCCGTATCATTCGAAGCGGTGCTTACGACACGCAGGCTCATTCTTGTTGACAGCAAGAAGCACCTGATCGCACCGCAGGAGATCCTGCTCGCTACCCTGCGGGACATCGAAGCTGGAGAGAATGCCATCCGCGACCCCACCATCACCCTCTCCATCATCACCACAACGGGTGCCACCCGCCAGATGATCCTCACGTACTCGAAGACAAGCGGCGGGGACCGCAGGCGGGAGCGCGATGAGTGGATCAAGGCACTCAGGCTGAACATGGCCTCAGCCGGACAGCACCCGATCATGCCCGACCAGCCTGTTTCAGAAGAGGCCTATGCACATGGTGGCGATGAGCGGCCAGTTCCCTCCCATGCTTCACCCGCAAATGTCCCGGCTCCTTCGGGAAAGAAAAAAATCGAGATCGCCCGCCCGGGCCCAATCAAGAAGATCATCGATGCCCCTCCGGCCATCCCGAAACCCGTGGAGACAACCAG